>WNGJ01022831.1_pt1 | contig 10155 bp, 8 predicted proteins | sample 5400611 | NCBI WGS metagenome assembly WNGJ01 (sample SAMN13153375, study PRJNA577476) | soil metagenome | isolation source: 40 cm soil or saprolite under Garry oak tree replicate 1 | place: USA:California | collected 2016-06-15
TCGTGGAGCGCCGAGAGCAGTCGACGAAAGTCACCATCGATCCATTCGGATTCAGCAGCCAGTAGGCGTCGACGAAATTGCAGCGGTCATTCTGAGGGCTTTTGGATTGGGTTTGCGCGACGTTTGCGCCAAGATCCCAACTCCCTGCCAACTTAGTGAGGCGGTCAAATTCGGCCCGAGACATTTCCTGTTGAAGGGCGCGGCTTTGTTCTGCGGCGATTTCGATGGGGCGAGGGAACCAGCGGGCGAGAGTGCGGTTGAGCAATGAGTAGCTGACAAAAAACATGAAGAGCACGGGGAGCAGAGAGATGGCCGCGGCGCCGACGACCATTTTCGTTTTGAAGCGAGCCCCGAGTTGTTCGCGGCTGTGTTCGGCCCAGAGACGAAAAAGTGTGCGAAACAAAATAAGAAGAAAAACGATGAGTGCAGCGGTAATGAACGAAGAAACGGCGTAGAGAGTCAGATTCTCGCGCCAGTTGCGAGGATCGAATGGGGTATCGAGCGAGCCCAGAGTGAAGACTGCTGCAAGGAGCAGCGTGAGGACGACGCCTGCGATGAGAAGCCGGCGGCGCTGGCTGGAAGTGGTGGAGGTCATGTTGAGGCTAGAGTTGATTGTGGCAGAAAGCGGGACAGGGAGCACTCTGAGCAGCGGGGATTGCTGGGGCGACAGTAATTCTTGCCAACGTGAACAATGAGCGCGTGAAATTCGTTAAAAAGCTGATGGTCGGACGGGAGAGATGTTTCAATCAGGGCGCGCAGCTCTTCGTAGCGGGCAGGATGCGCCAAGCCGTGGCGTTCGAGGATGCGGCGGGAATATGCGTCGACTACAAAAACTGGATGCTTGCCGGCGTAGAGAAGAATGGAGTCGGCGGTTTCCGGGCCGATGCCGCGAAGGGCGAGCAGTTGATCGCGCAGAGCTTGCGTGGGACTGGCGAGGAGCCGAGTCAGCGAACCTCCGTAAGATGCATAAAGAAATTTGACGAAGGACTTGAGCGTTTTGGTTTTTTGGCGGAAGTAACCGGACGGACGAAGGAGCTGTGAGAGCCTGGCAGAATGAACGCAACGGATCGCGTGCGGCGAAAGTAATCTTGCGGCTCGCAAGTTTCGAATGGCGCGTTCGACGTTGGCCCAGGAAGTGTTCTGGGTGAGAATCGCGCCAACGATGATTTCGAAGCGAGTGCGGCCAGGCCACCAATGTTGCGGCCCGTGAGCAGCAAGCAGGGAATCGAAGTAGGAGCGAAGTACGCTCTGAACAGCAGAATCAGAGACTAATTGGACAGCACTGGTCGCCAATGATCGCGCTGGGCCTGAGCGGGAAGAATCCGTGACGATTGGCAGCAAGGGGTCTGCGTAGTGCGCCGGGAATGGCCGGACATTTTGCGGCAAGACGCGGGAAGCAGCCATATTAAAGGCACGATAACGACGCGTGGAGGGCAAGTCAAGGAATGCCGGCCTAGTGCAGATAAAGCCACTGTCCGACCGGACAGGGGTTAGCGAGTTTAGAACGACCGACGAAAATCGACCCGCCGAATGTGACAAGTTTTGCTACTTTTAGCCGTGAGTGAACTACCGTCGGGAGTACCACGGATGTCCGTCCGTTTAGGCGAAATCCTGGTCAAAGAAAGTTTGATCTCGCAAGACCAGCTGCAAAAGGCGCTCGAATATCAGCGAGCGAACGGCGGCAAGCTGGGAAGCTGCCTGACGAAGATGGGGTTCATTACCGACGACGATATTACGGGCGTGTTGTCGCGCCAGTATGGCGTGCCTTCCATCAATCTTAAGTATTACGAAATCGATCCGAATGTCATTCGACTGATTCCGCAAGATACCGCGCTGCGATATCAGGTTGTGCCACTGTCGCGGGTGGGCTCTGTGCTGACGATCGCGATGACTGATCCCACCAATGTTTTTGCGATGGACGATGTGAAGTTCATGACCGGCTTCAACGTTGAGCCGGTGGTAGCGTCAGAATCCGCGATCGCTGACGCGATTTCGCGATTCTATGGTGGGTCTCATTCGAACGGCGAAGAGCTCACCAACCTGATGCGGGATTTGGTGGACGAGGAACTGGAACTTGCGTCAGATGAAACTGAGTTGGACGCGGCATCACTCGAGAAGGCGGCGGAAGAAGCGCCGATCATCAAGCTGGTAAACCTGATCTTGACGGATTCCGTAAAGCGCGGCGCCAGCGATATCCACCTGGAGCCTTACGAGACAGAATTGCGTGTTCGGTTCCGCATCGACGGAATGCTGCAGACGGTGATGACACCGCCGTTGAAGGTAAAAGACGCCATCACTAGCCGCATGAAGATCATGGCCAAGCTGGACATCGCGGAAAAGCGCCTGCCGCAAGACGGCCGCATCATGATCAAGTACAAGGCGGAAGGCAAAAAGAAAGAACTCGACTTCCGCGTCTCCACGGTCCCGACGCTTTACGGCGAAAAGATCGTGCTCCGGCTGCTGGACAAAGAGAACCTGCGCCTGGACATGACCAAGTTAGGATTCGAGCAGGAATCTCTGACTAAGTTCGAACGGAGCATTTTAAAGCCGTACGGCATGGTGCTGGTGACGGGGCCTACTGGATCGGGTAAGACCAACACTTTGTATTCCTCAGTCGCGCGGTTGAATCAGGTGGATACCAACATCATGACCGCGGAAGACCCGGTCGAGTTTCAGTTGGGTGGCATCAACCAGGTACAGATGAAAGAGCAGATCGGGTTGAACTTTGCCGCGGCATTGCGTGCTTTTTTGCGGCAAGACCCCAACATCATCCTGGTCGGCGAAATCCGAGACTTCGAGACGGCGGAAATCGCGGTAAAGGCCGCGTTGACGGGTCACCTTGTGCTTTCGACTTTGCACACCAATGACGCTCCTTCAACCATCAGCCGTTTGATGAACATGGGAATTGAGCCATTTCTTGTAGCGACGTCGGTGAACCTGATCTGCGCGCAGCGGTTGGTGCGGAGGATTTGTTCAAACTGCAAGGAAGAAGTGGAAGTTCCGCCGCAGGTGCTCATCGACGCAGGTTTCAGTGAAGAAGAGCTAAAGACCACTAAGATTTATCACGGCAAGGGCTGCAACATTTGTAACAAGGGTGGATACAAGGGAAGAACCGGTTTGTATGAAGTAATGGAAATTAATGATGAGCTTCGTGAGTTGATCCTGGTGGGAGCTTCGGCGCTGGAGTTGAAGAAAAAGGCCGTCGAGCAAGGCATGTTGACTTTGCGGCGGAGCGGCCTGGTAAAAATCGCCGCGGGCCTGACGACCATGGACGAAGTTCTCCGCGAAACGGTTTTGTAGATACGGGTTTCAGGGTTTGTAGTTGCGAACCTTGAGTTAAAGAGGGTGCGAAGATGTCTGGAATTACGCTTAGCGAACTGCTGAAGAAGATGATCGAGATGGGCGGCAGCGACCTGCACATCACGACGAACAGCCCGCCACGCGTGCGCGTGCACGGCCGTTTGCGGCCGCTCGAGATGCCGCCACTGACCGCCGCAGACACCAAATCGCTGGCTTACAGCGTGTTGACTGACGCACAGAAGCACCGCTTTGAGGAAAATCTGGAACTTGATTTTTCATTCGGTTTGAAGAATCTGGCGCGTTTCCGCGGCAACGTATTCAATCAACGCGGGGCGGTAGGTTCCGTGTTCCGCACGATTCCCTGGGAAATCAAGGGATTTGATGCGCTAGGCCTTCCGCCGGTGGTGAAGGGTCTTTGCGAGAAGCCGCGCGGGCTAATCCTTGTGACGGGCCCGACAGGTTCTGGAAAATCGACTACGCTCGCCGCGATGCTGGACAAGATCAATAGCGAGCGCGAAGAGCACATGATCACGATCGAAGACCCGATCGAATTCCTCCACAATCACAAAAAGTGCCTGGTGAATCAGCGCGAAGTCCACGCGGACACGCATTCGTTCTCAAATTCGTTGCGCGCGGCTTTGCGCGAAGACCCGGACGTGGTGCTGATCGGCGAAATGCGCGACCTGGAAACGATTGAAGCGGCACTGCGCATCGCGGAAACCGGCCACTTGACGTTTGCGACGCTCCATACCAACTCAGCCGCATCCACGATTAACCGTATTATCGACGTTTTTCCGGCGCATCAGCAGCCACAGATTCGTGCGCAACTTTCGATGGTGCTTGAAGGCGTGCTTTGCCAGGCGCTGCTGCCGCGAGTGGATGGCCGCGGACGGGCAATGGTAATGGAAATTCTGGTGCCGAATCCCGCGATTCGAAACCTGATTCGCGAAGACAAAATTCACCAGATCTATTCCGCGATGCAAACCGGCACCGGGCAATCCGGTATGCAGACATTCAATCAGAGCCTTGCAAACACCTATTTCGCGAAGCAGATCACGTTGGAAGTGGCGCTTGCGCGTTCGTCGAATCCGGACGAACTGCAGGACATGATCAATCGGGGAGTGGCCAGCGCGCCGGCAGGGTCAGCGAGGACGCCGGTGACAACGAAGCGGTAAATACAAAGTTTGCTTGTGGAGTGAAGAATTTCGGAAGGTTTCAGCGACCGAGGAGGAAACTATGCCGGTCTATACATACCGAGGAACGAATCGTGCCGGAGGTAACGTCACGGGAGAAATGACGGCGACGAACAAGGGGGAGCTGCAGAACCTCCTGAAGCGCCAGCAGATCACTGCCACGAAAATGAGCGAGAAGGGCCGGGAGATCAACCTCCCGACTTTCGGCGCTGGCGTGAATGCCAAGGAGCTCGCAATCTTCACAAGGCAGTTCTCCGTGATGATCGATGCCGGTTTGCCGCTCGTGCAGTGCCTCGAGATTCTTGCCTCCCAGCAGGAGAACAAGACATTCCAGAAGGTACTCGTGAATACCAGGTCTGCAGTCGAAGGCGGCACTACGCTCTCCGCCGCAATGAAGCAGTCACCGAAGGTCTTCGATCCTCTTTACACGAACATGGTCGAAGCCGGTGAAACGGGCGGTATTCTCGACACGATCTTACAGAGACTCTCCACCTACATCGAAAAGAACGTGAAGTTGCAACGCGCTGTAAAGTCCGCGTTGGTCTACCCGGTCGGTGTTTTAACGGTGGCAGGTGGCGTAATCATTCTGTTGCTGTGGAAAGTCGTGCCGATTTTCGCCACGTTGTTTGCTGGTTTGGGCGTCTCCTTGCCGCTTCCGACGCGCATTGTTATGTCGTTGAGCAACCTGATCGGGAGCTGGTTTGGTTTTCTTTTCCTCGTGGCGATTGTGGCAGCTGTATTCGCCCTGAAAGCTTGGTACGGGACTCCAGGCGGACGATTGATTCTGGATAAACTGATTTTGAAGCTCCCCGTGTTGGGCATCCTGATGAGGAAGATCGCCGTGGCGCGGTTCACTCGGACGCTCGGCACGCTGATCTCGAGCGGTGTCCCCATCCTCGAAGGTCTCGACATTACCGCGCGTACCGCGGGGAATGCGGTGGTCGAACAAGCGCTGCTTAAGGTGCGTCGGTCGCTCGAAGAAGGCAAATCGCTCACGGAACCATTGAAGGACTCGCAGGTTTTTCCGGGAATGGTTACGCAGATGATCGCCGTCGGTGAACAGACCGGCGCCATGGATGCCATGTTGCAAAAAATCGCAGACTTCTATGAAGAAGAAGTCGATGCCGCGGTGAAAGATTTATTGACCGCCCTCGAACCCGTCATGATCGTGTTTCTTGGAGTCGTGGTCGGCGGCGTTGTTATTTCGATGTACTTGCCCTTGTTCACGCTGATCGGAAAACTAAGCGACATGCACTAATCCGGTGCCTTATCTGGAGTTGGATACTCTGGACGAGGGAAGGCCGGCCGGAAACGGCAGTCTTCCCTCGTCTGGTTTTACGGGAAGCGTAGAATTGATTCACATGGAATCTCAGCGCACAAAACGTGAGTGGTTGCAGTGGTTGGCCCGTGTGCGGCTGCTGATGATTCTCTTGATCCTCGCTGTAGGTGTGTTCTGGCCGCAATACGCCACAGGCCAGGCCACCAGCCGTCTGTTCCTCCCAATCATTATTTTTTGGATCATGGTCGGAAGCCTCGAGTTGATCCTTGTCCGTTGGATCCCTGACGCATCGTGGCACGGCGGCTTACAAGTTGCCTGCGACCTGGTCGTGATCACCGGCGTGGTGTACACGACCGGCATTCAGGATAGCTATTTTATTTCGCTGTATCTGCTCTTGATCATTGTCGGCAGCATTCTTTTCTCCAGAGAAGGAACGTTCTTAACTGCTGGCGCCTCGCTCGTCCTTTTGTTCACGCTTGAGATGCTCGCCTACACGGGAAAGATTCCGGCGGCAGGCGCACTGCTGGGCTCAAAAGGCGCCATCGCTGTCTGGTTCGTCAGTCATGGACTGGGATTTCTCGCTGTTGCATACCTCGCCAGCCTTTTGTCGCACTTGTTGCGCAGCAAGGGCCAGGAACTCGACGCCAAACGAGAAGAACTACTCGAACTGCAAGGCTTCACGCAGGACATTATTCATTCGATGCGCGGCGGATTGTTGACAACAGACGGCGAGGGAAGAATCGTCGTCCTGAACCGCACCGGGGAAGAAATTTTAGAGAAGTCTTTCAACGAATTGCGCGGCATTTCCTTAAAAGAATGGAACAGCGACTTCTGGCTGCCAGGATTGATGACCGGCCGCGAAAAAGCCGGCTTGCGCAAAGAGATTGATTACAAGACGCCGAGCGGCAAACAGCGGTTCCTGGGAATCAGCGTTTCGTTCTTGCGATCGCGAGACCTGGCACGCAGCGGCTATTGGCCACGAAAGAGCGGATGGCCGCACTGGGACGACTCTCCGCGGCAATTGCGCACGAAATTCGGCAGCCGCTTACAGCGATGGTGGGAGCGGTGAAAGAATTGGGCCGAATGGTTCCTCTGAAGGAAGACGAGCAACATCTTGTGCAGATCGTCAGTAGAGAGTCCGAGCGGTTGAACCGGATCATCACGGATTTTCTGAATTATTCCAGGGAAAAGAGCTACGAATTTGAAGAAGAGGACGTGCGTTCGCTGCTCGATGATGCGTTGATGTTGATGGAGAAAAAGCCGGATGTCGGAAGCAAGTATCAGATTGAGCGAGCATACAACGGCAAAGTATTGAAGGCGCGTGTTGATGCCAGCAAAATCAAGCAAGTCTTCTGGAATCTCTGCGACAACGCGTTGCGCGCCATGCCGCAAGGCGGAAAGCTCACCGTGAGGCTCGAAGAGCGGCCGCTCTGGCTGAGAATTGCCTTTCGCGACACCGGCGTAGGCCTGGACGCAAAGCAGAAGGAAAAGATTTTTGAGCCGCTCCAGTCGGGCTTTGAAGGCGGCACAGGTTTGGGGCTGTCCATTGTGTACCAGATCGTGCAGGCGCACAGCGGACGCATCAGCGTGATTTCAGAAAGGGACAAAGGAGCGGAGTTTATCGTGGAACTTCCGCGCATCGTCTGAGGGACTATGCAAGCCACAAAAACAGCCGCAAAAGAGCCTGTTCGTGAGATGGCCCACATCCTGGTCGTGGATGACGAGCGCTCCATCTGCGAGTTACTGGAAATAACTTTTCGCAAAGAGGGGCATCGCGTTGAACTGGCGCACGATGTTGAATCGGCAAAGCGGAAGCTGCAATCGCAGATCTTTGACATTGTGATTTCGGACGTGCGGATGCCCGGCGAAACCGGCGTCGATCTGTTGAAATTCACGAAAGAGATCGCTCCGGACAGTTTTTTTCTCCTGGTGACGGGAGTTCCCACACTGGATACGGCAATCGCGGCAATCAACGCCGGTGCCGACCGCTATGTAATCAAGGACCACGAACTTGTGGATCAACTGCGCCGAGCCGTGCGCAACGTTACCGAAAGCATGAAGTGGAAAAAAGAGGCCGGTTACCTGAGAAGGGAACTGCGCCGCCTCACGGGACTCGACAACATCATCGGCCAGAGCCCAAAGATGCGGGCCATTTTTGACCTGATTCAGACGGTGGCGCCGCAGACCAGCCGCGTGCTGATCACCGGTGAAAGCGGAACAGGGAAAGAACTCGTTGCGCGCGCGATTCATGAGAACAGCCAGCGGTCACAGGCTCCGTTCATCACCATCAATTGCGGCGCCTTTCCAGAAACCCTGTTGGAGTCTGAACTTTTCGGCTACATGAAAGGTGCATTTACAGGAGCAAATGAAAACCGCCAAGGCTTGTTCCAGGCAGCACATGGTGGAACGCTTTTCATGGACGAGATCGGGAATATGACGCTCACGATGCAGGTGAAGCTTTATCGCGTGCTTCAGGAAGGGAAAGTTCGTCCGCTCGGCAGCAACGACGAGGTGGACGTGGACGTCCGCGTAATCGCGGCGACCAACAAAGAGTTTGAGAAGGAGATCTCCGAAGGTCGCTTTCGCGAGGATTTGTATTATCGCTTGAGTGTGATCCCGATCCAATTGCCATCGCTTCGTGAGCGGAAGGAGGACATTCCGCTGCTTGCGAGGCATTTCCTGGAACGCTTTCGTCGAACCATGGAAAAACCGGTTGAGGGCATCTCCCCCGAAGCGATCCGAAAACTGGAATCGTATGACTGGCCGGGGAATGTGCGGGAACTGGAGAATACGATGGAGCGCGCTGTAGCGCTGGAAACTACGAACGAAATTTCGCTTCATGTACTGCCCGATCGCATAGCGGGCTACGCGAGTACTCCGGGAATGAGCTCCGGAGCTGGAACTGCCGCGTTTCCCGAAGGCGGCGTGGACTTTGAAAAGGAAATCGCGGATACCGAGCGCAGGTATCTGCTGGCGGCACTTGAAAAGGCGGGCGGCGTAAGGACGCGCGCTTCTGAGTTGCTCAGAATTACTTACCGCTCGTTCCGGCATTATGCAAAAAAGCACGGGCTGTAGCTAGCCGAACCTATGTCCCATATCTGCAAAGATGTTCCCGAACAGAACGACAGTCGAGGTGACCGTCAATTTCTGCGGTTTGGGATAGCCACAAAAGGTCATCTTGGCGCCTCGCCAGCGTTGCAGAATGATAAGCAATGGCAAAACGCACACACGGTGGCTGTCTAAGCGCATGAATCTACTAGACTTACATATAGTTCTGCATTCCATATCGATCTGTGGAGCGGATGGCATCCCTCATGCATAATCATTGGGTGTAAGGTTCCCCGGAACGTCATTTACATTGCGAAAGTTTCTTAGGAGACTACAAAGTGAAGAAGAATCAAAAGGGTTTCTCTCTTATCGAATTGCTGATCGTCGTGGCGATCATTTTGATCATCGCGGCGATTGCCATCCCGAACCTGCTCCGTTCGCGTATGGCGGCCAACGAAGCGTCCGCAGTCGGTTCGCTCCGTACGCTGAATACGGCGGCTGTGACGTATTCGTCCACCTATCCCAGCGTTGGCTACCCAGCATCGCTTACAGCGCTTGCGCCTCCCGCAGGCGGCGGAGTAGCTAGCTCGAGCGCCGCAGACTTAGTTGACAGCGTTCTCGGTGCTGGCACCAAGAGTGGCTATGAATTCATATGGACGGCGGGTGTGGGCACTCCTTCGACCGGATACTCGGTTAAGGCTAATGCGGTTGCGCAGAACACGTCTGGAACCCGCGGCTTTTTCACGGACCAGTCAGGCGTGATCCGCTACGCCGCAGCTGCCAATGCAGCCTCGTCCGACGCCCCGTTGCAATAAACGGCTCGGCGGTTAGACGTTGCGACACGTTTAAAGAGCACGGGACTTCGGTCCCGTGCTTTTTTATTTGCAACTGGCTTTACCTATATGACTCTTACGCTTTCTCTGGCCGCCTGATCGGCTTGGCGATTCAGATATGGACGCAGTTCGTCACAGTGGGCCTGCCAAAATGCGTCACTTGGTCTAGTCTGACCGTGCGCTGTGCGACGTCATCCGAGTTTCAAACTGTTTACAGGCTATAATTCTCATTGAAAACAGGCGGGTTAGACGAAGGATGACACAAGCCCATATTCGTGCTTGAAATTGGTATGCGGCTTGCGCATAGAGAGTCTAAGTGTGGCGACAAAAAGATAGGCTTGATTTTAAAATATTCTAAGAATGAGGTGTATGTCTTGAAAAGGCAAAAGGGTTTCTCTCTTATCGAATTGCTGATCGTCGTGGCGATCATTTTGATCATCGCGGCGATTGCCATCCCGAACCTGCTCCGTTCGCGTATGGCGGCCAACGAAGCGTCCGCAGT
>WNGJ01029043.1_pt1 | contig 10155 bp, 11 predicted proteins | sample 5400611 | NCBI WGS metagenome assembly WNGJ01 (sample SAMN13153375, study PRJNA577476) | soil metagenome | isolation source: 40 cm soil or saprolite under Garry oak tree replicate 1 | place: USA:California | collected 2016-06-15
AATTTGGTTCGATTTCCGGCCGGCAATATCGACCACGAAACCGACTCCACAACTGTCATGTTCGAATTGGGGATCGTACAACCCTTGCTTTGGCGGCACCGCTGAATACATATGGCTCTACCTCGTGCGCGAAGAGATTTGCCGTTCGACGCCGGTCTTACTCTATTCATTTTTTAAGAATAAGTCAGCCTACAAAATAAAAGTACTTTGCATAAGAATACCTAATACTGTATCTTCGGCCGTAACAAGGCAAGGCGAAGCTTAAAATATGAATCTCGATACGTTGAGTCTCTATTGCGATGTGATCCGCTCCGGAAGCTTCTCGCTTGGCGCAGCCGCACACCGCATTTCTCAATCGGCTGCCAGCCAGGCGGTCCGGCAGCTCGAGGAGGAAGTCGGCGCGCAGCTCATCGACCGGACCAAAAGGCCATTCATGGTGATGCCGGAGGGAAGGAAGTTCTTTGACGCGTGTCTGGTCCTGCTCGAAAACTTCGAAAAGGCAAAGGCGGAAATCACTTCGCAACGGACGCTGGTGGGTGGCGCTGTACGCGTTGCGGTGATCTATTCCGTGGGACTGCACGATATGGGTTTTTATACGCAGCAGTTCACGACACGATATCCGCAGGCGAAAATTCGTTTAGCCTATCTGCATCCGAACGAAGTCATTGATGCGGTAGTCAATGATGAGGCCGATCTCGGAATTCTCTCCTTTCCGGCGCCGCACCGGTCGCTGACGATTGTTCCCTGGCATTCCGAGCCGATGGTGTTTGTATGCCATCGTACGCATCCGCTCGCGAGGAGGAAGACGGTTTCATTCTTGGACCTCGAAGGCGAAACGTTTGTTGCCTTCGATCGGGGTCTCGTTATTCGGAAAGCCATTGATAAGGCTTTGCGCCAGCGTGGCGTTTCAATCAATGCCACGATGGAATTTGACAACATCGAGACGATCAAGCAGGCCATCACGATTCAATCCGGCGTCAGTATCCTTCCACAACCTAGCGTGCTGAGAGAGATCGAGGCCGGTATTCTTGCCGCCATCCCGCTGGACATGCCGGAGCTGGTTCGCCCGATCGGTATCATCCATCGGCGTCAGAAGCTGCTCACGCCGACGGCGGATAAACTGCTGGATTTTCTCCAAAGCCAGAAGCATTAGTGGAACCGCAAACTTTTAGCCGCGAATGGCGCGAATTACGCGAATGGGCCGCAGAGAATTTCCGACGTTGCCTATCGCAATAATGCCGGCGGCCCATTCGCGTAATTCGCGCCATTCGCGGCGAAGATCTGCTTCTTCTCAGTTCAGGTAGAACGGCATTGGAGTAAAGCACAACACCAGCATTGCAAGTGCGATCCAGCCAAGCCAGATGTGGCGGCGGCTGAGCGGGATTGAATCGTCCAGAGTCATCGGATGACGCAAGCCGATGAAGAGGAGGACCGTGGTCCACAGAAGCCATCCCTGCCAGTAAAAAATACCGAGGGGGATGAGAGAAAAGAGGAATCCTTGAGGCGTAAGCTATGTGGCCTCCGTCGAGTTGGCCTACCGGCAGCAGGTTTAGAGCGGTGGCGAAAAAACCGAACCACGCGGCCAAGCCAATGGGGTGGAGGTCCAGATCCATCCCGGGTGGCGGCACCTTGCCCATCAGGAATTCGAGGAGTTTGAAAATGAGCGGCTCGCCTAATCCAAAGCCGCCAGCCGGGTCGGGTACGACGAAACGGGACTGAGTCAGTGCGATGAGAAGTGCAGGTATGGCGAGGACGAATCCTGCGATCGGCCCCGCGATGCCGACGTCCAACAGCGCCGCCCGATGATGAATCGGAGAACGTATCCGGATGAAGGCGCCCATCGTTCCAACAATTGTGGGGGCCGGTATGAAATATGGAAGACTCGCGGAGATTCCGTAATATCTGCACGTCAGGTAATGACCCATTTCATGCGCAAGGAGAATGGCCATGATGGCTAAACTGAACGGAAGTCCGGTGATCAACAGGGACGGTGTACGCCAAATTTCGCGTGTGAAGTCGCGGAGCCCGCTCCCGAGAGAGTTCGTGAATCCCGCCATCAGAACTGTGCCGACGATCGACGTGCTCACACAGGTCAGGATGAACAAAGCAATGTTCAGCCAGGGAAACTTTTGCTCGGGCGCCTGCTCGAATAAGATTTCGGCGGGTGGATTAAACGTGTTGTCCATGAAACGCTTGGTACTTCTATTACAGCGATTGCAAGTCTTTGCCTGGCTTGAAGCGCACGGCTTTTCCTGGAGGGATATTCACTTCCGAGCCGGTACGAGGGTTCCGTCCGATTCCCGTCTTCCGCGGCTTTACAGAGAAGACGCCAAAGCCACGCAACTCAATCCGATCGTTGGCCTTGAGGGCGTCTTTCATGCAATTGAAGATGGTGTCCACCGCCTGCTCTGCTTTCGTCTTGCTGACTCCCGTCCGATCTACGATCTGATTGACAAGATCGAGTTTGATCACTGAAACCTCCGTCTCGTAAAGCTGGTCTGCTATCTCTTTTGTAACCATATTTTTAACATCACAGGGGGCGTTAGGCAATGCCAATTAAAGCCGACCGATGGATAAGGCAAATGGCCGAACTCCATCATATGATCGAACCATTTAGTTCCTCCCAAGTGGCCGAAGGCATGATCTCTTATGGGTTATCTTCTTACGGATACGACCTTCGCCTGGCCGAGGATTTCAAAATTTTCGTCCCTCCGCCGGACGTCATCCTTAACCCAAAGTCCATTCCGCCCGAATACTATCGTGACCACCGTGGGCCGTTTTGCGATATCCCACCTAACGGCTACATCTTAGGCCGGACGCTGGAATACCTCCGCATTCCTCGCGATGTGCTGACGGTGTGCGTGGGCAAATCCACGTACGCGCGGACGGGAGTTCTGGTCAACGTCACGCCCTTCGAGCCCGAGTGGGAGGGATTTGTCACGGTCTCGATAGCGAATACGACACCGGTCCCGGTACGGGTTTTCGCCAACGAAGGTATATGTCAGGTGCTTTTCTTTCAGTCGGATGAGGCCTGTGAGGTTTCGTACAAAGACCGGAAAGGGAAATACCAGGCACAGACGCGAATAGAGTTTCCGAAATTGGAAAAGGAGAAGTAATTTCGGGACGGAGGAACAATTCAAGCGCTTCCGAGTTTTTCCTCCGTCCCGAAATTCCCCTTAAATCGCGAGCCCGCCATCCACCTGCACCACCTGTCCGGTCATATAGCCAGCCTTAGGTGAAAGCATGAATAACGCCACCTCGGCCATTTCTTCGGGTTTGGCGAAGCGGCCAAGTGGAATCCGTTCGAGTGCCTTCGCGCGATATTCTTCGTTCAAGACTCCCGTCATGTCCGTTTCGACGAAGCCGAGGGCGAGGGCATTGACCGTGATGTTGGCTTTCGCTACCTCCTTAGCGAGCGCCTTGGTGAAGCCGATCATGCCCGCCTTGGATGACGAATAGTTGACCTGGCCGGCCATGCCGACGATTCCGCTAATTGAAGTGATATTCAGAATGGTCCCACTTCTCTGACGGAGCATCACGCCGATGACGGGCTTGGTCAGGTTGAACACTCCTTTCAGATTCGTGTCCAGGACGTCGTCCCAGTCCTTCTCGCTCATTAGCGCAATGAGTTTGTCCCGTGTAATGCCTGCGTTATTCACAAGAATATCGATGCGGCCAAATCGTTCCTTGACTTGTTTAACGAGGCCTTTGGCCTGCTCAAGGCTCGTGACGTCTGCCTGATACCCCACCACGCCATCGCCATTAGTAATCTCATCCGCCAGCGCCTTGCTCTGCGTGTAGGTGAAAGCGACTTTCGCTCGCTCACGTGCGAGCGCCTGAACGATGGCCCGGCCAATACCGCGGCTGCCTCCGGTGACGAAGTGAGAAGTTGACTCTTGCCGCCTCGATTCGAAAAGTTCCGCAAACAGCAGACCCCAACTTGTTAGGTTTTGAAAGCATTTTACAACAGACGCGGCCGATCTCTTCCGCCTTTCGGCGCGCCCGCCGGAGACTCGAGCGCCGGCTGGCACTGAGCTTCATCTCGGCTCTGTCCTGGAAGGATCCGGCTCAATCCATGGATCCCAAATCTACAGAACTGTTAAGTATAATAAATAGAGCTCTTTACGGCTATCAACGGCCGGCTGAAGAGGAATAGAGCAGGTCCTTGAGTGCACTATGGAAGGCCGGGACCCGCGGCTGCAGGCTTGTCCGTTGAGTCTCATTCGCTTTTTCGGGCTGTCTTAAACAATGTGTATAGCGTGAGGACAATAGCGGCTGTATTATGTGTCGCGCTAGAAGAGGCCGAGCGTGACTCCGATTTGCGTCTAGAAGAGGCCGAGCGTGACTCCGATTTGCGTCATCGGTTAGGTTCGAGTGAAGCAGCGGCCTCCTACATAAGGAGATGAGCATGAGCAGAGAAGAAGACGACCTGGAAGACGTCAATCTTTCGCCGGATGACGAGTTGGATTTTGGGCAGAGCGACACCTCAGGGCCAGCAATGGAAATGCCGCCGATCGGGGATGAGCCGGCTGCGCCCGCCCGCGCGCCGCGTCCTAGAGCGAAACGGAAGACCACACCGAAGCCCAAACCCAAGGCCAAGCGAAGGGTCGCCAAACCCGTTCGGAAACCAGCCGCCCGAAAAACAGCCAAGAAAAAAACAAGAACCACCGCGAAAAAGAAAACGGCCGGCAAGGCAAAACGCAAAAAATAGGCGACGAGAAATTTGGGGACAGGTCACTAATTTGTTTCCTTTGGATAACAGACCATTCAAGAATCTGTTGGAAGGTTTGTTTCAAAAGGAAACAAATTAGTGACCTGTCCCCAAATTTCTCGTATGAACATCCTGCCCGCACTCAGAAGATTTGTACCCCTGCGATTGCGTCCGCCCTTGCGGCCTGCACTTGGCGCGTTCCATCGTCCGTCCAGCCTCCGCTTATGATTCCCGGGTTCAAAACGAGCTTAAAGCGTTTGCGGACGAAAACGTTCTCGCCACACCGCCGATCATGAATTACTGGGCGAAGACCTACCTGGCCTCGATGGTGCAACTACGCGTTCGAGTGCGTCGACCTCAATCCGGAGATGCTCAACCATATTACGTTGATCTGGCCGCGCGGAGGAACGAAGTCGAGCTATACTGCCGGCGTCAGCGCTGATCAGATACGTGCGCCGAAGGATCGTCTTTAGTCAATCGATCTCGAGAATGAATCGGATCTGTTGTTCCAATCGCTCTTTATTCATGGTTTCAAAAAGGTCAACCAGTAGTATTGACTCCCGACACCGAACGACGCCTTAATCTGAAAGCCGTACCGTGCGGCAAAGCGCTGCATTTCCTCTTCGCTGAAGCCAACGCCGACCCACGTATCAGCTCTTTTCTCGTCGATTAGACATCCCTGAACCTGAAATTTGAAAATGGAGCCGGGACGAAGAACACGCCACGTTTCCCGAATATAGTTTTCGACAATGGCCTTTTTGGGGATGTGTTGAAACACAATCGCTGAAATTGCGAAGTCGAACTGATCGTTCGCAAACATCGAAAGATCGGCGCCGTTGTTCACGTGAAATTCAACATTCTCGCACGTATGCAACACCGATCGGGCCTGAGCGATCATTTCGGAGCTGACATCGACCGCATCCACTCGACCAAAGATTTTGCTCAACGGCTGAGTCATTCGTCCCGCCCCACATCCAATTTCGAGTACTCTCATCTCGTGCAAAGGCCTCTGGTTGCAGATATCCGCGACGAAGGGCATTACGTGTTCTTCTACCCAAGCCGATCCCGAGCGAAAGAACTCCTCATCGGTCCAATCCTCCTGTGCGGTAGCGACGTAATACCTCGCATTCTTTCGTGCGCGCTCATCCCAATCACGCCGGATTGAATAGAGCACATACTGATCGTCGTTCAGCAACATGCCACGAAGCGATCGAATGAGATTCCTGAACGTCTGCATAAGACGTGTCACCGTTTGATGAAGCTCCCAAATCCCAGTATGATCGTTCCCGCCACTGCCACCAGACTTAAAGCAGCCCCTACTTGCACCGAGAGCGGACGATACTCAAAACGAACGATACTTTTGCCGGTCGGGACAACAACACCTCGCAAAACGCCGTCCACACGATATATCGACACTGTCTTGCCATTTATTAAAGCCTGCCAGCCGGGATAGAAGATTTCACTGACGACGAGCAACCCTCGCCCTTGTGTTTCGACACGGAATTCCGTAGTTACCGGGTCATTCCGAACGCTTTCAACGAGGCTTGTCTGCGTACCGGCTTCGGAGTCGATCGACTCCTGCAAAGGAGTTTCAATGATGGCCATCCGGCCGGGGTTGAAATCCGCATCGCTGATTTTTTTGAGCGGTCGAACTTTCGACGGATCAACAAAGACCTGATGCACAATCCACGCGCGATCGCCAAATCCCGGATTCTGGTAAACATTCCAAACCCCGTCGGAAAAGACCGGGACTCGTTCGCTGGGCCGGTCCACGCGCCGGAGAATGTATCGGACGTTTAGCAACTGCGGCATCCTTTCGTGGCCCAAATACCCGAGGTAGTCGGTAAGCATGGTGGCGCCCATACCGCCGGTCATCTCGATCCCGTAAGCATCACCGAGATTCGGCGGGAATTCCGCGTCGAAGTGAATACGAAACGGTGCAGCCTGCGATTTCAGGAAATCTGCGAGCTTGCGGCTCTTGAGCAACTCATCCATGTGGTCCTGCTTCTGTGCCTGGGCGATTCCTTTGTTGCGAATAGTCCAATTGAATACATAAAGGTCCCAGAGGAGCAGAAACACCAAAGCGACTTTTGTTAGGACAAGGCCGTAACCTCTCGAGAGCAGTTCCAGCAGAACGTAGGCGCCGCCGATGAGGAAAAAAGACATGAAATACCAGTCATCGATTGTAATGGCGGTCTGAATTGTTCCCGCGATGAGAAGACCAGCTAACAAGATTACGAGCCAGCGCACGCCCCGGACAAACACCGAGACTCGAGAATCGCTGGCCCGCTCTGCACCTAAAAGATGATCAATTCCATACCCCCCTAGAATAGCCATGGCGAAGTGAGTGACGAGAATGAAGCGGCCGGCCTCACGTGCGATGTCGAGTCCCGGCACCAGATACAACAGGCCATGCAAAAATGAAAACTCACCCCAGCTATACAAGTACGCAGCGGCACCAAGGACTGCCAAATACTTTACCCATTTTTCACTCCAACATCGCCACGCGCCAATGATGGACAACAAGAATGGCAGAACGCCGAAATAGTTGCTCGGGGACTGATCGCCGGGATTCGCGGCACCGAACAGAAACGAGAAGAGCGAGCGAGGCGAGAACCTCGCAAGCTCACCCAGGTATTGATAAGGAACTCTCTGAAGGAATCGAATGGGCGTATCGCTGCCGATCCAGCGATACGACAATGGACCGTATTCCATCGATGGAATCAATTGGACGGCGCCAAATAAGAAACCCATAACAGCAACACTTGCCGCCATCGCGAAAATCTGCGCGCGCGGTTTCCCGGCGTACAGTACAAGCGACATCGTCGCAATGACGATGCCGCTCATGATCACCATGTGGATCCCGCCCGCCAAGATAGCCATGCCGAGGCCAAAGCCGGATAAAGCAGCAAAGAACAGGCCGCGCGAGACGGAGTTCTGATCAGCGGATCGCAAAAAGAAAAGGACAATGAAAGGCAGCCAAATTCCGGAGTCGAGTGTGTGCGGATGGCCTGTGTTCCCCAGATAGCCGCCAAGCGAGAAACACAATCCCGCTACAAAAGATGCAAATCGAGAAAGCCGGAGGTGGCCAGCAAGCAGAAACATGAATATGGCGGCAAGAATATGCGTCAGAACGTAGAACTCGTTGTACACGCGCTCGGAGAACATTCCATTGCTGTCCAACGGCATCATGTATGCGAGGAACTTGAGAGGGTAGAAAAGGCCAGTTTGCATCTCTCCGATGAATGTGATGCCGGAGAATCGATAAGGGTCCCAGATGGGCAGAATGCCCTTGTGGATCGCGGTTGCCGCGAAGTTGTACCAGGAGTAACTCTGGGTTACAGGCTCCCACTGCCACAGGATGGAAAACTGCTTCGTGAACGCAATTCTCCAATAGAAAAGCAATACCGCGACGAAGAGGAGCAATATCCACCGGGCCGTTCGCACGAGCCGATTGTAACATCCCTTAATCTGACGTGAGGGTCCGGCCGGCGAATACAAAACTCGGGAGATAGGTGCTTGTACATCTTGGTCCGCTCGACAGAACTTTTCGTCATCGCGGCCAGCATATGCGTCGGTTTCAGGGCGCCACTCTCGATCTGCGCCGCATCAAGAGCCTGAACGAGGTCGATGAATGCACGGTCCCATTCTTTGGAGGGATCGAAGTTCGGACCGAAGCAGCGGTCGACAAAGATATCGATGACGTTGCTGAACGCGATGAACAATTCAAAATTGAAACGCTCGACCAGCAACGGCAAGATGTCCTGTGCGCGGATTCCTTCGAAGCCTTCCTTGGAGCAGTCCCAATTCTCGTACTCTTTCTCGTGCCGTTTCAGCAGATGATTGAATTTGTACGTGTCGGGAAGCTCACCCCACAGTTCGTTTACCAGCTTCAAAGCCTCGGGCCAGCGCTGATGGCCATTGCGGCCAATCATGTCGTCCGCTAAAAAATAGCCATCCGGATGCAGCAGTTCGTGGATTTTTTCAAACAGAATTTCAAGGTCGACGAAATGGTGTAGCGACTGTATCGCGAGGATTAAATGATACTGCCCGCTTGGGCGCCATGCGTTCAGGTCAAATGAGGAAAACGTGAAATAGCGGGCCAATCCTTTTGCTTCAGCCAACGACGCGCCACGTTTCAACAGCGCTGGATTGATATCGACACATTCAAACCGATAATTCTCTATCCCTATCTCTCGCAGCCACTCTGCGATGTTGATCTCTGAAGCACAATTCCCTGCTCCAACGCTGAGAATCGCCACCGTCTCGGCAGGCCGTTCACCACACATGCGCGCAACGTAGCTCCGAAAGAATTCAATTGAGTTCGCAAAACCAAATGGCCGGAACAGGGGCGCGACGTACTTCTCGGACCAGTAATGCGCTATCGCCGGCAGATCATGAACGTTTTCGATAGCGTTATAGGTTTCGAGCTCCTGTTGTACACGGTGTGCATAACGTGACCGGGGCCATATCGAGTGTAGACAACGCCGTAATGGAGGGCGGAACGGCGCAGGGACAATCCGCTTTAGTCTTGAAATGATGTTCATGAGAGATTGGGCACGGGGTTTATGCCCGCGTCCCAAATCAAGTCGGGAGCATAGACGAAATAAGCGGCGTGTACAACGTTTGAGGGTTTGCCCGGACGCCGCGCGGGCGCCGGAATGCAGCACCGGTTCCCTACCGTCCGGTTTGTCGAGGGCGCTCTCGATAATGACGTCACGTGTTGGTTCATTCCCAATCCTCAAGTCGTACGTTGTTCCACGCAATAGCAGATCCGCTTCGTTCCGGAGTCGATAGCGTTGAAGAAAAGTGGCTGTCGATCGACTTCCTCATGATATGATATGGTTTGTCTCATTATGCAGCAGCGTGAACGTTGCTGTGAATTAGACCTTGGGAGCCTCTTGCTCTGTCTGGAGAGTTGATTCTGCTTTTCGATACCTTTCCCGCCAAAGATCTCGAAGTTCCTCATAAGCTGAGTCAGGAAAAACATGTCAAAGAAAATTTATGTTGGGAATTTGTCTTTTAGAACGACGGAAGAAGAACTTAGCAGTCTTTTCGAGAAAATCGGCGCCGTCGAATCCGTCAGCATCATTACAGATCGCGATACCGGACGCTCGAAAGGTTTTGGTTTCATCTCGATGAGTGACGAAGACGCCGAAAAGGCGATTGAGGCACTCAATGGCAAGGACTTCGCCGGCCGTCCTCTGACCGTCAACGAAGCGCGCCCGATGGTTAAGAAAGAATTCACCAACCGCATGGGCCGCTCCAACCGCTGGTAACGGGCAATTCGATTTCGGATTGCGGATTTTCGGAAGATGTTTTTAGATCCGAAGTTCGAAATCTCATATGCCTCAGCCCTCATTCAAATCCGCGGTACGCCAGCAGGAAAGCCTGCTGGCACCGCTTGAAAAGAAAACTCTTCTCTGGCTTGCCCGCCGGATGCC
>WNGJ01009911.1_pt1 | contig 10154 bp, 7 predicted proteins | sample 5400611 | NCBI WGS metagenome assembly WNGJ01 (sample SAMN13153375, study PRJNA577476) | soil metagenome | isolation source: 40 cm soil or saprolite under Garry oak tree replicate 1 | place: USA:California | collected 2016-06-15
GAGCCGACCTCGATGTGGTCCGGTCCGATGCTGAAGGGCGCGGCTTTCAGGTGGGCACCGCCGTCGATGGTGACGGTATTCGTGCCGATGCCGCCGATCTCGGCGCCGAGCGCCGCGAGAAAATGGCACAGGTCCTGCACGTGCGGCTCACACGCGGCGTTCCGCAGCACCGTGGGCCCGCCGGCCGCGACCGCCGCCATCAACGCGTTCTCGGTGGCGGTGACGCTCGGCTCATCGAGGAAGATGTCCGTCCCGGCGAGGCGCTTCGCCTCGATCTTGTACGCGGTCCCCACGGTGACGTCGGCGCCCAACTGCTCCAGGGCGAGAAAGTGGGTATCGATGCGCCGCCGCCCGATCACATCGCCCCCCGGCGGCGGCAGCGTGACCCTGCCGAACCGGGCGAGCATCGGGCCGGCCAGCAAGATCGACGCGCGGATCCGGGCGCAGAGTTTGGGGTCGAGGTCGCGGGCTTCGGCGCCGGCCGTGTTCACCTCGACCGAGTTCGGGCCCGTCCAGCGCACGGCGGCGCCGAGGCCGGCGAGGAGCTCGAGCATCGTCTCGACGTCGCGGATGTGAGGGACGTTGTCGATGCTACAGGGCCCGTCGGCCAGCAGCGTGGCCGCGAGGATGGGAAGCGCGGCGTTCTTGTTGCCCGCCGGGTGGATGGTCCCTTTGAGCACCCGGCCGCCCGTGACGCAGAACGACGCCGGCATAGATCCCGCAAGCTACGGAGCGGCTTGCGCGCGCGTCAAGCGGGCCGAGCGCTTCGCTCAGTCATGATCCAACCACTTGCGATGCTCCGCACGATCGGTAGCTGTACCGCATCGGGCTGGCGTGGCAGCTCTGCAACCGGCACCCCCGGTTGCCAAATCGAGACGTGAGCGTCGAGCGGCTTGCCGGAGACTCGGCCGGTTCCTCTGAAGTGCCCTACTTCCCCGCCACCAGCCGCTCGAAGCGCGGGTTGCCCTTGAGCGGCGCGAAGGTGGGGTCGATCCGGAGCCACCCGGGGGAGAGGTAGTACGGCATCGTGAGCAGCGGCTCGAGCTCATCGAGCGCCTTCTCGGGCTCGCCCACGAGCAGGTAGATGCGCGCGAGCTGATGCTGGAGGTAGGCGCCCAAGTAGGCGTCCCGGCTGATGGGGAAGAGCGCGACCCCGCGCTTCCCTTCGGCGATCGCCTCCGCCTTCCGGCCCAGGTAGGCGAGGGCCAGGCCGCGGAAGACATGCCGCTGGCCATCGTCGGGCGTGGCCCGGAGCTGCTCCTCGAGGGCGAGCCGGGCCGAGTCGGCGTAGATCCGCGTCTGGGTCGGGTTCCCGCGCAGCTCGTAGGTCTGGGCGCGGACGATGGCCCACGCGCTGCGGTCGTTGTCCCAGGCACTTGGCGGGAGCGCGAGGAGTTGCTGCTGCTGGCTGTCGTCCAGCACCCAGTAGAGGTCCCAATAGTTCCCGAAGATGGCCAGGAGGGCCGCGGGCTCGACAGCGGTGAGGGCGGTGCGCACGACCGCCCGCGCGCGCGCGAGGTCGCCCTGGCCGAGGGCCACCATGGCCTTGTCCTCGATGCTGGTGAGGTTGGTGGGGCCGAGCGCGAGGGCCCGGTCCAGGGCCACTTGAGCCTCGGGGTAGCGGCGCAGATAGAGCAACGAGAACGCAGTGCGCCGCGCCGTGTTGGCGGAACGGGGGTCGAGCGCGCCCGCCTTGGCCAGACGCGGGAGCGCCGCCTCCCAACGGCCCAGGCGCTGCTCCGCCAAGGCCGCCGTCGTGAGCAGGTCGACGTTGTTGGGCGCCAGCTTGAGCCCGGCCTCGGAGGCCAGGAGCGCCTGTCGGTTGTCCACCGCCACGGCCCCGTAGTAGGCACCTAGCGCCACCTGTCCCTCGGGCCGGTCGGGGCCGAGCGCCTGCGCCCGCTCCGCCGCGTGCCGGGTCTCCGCCGCCAGCTCGGGCGTGGGTGTGCTGTTGGCGTAGAGCAGCGCACAGGCGCGGGCGAGCTGGGCCCAGGCCGGGACGAAGGCCGAGTCGAGCGCCACGGCCTGCTCGTAGAAGCCGATGGCCCGCCGCAGACTCGGCGGATCACTCGCGGCCAGGCTTTGCGAAGCGGCCTCGCCCTTCAGGAAGGCGTCGTAGGCCGCCAGGTTCGCGGTCGGTCGGGCCGCGAGTTCGTGGCGGGCGCTGTCGCCCAGGGCTACGTTGAGCGCGCTCGCCACCTTGGTCGCGATGTCGGCCTGGACCTGGAAGACATCGGTGAGCGAGGCATCGAATCCCTGCTGCCACTTCGTGGTGGGCGCGGCACCGCGCTCGACCCGGATGAGTTCGGGGCTGACGCGCACCCGGCTCGGCCCACCGGCCGCTTTGTCCCACCGCACCGTGGCCGTGAGCAGGTAGTCGGCGCCCAGCTCGCGGGCGATCTGCTGGGGTGCCTTGGTCGTCTGGCGGTACTCGTTCGAGCTGGCCCGTGCGATGACGGCGAGCCCGGACACGTGGGACAGCTTGCCGCGCACCTCGTCGGTCATGCCATCGGCGAAGTAGGCGTCCCCCGAATCGCCCAGGTTCTCAAACGGGAGAACCGCAAGGCGCTTGGGGCCCATGGTCTCCGCCTCGGATGTTGTGTGACTCCGGCGCCAGGCGAAGAGCACGCCCAGGCCGATGAGGAAGCCTAACCCCAGCGTGATCGCAGCGACGGGCAGACGTGGCCGGCGGGGGCGCGGGCCGGCTGGAACAGCGGTGGTCGGCGGCGGGCCGGCGGTTGCCGGCGCCGCGAAGGTGGTGGGGGCGGCTATCCCGCTCGCGCCCGGGACGGCGGGCGGCCCGGCCGCTGCGGCCGTGAGACCGCTCACCTGCACCTGCAGCGCCCGGGCGAACTCCCCAGAGGTGGCAAAGCGGTCCGCCGGCACCGGGGCGAGCGCCCGCTGAATGACCAGGTCCACCGCCTCGGGCACGCTGGGCCGCGCCTTCCGCACGCTCGGCACCGGCTCGGTGAACCGCTTCATGATGATGACCTGCGCGGTCGGCCCGGTGTACGGCGGCTCGCCCGCGAGCAGCTCGTACAGCACGCAGCCAAGCGAATAGACGTCGGTGCGCGCGTCCACCGCCTTGTCACCACTGGCCTGTTCCGGGCTCATATACGCCGGGGTGCCCACGCTCATCCCCGTCTCGGTCAGGCGCTCGTCGGCGCCCGCCAGGGCCCGGGCGATGCCGAAATCCGCCACCAGGGTGTCGCCATCTTTGGTGAGCAGGATGTTCTCGGGCTTGATGTCGCGGTGCATCACCCCCTGGCGGTGGGCATAGTCCAGAGCGCGCGCGGTTTCGGTCGAGATCCGGAGCGCATCTTCAAGCGGCAGCTGGCGCTCTCGCCGCAGCCGGCTCCGCAGGCTCTCGCCTTCTACATACGGCATGGTGAACCAAAGCTGCCCCGCCGCCTCCCCGGAATCCAGCACCGTGAGGATGTGCGGATGCTGCAACCGCGCCGCAAACTCGATCTCTCGGTGAAACCGCTCGGAGCCGAGCGCGGCAGCCAGCTCGGGATGGAGCACCTTGAGCGCGACCAGCCGCTTGTGCTTGACATCGCGCGCGAGATAGACCGTAGCCATCCCCCCGCGCCCGAGCTCGCGCTCGACTACGTAGCGGCCACGGAGGGCGTCGCGGAGCGCCGCCTCGTCAGCCAGGGAATCATCCTTTGGGTAGGTGGGGGGAATTTGTACCGGTGCGCCGTCGAAGGCCAGCCGCACGGCTGGCGGCGGAGGGCTGGTTTCGGTGGGTCTTCGCCCGATCCGGCGGGACTCGTGGGGCTCTTGCTGTGCTCAAGGACGGGGCTGCGCTCCCGTGGCCTTGTGCGCGCGTCAAGCGTTCGCGAAGTTCGCGGCGTGAACCCCCTCCTTGCGCTCGGCCTCCTCGCCGCGGTCGGGCTCCTCGCGACGCGGCTCCCACGCCTGCCGGCGCGGCACTCGCTCGGGCTCCATCCCGTGTTCGCGGCCGGCGCGCCGCTGCTGCTGCTGCTGCTCGGGCTCGTGCTGGGGCCGGGCGTCGGCCTCCTTTCCGGTCCCGCGCTGCGAGCGCTGGCCCCTGCGACGGCCCTCGCCATCGGCTGGATCGGAGCCGTGTTCGGCAGTCGCTTCGAGTGGCGCTACGTGCGGCGGATCCCGGGCCGGGTGTGGCTCCTCGCAGCAGGCTCGGCCGCCACGGTGTTCGCGGTGGTGGCGCTCGGCGCCGCGGGGCTCGCGCGGCTCATCCCCGCGCTCGCGGCGGAGTGGACGCCACGGGTGCCCGCATTGCTCGCCATGGCCGCGGTGGCCGCCATGTCGGGGCCGGGCGTGGTGGCGTTCGTGGCGCAGGCGCTCGGAATCCGCCGGAGCGTCGCCCGGGTCGTGGCGTGCGCGGCGGCCCTCGAAACCGCGCTCGGCGCGCTCGCGATGACGGTCCCGTTCGCGCTCCACCATCCCTTGCCCGCCGCGCGGACTCCCGCGCTCGGCTGGCTGTTCTGGACCGCCTTCGCCGCCGGCGGCGGTGGGCTCGTCGGGCTCGTGTTCCTGAGCCTCACGCGGCCATCTCCTCCCTCCGCGCCCGCGCAGGAGGATATCGGCCTCGCGCTGTTTGGCTCGCTGCTGTTCGGTGCCGGGATCGGCTACGGGGCGGGACTCTCGCCCTTCCTGATCTGCGCGCTCGCCACCGCGCTGATCGTCAACTGGTCGCCGCAGCGCCGGCGCGCCCGCACTCTGCTCGCCGAGTGGGGAAACCCCATCTACGCCTTGCTCCTGATAGCTGCAGGCGCATTGCTCAGCCCGCCGACCCTCTGGATCGTGGTAGCCGCGGTCCTGCTTGGCTCGCTACGCGCGGCGGCTCGCTGGACGGCCGAGTACCTGGGGCGGCCGCTCCTCCGGCTCGCCCGGCTGACGCCCGATGCCGGCATCGCGACCGTAGCGCAGGGCGGCGCGGCGCTGGCGCTCGGGATCGATTTCTTCCTCACGTACGGGCGCGAGCCTGGGGGCCGGGGCGCCGCGGGGGCGGCAGGGGCGGCCGTGCTCGCGACCATGATCCTGGGCGTAGCCCTGGCGCAGCTCGTGGCTCCGCTGCTCACGCAGCGCGCGCTGCGCCTGCCGCGGGCGGCGTTGACACCCGCGCGTGCAGCGGTCGAGCTTAGCTCGGGCGCTCCGGCGGACTGACCCGATGATCCCCTCATGGGTCGCGGTGCTCACGGGGATTTCGCTCGCGATCCTCGCGATGGCGGCGATCGCGATCGCGCTGTCGTCCGTCGCGGCGGTGCTGGCGCTGCGCGCCTTCCTGCGGGTGTTCGAGCACCTTGCCGGCCCCGCGGTGAGCGACGCGCGCCAGCTGGTGGCGGGGATCCGCGCCGAGGCGGAGAGCCTCGTGGGCACGTCGCGCGACCTGCGGAGCCGCGTCGTGAAGGCGGCCGACGCCGCCGAAGCGCGCCTCGCCGATCTCGACGCCCTGTTCACCGTAGTGCAGGAAGAAGTGGAGGCAACCGCGCTCGACATGGCGGCGACCCTGCGCAACGTACGTCGCGGGCTGTCGTTGTTCGAGTGGGGAAAACGGAGGTTGAAGCGCGGGAGGAAGCACTGAACGGCCGGCAGATCGTGGGCGCCACGGCGGCGGCCGTCGTGGGGATCGCCGTCTGGCCCGCCGTGGCCCACGCCTGGACCCCGGGCACGCACGTCTACCTCGGCGAGTCGGTGCTCGCGAACCTGCAGCAGCTGCCGCACGCCGTCGCCGATCTGCTACGCGCCTTCCCCTACGATTTCCTGTACGGCAACATCGCCGCGGACACCTCGATCGCGAAGAAGTACGCGCCCGTGGGGCGGCACTGCCACGCCTGGCACGTCGGCCAGGAGATCTTCGATCTCGCCCCGACGGACCCGTTGCGTGCCTTCGGGCTGGGCTATCTGTCACACCTCGCGGCCGACACGGTGGCCCACAATTTCTTCGTCCCGCACCAGCTCGTGCTCACGTCGAGCACCGCGGCGTTGGGCCACAGCTACTGGGAGAGCCGGTTCGAGACTCACCTCGGGCCCGCCTACGCCGGCACCGCCAAGGAGCTGATCCTCCAAGACCACACGCCGAGCGACGCGCACCTCGATTCGATCATCTCGCCCACGCTCTTCAGCCTCCGCACGAACCGGCGGCTGTTCCGCGGCATGGTGCGCCTGACCGAAAGCGAGAGCTGGCGCTGGGCGTTCCAGGTGATTCTGGAGAACACCCGCTGGGACCTCCCCGACGAGCACGTGGAGCGCCAGATGGCGGTGGCGTTCGAGTACGTGATGGAGGTGCTCGGCGAGAAGGACGCGGCGGCCCGGCGACTCGACCCCGCGGGCGCCCACGCCCTGAGGCTCGCCAAGCAGATGCGTCGTCAGGCGCTGCAGGAAGGCGGCCGTCAGGAGCCCGAGCGGATGGAGGCCGCGGCGGAGGAGCACTTCGGGCTGCCCAGCCCGGCGCTGGATTACTGGACGGCGTCGAAGGCGCAGCGACCCTGGCGAGACAGGGCGAACTAGGGGCGGCTGTCGACGGGGGAGCCCAGCTTCTCCTCGAGCACTCTCTGGACCAGCTTCGGGTCCGCCTTGCCGCGCGACAGCTTCATCACCTGGCCCAGGAAGAACTGGATCAGCTTCGCCTCGCCGTTCCGATAGCGATCGACCTCGGCGGCGTGGGCGGCCAGCACGTCGGTGACCCAGGCGGCGACGACGCCCGTGTCGGCCACCTGCACGAGCCCGAGCGCCTCCGCCGCGTTGCGCGGCTCCCCGCCCCGCTCCGCCACCTCGGCGAACACTCGCTTCGCCGCCTGATGACTCAGGGTGCCGCCCTTCACCAGTCCGATGAGCTGGGCGAGCGACGTGGGGGCGACGCGCAGCTGCTCGTGGTTGTCCTTTGCGTCGGCGAGGACCTCGGTCATCACCCAGTTCGCCGCCGCCTTGGGCTCCGTCCCGGCGCGCACGACCGCCTCGTAGTAGTCCGCCACGGCGCGATCGGCGGTGAGCACCGCGGCGTCGGTGATGCCGAGCGCGTACTGCGTCACGAAGCGCTCGCGCTTGCGCGCGGGCAGCTCCGGCAGGGCCGCCTGCTCCTCGGCCACGAAGTCCTCCGCGAGCACCAGCGGCGGCAGGTCGGGGTCGGGGAAGTAGCGGTAGTCGTGGCTCTCCTCCTTGGTCCGTTGCGGGCGCACGGCATTCGCCCGCGAGTCGTACAACAAGGTCTGCTGCTCCACGGCGCCGCCGGCCTCGAGGATCCCGATCTGGCGGTCGCGCTCCACGGTGAGCGCCTTCTCGACGTAGGCGAACGAGTTGATGTTCTTCACCTCGGCCTTCGTGCCGAGGGCGGTCTCACCGGCGCGGCGCACGGAGACGTTCGCGTCCACCCGCAAGCTGCCCTTTTCCATGTCGCAGTCGGACACCCCGGAGTACTCGAGCACCTGCTTCAAGGTCTGGAGGTAGGCGCGCGCCTCCTGGGGCGAGCGGAAGTCCGGTCCGGTGACGATCTCGATCAACGGCACCCCGCAGCGGTTGAGATCGATCGCCGTTTCCTTGGGGAAGCGGTCGTGGAGCGACTTCCCTGCGTCCTCCTCGACGTGCAGCCGCACGATCGTCGCCGTCGCGAGGCCCCGATCGGGCGACAGGTACGACAGCGACCCCTTGGTCGCGAGCGGGCTCTCGAACTGCGAGATCTGATAGCCCTTCGGCAGGTCGGGGTAGAAGTAGTTCTTGCGCGCGAACACGCTCTTCGGCTGCACCGTGCAGCCCAGGGCGAGCGCCGCCCGCACGGCGAGCTTGACCGCCTGCTCGTTCGGGACCGGCAGCGCCCCCGGCAGCCCCAAGCACACGGGGCACACGTTGCTGTTGGGGGGCGCGCCGAACGCCGCGGAGCAGCCGCAGAACATCTTCGACTTCGTGTGCAGCTGGACGTGCGTCTCGAGTCCGATGACCGTCTCCCAGCGGCCCCCTCCAAGCCCTGCCATCACGCCTCCTGGCTCGCGGGGACGACCCGCTCGAGCGCGTACGCGGCTTCGATCATCTCGTCCTCGAGGAACGCCTGACCGATGAATTGCCCGCCGAGCGGCAGTCCCTTGATTCGGCCGATCGGGATGGACATCGCGGGGAGCCCCGCGAGATTGGCGGTCACGACGAAGCTGTCCGACAGGTACATCGCCACGGGGTCGGCGAGCTTCTCGCCGGCCTTGAAGGCCGGCGTCGGCGTCGTGGGCGTGAACACCAGGTCGACCCCGCGGTCGAACACGTTGCGAAAGTCCTGGGCGATGAGGGCGCGCATCTGCTGCGCCTTGCGGTAGTAGGCATCGTAATAGCCCGACGACAGCACGTACGTTCCCACGAGGATGCGGCGCCGCACCTCGGGCCCGAACCCTTCGCCCCGCGTGGTGCGGTACAGCGCGCGCACGTCGGGCGCTCCGTTGAACCGCGCACCGTAGCGGGCGCCGTCGTAGCGCGCCAGGTTCGACGAGGCCTCGGCGGGCGCGATGATGTAGTAGGTCGGCACCGCGTACGGCGTGTGCGGCAGCGAGACCTCGCGGACGGCGGCGCCGAGCTCCTTGAGCAGGCGGATCGCGCGGTCACAGGCCCGCCGCACCCCGGGATCCAGGTCCTGGGGGAAGTACTCCTTCGGAATCCCGACCACGAAGCCCTGGAGCGACTCGGGCACGGTCGGGAGGCGGAGGGGATCGCGGTCCTCGCACGTCGCATCCCTGGGATCGCGCCCGCTGATCACCGACAGGACCCGCGCGGCGTCGTGCACGCTGCGCCCCAACACGCCGATCTGGTCGAGCGACGACCCGAAGGCCACCAGCCCGTAGCGGGACACCCGGCCGTAGGTGGGCTTGATCCCGACGATCCCGCAGAAGGACGCCGGCTGGCGCACGGAGCCGCCGGTCTCCGAGCCCAGCGCCGCCGGCACGGTCCCGGCGGCCACGAGCGCCGCCGAGCCGCCGGACGAGCCGCCCGGGACCCGCGCCTTGTCGAACGGATGGAGCGTCCTCCCGTAGGCCGAGTGCTCGGTGGACGAGCCCATGCCGAACTCGTCGCAGTTCGTCTTGCCGGCGACGAGCGCGCCGGCCGCTTTGAGCTTCGTCACCGCGGTCGCTTCGTAGGGCGAGCGGTAGCCTGCGAGGATCTTGGAGCCGCAGGTGGTCGTGAACTCGAGCGTGCAGATGTTGTCCTTCACCGCCACGGGCATGCCGTACAGCACGCCGGACGGGTGGGCGGCCTTGGCCTGCAGCGCGAGGGAGGCCCGCAACTCTTTCGGCGCCGTGAGACCGGCGTTCAGCCGCCGGGCCTTGACCATCCGGTCGGCCGCCGCCCTGGCGTGGGCAAGCGCCTCGCCGGGATCCCCCACGCTCACGCCTCCGGCTCCTCGAACTGGCCGAGCTTCGGCACGACGAAGAAGCCTGCCTTAAACGCGGGGGCGAGCCGATCGGGCCCGAACGCGAGCGGCCACGGTCTCACCTCGTCGGCGCGGAACCGCACCGCGTCGGGCCCCGGCACGAACGGCCGCGCGCCCTCGCTCGCCGGCACGGCGCTGATCTGAGCCACGAAGTCCAAGATGCGTGACATCTGCTCGGTCAGGACCGGGAGCGCCGCCTCGTCCACCTCGAGCTCCGCGAGCCGCGCGATTTTCAACACGTCCTCACGCGTGACGCTCATTCCCCCTCCCAGTCGCGCTCGAGCCCCGCGTAGGCCACGAGCAGCTGCTTGGCCCCGATCTCCTGGTCATCGAACTCGACCGTCACCTTCAAGTCGCGTCCCGAGCCGGCGACGGCAAGGATCACGCCGCTGCCGAATTTCCGATGCCGCACGCGCTCCCCCGCCGCATAACGGGGCGCGTCCTGCGAGATCTCGGCATGCCAGTCCACCTCCACCGGCGCACGCGCCGCGCCACGCGCCCGCCCGGCCGCCGTGCGTTGCGCCCGGTCCCACGTTGGGGTCGTGCTGTGCTCTTCCACCACGTGCGGCGGCAGCGCTTCCAGGAAGCGCGACGGCTCGGAGACCTCGAGCCGGCCGTTCCGGTAGCGCGTGCGCGCCCATGAGAGATACAATTTTTCACGCGCGCGCGTGAGTCCCACATAGCACAGCCGCCGCTCCTCCTCGAGACCGCCGGGCTCTCCCGCCGCCCGCGCGAGCGGGAACAACCCGTCCTCGAGACCGGCGAG
>WNGJ01009912.1_pt1 | contig 10154 bp, 14 predicted proteins | sample 5400611 | NCBI WGS metagenome assembly WNGJ01 (sample SAMN13153375, study PRJNA577476) | soil metagenome | isolation source: 40 cm soil or saprolite under Garry oak tree replicate 1 | place: USA:California | collected 2016-06-15
CCAGTTGTACCGGACGTGTACAGAATTGCCTGTGGCGCGCTGAGATCTATGAGGGTGCGCAAGGGAACATCGTTTTCAGCAAGCTCACTTAAAACTGTTTCGCCCCTCTTCGACTCATTTGCCAGTGTGGCAAGAGGCAGTTGCGTCACAGCCAGCCCGATTTCAGTTGCCAGGCTTGCATAGTTTTCATCGCAGACAAGCAGCGAAGCATGCACATCACGCACCTGCCAGCATAGCTCTTCAAGCGTCAAACGCAGGTTAAGGGGCACCAGGATAGCTCCAAGTCGTGTCAGCGCGTGTACAAATGCCACATAAGGCAATCCATTGGTGGCAAGCAGGGCCACACGATTTCCTTGCTCGATGCCTATAGTCGCAAGTTGCCGTGCCAGCCGTGCCGCCTGGCGATCAAGCTCTGCAAAGCTCCATTGCAGCTGGTCGCATTGTACCGCCAGACGTTCTGGTCGGTTCTCAGCGCAGCGGGCCAGCCAATCGGGTAGAAAGATGTTAGACGTGTTCAATACAACTATGTGGTGCGGAATCCCCTGGCTTTAGACAAGGGGAGGAAACACCGCCCTTGTGAATAAGTTCTTGCTGAATGTGGAAACCTCCTCAAGATAGTGTTGCGCTGACTTTGCACTTCTTATTTTTCTAGCTAGGCTTCGGAGAACTGTCCAATTTGAGAGATATCTCGTGCTATGCGACCAGCACTTTCCACATAACCTCTAACCTTGTCTTCAGTGATTTCTTCGGGGCTAACTTCGCCATGTATGATGCGGTTTCTTAGATCACGCATTTGCATAATAGCTCTTGCCTTATCAGGGTCGATATACTCTGCGAGCATATCATAGTTATAAGAAATACTAAATCCCTGTTTAGCATCCTCAGTATCTACCAGATATTTTCTAGTGATTAGGTTTTGTATTTCTGATTCTAACCCTTGATAGGCAATTATAATGGCTAGGCGTGGGTCATCGTTTATCCTTTCTACCGCAGCCAGCAGCCATAGGAGTGTTTGCTGTTGTTTTTCCAGATCGGTCCGTTGCTTTTCTAACTCAAGTTCTTCTTGTGATAAACGTAAAAACCTCTCTTTCTCCTGATGCACCTCAGATTCGAATAGTCGTTGTTGTTTTCTTTCCTTAGAAGTCTGATAGTATATTACTAGAGATGCTAAGACTGCAATTAAAATTCCTGCGATAGTGGCGAGGATACTTAAAAGACTCTCACTGAAATTTGTACTGATTCCCCGAGAGATAAAAACAGATAGGATATTAACAAAAATAGCCAATATAGCAAAAGCCGCGATGGAAATAATGTAAAATATTACATAGCGCTTGAATCTACTCACCGGCTCTTCCTCCTACTATGAAAGTTGTGACGAGGATACAGGTAGCATAGACAAAACCAGCGAAAGCGAGTACAAGATATCCTAAAGAATTAGGTTGCTTTGCTCCCAACAATTCAGTTCCCACATTGATTAGTGCGGCATTAAAGGCGATAAGGACACTCATGGCAGCTCCCAAAGCCATTTTCCATTTAGGAAACTTCTTCCCAGGCTTGTTTTTAAGATCGGTTAATTCCTGACTTGTTTTCTGTAGTTCGTTCTGTGTATGCTTTAAATCTACGCGTATGCTAGCAAATTGTATCCTCAGCTCGGTTTGTGTCATCTTGGTAGGGTCAAGCTGATCGTACTGCATCGTCACAATTCTCCAACTGCCAAATAACGATAATTGCGTGTCGAGAGACTAACTGAATGAAAACCCTTAGATAGAGCTATTAAATAAAACAGCAGGTAGAAGCATTATACCATTATCACTAGTACAGCTACGCAGAAATAGCGCAGGAGAGGAGGATATGATAGAATACAGGGCAAAACAAGGTGAAGGAGACTTCTCTGATGCCCACTCCGCAAGCGAAAGCACTTCATGTCAGCCCCTTACAACAAGAGCGACTGCAACGGTTGGTTCACCGCACGACGAGTGCCCAACGGCTGGTCAAGCGAGGTCACATCATCCTGGAAGCAGCAGAGGGAACCAGCAATACCAAGATCGCTGAGCACCAGCAGGTCGATTATGAAACGGTGCGACGCTGGCGTGATCGCTGGTATGCAGCCCAAGCCCGTTTAGAGGCGATCGAAGCCACCGGAAAGCCGAAACTGCTCAGTCAGGCAATTGAGGTGCTCCTGACCGATGAGCAGCGTCCCGGAGCGCCCGCGACCTTCACGTTGGAGCAGTTCATGCAGATCATGGCTCTGGCGTGTGAAAGGCCCGCCATGTCGGATCGACCGGTGAGTGCCTGGACACCACGTGAACTGGCCGACGAAGCGGTCAAACGCGGCATCGTCGAGCAGATTTCTCCCCGCACGGTGGAGCGATTTTTAAAAGGTGAGCGCGTTGCAGCCCCATCGCAAGCGCTACTGGCTCACTCCACCCCCCGACGACCCGACCCAACTAGGCGAGCAGATCTGCACGGTCTGTGAGGTCTATGAGGCCACCCCGGCCCTTGCTGAGCAGGGCACGCATGTGCTGAGTACCGATGAAATGACTGGCATCCAGGCTCTGGAGCGTTTGCATCCCTGCTTGCCCCTCCAGCCAGGTCACATCGAGCGCCAGGAGTTTGAGTACGAGCGGCATGGCACCCAGAGTTTGATCGCCAATTTGGAAGTGGCTACCGGGCAGGTCGTGACACCCAGCCTTGGACCCACGCGCACTGAAGCCGACTTCGCCGCCCATATCACCCAGAGCATCCAAACCGACCCGCAGGCCGCATGGATCTTCATCACGGATCAGCTCAACACTCATCAGTCCGAGGCGCTCGTGCGCCTGGTGGCTGCGCAATGCGGCATCCAGGAGGAGCTGGGCATCAAAGGCAAAAGTGGCCATTTGGCCACCATGAAGACTCGTGCCGCCTTTCTCTCCGATCCGACCCATCGCATTCGCTTTGTGTACACCCCCAAGCACAGTTCCTGGTTAAACCAGATTGAGATCTGGTTCAGCATCCTGGTGCGTCGCTTACTTGCTCGCCTGAGTTGTACTTCGGTGCAAGAGTTACGAGCCCACATTCTGGCCTTTATTGCTTACTATAATCGCACATCCAACGGAGCCTTTCACTGGACCTACAAAGGGCCTCCGCCTTAGGCTCCTGGGTTATTTCTGCGAGGCTGTACTAGGGATGTATTGATCCATCAGGCATGATTGCGCCTTTGAGGGAAAGAGTTTGCTTCAATTGTTCGGCAGTGACCTTGGCATCCCTCAGATCAGCCCCACTCAAATCGGCTAAAAAGAGATTAGCTCCCTGTAGATTAGCACCTCTTAGGTCGGCATTCCTCAGATCAACCCCCAATAAGTTAGCATTATCCAATATGGCTTGATAAAGATTAGTGTGATCGAGGATTGCATAGCTTAGGTTTGCTTGTTGGAGATTGGCCTGAAATAGATCAGCATTGTGTAGGAACGCTAAGTTTAGGTGAGCCTTAGTCAAGTTAATCCCAAACAGATTGGCACTGGTTAGATAAGTCTGGGTAAGGTTGGCGCCACTCAAGTTTGCTCCGGCAAACTTAGATCCATCGAAATCTGCCTTGCTTAGATCACCTCCGCTCATATTGACTTCCGTTAGATCGGCATTGCGGAGAGTGAATCTGTTTAGGTCGATTACAATGCAGTTGGCACTATTCAATTTCACGATCACATTTTTTACGTTGATAAGACCTGATTCATACAGGAATTGGAGTAGACTTCTTTTACGGTCTGCACTCAATCTAGGGAGTGTAGTCAAGGTTTCCGCTCGTGCAACGTTTTGTACTTCATCCCCAACATTGGATTGCCTGAGCTTATTATTGAGTAGTAGACCTGATATATGGTCAATGTAATTCTGTAATGCTGCCTCTTGCTGTTGGTCCTGTGCAATCTGAATATCAGTTTGATGTTGCCTTTCACTCAATTGATTTTGTTGTTGCGTAATTTGTTGAGTAAGGTATAGCCCTAGCATAGTAACGACAAACGGAATAGCGATTGCACCAAGCACTTGGCTAACTAATATAGTCCAATCAAAGACCGTCCTGTCAGCAAACCCCCACTTTATCTCCTTTTTCTTTAGCGCAGGTGCTACTAGAATTTTATTGTTGGTAAATGAAGGTGGGAGCCAGATTTTATTTTCAGTTGTCGCCAGATTATTGTTAATCCCATTCTGGTGGTTCGCATCCATGTGGTTCTTCCCTCCTACTCAGAAACAGAACGTTATCCTTTTTGGTGTATTATATCTCAAGTACATAAACGAAAAAGAGCCACGACCATACAAGATAGTGACTCCTCTAAAAGTAGGGAGGTGTTATTCCTCCGTCTTTTCCTCGGATTTCTCCGCAGCTTGTTGCTGTGTCTATTATATCGGCTCTTCCGCATTTCTCGTGCTCAGCAATGGTAAGCATACGATGATGAATGGCGAAAGATGCCCCCCGTTGATAGATCGAATCCCCCCTTTATGAGCCTGGAAACTCACAGTTTTCCTGTGAGAATATGGTAGTTCCATCACTTGATATTGTTGAGCGCGGGAAATGCGGAAGAGCCATTATATCAGGTACTGGACAACCTTTAGCACAATGGAGATTGAACGGCTAAAAAAAGAAGCAACCCACCTCAACGCCCTCTAGAAGAGCCATCAGATACCCACCACAAAAAGTAAAAGCTCCCTTTACAGCAAAGTTGACAGCAAAACCATCATACCCCTCAAACTAAATAGCTCTTTCATGTGCATCATAGAATTCCCCCAAAGCGATTGGCAACAGCCTTAATGATGTAGATCGCTTTTAAACCTATTGACATTCTGTGTTACAATATCGGCATCAATATGAGCGATTGCACACGCATTTATCAGAGCATGAACGGATTCAATCATTCTATTGACACGCTGTAGCATGACATCAAAAATCACTAAAGGACTAGCAATAAGGAGGAAAAATGGACGGTTTTGAAGTATTCGAAAAATATCACTCGCGCTCCGTCAAGGAATTATATGTCACAATTCAGAAGAGAGGAACTATTTCCCTTAATAGAGCCGCATTTCAGGCAATGGGAAACCCAAAGTTTGCCGAGCTGCTCTTTAACCGTACTAAACGCCTTATAGGTATCCGCCCAACTAATTCCCCTACTGGACGTACTGCTCCTATCAGAAAGCAGGGTCAGAGCGAGAGTTATCTTATTGCCGGTCTCACATTCACGAAGGAATATGATATTGACTCCAGCGTGGCTCGGAGATATGTCGCGACAATGCAAGAAAATATGCTGGTTGTTGATCTTAACAGCCCAAGTACGGACGCTACCGGACCAAGATCACGCAGCGATGATTCGCAAACAACACAAGAAGAGCTATTTTCTCAACCAAATCAAGTAACTGATAAACAAAATGCTGTTTCGAATAAAGAAGCAGTTGAACGGAGTCATCCTGCAACTGAATCGGAAGTGGCAGAAACGATTAGTAAAGGCTCTGACAATGCATTTGCTAATGCATTTTTACAACAATTATCGGAAGAGCAAAAGAGGGCATTTTTGGAATTCTTACTAAAGGAAAAAGATCAAGGTCTGAAGAAAGCAAAGTAAAAGCCAGTACAACCTTTGGCCGGGGAGCTACTGGCTTTATTCTCTTAGGAAAGGAAGCATTTTTATGCCCATTCCCCAAAGCAGCGATGCTGACGACAGTAGTGAAGACAGCAATGCTAACACAGTGGATAATAAACTAATTCGTCAAGAAAAGCAAACTCCACTGCTAAGAGGGTCAAAAGTAACTGATCAATTTCTTGTGGATCAGGCCCGAAACGCTGATTTGATTTGTATCACTATAATTTTTATGCTCATAGCAGCTTCTGTAGTGACCTTCTGCTACACAAGAAATATCCTCAGTCTTGGTTTTCTTACGTTTATTCCATTGCCTCTTTCTATACGGCGCAGGAAAGAAGAAGCAATCTTTCCAATCAGTGCTGAAGACCTTCAAATCAGGCTAAAAGAGTTAGATGTGGAAATTGAAAGAGTAAGAAAACAAAATGCACCGCTAAATCTTCCTCTTTTCACCTGGCTCAAACGCATTATTAGCAGGTAACTTAGGAAACCTTTGCATGGGGTAGTAAAATAGGGTTTACTCAAAGATATATTTGTGAAATCGATGTACTAATGCTATCAGTTTTGGCAGCATATTTCATGAACGCTTAAATAGATCATCCATCTTATTAACAACCTCTTGTTGCTGCTCAGGCAATACACGTGCATAGATATCAGCCGTAATAGCAACCGAGCTATGCCCCAACAACTCTGACACCACTTTTAGGTCTATCTTCGCCGCAAGCAAAATTGTTGCCGCGCTATGACGCAAGTCCTGAAACCGCACATCCGGTAAACCAGCCTGTTTCAACAACTTCTTGAACAAGTACCCCACATGGTCAGCATCAAAATAACCGCCATAGATATTGCAAAAGACAAGCCCTCGATCTTGCCACTTCTCACCCGCTTTCGTCCGCGCTTGTTGCCGTCTTTCCCCATGCTCCTTTAATGATTCCAATACCACACCAGGAAGCCCGATCTTACGCCGACCAGCTTTTGTCTTTGGTTCACGCTCAACATAACCTACCCCATCCATATACGTCACATTACAACGAACCTGTAATACGCCTATCTCAACATCCAGATCACTCCAATGAAGCGCGACCAGTTCACCCAGTAGGCCATAAAAGCACTACCACCAGCGAACCCAACGTCAATAGAACCGAGAGGCCTAACAGCCACTCTATCACAGGAGAGAAAGGGACAGACAATGGAATTTGAAGAGTACAATGGCTGGCTCAACTTCCCAACATGGGACGTGTTTACAGTTATGACCAGCTACTATGAAACATACTATGAATTGGGACGCATTGCAGATCGCTCCACAACATCAAACGAGGTCAAGCGTTTCGTGATAGGAGTAGTCGAGACCTGAAAAGCAGATCAATTTACCCCACACGCAGAAGCAGCACACATTCTAGTGCAAGACTTTTTAATGAGCGGGGTACGGCGAGCGAACTGGACAGTAGCATTTGAACCTCAACCAATGCTCAGACATAGATAGCCATTGGAAGAATTTCAACCGCAGGATACTTCACAATAGGTGATTCAAGCTTGATATTCACACTAGGTACTGATGTAAAACCCTGCGCCCATAATGCTGATAAACTCTGAGCAGCAATGCCAAGTACGGAACGACGATAAAGGTTAATATTGTCGTTTTTCGCCAGTACACGTGTAACTTTGCCCAAAACTCTCACACGTCCACAGTGAAGGAGTTCCTGATCTGTAAGCGGAAGTATTTCAGTGGAAAGATCAAGCACGGCCACCTTTTCCCATTGTCCCTCACTCTTTATTACCACATCAGATAAAGGAGAAGACTCTAGATCAGCAACAATCGCTTGAACAATAGACATAGACCCAAATAAGTTTTGTTGTTCAGGAGAAAGAGCAGATGTATCAATAGTCCCATCCTTAGCGATCGGTAATGATTGAGCCATAATCGGTATCAGTCTCTTAGAAAGTTGAGCAATCTCACTGATAGGAGTACGATGAATCTCACCTGATATTTCAACAAGGGTAAAAGGTATAACTTGCTGCCAGTGTTCTTCATCACATGAGTCAAGTGCAATTATCCGCCCTTTACATCGTAGCTCATGTCTCAACCTCATGAATAAGGACGCTTCCGTATGCTTGAAAACGATCTGACTCTCTTCTGATTTTCCTAACTTGCCATCAAGATTACCAGATGCCTTTAGACTGGCATGTGCAAGCCACGAGACCATAGCAGGCAAACCTGCCTCGCCCTCAAGCGCACCAGACATTTCTCCTGACAGATTTTTAGCCTCTTTCCAGACTCTTTCCAACGAATATCCACCGTCCATCGTTGCCACAAAACTAACCATCATCGGAACATTCAAGTATATTGGGTAGAGTAGCTCCATCGGTTCGGATGAATCTGACATTTCTGTTTCCTTTTTGTATTCGCTACAAGCAATCTAGCATCGTTAGATTAAACGAGGTTATGCCGACAAAGGTAAGCAACCAATAAGGAGATATTGAAATGCAAAAGAAAAAGACCTTTAACACAATGGAGATTATCCCTTATGGTCACTTCCATTCTTCAGCAGGTACCGCCGCTGCCTCCTTTGTTCTGTAATCGTCCTCATGCTTGCGAGTAAATCGTGCGTCTCCCTTACCCACTCTTACTGCATTGTTCCCTCAAAAGCCTGCTCCTCTGTAACGTTTAGCTTATATATGTTGAATGAGTCAAATATATGGATTCCAGGCCAAATTGATACGTAAATATTGCTTAAACCCATCAATCTCTTCACACCTTTTTACAAGAGCGGTACGTCAATGTCGTGTGCTTCATAGTCGGTACCCAGTCGTTCATTGATCACTCGTAAAACCTTGTTCACTAGGACGACTCCTACAGCTTGCTTGCGTTCCATGCGATTAATGCTGGCCTCTGAAACGTCCGATGCAAAGGATAGTTCACGTATTTGTAATCCTGCTCTCTCTCTAAGCTCTCTCACAGTTGGTTTGCGTGCCACACTTATAACTCCTTGTAACTACGATAGACAAATATCATGCGACTATCATAATCGATCATGACAAGTAAAGCAATATTTTTAACTATAAAATCTTCTAAAGAAAGCGTTTCAGCCCTCTTTTACCAGTAGTAGGGTGTCGCCGCCACGTAAATTATTCTTCAGTGTGCCGAAGAAATTGTATTGGTCAATCATGATCGATCATGATTGACCAATAGGTATTTTCATCATTAAAATCGTTGACATATGCCTCAAAATGCGTTATACTGACCAAGTATAGGAGCAATGGGTCTTCTATATGCGTGAGGAATTGCTTAGGATGCGGCGCTTGCCCGTTCCAGTGCGGGAACAGGCCGCTGTTTCGTAGTACGTTCTTCGTAGATGGTGTAGGCGTGACGGCCCGGTCGCCCTGGAAAGCTCAACCAACCGTCACGCCTTGCCCATGATCGTGCAAGACCGCAGGCGCTTTCATTGTAGCGCAGCGGTCAAGGTCTTCCCTGGACAGAAAGGATGACGTGACCGAGATGTTACCTCTCTCCACCCTATCGATTCGGCTCACCAACCCCGAGACATCCACTCTTGAGCGTATGAGCCGGGCCTATGAACCGCCCGAACTCAGTACCTACTGGATGCCGCTCTGCGAACCCATTTACGAGTGGGCCACCTTTGCCCAGCATGCCGAGCAGCGCGTGCCTGCGCTCACCGCCATTGGGCATGCCTTTTTCGCGCTCTCGCATGAGACCCGCGCCCTGCGCTCCTTCACCCTAGCCTGGAAGCAGCAGGAGGGCCGCTACCCCAAAGATAGCGACTACTGGTACACCCAGACAGGCCGGGCGCTCTTGGATGCCACCCATCATTGGAGCCGCGTCGCCTGTGCCCTGGATACCCTCACCCCCGATGAGCTCACAGCCGAGGACCTGGACGAGGTGCGCCGCATGTCGCGTGCGGCCCGCGCCCAGCAAGAACGCCTGTGGAAGCTCACCGACGAGGTACGCGCCGAGATCGCCGACTGGCGTGAGCGACACCAGCAGCCAGCAGCACAGCCAGAGGAGGCGCAGGCATGAAACAAGACCGCCGTGCCGCGACACCCGCAACCGTCACCAGCAACAGCGTGCCGCACCTGGTGGACGTCCCCGCGTTTTGTCAACGCTATGGCCATTCCTGGGAGAGCACCGCACGCCCAGGGGTCAAAAAGTGCTATCTGTGTGGGGTACGTGGGTATTGCCCAGGGTGTACCCCGCTTCCACCAAGAGGAGCGAAGCCCTTTGCTTGTACCGCGCACGCGAGACGCAGGCAGGTGCAGCCATGACCAGGCAATACGATCCGCCTTTTGCACCTGTAGTAAGGAGACGAAGCGCAACGGCAGAAGACCTGACAGCCCGACAGACGGGGGAGTATGCTCCTCCAGCAAGCCCTCACCGGGTCGGACATACGCCAGGACTCCATGGTGAAGACGCGCCGTATCAGTCCCAGGAGGTCATCCGCCCCAAAAAATTTAGTCAGACCATCCCGCCAATGCGTCACATCGTTCAGGAAGAACCAGACTATCCTGACGACCCGCCCAGGCGCAGAACAACGG
>WNGJ01037801.1_pt1 | contig 10152 bp, 7 predicted proteins | sample 5400611 | NCBI WGS metagenome assembly WNGJ01 (sample SAMN13153375, study PRJNA577476) | soil metagenome | isolation source: 40 cm soil or saprolite under Garry oak tree replicate 1 | place: USA:California | collected 2016-06-15
AGGCTTCAAGGGCGGCTGCCACAGCCCCTTCAACTAACGGAGCATAACTCAGGCGGATGCGCTCCCTCTGCTCATCGCTTAGCATTTCAAGCGCCATTTCAGCAGAGAGGATGGCACTTCCCAGGTCGAGCAGGACCAGAACCCCATCCGGTCCATCGACAGATTGGATGGCTGCGAGGATTTTATCGGCGGAGGTGCCTAACACATCATCGATGCCTCCACCGGCTGCGGCAAGGGGAGTTTTGCCTTGCGCCATCTGTTCCGCAAGTTCAGCAACACCATCAGCCAATCGAGAACTATGCGAAACAATTACTAAACCTACTGCCATTGGCATAGCCTCCTATCAAATTCGGAACAAATGGAAATGGAATTCATCAAATCACATCCACTCTCTGGAAGAAAAGACTTAGAAAGTGTTCTATAGTATCAGTACCTATGCGCAGGTATCAGCTAACGTTTTCAATATTAACCAGCTAGAGGTTGCGCCCGGGTCTTGATGACCGATGCTGCGTTCACCCAGATAACTGGCACGCCCTTTCGTAGCAAGCATCGGAATAGTAGCTTTCATACCAGCTTCAGCGGCATCACTGGCACGCCTCATCATTTGTGAAAGTTCAAGACCCTGTGCTTGTGCTTCTTTTGCTGCTGTCAAAGCAGGCGTGAGTGCATCAACCATCGTCTTCTCATCTGGTTGTGCCTTACCCCTCGCTTTAATTCCCTCCAATGCCGCCTCTAACATACCGGTGTAGTCAGCTTCATAGAGCTCATTTTTCCCGGCGGTTGCCATACCGGCTCGCAGGAAGGCTGTACCATACAATGGACCGCTTGCACCACCAACTGTCGAAACCAGTGTAGTTCCAACCGTCTTTAGGATTGAGCCGATATCCATATTTGCTACAGTTGGCAGTTTATCAATCACGGCTTTAAAGCCACGGTCCATATTAATGCCGTGATCCGCATCGCCAATAGGGGAGTCAAGTTGGGTAAGATAATCACGATTTTCATGAAGCACCTGCGCTAATTGCTGCAACCAGTTTACCGTGTCCTCTGTCGTAATTGGCATGATTTCCTCCACTATAGGTAGGGGCGAACCTTGTGTTCACCCGTTCTGTATGAGTATGTAGTACAAATAATGCTCATTAACAAATTAATCGGGTAATAGATGTAGGGGCGCAATTCATTGCGCCCGCCTGGGGAGGCGATCCTTGTCACAGGGCGCAATGAATTGCGCCCCTACATCCATTTTTCTATTCCCCCACTATTTTGTTAACCTGTATTATTGTACTACGAACCATTTGGAGCGTAAGAGGCACTCAAGAGTTGACACCCCTCAAAGTGACTATTTAGCTCCTACAGGTAAACACAAGGGACTCCTGATTCATTACCCCGTTTACACGCCCCAACGTAGAGCTGGAGTATGTACAGGAGCATCCCAGTAACGGATCAATTCATCGTCTAGCCGTAACAGGGTAATGGAACAACCTGCCATTTCAAGAGATGTGATATAGCTACCGATGAGTGAGCGGGCGATAGTGATATCTCTGCCGCGCAGAATCCTGGCGAGTTCGTTAGCTACGATGTAGAGCTCGATCAACGGTGTGCCGCCCATGCCATTCACGAAAGCCAGTACGCGCTCACCTGCTTTCAGGCCAAGGTCTTCGATGACAGGATTAGCAAGCATTTCCGTTACTTGAGCAGCAGGGGCAAGTTTGACACGCCGGCGGCCCGGCTCTCCGTGAATGCCGATACCAATCTCCATCTCGTCATCGCCGAGCTCGAATGTCGGCTTACCTGCCGCGGGAACTGTGCAGGAGGTGAGAGCCATGCCCATACTGCGTCCATGGTCGTTCACTTTCTTAGCCAGCTCCGCTACTTGCGCCAGGGGAGCGCCCGTCTCAGCCAGGCCACCCACGATCTTCTCTAGCAAGACTGTGACGCCGACTCCACGTCGTCCAGCGGTATAGAGGCTATCCTGTACTGCAACATCGTCATTTGTCACCACACTCGCTACCTCAATGCCCTCAGCCGCGGCCAATTCGGCTGCCATTTCAAAGTTCAGTACGTCACCGGTGTAGTTCTTGACAACATGCAGTACGCCCGCACCGCCATTCACGGCTCGAGTTGCTGCAAGCATCTGATCGGGCACGGGAGAGGTAAAGACCGCTCCGGGACAGGCCGCATCGAGCATGCCACGACCTACGAAGCCGCCGTGCATTGGCTCATGCCCGCTACCACCACCAGAGATCACGCCTACTTTGCCACGTACCGGAGCATCTTTCCGCACGACAATCTGGTTCTCGAAATCTACACGGATCAGCTCCGGGTGTAGCGCCTCCATTCCCGCGAGTGCCTCTGTTACCACGTCCTCTACGCGGTTAATGAGTTTTTTCATGTCTGTCTCCTTCTTTCATCGCAAAGAAAATCTACGATCTTTAGACTTTTTCAACAGCCGATTTCTCGATGCCACCAAGCTCAGGTGTACTTGCTGTGACACGCGCGCGTTGCAAGAAGTCATAGGTGACAACACCTAAAACGCCTCCTAGCAGGGGCCCTACAAAATAGACAAGTAAGTGGGAAAGGTCGTATGTGCCACCTAGCACGACTTGTACAATCGCAGGCCCAAAGGCACGTGCCGGGTTGAGAGCTACATTGGTAATTGGGCCAAAGGCAAAAATTTCACCGGCGACCATCAGGCCAATGATTAAACCGGCCCAACCAGAGGGCGCTCGGCCGTCGACAGCCGTTCCCATTACTACCAGCAGCAGGAAGAAGGTACCAATCGTCTCCATAGCGATGGCGACAATCCAACCACCGGTTGTTCCGTAGAGGTTTAGCGCTGTTCCGAAATTCGTAGCGCCAAGTCCTGGACCTTGCGCTGCTTGTGTCCAACCAAAGGAGAACGCAATGACTACGGCGCCCAAAATTCCACCTATGAATTGCGCAATCCAGTAAACCCCTGCTTCACCCCAGCCGATGCGACGGGTAACAGCCAACGAGAAGGTAACCGCGGGATTAATGTGACAGCCAGAGATGTGACCAATGGTGTAGATCATAGCCGCGATTGCAAATGCGAACGCCAGAGCAATCATACCAAGCTCGGCCATTGAGAATGGCAGTGGTACTTTGCCGGCACTGAGAAAATTTGTCACTGTAATAGAGCCTGCACCAATCCATACGAGGAAGGCGACTCCTAGCATTTCAGCTACAAATTTCTGAGTTAGATTTGGTGTCCTGTCCATACCGTAGTGGTCTGCTATAACGTGCAGACACCCTCCTTTCGAGTAGGTAACTTTCGGCACAACAAACGATTTCATCTGTAACGTAATCACAAAGTACAGGTCCCTTAACGGGAATATCAGCCCCTTTTACACATCCTCACCTCCTCTCATGACTCGATCTTTTACTTAACGTGCGCAATGTTCCTACTCATTACATAGCAATATTCGTGCCAAAGCGTTGGAATAATACTAGAGAGTCCAATTGTCAGTTAGCTTTAAAGGAGCCTGAGAAGAAGCACGAGACCATTTTGCGATATGAGAAAAAGTCGTGAAATTTGTTAGATCATCTAAAGAAGCTCAGGAGACATGCAATGAGCAAGGTTGCAGCGATGAAACATAGTGTTTCATCGCTGCAACCTTGCAACATACATGTTTCAATAATGAAACAAATTATTACTTCGTATCTTTTCCCTCGATCAGGCCATATTTCATCATTTTTCTCCACAGCGTCGTACGACTGATACCAAGTAAAGCAGCAGTACGAGTGATATGACCACCGCTTGCCTCCCAGGCCTGCATGATAGCCTGCATCTCAGCGTTCATACTCTGTTCTTTCAGTGCTGCACCCTTTTGGGTTACTTCAGGTTGTACCTGGTGAACCCCATCCAGGCTTTTTTGAACGTGCAGAGATCCAGCGGAATCACGAATAATGTCTGATTGCTTATATTCTGGCGCCGGTTGCACGTCGATAGGGAGATCAGCGATCGTGATAGTAGTTCCTGGCATGAGATAGGTCACACGTTCGAGCATATTTTCAAGTTCACGCACATTCCCAGGCCAGCTATATTGATAGAGCACTGTCAATGCTTCTGGTGTAATCGTAAATGAACGACCTAGAGTGCGACTCTGTCGCAGCAAGAAATGTTGAATAAGCAACGGCAAATCATCAACGCGATCTCTCAGGGAGGGAATGTTAATGGCTAATACGTTCAAACGATAATAGAGATCAGAGCGGAAGTTACCCCGCATCGCCTCTTCCCGTAGGTCTTTATGGGTGGCGACGATGATACGCACATCGGCAGGGATAACCCGGTGGCCTCCGATACGGACAATGGTGTGCGTTTCGATAGCCCGGAGCAAGGTCGTTTGCAGGTCAAGGGGCATATCGCCTATTTCATCAAGAAAGAGCGTACCCCCATGTGCTTGCTCAAACTTGCCCGGACGTCCCTGCCGGTCAGCGCCCGTGAACGAACCACCTTCATACCCAAATAGCTCTGTGTTAATCAGCTCGCGTGGGATGGCGGCACAGTTGATCGCCACGAATGGACCATCAGTACGCGCACTGCTGGTGTGGATGCTCTGAGCAAAAATTTCTTTGCCTGTCCCAGTTTCACCGTGCAGCAGGACGATAGCATTACTATTCGATGCCAGCCTCGCCAGCCGCAATGCCTCTTTCAGTGCCGGACTCTCACCCACCACATTAGCAAACGTCAGGCGAGCACGAGCGCCGGTCATTCGATGGACGAGTTTCTGCACACGTTCAATGCTGCGAAGGATCATCACAAAACCATCAGCAGCAACGGGTTCTGTCATCATTAATGTAGCCGGACTGACAATATCCTGCAGACCTGATTCTGCCCGGTAACTTGTGATTGGTTTAAGTGAGCAGAGGCAGGTAACACGTCCATGTATGGTGTCAAAGACCAGTTCTTCATCGGAGAGTGACTGTTGACTCGCGATTGCCTGTGCCAGCACAACAGGAAGTGGCAATACGTCTTGCAATCGCCTACCTGTCACTCTGGAGGGTGTGAGTCCGAGCATTGTTCCAGCCGGAGCGTTCATCTGTGAGATCATGCCGTCGTGACGTAGCAACAAGATACCTTCAGCTAACGTCTGTAGTAGCCCAGGGTGTGAGGATGAGAATGTTCGTGACGGCCAATTACTGCAAGCACGCCAACGGTTTGTCCCAGCAAATCATGTACGGGAGCGGCCGAGGTATAGAGCGGATGCAGCGCAGCGCGGTAATGCATTGCGCCATTAAGTTGCATGGGAAATGATTCATGCAATGCCAGAGCCAGGGCATTCGCACCCTGTCGCTCTTCACTCCAGGATGCTCCCACGCTCAAGCCAAGGTGTTCAAGCTCTTTCTGCGTAGCTGGATCACCCACCATATCGACTAGCAATGCCTCGGCATCAGCAAAAACTACTACACATTCCGATCCCTCAACGAACTGGTGCAGATCCTCCATCGCCGGACGTACCAGAGAAAGCAATTGTTGAGAGACGGAAGTCGATGTAGCATGGGTGATTTCTTCGAAACCGGGCTCACCATAGGGATCGAGACCGAGAGAAACACAGCGTCGCCATGATTGCATCAACGCCGGGGGAAGTATATCTTCCTGCACAACACCCTGTAACACATACTGTTTCCAGATCGACCAGTAATCCTGTACGGTACTTTGCATGGTCTCAATCCTCTGCTTGATTAGGGTTTCAATAGTGAAGCCTCTAGAGGTATCATCGTTCTCTCGATGAAAGGATTCCCATCTCCTCGCGGTATTTAGTGACGGTCCGTCTCGCTATTGGGATTCCGCGAGCAATGAGTAGACGCGCCAGTTCCTCGTCGCTTAAGCGGTTGCCCGGCCTCTCGGAAGAGATCAATTCACGCATCACATCTTTTATACTTAGAGAGCCATCGAAGAAGTCTGAAAGAGGTATTAGTCGCCCATTGGGCAGTACTGCATACTTATTCGCGATTGCCCTGCTGACCGTCCCTTCATCCAGATTCAGGCGGTTAGCTACTTCTATGCGAGTGAAAGGACGCAGGTAACGTACTCCTTTCTCTAAAAACTCGCTCTGGTAGCCCACGATCATGTCTGCGATGCGTTTAAGGGTGCGCCACCGTCGATGCACGCAGTCAATAAAAAACATTGCCCTATCGCTATGCTGGCGAATATAACGTTGCACTTCTTCACTGATGATCTCATTATCCAGGCTTAATGGTCGCGTGCCATAGCCTGAGCCAATAGAGAAACGATATCGTTTCTCCTCAATGAGTTCCACCTCAAAACCTGTATCAACTTTGCGAATAATGATATCCGGATGAGTGTGAACCGCAATTGTAGGGTTGGTTCTTGCAGTTGCCTGGTATATATGCGCGGGATATGGATGCAGTGTTTTCCGGATATACTGGATTGCCTCGTCTACTTCCTGTTCTGATACCTTTATTTCACGAGCGATTTCTCGCAACTGGCCTTGTCCGAGTTGATTCAGATAACGATCAATCAGTACGTGAGCCAGGGGATGAGGTAGTTCGAACTCGCTTAATGCCTTCAACTGTATCAGCAGGCATTCGCGTAGATCCCGCGCCCCGATCCCCGTCGGCTCCAGCGTTTGTAACTGGCTCAGCACATATTCGACGCGTTCTACCGGTGCTGCTGATTGCTCGGCAATCTCTTGTACACTTATTTCAAGGTAGCCACGTTCGTTGAGGTTACCTACCAGTTGCTCTGCTATGGGTGCGTCATCTGCCGGGATAAGCGCTACCAGTTGCTCCAAAAGTACTTCCGCAAGTGTTTTATCCGTGGGAATACTCGCCAGGGGATCAAGCTCTTCACTATCCTCAGTCTCAGCCAGACCATAATCATCGATAGTGTCATGGAAATATTCATTCCATTGTTGCTCTGGGATACTCTCGTCGTCAGTAGTCTCGCTTGTGGCAAATGCTGGTTGTGTCAACTGCCCAGCATATCCAGAGTACCCGCACGATGCGCAGATTTGACCTTTCATGAGTGAACCACAGAAAAGACAAATGCGTTGTTCGATTACTTCAAATGCTGGATTCTCCAACTGCTCCTGAGAGATCGCGCTCTCCAGTTCATCGGATGTAAGATGAAGAATCATACTCGACGTTATGAGCCTGGCGTTGACCCATAAAACGTGATCTGGTTTCGCTGTTGGTTCCAGTCGCATACGAATACCTGTTTAGGTGGGCCTCAAATCCATCCCCTACTGAGTAGAGCAGCACGTGCTGCCTCTTGCTCAGCAGCTTGCTTATTGCGACCCTGCCCCTTTCCGGCTACCTCTTCCCCTAACAGCACTTCCACCGTAAATACCCGGTTATGAGATGGCCCTTCTTGACTGACAAGACGATACGAAGGTGTGATGCCAACATGTGCCTGTGCCTGTTCCTGAAACAGAGACTTTTGATCTTTGAACAACCTTTTGCTGACGATGTTGTGCGCTAACGGCTCTAGTCTTGGCATCAGGAATCGTTGCACTACCTCGATTCCCCGGTCTAGATACATCGCGCCGAGTACAGCCTCAAATGCCGATGCGAGTATGCGTTGACTGCCTCCACTGCTCTGTTCTCCCTTACCCATCAGGAGGAAGTTTCCCAAATTGATTGCGCGCGCGAACGTTGCCAGTGTCTCCCGCCTCACAAGCGCAGCGCGCAGGTCACTCAACTCTCCCTCGCTCAAATCCGGAAAAGCGCGGTACAGGTAATCCGCGCTGATAAACGCGAGGATTGAATCGCCAAGAAACTCAAGCCGCTCGTTGGAACTGAGTCCTTCTCCGGCAGTTTCGTAGATATAGGAGCGATGGGTGAGGGCCAGATGTAGCAAAGCTGGGTTCTCGAAATGTATACCAAGTATCTTTTCCAATGATTCGTACATCAATATACCTCCAATACCACCTTTGCCTCTTCTTCGACTCGTTCTGTGACCTCACCAATATGCCAGAACTTGACATCTGGCGCTAACGCGGCTAATTCCGGCCACATCTTTGGTTCAACGGCAGCGAAGAGTCCGCCCGATGTTTGAGGGTCCCACAAAATCTCCCGGTCAAATCTGTCCAGTCGCTTGTCAATCTGTACATGAGTGGAGAGATAGGCTTCGTTGCGATGAGCGCCGCCGGTCATGCAATCTATTTCTGCATAGTGTCGAACATTTGGAAGAAGCGGCAACGCATCGAATCGAAAACGCATGCTTGTGAGGCTTTGCGCAGCCATCTCCCATGCATGGCCGAGCAGACCAAACCCAGTAATATCGGTAACCGCGTGTACTCCTGGACGCACTAATGCCTGGCTTGCACTGCGATTCAATTTCATCATGGATCGAAGAGCGGCATCCAGGTCACTGGTTTCAACCTGTTCGCGTTTATGTGCTGTGGTGATCAGACCTGTGCCCAATGGCTTTCCCAGCAGAAGGTAATCGCCGGGCTGTGCTCCTGCTTTCGTCAAGATATAATCGGGATGCACAATGCCGGTGACGGCAAGGCCATATTTTGGTTCTTTATCGGTGACTGTATGACCACCAGCAATGACCGCTCCTGCTTGGACGACGATATCCGCGCCGCCTTGCAATACTTCACTGAGTATGTCTGTATCGAGGTTATCAGGCCATGCCACCAGGTTGATCGCCATCAACACCTGGCCACCCATAGCATAGACATCGCTCATAGCATTGGCGGCAGCAATTGCTCCAAAGGCATAAGGATCATCAACCACTGGCGGAAAAAAGTCCGCAGTGCTAATAACCGCTTGCTGTTCGTTTAATCGATACACAGCAGCATCATCAATAGCTCCCAGTCCAACCAGCAATTCGGGCGGAGCGGCATGCAATTTCAGTGGGCGCAGGACCTGCGCCAGGGCTTCTGGCCCCATCTTTGAAGCTCAGCCAGCGCAGCTTGCCAGTGATGTCAGGCGGATTTGCCGACCTGTCGTCATGGAATGTTCCTTAACTGTTGTCTTGTTACGTATTGCGATGCCACATCGCAATTGCGGTCATTGTAGCGCGTTTTCGTTCGTATCGTCAACTTACTGGACGGGCGTACGATCATGTGTTACTCTAAATGTGGTGGGTTTGAGTAAAACAGGCAATCGCGGGCTGCAGAGCGCGAGGAAAGTCCGAACTCCACAGAGCAGAATGCTGGATAACGTCCAGTGAGGGTGACCTTAAGGAAAGTGCCACAGAAACATACCGCCCGGCAACTTCAACATATGTAAAGGCGACCCTGGTGGCCGCCGGTCGGGTAAGGGCGAAATGGTGAGGTAAGAGCTCACCAGCAGCCAGGTGACTGGCTGGCTGGGTAAACCCCATTCGGAGCAAGACCAAGCAGAGGGGTTAGTGTGCACCTGTAGCACGCTTGCAGATTGCTCGTCTGTCAACTCTCGGGTTGGTCGCTTGAGGCGTCAGGCAACTGGCGTCCTGGATAGATGATTGCCACCTGTGTGGTCGCAAGGCCATACGGGTACAGAATTCGGCTTATGGTTTGCTCAGGCCCACCCACCAAACCCGCTCTACATGCCGGTTTGTGGCTACGCTTACAGGTACTTTGCAATCACGTCGATTATGCGTGTATCGGCTTTATTGGCGGCTTTCGTGGCTGTCCGGCGCGTTGTCGGCATCACGGCCATTCCCGGGCCAAGTGTGTTAAAGCGAGTCTAATAGCGGCGGTATCGGTGTTAAGATCATAGCGGCGGTGTATGGTAGCGATGTTGCGTTTATCATCCTCATTCAATCGAAAGGTAACACGCGGTGTAAACAATCTGTCATGACACTTTCTGTCTCACCTGTAAAAACTGTCATGACACCATACTTCTGTATTCTATCATAAACCACACTGCAAAAATTTTTTCATGTTGTTGTGTCGAATTGTCCATAAAAATTTTTGTTGTGGCAACAATGCAATGGCAAAAGAAGATCACATGCCAAGAACATGAGACGTTTTCAAAGCGGATACGCCGGGCAACTGTCAACACAATATGCAAAGTACATTTTGGGCAACTTTGGACTTATGGTAGAGTTTTGCTAATTCTCTAAACTTATGGTTGCGTTTTAGTCTACTGCATACTATGCAAAATACCTGGGTGAGAAGGAGAGATACTCATAGTTACTCACAAGAGTGGGTTGCGTTGAACTCCATAGACACA
>WNGJ01020869.1_pt1 | contig 10150 bp, 8 predicted proteins | sample 5400611 | NCBI WGS metagenome assembly WNGJ01 (sample SAMN13153375, study PRJNA577476) | soil metagenome | isolation source: 40 cm soil or saprolite under Garry oak tree replicate 1 | place: USA:California | collected 2016-06-15
AGAGCAACTCTATCCTGCGCGAATATCGGGGTGCAACACATACAGGCAATAAGGAAAAGAGGGAAAAACATTATTCTGCGCATCATGCCGGAAACTATAGCGCGAATCTAGACTGTCGCAGAATAAATTCAGATAGACAGCGACCTGTTGGGAGTCAGTACCCCAAGTCCTGTGAAACGGGATTCTCGGAAACTGGCGTTCTGGCCAAATTCCCACATTCCGATAAGACTTCATGCGCCCTTGGCGCACCACCAAGCATGAAATTGGGATCTGCACCGTATCGTGCCGTAAATCGTTTATTTTCAGTCGGAGTTGAGGTTATTTTCATAGCAGCGGACTTATCAGGACTTGGCGAGCTACTACCGGGGCGATCTGGGATTTCTCGCTAGCTGTTGGCGAATGATGAGAAGTGCTCTCGACGTGAAAAACTATTCCATCCCTACGGGTCTGAGATCTCGGTGATGGTGGCGAACTCCGGGCCCAGCCCGGCGATAGCGGCTCGCATGGCGGGCTCATCGAAACTCGATTTTGAAAAGACAACCCTACTTGAGGAATCGATTAGTACGAAGTGCGGAATGCCTTCATTAGGGAATAGTCGGACGATTTCGCCGTCGTCATGAAAGTTTAGCCAGGATTCCTTATTTCCAGAGAGGAAATCTGCGGCTTTTTTTGCGTCGTCGTCTTCATCAATGCTCAGCAATATCAATCCATACTTGGCGGCTTCGCTGTTAAGTCTCTTTAGGGATGGCATGGACTCAACGCACGGGCCACACCATGTAGCCCAGAAGTCGAGCAATACAGGCTTGCCTTGGAACGACTTGAGCAAGATCGTTTTGCCGTCTAGGGAGGTGAGGCTTACATCTGGAGCGGGCTTGCCAATAATGAGCGCCTCGCTTTGAGTCCGTGTGGGGTGCTCAAATTCCTTGACGAGGTTCGCAGTCGAAGGCGGCGAAAAGGCAAAAAAGCGGTCTGGAACAGCCGCCGCATCAAGCTGAACAATGGGATAAACGGCGGTCTTGTCGCTTACATAGTGTTCCTGAGGTTGACTCATTATAAGGGGACCCTCCATGCGTTGTCGGAGTTTCCGGATTACATGATTCTCCTTGTCAACCCAAATAGTAAGAAGAAACGTTGTGTCCGGCGACCAGCCCGGGTGGTACTTCCCCTGGACGTCGATTACGTAACAACCCACCTGTTTACCGTTTAGGGTCAGAGTTTCATCGGGTAGGTAGGATGCCACCCGCACGGATGAAGGCAATTCAGCGAGATCTTTGATTGTATCCTGCGCCTCAGTCAGTTGGAGAAATGTCTGAAGCCCAGATGACTCGAAACGGCTCACGCCACTAACGGGAGTTATTTGTTTCTTGTATTCCTGCCTAGCGGGGCTATAGATCCATTCTGTCATTCCATCCGAGACTAGAATCCACCATTCCCAATTATTACGAGCCTCAAAGAGGTACTTATTGCCGGGAGCGAGAACGGCAGTCGTGAGGGACTTGCTCCAATTCTTTGAGAAATCTCCACTCATCTGCTCCTCTGTAACAGCCTCGATCCGATAGTAGGCTGCATTGGCATAGCGCTGTCCGACCTCTTTTAGGAACGTGAATGCATCGGTGTGTGCTTCGCCAGGTTGAGTAATACCAACTGCGGTTTGTGCCCCGCAATTTGACGACAATACCGCTATAAGAAGAAACGAAAAAACAACTCGGAGGCCTGGCCGTTTGGCGGCAAGTTCACTAAGCATTCGCTTCCTCCTTCGCCCGATGAACTCACGTGTATATGATACTCCCACAGGACTTCTGAAAACGCCGAATAGCTATCGGCAGGATTATGTATCAGGTAAATGCCCCAAGTCCTGAGAAACGGGATTACCGGAATGTGGAAAGCGTCTACTGGCGCCAGGGACGCCTTACCAACTACCGGTGACCTCCTGCGAATTGACATTAATCACCACAAGTCTATACTTCCCCGCAGGAATTCTCAGATACCTCCTGGAAGAGTCCGCAACAGAATCTAGACGTTTTTGGATGCATAGACAAACATCGTCGAGAGGAGACGCTGATGACGGATATGGTTTCTCGAAGAGGTTTGCTGCAAGCAGCCACAGCGCTTGGCATTTCGACCGTGGCGGGCGGACTCGATCCGGCGGATGCTCTATCGCAAGAAGCACGTGGAGACGGACCTGCCGAATACTACAACAAACAAGGCCAGGTTGTTTCGATCGCTCCCGGACTCCAGTTAGGTTACAGGGACGACTGGCTTGGCGAGCCATGGGAAAAGCCTGAAGTAATGCTAATGATCCATGGCAATATAGAATCGGGGGTGGTTTGGTTCGGATGGGTGCCGCGGCTGGGGGCGGAATACCGTCTATTGCGGCCAGATTTGCCAGGATTTGGGCATTCGACAATTCCCGCCAATTTCGAATGGAAACTGCCGCAAGTCGCAAGCGTGCTGGCGCAATTTCTCGACAAGATGGGAGTTGAATCGGCGCATATTATTGGCGCCAAGACGGGAGGCGCGATCGCGGTCCAGTTTGCGGCGAGTTATCCGCAGCGGGCACGCACACTGGTTCTGGCGACCGCTCCCGTTTCGCCTGTTCCTAGTCAGACGAATAGACCTCCGACTCCGGCCGACCCGCTCGATCAGTCGAACAGACTTGGTTCCGCGGCATCGAAGCAGGAGATCGACTTTTACAACAAAATGATGGCAGCGACGCGGCCGGAGCCATCGAACGGGCTGGGTAAAATGCTCGTCGACGGGCGAAACAGCAAGTATCTGGAGAGTCTTTTGCCGCAAATTACCTCTCCCACGTTGGTGATCACAAGCGACCGAAACGCAATGGTATCGGTGTCTGAAGCCTATGGTAATCAGCAGAAGATTCCTAATTCGAGATTGCTTGTCATCACTAGCGACGCTTACCACATCATACTGGCGAACACTGCCGACGTTGTGACAAACGTCCGCGCTTTCATTAAGGGGGCACATAAGAGTGCGTAGCCGTCAGCTCAATCGCTACATCATTGGTACTGCTACATCGTCGGAACCCGATCTTGATAACTCCTGATAAACGGGATTATCGGAACGTGGGAATTTGGGCAATATTTGGGCGGCTTTAAGGGGTACCGTCGCTACGGGCCGTACCGAACCATCATCTCATACACTCGGGGGTTCAGCGCCTGCATGGCAGGATGACCTGAACTCGGGGGTTCAGCGCCTGCATGGCAGGATGACCTGACGAATAGTCCCGAATCCCAAGTACCTGGTGCTCTAGTTGATTTAACTTAGCAATGCCCAGTCGATCATTGGCCTCCTTTCCTGGGCTCAGCCATATTTGTACTCGACACGCTTCGGAGCCAAAAGCTCTCAGCCTGCCGTTACGCCACGAGATTAAGGCCCCTTCACTGTCAGTGGCAAAGCCAGTCAAAACGAATGGGCCTCCATTGAGTTTCTCGACCGTCAGCAGATCGGTCCCTAACGTTATCCCTGCATATCGCCAACGGCTATGCGGACCTTGTACGCGCACCCAACTAGGATTTTGTTTTGGCTCCTTTACTTTCCAAAATATCTCAATCCTTGCATCGGAATCCTTCGGGAACAACACGGTCCCTTCATTGTATTCGCCCTCAGCTCCGCCTCCCTCGATTTGCGCTGTCACAACATTTTCGGCACCGAAGCGGTCCACCAGATCGTGTTCACTTAAGTAGGGAGGAAAACTTGTGCACGAAAAGTCGGGGCGTGGAACCTGCGGCGTTCCGGGGCTGGCCCCAACGCTCATTGCCAGAAGGGTGGCGATGACCACGGATACCGCTGATTTTCGGAACAAGACCACTCCTTTTGCCGGGCTTACTCCTCCAGAAGGCGCACTAACGGATTAGATTGTCTCACCGGACAATTTCTAAAAACACCGGAAGGACAGCACTTGTGCCTAACCAGTCCCAAGTCCTGAGAAACGGTCTTATCGGAATCTGGCTCCCTCGCGCACCGATGAGCGGAAGCCGCGCTCTGCCACGTACTATTGACCGCAAACGAAAACAGCGCTAAGTTCACCCCAACTATACGATCGTAAATATCTCTTCACCCCGGACCGGACGGACACACCCCCATTCGGTCCCTTTTGATTTCAAGGGTTCGACGTGTGTGGAGCGGATTCCGCCCGAGAAACGGGATTATCGGAATGTGGGCGTCTAGCTCAGGTCCTCAAAATCCGCCTGGATCGAGTGGTACGAGGACTAGAAGCTTGAGCAATCATAACGCAAGCCCTTGCCGTTGGACCTGCCAAGCTGATTGAAACCATTTCCTAATCCAGCGCAGAGGTAACGGTTTGTGTACCTTGAAAACCGCGAGCAGTGGGGACGCCCGCAACATCAAACTGCTCAAAGATTGGCCCACGGGCCCAACGACGGGGAACACTGCGTAGGCACAACCGATCACAAATGCGAGTTGATCCTCGCCTTGGCACTTTCAACGCTTCGCAACGCGCTGCAAACTGTGAAGAATCCTCATCCACTTCCCATCCTTCTTGATCCATACATCTTCAGTTATTCCATCGCTAGGCCCACCTTGACCCACAGTTTGGCCGGTTTGTTTGTAAGTCACGACCACTACGTTGCCATCTGCAAAGACGCGGGCGCGATGATCATATTGTTTCATGGTGACTATCGCCGATTCACGAGATCGCAGTTTAGCCTCATGCTCAGATTTGGTTTCGATAACTCCGTCCGCGCTTGCCAGGATCATGCCGTCGTCATCAACACGATCAAACCAGTCCGCGGCCTCGGAACCGTTTTGTTTCAGGTCTCCGAGTTTTTCTGTTTCGATCATGAGCACTTCCTTTTTAGCTTTTTCGGCCACCGGTCCAGTCATCTCTTGCGCCTTAGCAAGGCCGACTAACAAAACTCCCGCCAACGTCGCAAAAAGAATTCTTCGCATAGTGATCCTCTTCCTTTTTTCAGAATTTAAGTCGGGTCTCCTATTTCATGGAAAGAGCGGATTGCCAAATGCCCTTCAATGCAAGCTGGACTTCACTGCACCGGTGGCAAACCCACTCGCCTGATTTTTCAGGTGGTGCAAGCTCACGACGGGATAATACCACTAGAGAGTTTCAGCGGCCCCGAATAGCCCATGTAGTAGTTGTAGTAGGTGCTGGAGGAGGAGCGGCAATGCCAAAAAGCCACATTCCGAGAAGTGGACTTATCGGGACTTGGCCTCGGAATCTGTGCTTTAATCATCAGGCGGGCGTTATGAAATTCAAGTTATTGCCTCTACTCCTCGTTCTGCCTTCCCTTGGTGCGCAAGTGTCGGCGGACAAATCCAAAATCGTCATTGACGACGTTGATTTGCAGGGAGCGGTTCACCTTCCTGAAAGCGCGAAAAGGCAGCTGGTGGTTGACTTGATGAACAGGGAATACCCGGAAAACTCCGAGTGGGTCGCGGATGTGGAAGATAAAGCCGTTCGTGCGGAAACAGAAGGTTGGCGGGACCGGGAAAACCAGGGATACATCGGATTTTCAGTGGGAGCGACTTTCAAGACGCTCCGGCAAGAGCCAGGGTTGCGTCATGTTCTGGTGCCGATTCAACTGAACGAAGGCAAGCAAAAAAGGCTAAAGGGAATAGCTTTCCGATTCGTTGCAACTCAACCATCTGGCCCTAGTTTTGACACGGCCAGTCTCCGAAAGCTGATTCCTCTGAACGATGGCGAAGTCTACAATCGCAACAAATTCTATAGTGGTCTCGACGCTGTGATGCAAGCGTATCAAGATCGTGGATTCGTCGACTTTACGTCCAATGTTGAAAGCCAAGTTGACGACGCGACTCAGACCGTTGAGTTTGTGGTCGAGCTAAGCGAAGGCAAGCAATATCGCTGGGGGAACATACAAGTAGTCGGCCCAGACCCGAAGTTGGAAATGCTCCTGAAAACGCAACTGAAGATGGGAAGCCTGGTGAATCCGAAACTCATAGAAGATTTTTACCGGGATAACAAATCTGCTCTGCCCGTGGGCGCGTCCCCTAAGAATGTCATATGGCAGTATGACCGAGAGCGTGCAACCGTCGATTTGACCTTTGACTTGCGTGGCCCCAGTTCACTATGAATCCACACGCCGCATCGGACAAGTACTGAGAAACGGGATTATCGGAATGTGGCCCGAACTCGTCCCGAAGGGGGGGTGAGCCATAGTGAGGGAACTTATGTGTACTGAATTCGGGTGTCGTAATGCATAACACTTTCATGCCTGTATTAAATTGTAAAACCGTTTAGGCCGACAGGTTCTTTGCGTCGTGCTTACGTACTTGTCAGCTCGCTGCGACATCGAAAGCGATTTGCTGGCGAGATCCCCATAAATATCAGTTTTTGTACGCCATCCCTTTGAACGTTAGTTTTTGTAGTCCGGACGTGGTCTGCGCGATATAGAGATTGCCTTTCGAATCGGTCGCTATCTCGTGGCCCGGCCCGATTATCCCTGCGGGTGCGATGTTGCCCACAATCTCAAGCGTCTTGCGATCGACAATGAAAATGCCGTTGCCGCCGCCCACATAGAGGAACTGCTGGTTCGTGTCCGGAGACAGGGCCAGATCGCGAGCAAACGGTACGCTGCTTCTGACCAACTGCTTCAGGAACTTGCCGTCTTTGGTAAACATCTGGACGCGCCGGTATTCTCGATCAGCGACATACACTGTACCGTCATTGGCCACGCGGATGGCGTGTACGATGCTGAACTGCTGAGGTCCCGGATCCGAGAAGCTGGGTGGCGTAACCACCGCGCAGTTGTCATCGTCCGACGGCTTGTTGCCGAATGCGCCCCACATCCGCTTGAACTTGCCACTATCCGCATCGAAGACGGCGACGCGGTGATTGCCGTAACCGTCGGCCACGAACAATTCGTTAGTCGACGGATAAACCCATTCATCCGCAGGCCGGTGCAAATTCCCCGTGTCGGCGTTGCCCTTGCTTTGATTGCTGCGGCCAATCTGCATAACAAACTTGCCATCTTGCGTGAACTTTAAGAGTTGGTCGTCGGCAACCGGCTGGAGCCCTGGCAGGCCATTCGTGGGGCAATTGTTTCCGCCAAGCCACACGAACCCCTTGTAGTCGATATAAATGCCATGCTCGCGCTGCGGCCATTCATAGCCATCGCCCGCCCCGCCCCATGCCTTGATGTAATTGCCCGCGCCATCGAAGACGATCACCGGCGGCGCAGCCATAGCTGCCTGCTCTGGCTTGAGCGTCCGCGGCCGGTGCAGGACCCAGAGATGGTCCTGCGCATCGATTGCAATGCTCGAGGCATCTCCGAGCTTCCATTGGGCGGGCACCTTCGGCCACGCGCGATCCACCTCGAAGATCGGTAGACTACGGCCCTGCTGAGCGGCTTGTGCCGAAAATGGACCACTCGAAAGCCACCTCTCGCCCACTGCAGCGGCCACGACCAACGCAGTTAGACCTACCCAGTTAACACATTTCAGTTTCAAGGCTTCCTCCCCAAATTGACAGTTACCGGAATTCCGATGCTAACGGGGCGACTCGAAAACGGTTGCTTCTGCGCGTCGTCGAGATGGGAGCGCTCGATACGCGCATTCTAGGCCTTCCGAAAATGCTATCTATCGGGAACTAGTTATTGCGCCAACCATACGCCCGCGACACCTTCGAGTCAATTGGCTGCAACACCGTTGGACAATGCATCCCAGATTGGCCACATTCCGAGAAGCGGACTTCACAGGATGTGGCGATGTATTTGCTATCCAAATATGTTCGACCTTCCAGCGCGTGGTCTATTTCTTGTTTTGTTTTTCGAAATCCTTAATAAGGCGACCTCCAACACTGTTGAATCCGGTCAGTAGACCGCCCCACACATGTTCGCCGCTCCAAACCTTTTCGCCAGTTGCCGTATCAACCACAGTCAAATATGCGAACCGAGAAGGGGATCGCGTGTTGTAGTTGGGGATCGCGTCTTCCTCTACGTGCCCTTCAACGTCAACACTGGCAGTCTGTCCGCCTCCTAAGAGAATCAGGCCCCCTCTATAGGGATCGGAGGATAGGACAAATACTAAGTCCGCCTGCTCTCGGTCCGAAACAATCTGGAACCTTCCCCACTTCCTGAGTTCGTCTAACGCACCGTTTCTTACGGCTTCGGAACCAGTTTCATCCCGAAAATAAATCGTCTTAGCCGAGAGTATCTTTGGTGAGGGCGCCTGTTTATTTCGATTGGCAGCAGAAGCTGCATTCAGGGCGCCGAAGAGGGTGAGGACCGCGAGGAGACGGAGAGAGATCCGCATTTGCGCCTCCAATAAAGACTAGACTACGCCTTGCTCCTCAACATTTCAAACATTGGCCAGCCAGAGTTCGCCAGAACTCAGCTAATCTGCTACAGACTCGGAAACCGCATTCTGCAAACCTGGGGATTCAGCAATTTCCACATGACGATAAGACGACTTCACAGGACTTGGCTGGGTATTGTTGACGCTTTCGTTCAAGGGCTGTATATGAGTGAGCAATTCTATGTACAGATGGCGTTTCAGTTTGCATTATCCCGGGAAATTTGAGCGCCCTCTTGCCGTCATCATGCGGAATGAATATTCACGTGGTTGTCCCTCGTCCACCGTTCCCGGACCTCCAACCTACCGAGACGCCCATTTCTGGGCGCGATTGGCACTTGTCCGGTAATCCGGCTACGCTTCCGAGTGGAAGCAATCAGGGGTAACAGCGCCTCCTCAATGGTCCACTGTAGATTTCTCATCTCGCTCCACCAGTAGCTAATAACTCCATTCTGCCAAATGGCTTAAAGTGATAACCCTTGTCGTCGCTCCTCACTCCGAGAATTATGATCGTCCGTATCTTGGGGTCGTCCGGAAGGGTCACCGAAAATTTGACTTTCGGGAAAATGAAACAGGTACCCCCTTCTTGATTGCTGCCGGGCGGCGGGGGAAGGTCGGGGCAATTCATATTTGAGATGCCTGGAGTTGTCAGCCCACGGATTTCACCATTTGATGTGACGGCGGCAAAGACGTATTCGTGCCCGAAACCAATTGAATCCGGTCGCGGTGGATGGCCAGAAAGTGACTGCTTGCGGTCAAGGATAGCGAAGTTCGGCGCAAACGGAATGCCTTTGAATTTATCAGCGACCACCACACCATCTTCTCCAGTGCCCCTCACTCCCGGCAATGATTCCCATTCGACGGTCAATTCCTGATGATTATTCAACACCGCTTGATACCTGCCCTGTTCGATCACTGACGGCAAGTAGGCTGGAAGGTGAATGCCAGCGTCCTCCAATCTTTGCGAGCTCAGTATGCAGCAATAGTCCACTTCCATCTTTTGGTCTGCGTAGCGCTGGTTCATTGATCCCCTGTGGGTGATTCCCTCTAAGTCATCGAGAACATCGTGGTCAATCATCCGGTGGAGTCTGCCTGACATTGAATTGAGCGCCAAAACGGGTTGAACGTCTCCGGTGTCTTTGAACTCTAACGCGGCCTGGACCTCATCTGCATTCAAGGGCCGCTCCCAAGGGGGGCGCCCTTCCCAATCCTTGGCATAGCGCAACGACAAAAGGTAACGTCCGCCGGCCTGAAATGGCCGAATTGGTTGCGAAGATGAGATCGAGGGAATGTTTCCTGGGAGGCGTACGCCTCCGCTCGCGATAGAGAAAGCAATCGAGTCACTGTCCTTTAGCCCTTTCCAACTCAGCAGAATTAGCCCTTCACATTTAGTAGTCGGAGCCGGTTCCACCTTGGGGATTTGGCAGGAATCCGTGAGTATATGCACAAGGACAACGTCATTGGCCGAGTTGACCAATGCCGCTAGGCCCGCATCGGGTGTTACGGAGGTTTCCCTCTGCTGTCCGAGTGCGGGCGCGTGTCCTGACATTATTGCCGCGAGAAAAAGCCCGGTCATCCACATGGAGTTCGTAGGTCGATTGTTCATGTTTGCTTCCTCATCCTCGCGTTAGTGTCGAGCATGGCGCAAGCATAGTCAGGCATTGCGCAAACATCAAGCTTGCGAGGAAGGAAGCCAAATCCTGTGAAACGGGATTATCGGTAAGTGGACCTGCTAGGCCGGGGTCACGGTATCGCACCAAGCATTGAGATAACGGTTGGGAATGAGATGCTGGTTCTTCTTTTCCATCGCCTTAGACCGAGATTCGCTCGCGCTGGCGGAACT
>WNGJ01034124.1_pt1 | contig 10150 bp, 6 predicted proteins | sample 5400611 | NCBI WGS metagenome assembly WNGJ01 (sample SAMN13153375, study PRJNA577476) | soil metagenome | isolation source: 40 cm soil or saprolite under Garry oak tree replicate 1 | place: USA:California | collected 2016-06-15
CTATAGTTGCCAGCCGCATCAAGGTAGAGATACGGTGCCTCCCGCGTCACCGGGCTGGTCGCCAGCGTGGTGTAGGGGCCGCCGCATGACTTCTGACTGGGGAAGCACTGGGCGGGTGCCCCGACGACGCCCGAGAAAACCTGGTTCCAGACGCCGTTGGTCCAGCCATCGAGCCTGCTGTTTCTGACCAGCCACTGCTGCTGCGAGCCGTTGACCACTGTGCTCCCGTCGAACGCCGAATCGGCGATGAACCCGCCACTGGCGAATGACGGGCCCGTGCAATAGTCCATCAGCGTGGCGAACCCGTTGACGTGCACGCGACGCATAGGCGCCGCCTGAGAGACCGCCCAGAACTCGCCACTGTAGCAGCCGAAGTTCGGAGTGGTTACGTTGATGGTCAGGTTCGACAACGACCGCCAGAAGTTATCGAGTGCGATGCAATTGGCGGGACCGAAGCACTGATTGTGGACATAGATGGAGCCATTGATGACGACATCGGTCGGCGAAAGGCCAAGCCCCGCCACGCTGGTGTAAAAGCCGACCCTAAAGTTGAGCGGATTTGCCGTGGATCCATAGGTTCCGGGCTTGAACAGCAGCGCATAGCGCTGCGGGCCGAATTCGTTGTTGACCTGCTGGGTGCCGATCGCATCAACGGTGGACTGGATCTGGCTCTGCGGCATGCTGGGATCGAATATGTGGACGCTCGATCCAAAGTTCGGCGCGCTTGGCTTCGGCTCGTTCGCGAGCGCCGCAGCGTTCGTAGACCATGCCAGTGCCAACGCGCCCGCGACGACCAGTGAACGAACGGTTCGAAGTCTCATCTCCCTTACCTCCTATCGCAGAGCCACTGATGCGTTCAGCCTGATGTCTCGAGACGAGCGCCCGGCATGCAGCGTGTACGTGCCCGGTACCGGTATCCAGGCGCGTGTCGACTCATCGAAGCGCTGGAACAAACGCGCCGGCACGGTCAGCCGCGCGGTCATGCGTGCGCCGCCTTCCGCGCTGACCGAGGCAAATGCCGCCAGCACCCTGGCTGGCCGCGTTGGATCCTTATCGGGCCCCTCCAGATAGAGTTGCACGACCTCGCGACCTGGACGCCGACCTGAATTGCGGACTGTCACCGCGCATGTGAACTCCTCGTTCACGGCCACCGACGCGGCATCAGCGACCATCGCTTCGTACGTCCACTCGGTGTAGCCGAGGCCGTGGCCGAAGGCGAAATGCGGCTCGATCCCACTTCGATCGTAGCCCCGATAGCCAACGAGCAAGCCCTCGCGGTAAATGAGATCGCCGCCCTCCGGGCGCGCATGCAGGACCGGCGAATCGGCCTCATGGCGAGGCACGGTGACCGGGAGCCGGCCGCTCGGTTCGACGACGCCCAGCAGCGTGTCCGCCAGCGCCTCGCCGAACGCCTGGCCCGGAAACCACACCTGCATGACGGCCGCGACCTCGTCGGCCCAGGGCATGAGCACCGGCATGCCCGAGTTGACCACCACGATGGTGTTGGGGTTGGCCGCCGCAACGCGTCGCACCAGCTCGTCTTGCCGGCCCGGGAGCGCCATCGAGGTCTTATCCGAACCCTCGCTCTCGGTCCCCTCCGCCGAGCCAACCACGACCACCGCGACGTCCGACCCGCTCGCGGCGCGCGCCGCCTCGTCGATCAACTGCTCGTCGTCCCATTGCGGCGCGATGCCAAGACGCAGCGTTACGAATTCCTTATCGGGCCGGAATTCGACCTGCACCTCGACCTCGCGTCCGGCTTCGACCTGGATCGGTACGCGCAGCTCCGGCGGACGCGAAAACATCTCCATCACCTCGCCGGGATAGAGGCTGGTCGCCTCGGCCAGCACAGACCCGTTGACGGAGACGCGCGTGCGACCCACACCGGCCACACCGAGGACATGCAGCCCATCGGACTGGGGGCGGTAGGTGGCTCGCAGGCCGACCTGTGCGCCTGGAACGTTGACCGCCCTCGGAAGGCCGTGCCACCACGTGATGACACTGCTCGCCATCGGCGCGTCGTAAAGGACCTCGCCGTCCGGGTTGCGAATCTCGAGGCGCACGCCCTCCCCTCCGGTCACGGGGTCGCGCAGCGTGCCCGCCGCCGGGATGGGCACCGTCGCATTCGTGACGCACCCTTGGTGCACGCGGACACCGGTCGTGGTCTCAAGGGCTTGCCGCAGGGATTCCGCAAGCTGCACGCGCGCCGCCGGCAGGACGAGGACGCTTCCCCCGCCCTGCGTCTGGGGCGCGAAGACGTTGGGCCCGATCAGAGCGACGCTCTTCAGCGTGGCCTTGTCCAGCGGAAGCAGGGCGCGGCGGTTGCTGAGCAGCACGAATGATGACGAGGTCGCCCTTCGGAGCAACGCCGGATCGATCAACTCCAGCGGCGCCGCGGCGCTCCTGCCGTCGAATCCGCCGAGTCGGCGGGCCATGGTGAGGATCCGCATGACCTTGTCGTCGATCGCGGACTCCGGCACGCTACCGTTCCGCACGGCGGCCAGGAGCTTGTCGGCCCAGGGCTCATCGGGTCCAGGCATCACCAGGTCGAGCCCAGCCAGGGCAGTCGGCACGGTGGTCGTTGTGGCGGACCAGTCGGAAACCACCACCCCGCTGAACCCCCAGTCCCCTTTGAGCACGTCATGCAGGAGGACGGAGTTGGCCGTCATCGTGGCGCCGTTGACGCCGTTGTATGCGGCCATGACCACCAAGACATCCCCCTCATCGACGCAAGCCTCGAACGGCGGAAGGTATAACTCCCTGAGCACGCGCTCAGAAATTCGAGCGTTGTACGTCCGCCGCTGGGTCTCCGAGTCGTTGGCCACGTAGTGCTTCGCGGTGGCGCCGACGCCCGCGCGCTGCACGCCGCGCACGTAGGCGACCGCGATCCGTGCGGTAAGCAGCGGATCCTCCGAGAAGCATTCGAATCCGCGACCGCTCAGCGGCGTGCGGATGATGTTGACGGTTGGCGCCAGGAGAACGTCGATGCCCTTGCTGCGGACCTCGCGCCCCAGCGCTGTCGTCAACTCTTTGACCAGATCCGGGTCCCAGCTGGCGCCGAGGGCGACGGGACAAGGCAGCGAGGTCGATGGGTTAGCCGGGTCCATGCGTGTCCCTCGCACGCCAGCCGGGCCATCGGACATGACGATGGGTCGCAAACCGATGGCGCTCTCGCCGTGCAGCGCCCAGGAGTCTACCCCGGTGAGCAGGCGGACCTTCTGCTCGAGGGTGAGTCGGGCCACGAGGCCCGACTCATCACTGCGAATCGTCCTGGCGACTTCTTCCAATGGTCAGGACACCGGCTTGAGCTGCATCAGGATGTACGGCATCTGCGGGTCGCTCGGCGAGGGATTCATGTACGGGTGCGATTGGTTGGGCCATCCGGTGTACTTGGCACTGCTGTAGACGTTCCAGTCCGCGCCGTAAAGCAACGGAGCCTCCGGGACCTCGGTCGACATGATCTTCTCCAGCTGCTGCACCACTGGATAGAGGGCGGCCGTGTCCTTGGGATCGGTACTCTCGTACTTCCTCAGCGCGGCGTCGGCGGCGGAGTTAGACCATCCGATGTAGTGCGCGACCGAGTTCGAGTCCGCGCTGTCGAACCAGTTCTGGTACTGGATGTAGGGAATGTCGCCACCGTTGCCCCAGTGGATAGCCGTCTGCCAGGCGGAGGGAACCGACGTGATGTTGGTATTCCAGTCGGAGTACCCCTGCCCCGGCTTGGTGGTCACGTTCATGCCCAGAGCCTGAAGCTCCTGTGACATGAGCGCGGCGTTTTCCCAGTAGTCGGAGAAAGGAACGGGATCGTAGACCGAGAACGCGATGATCTTCCCGCCCTTGGTCCAGCAGTTGGCTTTGTTGCTGCCGTCGCAGTTCCCGCCCGACTTGTAGGTCCCGGTGCCGCTGTCGTAGTGGGACGTGGCGGGGGGAGTCCAGCCGCCGTTCTTCAGAATGTCGTAGACGTCCGCGCCGTCCGGTAGCTTCTGGGCCTTCGCCGTCGCTGCATCGGGCACGCTTCCGCTGATCGACAGGTCGTTGGCCAGACTGCTGTCGATGAAGGCCTTCTGGTTGGGCAGGATGAGCCCGCTCGATGAGCTCGCGGGTTGCTCGTAGCCGGACTCGCCCAGGAGCGCCAGCGCGTTGCGGTCGACGCCGTAGCTGACGGCCCTGCGGACCGCCACTTCATCAATACCCGTGGCGCCACCGTTACCGGGGTTCAGATTGAACCAGAGCGTGACGGTGCTGCCGGCGGCAAACCAGGCGTGATTGGTCAGAGGGTTTTGGTTGACGTAGTTCGCGTAGACGTTCGGGATGTCGTTTCCGGCCCAGTCCAACTGACCGCTCACGAGCGCGTCGCTCGCCGCGGCGTTGGTGGCGATGGAAGGTGTCCAGATCGCCGATTCCGGTGGAGTTCCGCCCCAGTAGTTCGGATTCGGCTTCCACTTGATCACCGAGCTGGAGTAGCTGTCGAGCATGAAGGGCCCTGTGCCCAATGGCACCTTGATCGCGATCTTCTCGTTCTGGGCGATCTTGTCCGCCATCGACGCCTTGAGCATGAAGGTGTTGCAGAGGATGTTGAACAGCCCGGTGTACTGCGGTGACGCGAAGTGTAGCGTCACATTGTTGCCGCTAACCGTCGGATCCGCCGCTTGGGGCGGCACCCCACGAATGTTAGCCTTCGGATTCTTCATCATCATCTTGAAGGTAGCGGCCACGTCAGCCGGAGCGAAGGCCGAGCCGTCGCTGAACTTCACGTTTTCGCGGATCGTCACCTGCAGGTCCTTGCCGCCGTTTTGGAACGCGTACGCGGTCGCCAGCCACGGGTGCGTGCCAGCGGGGGTCGCGTCGAGCTGATCGAACTCGATCAGCGGCTCATTGACCATGCTCCGGGTGCCCATGGCGGCCGCGACCGAGTTGCTGTCGTAGGGGTTGAAGTCTTCCGAGAACGTCACGCCTGTCGTCGGCTCGGCGATAAGAGGTTTGCCTCCGTTCGCTGAAGGCGTCGAAGTGCTACAGGCGGCAATCACCAAAGCCGCAACTCCGACCAGGCCTGTCAATGCTTGTCGATTCATTCGCGTTCTCACCCCTTCTTACGCACGGCCCGTGAAGGCCGTAGATTGCTGATGGATAATCGGCATCGGGACCCCACTACGCAGTCGCCCTTCTCCCATCTCTTATCACCTCTCTCAATTCCGCTGGTCCAACAAGTCGCGCGCGGTCGTGGTCGCAGGAAGGCCCGTTTCGTTCACGCGTCGTTCGTTCGGGTCGACATGAAGCCAGCACGCCGCGGAGTGATCGCTGGCGACCGCGACACTCGGCGGCACCTGGCGCTTGCAGATCTCCATCACATAGGGGCAGCGCGGGTGGAAGCGGCAGCCGCTCGGCGGCGCAAGCAGGCTGGGGGGCGCCCCGCGCGCGGCCAGCCCCGGCCGTTCCGCCCGATCGGAGATCGACGCTGGGCGCCGCTTCCACCAGCTGACCGGCATACATGACCACGATCGTGTCGGCAAGGTAGCGCGCCGAGGCGATGTCGTGGGTGACGTAGAGGATCGCCAGCTTTTCCCGGTCGCGCAGATCGGCGAGCAGGTTGAGCACCCCAAGTCGGATGGAGACATCCAGCATGGACACCGGTTCGTCAGCGATCAACACACGGGGGCGGACCGCCAACCCCCGCGCGATGGCCACCCTCTGTCGCTGGCCGCCGGAGAGCTCATGAGGGAACTTGTTGGCGAAATGCTCTGGGGGCTTGAGCGCGACCCGGCGAAGCAGGTCCGCCACGGCCGCATCCGGGTCGCCGTTGGCCATGTGATGGATTTGGAGGGGCCGGACGAGGTGGTGACGAACCCGGTGGACCGGGTTCAGCGATGCAAACGGGTCCTGGAAGACCATCTGGACCTGAGCCGCGTACGAGCGAGGCCGCCCTGGCGGCGCGGGCCGGCCGTCGAGCAGCACCTCGCCAGCGTCGGGCGTGATGATCCTGGCCAGCAAACGGGCGACGGTCGTCTTTCCCGCCCCACTTTCACCTACCAGCGCGGTGACCCTGCCGGGCTCGAGATGGACCGTGACGCCCTCGACCGCGTGAACTCGGGCCCGGCGCGCCAGCAGTCCACGGCTCTGCTTCACCCAGAAAGACTTGGTGAGCGCCCGGCCCTCCAGCACAGTCGACGCGGTCGGCGTTGCGGCGGCCGCGAGGTTCATGGTTCGCCTACCCGTGCGATCGTTCCCGGCCGCCCACCGCTTGCCAACAACGGTTCAAATTGCGCCAGCTCAGGAGGAACGCTCGCCTCTCCGCGGTGCAGCCAGCAGGCGACCTCTCGAGCCGACCCATGAAGAGACGCCAGCGTTGGGACGTCCTGGTGGCAACGCGCCATGACCCAGGGACAGCGCGGATGGAACGCGCATCCACCGGGCAGGTCCCGCATGTCAGGCGGGGACCCCTTCAGTCCCTCCATCGGAACGCGCGCCCCATGCATCGGAGGAAAACAATGGAGCAGGCCATAGGTGTAAGGCAGTCGGGGGGCGTGAAACAGCGAGGCGGCCGGCGCGCGCTCCATTAACCGACCCGCGTACATGACGGCGATCTCGTCGGCCAACTCCACGAGCAAGGAGAGATCGTGCGTGATGAACAGCGTCGCGAACCCGATCCGATCCCGCAGTCCGATCAGCTCCTCGAGAATCTCCCGTTGGGTGACCACATCGAGAGCGGTTGTCGGTTCGTCCAGGATCATGACCTGCGGCTCGAGCGCAATGGCCATCGCGATCATGGCTCGCTGGCGCATGCCGCCGGAGAGCTCGTGCGGGTAGCTACGGAGCCGGTCTGCGTTCATCCCGACCATGTCGAGCAACTCGCCGGCCCTTACCCAGCGTGCTGACGGTGCAAGGCTTGGTCGGTGGACCCGGAGCATGTCGTCAAACTGGGCGCCGATCGTGATGACGGGATTTAGAGCATTCAGCGAGCTCTGCAGGACAACTGCGATCTCGGACCAACGGACGGAACGCAGCTCGTCCTCCGTCGCTGACAGCATGTCAACGATTCCGACCGGCCCGTCTCCGCTGATCGGCTTGGAGTCGAAGAGCACCTCGCCGGCGGTGATCAGCGCCGGAGCTCGAAGCAGACGGATGGCCGCCAGGGCCAATGTCGTCTTGCCACTGCCACTCTCCCAGGTCGCAGTCGACGACGGCGTGGACCCCCTCGTCGCCGTAACCGTAATCGACGCTGAGGCCTCGGATTGTGAGAACCGGTTCCGCCGCGTTGCGTAGAGACGAAGGCTTGGATGGCATCGCCGTTGCCTGCCGCATGACGGCCACCGCCCGCCGGTGCGCGACGGGGGTCATGCCGAGCGTGGAGCGGAGGCTGATGCCAGCCTTCTTCGCGGTCTGGCGCGAGAGGCCCGCGGCGCGAAGCCGGGGGTTGATGAACTCGTCGATGCCGAAGTTGAGCAACGCCAGGCCTGTCCCGAGCAGGGCGATGCAGATGCCGGGAGGCGCCCACCACCACCACCAACCGCCGCGCACCGCGTTGTTGGCAAAGCCCTCGCGCAACATCTCGCCCCAGTTCCACAACCCTGGCGGCGACGATGTGGGCGAGCCGGCGAGCCCCAGAAACGCGATGGCCACGTACGCGCCCATCGCCGAGAGCGCGGTGAAGAGGAAGGAGGCGGCGACGATCGGAATCAGGTTGGGAAGGACTTCGACGAGGATGATCCGAACGGGCCTTTCCCCCGAAACCCTGGCCGCCTCGACGAAGTCGCGGTTGCGCAGCGACAGGGTTTGCGCTCTCAGGGTTCGCGAGGTGTAGGCCCACGTCGTGACCGCGATGATGGCCGCGACTAACAGAACACTCGAGCCCGCAGACGGCATGTAGTCGGCCAGCACGATGAGGAGGGGAAGCCCCGGGATCGCGAGGAAAACATTGGCGACCAGCGACAGGCCCTCATCGGTACCTCCTCCCAGGTAGCCGGCGGTCACGCCGAACAGCACCGAAAGAAGGGTCGCGATCGCCGCGGCGAGCAGGCCGACGAACATCGTGGCCTGCGTGGCGGCGAGGAGTTGGGACGATACGTCCTGCGCGAAGACCGTGGTGCCGAGCCAGTGCGCGGCCGATGGAGGGAGCGGGAGTGGGTAGTAGCTGGCCGGGAAGCCGGTTCCAGCGCCAGTGCCAGGGACCAAGACGTGCCGGACCCAGTGCTGTTGGTCGGTCGCGTTGGGAGAGTAGGGTGCGATCCATCGACCGACGATGGCGAGGACCCCGAAGACCCCGAGGATGACCAGCCCGGCGATCACCTTGGGCGAGCGCGGCAGGCGGAGGGCTCGCGTTGGTCGAAGAACCAGCTCGGCGGTCGGCCCTGCGACTGGTGGAATTCCGGCTAGGGACGTGCTGTTGATCGTCATCGCGTCATGCCATCTGCCGAGCACGAGGATCGATTAGCACGTAGACCACGTCCGCCAGGAGGTTGGCGGCCAGCACCACGAGGGTGATGACCACGAAAATCCCTTGGACGAGTGAGTAGTCGAGTTTGCTGAGCGCGTCGTACAAGTGGAAGCCGATTCCGGGATAGTTGAAGACGATCTCAACGAGAATCTGGCCGGCGACGACGAGGCTGATCGCGACGGTGAAGTTGGCAACGACCGGGAGCAACGCGTTGCGTGCCGCGTACCAGATGACCCTTCGCGCCGGCAGCCCCTTGGCCTGTGCCACCAGGACGAAGTCCTCGTCCATGGTGGTGATCATCTGGTTGCGCATGGCCAGCATGAAGCCGGCCGCGGAGGCGATGACGACCGTTGCTGCGGGCAAGATGGCGTGCGAGATGATGCTCGCGACATAGCGCAAGTTCAACCCCGGGTTGGCTCCGTAGATGTCGTAACCGAAGAGGCTCGGGAACCACTTGAGCATGGTCCCGGTCTGCCCAAAGATCAGGACGAGCACCAGGGCAAGGAAGAAATATGGGATCGCCTGGAGGAACGTGGCGGCCGGCAATACCCAGTCGACCCAGGAGCCCCGTCGCCAGGCGATCAGCACACCGATGGCCGTGCCGGCGACGAAGCTCAGGACCGTAGCAACGACCAGAAGTCCGAGCGTCCACGGAAGGTACGAGATGATGAGGCTGGTGACCGAAGCGTTTTCGGACCACGAGCGGCCCAGGTTGCCGTGACCGAGGTTTCCCCAGTACTGGAGGTACTGCTCCCACAGGCTCGTGTGGACGTTGAAGCCGAGCTGTTGCTCGACCGCCTCAATGCAAGCCGAATTGCAGTTCCCTGACATCGTGGCCCGGGCGACCGCGCCCGCGACCGGGTTCCCCGGCACCACCCGAGGGAGGAGAAAGCTGACCGTCAGCGCGACCCACGCCGCGAGGATGTACACACCCAAGCGACGAAGGAGGGCCCGCATCGCTACGTCTCGCCGCCCGCGGCCAACGCCCGGCCCTGCGGCAATGCCGGACTGTGGGCACAGCCACAGCTCTCGCGAATGATCAGCTGCACGGGGAGGACGACCTCGTGCTGACCGGCGGCGGTGCCCATCCGCGCGTAGAGGACGTCGAAGGCCGTGACGCCCAGCTCCTTGATCGGCTGGCGGATCGTCGTCAGCGGCGGGTGCAGGTGGCGGGCCACCGGAACGTCATCAAAGCCGGTGATCGCCACGTTGTCCGGCACCTTGATCCCCCGCCGAGTCAGGGCGTGCATCGCGCCCAGGGCAGTTTGGTCGTTGGCGCAGACCACGGCCCGCGGGAGCTCCCTGCCGCGGTCAACCAGCGCGGCGATCACGTTGGCCCCACCGAGGGCGCTGTAATCGCCTTGCCACGAAGGTCCGACCTGGATCTGGGCGCCAGCGGCGACGGCCTCTGTTTCGAACACCCGAGCTCGGGCAAGGTTGTCGGGGCTGTCGGCCCCACCGGACAGGTAGGCCAGGCTGCGGTACCCGTGTTCGACCACCAGGTGGTGGATCAGCGCGCGCATGCCGGATCCGTTGTCGCACCGGACGTTGATCGAAGCCGAGCTCGGGTTTCCGGCCAGGGTCACGATCGGGACGACGTCGGCCAGCCGGGCGATTTCGATCTTGGAAAGCATCTGGTCGTGCAGGATCAGCCCGTCCGCCTTGCCGGCGATGGCGGCGATCCTGGCCACCACGTTTTCCTCTTGCACGCCGACAGAA
>WNGJ01009919.1_pt1 | contig 10149 bp, 10 predicted proteins | sample 5400611 | NCBI WGS metagenome assembly WNGJ01 (sample SAMN13153375, study PRJNA577476) | soil metagenome | isolation source: 40 cm soil or saprolite under Garry oak tree replicate 1 | place: USA:California | collected 2016-06-15
GGAACCAGAAGAACGCCAGCGCGTTGCCGCCGCCCATGTCGAAGAAGAAGTGCTGGCCCGCACCGCCGGGCAGGTTGATCGTCTTGATCAGGCGCATGCCCAGCACCTCGGTGTAGAACTCCACGGTGCGCTTCATGTCCGAGCAGACCAGGGCCAGGTGGTTGACCCCGCCGAGATCGAACTCCTCGTTCCGCCATTCCATGAACGTTCCTCCTCTGGCGTAGCGGTCAGATCTAAATCTAAACTCAGTTTCAGTTCCGCGCCAGGGGCGCGGGTGCAGCTGGGCCGGGACAGTTCCGCGCCAGGGGCGCGGGCGTGGCGAGGCCGGGACAGTTCCGCGCTAAGGCGCGGGGATTGGGAGTGGCCGGTGACCGGGATCGTGAGGGAGTTCGTCGGGCTGCCGTCGCCGGTGGTAGGCCGGGCTGGCGCGGGCGGTCATCCGTGCCAGGGCATCTACCACCGCCCGGCGTCCGGCCGGCCGCGGGTAGCGTTCATCGCGACGCACTACAACGTGGACTTCTCCGAGCACTACCTGGCCAGCTTCATGGCCGAACGGGGTTTCGGGTTCCTCGGCTGGAATACCAGGTTCCGAGGCAACGAGGCGCATTTTCTCCTGGACCACGCGCTGGCCGAGATCGGCGTCGGGGTGCGCTGGCTGCGCGAGCAGGCTGGGGCCGAGCAGGTGGTGCTGCTGGGGAACTCGGGCGGCGGCTCGCTGATGGCCGCGTACCAGTCCCAGGCCACCGAGCCCACGGTCCGGCCGGTCACGGGGATGCGGCCGCTGCCGGCCGTCGAGGACCTGCCGCCGGGCGACCTGTACGTGGCGCTGGCCGCGCATTCGGGCCGTCCGGAGGTCCTAACGGCCTGGCTCGACGCCTCCGTGACCGACGAACGCGATCCGCTGTCGGCTGACCCCGCCCTCGACCCGTACGATCCCGCCAACGGCCCGCCGTTCAGCGCGGATTTCCGGCGCCGGTACCGGGCCGCGCAGCGCGACCGCAACGAGCGCATCACCGGCTGGGCGCTGGCGGAGCTGGACCGGCTGGCCGGGACGCGCGCCAGGGACCGGCTGTTCACGGTCCCGCGCAGCTGGGCTGACCTGCGCATGATCGACCCGTCGATCGAGCCGTCGGACCGGCGGCCGAACTGGTGCTACCTGGGCGACCCGATGCGGGCGAACTACGGGGTGTTCGGCGTGGGCACGGTGAGCACGCTGCGCAGCTGGCTGTCGATGTGGAGCCTGCGCACCTCGCAGTGCACCGCGGCGCCGCACCTGGCCCGGATCACCCGGCCCGCGCTGGTGATCCACGCCACCGCGGACACCGGCGTCTATGAGAGTGACGCCCGCGCGCTGTACGGCGCGCTGGCCACGCCGGACAAGACGCTGGAGTTCATCGAGGCCGATCACTACCTGCAAGAGCCCGACGGCGCCCGGGCCCAGGCCGCCGACCTGATCGCCGCCTGGGTCGCCGACCGCGTCTAGCACCGGGTCCGCGCCGCGCCGGCGCGCTGTGCTGGTGGCCCGTTGATACTGCGTGGATGCCGCGTTCACGTTGTTCAGGCGCCCTGCCGCTTGGTTTCCATTGACCATGTGAAGGGTCGGCGCTGGCCCGGGACCGTTGCTCTTGGTGCTCCCGCGCTCCCGGCACGCTCACGTGACTCGCGGTGCGTGCCCCTCGCCCTCGCACCGCTACGCGCATACGACATGGCTGCCCCAACCATGCTGCTGGAGCTGCATGAACGCGGCATCCATGTCGTACGGGCTGGTACAGCTGGGGCTGAAGTGACGAAAGGGGCGCTTTGACGGCGGCACGACTCGTCCGGGCCGCCGACCGATGTGACGACTGGGGCAACAGTTACATGCGGGACGTGGCGGGCTGATGGGACGCGGCAAAGGAACGCTACGGGCTGGCGGGCCCGGCGCTGCGGGTGGCGTCCCGGACCGGTTCGGCGCTCGCGGCGAACTGCACCGCCTCGGGTAAGGCGCTGCTGGCCGAGCTGTCCGACGCCGAGGTGACGGCCATCTTCGCCGGCCAGGACACACTCAGCTTGCTGACCGGCCGGTCCATCACCTCCTGCGCGCGGCTGCTGGCCGAGCTGCGGGTGCACGCCGCCGAGCTGGAAAGCCTCATCTGACACCGATACCGCCGTCGGAGTGGACCACGGTGCCGGTGATCCCGCGGGCGCGGTCCGAGGCCAGGAACACGTAGCTGCCCGCGTGGTCCTCGCCGCCGAGCGCGACCCGCAGCGGGGTGCGGCTCCGCAGGTCCTCCACGCGGCCGGGAGTCCCGTCCAGGACCTGGCCGTCCAGGCCGAGGCTGGCCGGCCCGGTGAGCTCGGTGCCCAGCGTGCCGCCCGGCGCCACGCCGTTGACCCGAACCTCCGGGGCCAGCTCGTGCGCCAGCGCGATCACGCAGCCGCGGACGGCGAACTTCGACGCGACGTAGAGCACGCCGCCGCGGCCCGGGTAGAAGCCCGACGTGGACACGGTCAGCACAACCGAGCCGGCCGCCCGGCGCAGCTCGGGCAGGGCGGCGCGCACGGTGACCAGCTGGCTCTTCACGTTGACGGCGAACATCTCGTCGAAGGCGGGGTCGAGCTGGTCGTCGGCGAGGTCGGACAGGCTGCGGTAGAAGTCGAAGATGCCCACGCAGTTGACCAGGACATCCAGACCGCCGAACGAGCTCGTGACGGCCTCGACGGCAGCCCGGGCGTCGGCCAGTACGGTGGCGTCTCCCCGGGTGACGACGCAGTCTGGCAGGTCGGCCGCCAGCCGCCCGGCCTTGGCCTCGTCCCGTTCCAGCGCGCCGACCCGGGCGCCCTCGGCGCGGAACGCGGCCAGCACGGCGCGGCCGATTCCGGAGCCCGCACCCGCGACCAGGGCGCGCTTACCGTCGAGCCAGCCCATCAGGCCCCGTCCGCGGACGGGTGGGGGGTGGAGGGGGGCGTGTCCGCGGATGGGTGGGGGGTGGTGTCCTCGGCGGGCTCGTCCGGCGTCGCCAGCAGGCGGGAGAACAGGTCGTGGTCCTGCCAGGTCAGGGCCTCGAGCTCGAGCGGGCAGAGCAGGATCGACCGGCCCGAGGCCGGCACCGAGATGCGCAGCCGGGCGCCGTTGCGGGTCGGCACCCGTTCCACCACGACCTCGCCGAACTCGTTGCCCAGCCGGATCTCGTCCGCCACTAGAGGAACACCGCCAGGTTCTGGGTGCGCAGCACGGACTCGTCCACGGTGATCTCCCGCCGGGCCAGGCGGAGGCCGTCCGGGGTGGCGCGGAGCAGGTCCGTTCGGCCCGCCGAGATCAGGGAGGCTTCGCGCGTGTCCCCCCGGCTGCGGAACAGGAGCAGGGCCGATTCCACCCGCAGGTCGCCAGTGGTCAGCGGGGTCTGGCCGGCGAAGGTCCTGACGTTGGTGACGAAGTGCCGGGTCCGCGACGGCGGGTCCTCGGTCCAGGCGTGGTCGGTGGCCAGCCGCTGCACCCGCATGCGCAGCGCGTACATGTCCTCGTCGAAGTGACCCATGTCCGCCAGGGAGTCGAAGTCCGCGCCGCGCGCGGTCGTCACCCGCACCGGCATCAGGTAGCGGATGTCCTCGCACAGCAGGCCGAGCCAGCCCGCGTAGTCGGCCGCGTCCAGCAGCGCCGCCTCCTCGACCAGGAACTGGTGCGCGGCCAGGTGCGCCGGGTCGCCATACGGGAGCGGCCGGGCGGCGGTCACTGCGCACCCCGGGACAGGCAGTCGCTCCACAGGCCGAGCCAGTGCCGCTGGCCGTACTCGCCGAAGCCCTGGTAGGCCACGCCGGGTCCGGCGAACGCGGCCAGCGGCGGCTTGACGGGCTTGCCTTCGGAGGTCAGCCCCATCCGGCTGTTCAGGTTCAGCCGCCGCGCCATCGACCCGGCGGCCATATCGGTGATCGACACCCAGTTCTCGACGTCGTCCTGCTCGAACATGCCGGAGATGCCGAAGCACATCAGGTAGGCCTTGTACGACCTCCGCTTGAAGTCCTCCGGCGCGGCCGCGTCCACCGCGAACCAGGACAGGACCTCGGTCTCGCGCTCGCTGACCGGCTGCCACAGGCGCAGCGAGATGAACGGGGCCACGGTGCCGGCCGCGTCGACCTGCGGCCAGTTGTGCACGAAGCTCAGGTTGGGGAACATCGTCGCCGCCGAGGGCATGAATCCGCTGTCGGCCACCAGCGCCTGCTGCCGGTCCGACCAGGCTTCCGCCATGGCCGGGATCATCGCGTCCGGGTAGCCCACGTACCGGAGCTGGTCCGCGAAGCCGCTGTGTCCATTCCCGCCGGGCGGCAGCTTGTAGGTGGTGCCCGCGCCGGGACCGGCCTGGTAGAGGGCGCCCTCCTTGCGCTTGCTGGCCTTCGGCTCGCGGAACAGGCCGATGTCGACCACGCTGGCGTGGGTGTGCGGGGTGTGGTAGCTGTCGCCGGCGAAGTTCTCCGCGCCGATCTTCCAGTTGGCCTTGATCCGCCACCGCTGCGGTCCGCGCAGCTCCACCCCGGCCGGGCTCTGCCGGGTGTAGAAGTCCAGGTAGAACGCGAAGTCGCCGAGGTAGTCGCGCAGCGCCGGCGCGTCCGGGTCGCCGCTGATGAAGATCAGCCCGTTGTGCGTGTCCATCGACGGCGCGGGCAGCAGCGACTGGCCGGCCCGGGCGAAGCCGTCCTCGCCGCCGTAGGCCTCCTCGTGGAACGGCAGCCCGGCCAGGCGGCCGTCGTTGCGGTAGGTCCAGGCGTGGTAAGGGCAGCGGAAGTGCGAGGCGTTGCCCATCTCGGCCCGGCACACCTGCATGCCGCGGTGCAGGCACATGTTGAACATGACCCGGACGACGCCGGCCTCGTCCCTGACCACGATGAACGAGTCGGCCAGGACCCGGCGGACCACGTAGTCGCCGGGATCGGGGATCTCGGACTCGTGCGCCAGGAACACCCAGGAACGGGCGAACAGCCGGTCGCGTTCGGCCGCGAAGATCTCCGGGTCGGCGTAGACGTGCGCCGGGATCATGCCGCGCCGCACGTCGCTGACCACGGAGGCTAGATCGAGCATGGTCTGTCCTACAGAAGTCGTTTTCTGCAACGATACGTTGCGGACGAAAGGTACTCGCGGGATGCAGAGCTGGATCCACGTCATCGAGTGGCGCGCCAACACACGCTCTGAGCTGATGGCTCTGGTCGACGACCGGGGTGCGGCGTACACCTACGCGCAGCTTCGCGCCGAGACCGAACGCAAGGCCGGGGGCTGGGCCGGGCTGCTCAGGAGCGGGAACGGGCCCGGCCGCATCGTGGCCGTGGTGGCCAAGAACAGCGCCGACTTCCTGGTGCACGCGTTCGCGCTGATGCGTGCCGGGGCGACGCCGGCCTTCGTCAACTGGCGACTGTCGCCGCGTGAGCTGGCCGAGGTGCTGACCCTGGTCGAGCCGCAGGCGATCGCTGCCGACGCCGAGTTCGCCGGGCTGGTGAGCGCGGCGTGGCCGGAGCCCCTCCCCCGGGTCGTCATCGGCGGCGGGCCCGTGTCGGCTGGCAGCGTGCCAGATGGCTGGGCCGACGGCGCGGCGCTGGCCGGCCCCGTTCCGCCGCGGCCCGCGCTCACCGGCGACACGGTGCTGGCCCTGGTGCACACCAGCGGCACCACCGGCCGGGCCAAGGCCATCCCGCTGCGCCACGGCGCGCTGATGATGAGCGTGGCCGACTTCGCTATCGAGATCGGCGACCAGGTCGCCGGGTCGCACCACCTGCAGATCCTGCCGCTGTTCCACCTGGGCGGCTTCGGCCAGTGCATGCAGGCGATCCTGACCGCCGGGACCGTCCACATCCATACCGCGTTCAATCCGGCGGCGGTCATCGACGCCATCGAGGCGGACCGGATCGAGTTCTTCACCGCGGGCCCGTCCCTGATCGACATGCTGGTGGCCGAGATCCGGCGCCGAGCCAGCACAGGAAAGCCCAGCACAGGCAAGCAGGGCGCGGACCTGTCCAGCTTGCGCGAGATCGCCTACGGCACCGCGCCGATCACGCCGTCCTCGCTGGCCGCGGCGGTAGCCGCGTTCGGCTGCCGGTTCCGGCAGATCTACGGCAACACCGAGAGCCAGTCCATGATCAGCCTGCTGGCGCCCGAAGACCACCAGCCCGGGCACCCGCGGCTGGGCAGCGCGGGCCGGGTGTCGTTCGGCTGGGAGGTGCGCATCGTCGATCCCGACGGGCGTGACCAGGGCTTCGAGGAGGCCGGTGAGCTGCTCATCAGGGGTGAGCCCCTGTTCTCCGGGTACTGGCGGGATCCCGGGGCGACCGCCGCGGCCTTCGCCGAGGGCGGCTGGTACCGGACCGGCGACATCGGCAAGCTGACCGCCGACGGCTACCTCTACATCCTGGACCGGGCCAAGGACATGATCATCAGCGGCGGCGAGAACATCTACCCGGCTGAGGTCGAGGCGGTGCTGGCCCAGCACCCGGCCGTGGCCGACGTGGCGGTGCTCGGCCGGCCAGACCCGACCTGGGGCGAGGCGGTGCACGCCGTCATCATCCCGGCCGGGGAGGCGGTCCCGGCCGGGGAGATCATCGCCTGGTGCCGGGACCGGCTGGCCCACTTCAAGTGCCCGAAGAGCGTGGAGTTCACCGACGCGCTGCCCCGGACGACGACCGGCAAGGTGCTCAAGCGGGAGCTGCGGGCGCAGCTCGCGGGCCAGGTGAGACCGTGACCGGCCTGGGGCTCTCTATCGCCTCGCACAGCGGGCTGCCGCCGGCCAGGATTGGCGAGCTGGCGGGGATGGCCGAGCAGGCCGGGTTCAGCGCGGTGTTCGTGGCCGAGGGGCACGGCGACGCGCTGGCCCTGTGCCACCCGGTGGCGGCCGCGACCCGGCGGGTCCTGGTGGGGACGGCGGTGGCGAACGCGGCCCTGCGTCCGCCGGTGCTGGCGGCCAAGACCGCGGCGCAGCTCGATCAGGCGGCCGGCGGCCGGTTCATCCTGGGGCTGGGCGTGGGCAACGCGGTGATGAACGCCCGGTTCGGGCTTTCTCCGTTCGAACCGCTCCGGATGGTCGAGGAGTACGTGGGAGTCGTCCGTTCGGTACTCAACCGGGGCACCGGCTACGACGGCCAGCTGTTCCGCACCGGGCTGATCCCGCTGGACAGCCCGCCGGCCCGGGCCGACCTGCCGGTCTGGCTGGGTGCGCTCGGGCCGCGGATGCTCGCCCTGGCCGGCCGGGTCGCCGACGGCGTGATCCTCAACCTGATGACGCCGGCCCAGGCGGGCCAGGCGGCCGGTATCGTCCGCGACGCCGCGCGGGCGGCCGGGCGCGACCCGGCTTCGGTCGAGGTCGCCTGCGTGGTCCACTGCTGCCTATCCGACGGCCCGGCCGCGGCCGCGGCGGCGGCGCGCGCCGTGGTCCCGCGCTACGTGCTGCACCCCGCCGTGCCGCGGCTGTTCGGGGAGGTGGACGGGGGTGTTGAACTGGGCGGCGCGCGCGAGCTCGTGCTGGCCGGCGACCGGGCGGGCGCGGCCGGGCTGGTGCCGCAGCAGGTGGCCGACGGGTTCGTGGCCTGGGGCGATGCGGCGCGGATCGCGGCCCGGCTGGCGCAGTACCGGGCGGCCGGGGTGGGCCTGCCGGTTATCTTCCCGATGCCGGTCGGCAGCGAATGGGGTTACGAGCGGACCATCGCCGCGTTGGCGGAACCTATTTAGGGAGGCACTGCTATTAGCGAGGAACTTGTCATCCGCTTCTTCGCCGCGCTCGAGGCCGGCGACATCGGCACGCTGCGCGAGATCTACGCACCCGATGCTCTGATCTGGCACAACGACGACCTGCTCGAGCAGTCGGTCGAGGACAACCTGAGGGTGCTGCAGGGACTGCACCGGGCGGTTTCGGGCCTGCGCTACGACGTCGTCCGGCGGGCGGCGACCGCCGACGGGGTGCTGCAGCAGCACGTACTGCGCGGGCAGCTGCCGAACGGCGCCGAGGTCGAACTGCACGCCGCGATGTACCTGCAGGTCCGGGACGGGCACATCACCCGGATCGAGGAGTACCTCGACTCGGCGCGGCGCTCGGAGATCAGAAAGGCGCGCGAGGCGCTATCTAGCTAGCGCTGCCTGGTTAGGGTTCGGGTGCCCAGAACGCGCAGTGGTGCTGGGCGGCGAAGTCCGTCTCGACCTGCGGGGTGGGCGGGACCAGGGACAGCATCTGCTGGCTGGCACTGGTGAACTTCGGCCATCCGGCGGCTGGGATCCCGGTCTTGGCCAGGTTCGTCCAGTCCTGCTTCATGGCCGCCGCGAGCCGCTGCTGGGCCGCGGAGAGGCCGACCGGGCGCGCGACCGCGGTCTTGCTGAACAGGTACGGCAGTTCGGAGGCGTGGGCCGCGCCGTACGGAAAGCCGACCGGGGGCAGGAAGAGCTCAGGCGCGTTCTCGTCGTTGAACTCGTACGCGTAGGTCGGCACGTAGCGGGCCAGCGACTCTTCGGCGGTGAGCGCGTGGCAGGCGAAGATCGCGTCGGTGTCGACCGCGCCGAGCGCGATCGGCGGGCTGGGATAGCGGCTGAGCGGGTACTGCGCGGCTATCTTGCCCGCGATGGCCGCGGACACGCCGAGCGTGGAGGCGATCATCGACTGGTAGTTCGCCGCGGTCACCCGCTGGCCGAGGAACTGGTATACCGCCACGAACAGCCGGTACTCGTCATGGTTGGTGCCGATGACCACCGGCACGCGGTTGAACTGCCCGCGGGCCAGCGCGGTCTTGATCGACTGGGTGAGCACGGCGCCGTCGACGTCCGGGGTGTAGCCGACTGGGTTCTGGTTGGCCAGGATCGTCGAGACCGGCAGGCCGCGCAGGCAGGCCGCTGTGTTTTTGGCGGACGCTGTGCTGGCGCACCCGGCCTTGGCCGCGAAGGCCTGCCCGGCTGCTTCGGCGGCGGCGAGCGACTGCTGGGTCAGCTGATAGGTCCCGCTCTCCACGATGGCCCGCTGGAACAGCCCGCGCGCGCCGGGCGAGGCCAGCTGGGACAGCGTGGACAGGCCGCCCGCCGATTCGCCGAACAGGGTCACGTCGCCCGGATCGCCGCCGAAGCCGCCGATGTTGCGCTGCACCCAGCGCAGCGCGGCCTGCTGGTCCATCAGGCCGTAGTTGCCGGACGGGCCGCCCCGGCGGCTGGTCAGCGCCGCGTCGGCCAGGAAGCCGAGGGCGCCGAGGCGGTAGTTGATGGTGACCACCACGACGCCGTGCCGGACCAGTTCGGCCGGGTTGTAGTCGTTGCTTTCACCGGTGAGCAGCGACCCGCCGTGCACCCAGACCATCACGGGCAGGTTCCGTGCCTTGCTCGTGGCGGGGGTGAACACGTTCAGGTACAGGCAGTCCTCTGACGTGCTGGCCTGGCCGAACGCGGACGACGACTGCGGGCAGTGCGGGGCGTAGCTGGTGGCCGCGCGGATGCCGTGCCAGGGCGCGGGCGGCCTCGGCGGCTGCCAGCGCAGCGCGCCGACCGGGGGTGCCGCGTACGGGATGCCGAGGAACTCATCCGTGGCCGCGACGGCCCGGCCGCGCACGGTGCCGTCGGCGGTGGCCACCACGAGAGGCGTATCAGGGTTCGTGCTGGCGCTTTGGCCGGCGCTCTTGCCGGCGCCGGAGGTGGCCGTGGCGTTGGTGCACGCGGCCGCCGCGATCAGCACCGCGGTGGCGGCCGCACCCGCCGCCAGCCCGGTCCGTACGCGCTGTCCGATCGGTATCGCTCGCATCGCGCGCTCACCTGGTTCGCGACAGAAAAGACTGACTCTGTTGAATAATTAACTTAATAGACCAGGTGTCAGGAATCCATGCCACCCGGGTCTCATTTCAGTCAACCGCGTCCATGCTCTGTGAGCGCGACCGTTCTGGGTACTTTGATCGCATGGCACGTGCTGGGCAGACCGAGCCGGATTCGGTCTCCATCTGGCTGAAGCTATCCGGGGAAGACGCCGCGCGGATGACGCAGGTCCTGGCGCGGCCCGAATTCGCCGGGTGGACCCGCGCCGAGTGGTGCCTGGAGATGATCCAGACGGCCCTGGGCTACTACACCAGGCCCCGCCCGGCGGCCGCGCCCGGGCGCGCCCCGGCCGCGGAGCCCGAGCCCGAGGCGGCGGAGCCCGAGGCGGCGGAGCCCGAGCCGACGGGGCCCGAGGC
>WNGJ01009920.1_pt1 | contig 10148 bp, 8 predicted proteins | sample 5400611 | NCBI WGS metagenome assembly WNGJ01 (sample SAMN13153375, study PRJNA577476) | soil metagenome | isolation source: 40 cm soil or saprolite under Garry oak tree replicate 1 | place: USA:California | collected 2016-06-15
CACAGGCAGCGAGGATGGAGTCGACGGTCCGCGTCCACGAGCAGTGGAACGACAACGTCTTTCTCACGCTCAACTACGAGAGCGGCTTCGAGGCAAAGGCCAAGGGCGCGCCGGTCGTGATCCGGCGCGAGATCGCGCTTGCGCGCCAGGCCATGGTGCCAATGGAAGGCAAGGCCGTGCTCGCGCGCTGGGACGATCGCACCGACCAACTGCTCGTTTATGCTTCGACCCAGGTCCCGCACATCATCCGCGTCGGCTTGGCGCAGTTTCTCGGCATCGATCAGGGGCGGGTGCGCGTGATCTCGCCGGATGTCGGCGGCGGCTTCGGCTACAAATGCATTCTGCAACCAGAAGAGCTCTGCGTGGCGTGGCTGGCGCTGAAATTCCGGCAGCCGTTCCGCTACGTCGAAGATCGCCGCGAGCATCTGGTGGTCGGCGCCAACTCGCGACAACATCAATACCGGCTGACTGCCCATGCCGACGAACGCGGCAGGTTGCTGGCGCTCGATGCGGACATCACGATCGACGGCGGTGCGTATTCGGCCTGGCCGTTCACTGTGGCGTTGGAACCGGGACAGGCGACCGGCAACCTGCCGGGGCCTTACGATTTCCGCGGCTACCGCTGCCGCACCCATTGCGTGGCCACCAACAAGCCCGGCTTCCTGCCCTATCGTGGCGTAGCCCGAACCGGCGTCTGCTTCGCCTTGGAGCTGGTGATCGACGCGATCGCGCGCGCGGTCGGTCGCGAGCCGTGGGAGGTCCGTCACGACAACCTCGTCTCGGCCGCCGACATGCCCTACGACAACGTGGCGCGCAAACACTACGACAGCGGCGACTATCGCAAGGCGCTCATCCTCGCGCGCGAAAAGATCGGCCTGGACGCGTGGCGCGAGCGGCAGCGGCGCGGAGAGCGCGATGGCCGACTGATCGGGGTCGGGTTTGCTTCGTATTGCGAGCAGACCGCGCACGGCACCAGCGTGTTCTCGGGGTGGGGCTTGCCGATCATTCCCGGCTACGACCAGGCGACGGTGCGAGTGACGCCGGATGGCGGGCTCGAAGTCCGCGCCGGCGTCCACTCGCATGGCCAGGGCATGGAGACGACGCTCGCTCAGATCGCGCACGAGGTCACCGGGATCGAGCTCGCCAACATTCGGGTCCTGCTCGGCGATACCGGCACCACGCCCTACTCCACCGGCACTTATGCCTCGCGCAGCATCGTCATGGCGGGTGGCGCGGTCGCCAATGCATGCAAGGCACTCATCCCCCGCTTCCTCGCGATCGGTGCCCATCTCATGCAGGCCGCCGTCGGCACGATGAAATATGAAAACGGGCAGATCATTGGACCGCGAAAATCGGTCTCACTGCGCGACGTCGCCGAAGCCTGGTATCTGCGGCCGCAGGAGCTGCCGCCCGATGTCGACCTCGGCGGGCTCGAGGCCACCGTTGGCTTTCGCCCCAAACGCGACACCGGTGCGTTCAGCTATGCCTCCCATGCCGCGGTCGTGGCCGTCGACGCCGAAGTCGGCGCGGTCGAGATTCTCGATTACGTCATCGTCGAGGATTGCGGCACGCTGGTGAATCCGATGGTGGTCGAAGGCCAAACGCTCGGAGGAGCGGCCCAGGGCATCGGCACCGCACTCTACGAGGAGAGCCCGTTCGACCCGAATGGACAGCCGCTTGCCTCGACCTTTGCCGACTATCTCCTGCCCGGGCCTACCGAGATTCCCGCCATTCGCATCCATCATATGCAGACGCCGTCGCCCTACACCGAGTTCGGCATCAAGGGCATGGGAGAAGGGGGTGCGATCGCTCCGCCTGCGGTGATCTTCAACGCGGTCAACGATGCATTGCGATCGCTGGGCGTGGAACTGACCGAGACGCCGCTCACCCCGCGCCGGCTGCTCGAGGCGATCGACCGCGCCAAGTCGTCGACCCAGCCCCGAGTGGAAAACTCATGAAGGCTGCGCGCTTCGATTATGTGCGTCCCGCCGACGTCGGAGAGGCATTGGCCGCGCTGGCGAACGCGGAAGGCGCCAAGATCTTGGCGGGCGGTCAGTCGCTGGGACCGATGTTGAATTTGCGGCTCGCGCGCCCTGCCCTACTGGTCGACATCTCGCGGCTTAAGGCGCTGCAGCAACTGGAAGATGCCGGTCGCACGTGGCACATCGGCGCCGGCGTCACTCACGCCCGTCTGGAGGATGCGCGCGGCCGGCTTTCCGGCGGCGAGATGCTGTCCGAGGTGGCGGCGGCCATCGCCTATCGCTCGGTGCGCAACCGCGGCACCATTGGCGGCAGTCTGGCTCACGCCGATCCAGCCGCGGATTGGCCGCTCACGCTCGCCGCGCTCGGCGCATCCGTCAATGTTCGCGGTCCGACCCCGCGCAAGATCTTGGTCGCGCACTTCATCCAAGGAGCCTTCACGACGACGCTTGCGGGAAACGAAATCATCGAATCGATCGACGTCCCCAAGCTGTCGCGGGCCGGACGGTACGGCTTCTACAAATTCTGTCGCAAGACGGGCGAGTTTGCCGAAGCCAGCGCGGCCGCCGTCCTTGATCCCGAATCCGGCGTCGCGAGCATCTTTCTCGGTGCGCTGCGCGGAATACCGCAGCCGCTCACGTCATTGGCGCAGCAGGTGGCAAGAGAGGGGAAGATCGCCGCCTCAACGGAAGCCGTGAGCCAGGCGCTCGCGCAATCGGTCAGCGGGCTCGATGCAGTCGAGCACAGCATGGCGACGGCTGTGGTGACGCGCGCCCTGATGCAGGTGCTCGCGCCGTGACGCCAATCGCGCTGAGCGTGAACGGGCGGAAGGTCCAGGCGCTGGTCGAGCCGCGCACCCATCTGGCCGATTTCCTGCGCGAGCATTGCCGCCTGACGGGGACCCATCTCGGATGCGAGCACGGCGTATGTGGCGCATGTACCGTGTTGATCGATGATGAGCCTGCGCGCTCCTGCCTCACCTACGCGGTTCAGTGCGACGGCCTTGCGGTGCAAACGATCGAAGGCTTCAACGCCGATCCGATCATGCAAGAGCTGCGCACGGCATTTTCGCGTGAGCATGGCTTGCAATGCGGCTTCTGCACGCCCGGCATGCTGATTGCGGCGCGGGACATCGTGCGACGGCTTCCGGACGCGGACGAGCGCCGGATCCGGGTCGAGCTTTCCGGCAATCTGTGCCGGTGCACGGGATATCTGGGCATCATCAACGCGGTGGAAAGCGTCATCGCGGCACGTGCATCGAAACCCACGGCCGTCACGTCGCAAGCAGCTGCCCCGCCGCCGGCTCCTCTTCAGGCCTTCGCGCCGACCGGCGAGGTGGCGCGCGCCTCGATGGCCGCGCCGACGCCCGCGCCGGAAGAGGCGCGCACGGGGTGGACGCGATTCGAGGAGAGTTTTGTGGTGGCAAGACCGCCGCAGGCGGTATGGACGATCTTTGCGGACATTCCTGCCGTGGCCGCCTGCCTCGACGGGGTCGAGCTGACCGAGCATGACGCAAGTACCGCGAAGGGAAAGATGACGGTAAGGCTCGGCCCGATCCAGGCCGGCTTTTCCGGCTCCGCCGTGATCGAACGCGACGATCGGGCGCTGCGTGGCACCATTCGCGGTGCGGGCAGCGATAGGGGCACCGGCTCGCGGACGAAGGGTGAAATCCTCTACCGCCTTGCGCCGGAGGCCGCAGGCCAGCAGACGCGCGTCTTCGTGACAGTCGAATACAGCTTGCAAGGTGCGCTCGCCCAATTCTCGCGTTCCGGCCTTGTCCTCGAGCTTGGCCGTCGTTTGGTTGCCGATTTTGCCGCCAATCTCAATGCGCGGCTCGTGGGAGCACAGATGCGCGCAGCGCCACGCACGCCATTCAATGCCGGGCGTTTTCTCTGGTCGTGGTTCATTGATGAACTACGCCGCCGGTTCGGGCGTTAGAAAGATATGATGGTATGCTGATTAGCCGAAAGACCTTTGCCACGATTGCGCAAAGTTCAGCGACCCATTGGCCTTGCGAAAAATCAAAGCTATGCTGAACCATCGCGTTTAGAGGCCGCAGACGATGGCGTGGCAGAGGGTCGCATCCTTCAGCGAAATCGACGTGGATGGCGTGCTGGGCGTAGACGTGAATGGCTCGCCTGTCGCGCTTTACCGGTTATCGAATGAGGTCTTTGCCACTTCCGGAATTTGCACGCATGCGCTGGCATTGTTGAGTGAGGGCTTCGTCGAAGACGGCAGGATCGAGTGCCCGTTGCATCAGGGCCAATTCGACGTTCGCTCGGGCAAGGCGCTGTGTGCGCCGGTGACGGAGGACCTGCGCACCTATGCCGTGAAACTAGAAGGCAATGACGTCTTCATCGATATGGAGCGTCCGGCCGCCTCGGCGCCGGCCGTGGCAAACGCGGCCCCGAATCGCAAAGCGGGGGATGGCGTTCGGGTTGCCGAGGAAGGCGATCAAGGGGGCAGTGGGAAGATTGCCGCCATGAATGTCGATTCCGAACTTTCGCTGACGAAACGTTACGTTTGGCCGGCGGAAGGCCTCACGCGAATCCCCGATTGGGTCTACACCGATCAGACGATCTACGAGCGCGAGATCGAGAGGATTTTCCACGGCCGCACCTGGAACTACGTCGCGCTGGAATGCGAAGTGCCCAAGGTCGGCGATTTCATCCGCTCCAATGTCGGTCCGACGCCCGTGGTGGTCGTGCGTGCTGACGACGGCTCCATCAATGTCGTCGAGAACCGCTGTTCACATCGCGCCGCGGAGTTCTGCCGCGAGCTCAGCGGCAATGTAAAAGAATTCGTCTGCCCCTACCATCAATGGTCCTACGACCTTCAAGGCAATCTCGCCGGCGTTCCATTCCGACGCGGCGTCAACGGAAAGGGCGGCATGCCTGCCGACTTCAACAACGCTCAGCATGGATTGCGTCGGCTCAATGTTACGACTCACCGCGGTGTCGTGTTTGCTTCCTACCTCGACGATATGGAATCGTTTCAGGATTACCTCGGGCCGGAGGTGCTCAATGAGTTCGAGGCGACCTTCGACGGCCGCAAGCCAAGGCTTCTGGGCTACTACCGCCACACGCTGCCCGGCAATTGGAAGCTCTATCACGAGAATCTCAAGGATCCCTATCACGCCACGCTGCTGCACACCTTCCTGGTGACGTTCGGCCTGCTGGTCGCCGGCAACCGCTCGCTCATGCTCGCGGATGCGACCGGCCGGCACGGCGTCATGGCGTCCGCCAAGTCGGAGCGCAAGAGCGTCTCCAGCGATGCCAAGAAGGAAATGCGCGCCTATCGCGACGGCATGACGCTGGCGGAGCCGCGCTTCATGGACTTCGTCGAAGAGTTCGACAGTCCCTGGTCCGTGACGATGGCGACCATCTGGCCGAATCTGATCATTCAACGCGAGATGAATACGCTCGGATTGCGCCAGATCATACCGACCGGTCCGCATGAGTTCATCATGAAGTGGACCATGTTCGGCTTCGAAGGCGACGACGAGGAAATGACCCGCCATCGTCTGCGCCAGGGCAATCTCATGGGCCCGGCCGGCTTCCTCGGCCTCGAGGACAACGAGGCGATCAAGTTCGTCCAGGACGGGATGCAGCACGTTCCGGGCGGCCAGCATCTGGTGAAGCTCGATCCCGCGGTGGCGGCTGGCACTTCCGACAGCTTGATCTCGGAAGCATCGATTCGCGCCATGTACCGGCACTGGCGCGCGGAAATGGGACTCTAGAAGCATGAGTGAACCCGCCGTCACGCGCCATTCCCCGCCCGATGGCGCGCCGCTCGACTCGCAGCTGCAAGCGATGCTGCTGCATCACGAGATCGAATCCTTCAACGCCCGATACGCCCAGGCGCTCGACGAGCAGCGGCTGTCGGATTGGGCAGAGATGTTCACCGATGATGCGCTTTATGTGATCTTGTCGCGCGAGAATTACGACCGCGGACTGCCGGTCGGGCTGATCTATTGCGAGAACAAGCGGATGATTCACGACCGCGCGTTCGCGCTCATGGAAACCTCGATGTTCGCGCCGCGCTACTTGCGGCACATCATCGCAAACCAGGTTGTGGTGAGCGTCGAGAGCAATGGAACGATCAAGTCGCGCGCGAATTACGTCGTGCTTCAGGTCCTGTTCGACCGCCCCGATGCGACGCTGCATCAGGTCGGCGTCTACTACGACGTGTTCCGTCGCGTGGGTGGCGAGCTCAAGCTCGCCGAACGCCGTTGCGTCTACGACAATCTTCTCGTGCCGAATGCCCTGTGCATTCCGGTGTAGGGTGAGAAGGTTCACCAAAATAGCGCTCGCCGCTGCAATTGTCGTTAGCGCCGTCGCTGCGGCGTCGGCCGCGACCAAGAGCCGTAAGATTGCAGCGCATCGCAGCGTCCCAAGCGCTCAGCCCGCCGTTCCGCGTACCCCTCGGTTTTCCAACCCGGACAGTCCGCAAGCCACAGGCGGCGGCAACCTTGGCTATAACAAAACCATCTATAACTGGTGACGAATCGTATCGCAGCCGGGCATCTCTATGGAACGAACGCTCAGGCGCAAAACGGGCGCCGCCGTCGCGATCGGCGCGGCGTCAAACCGGCAAGCATCCTCACTCCTCGAATACCTGGATCCGGATCGGTTTCGGATGGAACCCCTTGGAGCTCCCCAGCTTGCCGCTACCGGGGTCGCAGCTTGCGGCACACAAACAATTTATTTCCGCGCGCAAATCGATGTGCGGGACGGGATCGAACAGTTCCTTGTGCTTGGCGAACACCGCCCATATCAGATTGCCCTTCTCGTCGAGCTCCATGTGCTGGCCGATGTTGAGCGGCGCAGGGATATCGAGCGGTATGATCGGATAATTCTGCAGCGCAGTCATGATATTTTCGTAGCAGCCCCACAACGGCAGATCTTCGCGACACGTGATGCCGGCTTCCGGGTATAGCTTATTCCACGGCGGCAGGTGCCTGCGGTTCCAACGGGTCGTGTACGAACATTCGCTGCACATGCCGTATTGGAGATCGTGGGTCCCTTTGAAGGTGTCTTCCACGATGGCCATCATCGGATTGTTCACCTTGGAGAGCAGCAGGTCGCCCGTGCTCAAATAGATCTTGCCCTGGTTTGCCTTGGTCCTCGCCTGATCGAAGCGCTCCTGAAGATTGTCGCGGTTGAACACGACGAAATCCACGATCGACTGGAAGGTAATGCGAACGCGCTGGCCTTTTTTCATCTCCCACGCCGCCCCGCTGTTCACCCTTACGGTTTGGTCATGCAATGCTTTCATTGGCTTGTGTCCTCCATTCGATCTCGCCAAGATGGCACCGGGGCGCCGGAGGACGCAAGCGGGTCGGGAGACTTCGATCGACGCCTCCACTGTGTACTCCGCTATGCTCGAATGGACGCCCTACGATAGGCCCGTCAGATGACTGATCGATTGGACGGTATCCATGCGCTGATCACCGGCGCTGCAAGTGGCATCGGCGCCGCGTGCGCTCGACGCATGGCACGCGATGGCGCGCAACTGTTGCTGGCGGACCTCAATGGCGCCGGCGCGAAAGCCCTTGCCGACGAGCTTGGACAGGCTTCTGTCCAGGCGGACGTTACCCGCGCAGGCGACATCGAGCGCATGCTCGATCTCGCCTACCAGCGCTGGGGACGCCTCGACGTGCTGTTCAACAACGCGGGCATCGCCGAAATCCGGCCGCTGCTCGAGCTCAGCGAGGACGAATGGGACCGCATGCTGGCGGTCAACCTGCGTGCCGTCTTTTTTGTGTTGCAAGCCGCCGCCAAACGCATGCGTGCGCAGGCGCCGATTGCGGGTTCCGAACTGCGCGGAAAGTTGATTCAAACCGCGTCGATCGCCGCCTACCGAGGCGGCCTGGCGTACATGCCCCACTATGCGGCCAGCAAGGCCGGCGTCGTCAGCGTCACGCGCACCGCCGCGCAGGTGCTGGCGGCCGACAGGATTACGTCGAATTGCATCTGCCCCGGCGCGGTCGACACGCCGATGTGGAAGAAGATCGATGCGCAATGGAGCAAAATCGAGGGCTGGCAAACCGGTGAAGCCTGGAAGCGGCGAACCTCGTTTATCCCCCTCGGCCGGCCCGAAACTGCCGACGACGTGGCCGCCGTCGTGAGCTTTCTCGCCAGCCGCGATTCCGACTACATGACAGGTCAGGCGGTCAACGTCGACGGCGGGCTCGTCATGGGCAATTGAGATGACCGACGTCCGGTTCTTCCGTTCGGACGAACGGCCAGCCATTGCGCCGTCGGCGGGCTTTCGTTGGGTGACGTTGCTGGCAGAGCTGCGATGAAACCTCTGAGCTTGCTGCTTCTCACAATGGCTGCGGGCGGTTGCTTCAGCACGACGCCTGCCCAAGCGCAGCTTTATCCGACGAAGCCAGTGCGGGTCATTACCGCCAACAGCCCCGGCGGGACCAGCGACATCTTCGTTCGCGCCCTTGGCGACGAGCTGCAGAAGCGCTGGGGTCAACCCGTGATCATCGAAAATCGCTCGGGCGGAGGGATGAATATAGCCGGTCGCGCCTGTGCCGATGCGGCGAACGATGGTTATACCATCTGCATTTTGCCCAATGAAACGCTGACGCTGAACCAGTTCACGTACAAATCGATCCCCTTTGACCCAGCGAAGGACTTCGACCCCATCAGCAACGCCTTCATCAACACGCAGGTGCTCGTCGTGAGCGCTGGGCTTGGCGTTAGCTCGCTCGATGAGCTGGCGGAGCTTTCCAGGTCCAAGCCTGGGACATTGAGTTACAGTGCGCTGGCCATTCCCATGCAGATCACGATGGAGAGATGGAAGCAGAAAACCGGGGCCGATCTCGTCAGCGTTCCTTCGCGCGGCGGCGGCGATATCGTGACCGGCCTGTTGACCGGAACGACGCCGGTCGCCATCGTCGGATTGCCCAACTTCATCACTCACATACGCAGCGGGACCGTCAAAGCGCTCGCTGTGGACTCCGATGCGCGCTCCCCGCTCTTTCCCGACGTGCCGACCTTGAATGAGCTGGGTTTTCCGAATCTGGCTCCAGTTTACTTCGGCTTCGTTGCCCCGGCTGGCACGCCCAAACCCATTATTGAGAAATTGCATGAGGACATCAGTCGCATCGGCAACGAGCCGGCGTTCCGTCAAAAGCGGATAACCGAAATCGGGCTGCAACCCATTTTCGATACTCCCGAACAATTTGCCCGCTACCTGAAGGAACAGCGAACGAACGCCGCTCGGCTGATCGAGGAATCCGGCTTCCAGGCGCGTTGATGCGCCAGGGGATTCGAACGAGGGAGGATGCCGATGACAGATGCCACGCTTGCGACCCCGGCAGTGGCGGCCTCAGATACGATCAGGACGATCGGGATCCTGCATTTCACAATCGGAGTACGCGATCACATCGCCGCCGCGAAGTTCTATTCGGAAGTGCTCGGCTGCAAGCACATGCGCTCGAACGAGCGCTACTCGTTCATGGAATGCGGCGGCAGCTATTTCGTGCTGGCAAAGATCCCCCATCACGTCAATCCGAACAATCCCGGCGAAGACGCTCATCATCATGCCTTCCTGGTAGCGCCGCAAGAATTCGATCGAGCGCTCGCGATCATGAAGGCGCGCGGCATCGAGCTGGTCAAATATTCCGAGGAAGGGCACACCACGTTCCCCGGCCGTCACGCCTATTTCCACGACGCCGATGGCAACGGCATCGAGATCATCGATCTCTACAAGACATAGGTCGTTGCCGTCGGATGCGCCCCGCCGGGCGAGATTGAAGCCTATACCATCCGCGCCGCCTCCTCGTGGGTCGGCAAGCGTCCGTTTGGAGTGAGCTGATCGACCAAGTCCGGCAGATGCTGACTAAGGCCAGCCAGCAGATCGTCCACGCTCAGGCCGGTCTGCTTGCTCAGTGTATTGAGCGTGTCGCTGCCGAGCGCATTCGCCAGATCCTTCGGCGCGATCTCCTCATTCGGGCCGGTGCCGACCCAGGATTGCGCCGCGCGCCCATGCCCGTTGTCCTGTAGTTCCTTTATGATGTTCCCGAGGCCGCCGCTGAGCACGCTGCCAGCCGCAGCCCCACCGAGCACGCCGCCCAATCCGCCGGGGAAGAGGTCACTCAGGCTGCCGCCGGGCCTTGCCCCGGTGCCACTCGACATGCTGCCTGGCTTGCC
>WNGJ01009922.1_pt1 | contig 10148 bp, 8 predicted proteins | sample 5400611 | NCBI WGS metagenome assembly WNGJ01 (sample SAMN13153375, study PRJNA577476) | soil metagenome | isolation source: 40 cm soil or saprolite under Garry oak tree replicate 1 | place: USA:California | collected 2016-06-15
CGGGGCGGGGTGGTCATACTGGGCTACGACGGCGACGGCGAGGGGTCCCTCGACCGCTGGATCACCAACAGTTGGCTCGCGTACCAGGGCGCGGGGATCTCCGTCGGTGACCGTCCCCTCGAGGACACCACCATGGAGTCGGGAGGCGCGACCACCGACCCGCGCCCGTGGGTGGGCACGAGCCCGGTCGGAGGCGAGCCGCTCGGAGACGTGTACGATCCATTCCCCCTCGATCGCAATCATGCGTTGACCGTCCGCGACAGCGCCCAGGTGCTCGCCGTCGCCAGCCGCCAGGCGTTCGTCCGCACACCGAGGGGGCCGGCGCCCAGCCCGGACGCCCCGGTCGCGGCGGCAGTGCGGGCCGGCGGCGGGTTGGTGGTCGTGATCAGCCGCAACGCCCTCGGAGCGCTCGGTCCCCAGGGCCGCGCCGCTACCGCCCCCATCCTCGCGCCGGACGCGCTCACCCGCACACACGAGTTTCTCACCGCGCTCGCCCGCTGGACGCTCCGGCCGGCGGAGTGGGCGCACGTGTCCCCTGCGGGCCGCGCGGCGGCGCTCGCGCTGCAACAGGCACCCGCGCCGGTCGAGCCGCAGCCGCCGCGTCTCGCGCCGCCCCTCGTTGCGGCCGTCGTCGAGCTGCCCCTCGCGTCGGATCGCCGGCTCGCGGCCGCCCCGAACGCGCCCGACTGGCTGCGCCAGCAGGGTATCCGCGCCCTGTGGACTCCCCTCTTGCCGACGCGGGCGGGACGGCACGTGACGCGGGCCCCGGCGGCCCTCGACTCCCTCATCAGGTTTCTCGACTCGGGCGGCTTCAACCTGCTCGCGGGCGACGCCGATCCCGAGGGGGCCGATTCCCTGCGAACGCGGTGGGAAGAGCGCCTCGCGGTACGCCACGCGTGGAGCGACGCCATCAACCGGCTGGAGCCGACGAGCGTGGCGTGGATTCCGGTTCTGGACCACGGCGACGTACGGGCCCCCTTGGCCGATTCCTCGCGCGGAGCCCGCGGGGAGGCGCTCGCCGCCCCGTGCGTCTTCGACACGGCCTATTGGGCCGCCACGCTCGCGTCTGGATATACCGCGCTGGGACGTCTGGCGGCGGATCAACGCACCCTCGTGATCGCCCTGGGTCTCGACTTCGGGGGACCGGGCTCTTCGGACCGTGCCTATTCGATGGGCCAAGAGTTCTGCGACGCCGCGTGGCGGCCGACGCTGAAGCGGCTCGGCAAGGGCGGTGTGTTCGATGCGGTGCCGGTCGCCGAGCGCTACCGGCTGCTCCGAGAGGCGGGGTTGCTGTCGCTGTACTATCGAACGCTCCAGGACCAGGTCGCCGAGCGTGCCGGCGTGCTGCGCGACCATGTGCTGAGGCAGCGAAAGGACCTCTATTTCGCGTTCCGCTTTCCGCAGCTGCCCGCCGACTGGTTCAGCCTCGGGATGCTCCGTGGCTTCGCGCTTTCCGACCGCCCGCTGCTGCTGTTCACGCCCGAGGCACGGACGCGCGAGGCCCTCGCCCTGTACCGGGCCAGCGGTCTCAACGCGGTGCACGCCGTCGAGCTGTCGCCCGCCCTGTTGCGGAGCCGGGATTGGGCCGGGCTGCACCGCGTGGTGTTCGAGGAGAACGACGGCTTTTGGCTTCGTGGCGAAGCGGTTGGCGCGGCCGGTCGGGGGGGGGGAGGCTCCGGCACGGGAAGACCAGCGAGCGCGCCTGCTTCCGACACGCTGGCCCGGCTGGTCCGGCGGCTCGCGCGCTAGCACGATGCTGAAAGACGTCGTTGAGGGGTTGCGACGGGTGATCGCACGGGCTGAAGCCCGGCCTCGGCTGCAGGTCCGTCCTGAAGGACGGCGGTGCACCAGCGTCCTTCAGGACGCGCTTGAGCCGAGGGCGCCCTTCAGGGCGTCCACTCGATCCACACTTGAGCCTTGCCCCGACCCTTCCAGCGCCGGTACCTTTGGTACCGGGTGGCGGAAGGGTGCGATGGTCGCGGCATGCCAGCTAGATCGGTGCGCCGAGGAAAGTCCGAGCTCCCTAGGGCAGACTGCCAGGTAACGCCTGGGCGCCGCAAGGCGACGGAGAGGGCCACAGAAAACAAACCGCCCTGAAGATCAAGGGTAAGGGTGAAACGGTGGGGTAAGAGCCCACCGCGCGCTTGGCAACAGGCGCGGCACGGCAACCCCCAGTCGGAGCAAGGCCAAGTAAGCAGCGAGACCCGGCCCGGGTCGTTCGAGCTGTGGGTAGGCCGCTTGAGGTGGTTGGCGACAGCCATCCCAGAGAGATGACCATCTACCCGCCTCCGGTGGGTAAACAGAACTCGGCTTATGGCCCTACCGCCCCCGTCTCCGTGGTCCGAGCCCTCCCCCCGCATTGGGAGCAGGTCGCGGACCTGCGGATCCCTCGCACCACCATCATGACGGCTCGCTTGCACGTCACGGCGGCGGTGCTTGCCGCCGCCTGCGCCTCGGGCAAAGCGGGATCGGGAGCGAACGCCGCCCCGACGCCGGGACCTTACGCGCCCACGGCGTCGGAGGCGCCAGCCGTTCAGCCCGCCGCCCCCTCCGGCGGACCGGTGCCCGCGTCGGTTCGCTACGGCCCGAGCGCCGTACGGTACCTCGTCCACCGGCGGCTCCACATCCAACAGGCGTTCAGCGGCCAGCAGCAGGCGCAGGACCTGGGCGCGCAGCTCTTCGTCGCCGCCGCGATCACTGGGCCGGCGGACAGCGTGGGCTATCCCGCCACGTTCCTGGTCGATTCCGTGATCGCCGACTCGGGGACACCCGGTCCCATCGTCGAAAGCCTGGTGCGCGCCCGGCGTCTCGTGTTCAGCGGCCGAGTCGTGCCGCGCGGGGAGTTCCTCAACGCCGTCTCCTCGGACAGCGCGGTGGCGCAGTCGCTCATTCAGGTCCTGGGAAACTTTCGTGACTTCCTGCCCCGCATTCCGGCGGACGGGCTCAAGCCCGGTGCCAGCTGGGTCGACACCGTGGAAGCGACCCAGAAGGCGAGTGGCTCCGAGATTTCGCGACGCTCGATCATCCGGGCGACGGCGGCCGCGTGGGAGCAGCACGCCGCCGTCCACAGCTTGCGCCTCGAGGGGACGGCGACCTATCAGCTCGCGGGGGCCGGGCAGAACGCCGGGCAGCCGTTCGAGCTGTCCGGTACCGGGGACGGGGCCAGCGTGTCGTTCATCGCGGACGACGGCCGTTACCTCGGCGGGGAGTCGCGGGACTCGGCCAACCTGACGATTCGCTTGCCGGTGCAGGGAGTGGCAATTCCTGTGATCCAGGTGACCCGTACCACCGTGGCGGTGTTGCCGTAGTGGGCATCGGACGGCCGGACCGTCGGACCGTCGGACTGCTCTTGCCGTTCCAACTTCTGCTCTTCGCGACTACGAGCTCGCCCGCCCAAGTCGTTCCCAATCGCACCACGCTTTACCTCCACCCCACCGACGTTACGGGTGCCCGCGCCCTGTGGGTGAACCCCGCGGGCCTGGGCCGCCTGGCGGAGGCGTCGATCCATGCGGACGTCACGGTCGGCGACCCCGGGGCGGCCGGGCGGCTGCGACAACTCACGCTCGGCTTCGCATCCCGCGGGTTTTCTCTCGGGTACCAGCGGGACGTGTTCGACGGCGGCCTGCGCGGGCACACGTACCGGATGGCGGTCGCCACCAGCCACGCCGGCCTCGCGGCGGGCGCGGCGGCCACGCTGTATCGGGGCGGTACGTCTGGCAGGACTTGGGACCTCGGTGTGCTCTACCAGACCGGAGCACGCCTCGCGGTAGGTGGCGTGATCGCGAGCATCGGTCAGCCTGTCGTGCGCGGCGTGCCGCAGCGGGTGACGTTCATCCCCGGGGCGACGCTGCGGTTCGGGGGGTCGGGTGCGGGCGGGGCGCTGTCGGCGCACGGGCGCATCACTCCCGACTCGGTGGCCGGGTACGCGTTCGGGCTGCGCGCCGGGCTGCGCGAGGGAGCCCGCGCGCCGGTGCGGGTCCTGCTGCGGCTGGACACCGATGGCTCGCTGCGGCGCGCCGGCTTGGCGTTCGGCCTGTCGCTCGGCGGCAAAGACCTCGTGGGCGCTGTCGTCACCCTCCCCGGCGACGCGTCGCGCGTCGACGCGGCGAGCCTGTACGGCGTCTCCACGCGCGAGGTGAAGGGCCGCTAACTGTGACAGGTGCGAGGTGTGAGGTGTGAGGTCCCTAACACCTGACACCCAGCACCTGACACCCGCCGTTAGCGCGCTGCCGCAACCGAGCGCGCGACCGCGTACAGTTCCCGTGGGCTCAGGTCGGCGAAGAGTGTGTCGCGCCCCCCCCCCTCCGGAATGAGCAGGAGCACGCCGTACAGTGGCTTGCGAACGCTGAACTTGAGGGCGTAGCGCAGCGTCAGCCCGTCCCGCGGGTAGGTCCGAGACCCGGCTGACGTGAGGGCGACGATGTGACGGTTGGTGACGACGAGCATCCGCTGCCTCTCCCCATGAGGAGCAAACACATACAGGAGCGAATCCTCTCGAGGGACTGGAGCGGCGCGACGCGCGAACGAGGCCACCGAATCGGGAATGGGAGTGCGGGCGGAGATCCTGGGCTGGTCGCTCAACAGCGCATACCCCGCCACGGCCACACCGGCCCCGAACGCCGCCAAACCGAGGCACCCCGCCCCGCCTAGCCCCACCCGCGGCCGAACCTTCACCCGCTCGCGCGCGGCGCTGGGGAGGGCATGGACGATTGCTTGGCTCGCGTCCTCCGCCGTCTGGTAGCGCTGCGCTGGATCCTTCTCGAGCATGCGGTGGAGCACCACGGCGAGGGCCTCGGGTACGTCGTTCCGGACCTGCCGGATCGGAACCGGCTCTACGGTCGCCTGCTTCATGAGAATCTGCTGCGCCGACTCGCCGTCAAACGGGGGAGCGCCGGTGAGCATCTGGTACAGCACGATACCGAGGCCGTAGATGTCCGACCGGTCGTCGGCCCGCTCGCCGGTCGCCTGCTCCGGGCTCATGTACTGCGGCGTGCCGACCACCATCCCCTCGGTGGTCAGCTGCGCCGGGGTCGCATCGTAGGCCGCCTTGGCGATCCCGAAGTCGGTCACGAGCACGTGTCCGGAGGCATCGAGCAGGACGTTGTCGGGCTTGATATCGCGGTGGACGACGCCTTGGCGATGGGCGTACGCGAGGGCGTCCGCAACCTGCCGCGCAATGCGCGCCGCGTCGCCGACGGACAGGCGCTCGTAGCGCTCCAGGAGCTGGCGCAGCGACGGGCCGTCCACGCACCGCATCGCGATGTAGAGGATCTCGTTCCTGTACCCGCCGACCTTGTGGATCGGCACGATGTGCGGGTGCTCGAGCCGCGCGATCGTGCGCGCCTCGCGCACGAAGCGCTCCGCCAGCGACGAGAAAGGCGTGAGGCCGAGGTCGAGAACCTTGACCGCGAGGTCGCGGGACAGCGCCTTGTCCCGCACGCGGAACACCGCCGCGAAGCCCCCCTCGCCCAGCAGGGCGCCAACGGTAAATTCCTCCCCGAGTGCCTGTTGCAGGCGACGACGCAGCGCGGTGAGATCGGGGGGCATGGCGGACGCCAAACGTAGAAACGTGCGCCGCGTGGCGCTAGGGACGCTCGCGGCCGGTTTCGCCTGGCTGCTCGCGGTGTGGCCGCCCCCCGTGTGGTGGCGGGATCACTGGCCGCAGTGTACTGCGATGATGCGCTTGAGGACGGACCGGCGGACGGGCGGATGGGCGGACGCTGTGTCCCAGTCCGGCTGTCCGCCGGTCCGCCCATCCGCCCTCACCGGTACGCCCCAGGTTCTTCAGCGCATGGTGATCATCGCTGAGGACTCCCGCTTCCGCACGCACCACGGCATCGATCCCGAGGAGATCGCGGAGGCCCTGGGCCTGGAGCGCGGCAAGGGCTTCGGGCTGGCCATTGCGACCGCATGGCGCCGGCGCGATAGGCTGCGCGGCGCGAGCACGATCACCCAACAGCTCGCGAAGAACCTGTACCTCTCGCCCTCGCGTAACCCGCTCCGCAAGCTCAAGGAAGCGGTGACTGCGCTGCACCTCGAGCTGGCGCTCTCGAAGGATCGGATCCTGGAGCTCTATTTGAGCGTCGCCGAGTGGGGTCCCGGCATCTGGGGCGCCGACGCGGCCAGCCGGGTGTATTTCGGCGTGCCGCTGTCGCGGATCGACGAAGAGCAAGCGGCGGCCCTCGCGGCCACCCTACCACACCCGCGCACGTCCAATCCCGCGCATCGGCCGCAGCGCATGCTCGCGCGGCGGAATCTCATCCTTGCGCGGTATCGGGGGGTGGACGTTTACATCCCGCCGGAAGAGGAAACAGACTCCACACCGGCGCCGATCGTGCCGCCGCTGCTCGGGCCGCCACCCGAATCCCTACAGGTCGAGCTGCCGGCGCCGCTCGACACAATGCGCGACACGACGACGACTCCAGTGGACAGTATGCCCTCAGTCGACCAGCCGTAGCGGCATCACCAGCGCCATATAGCTCGCGGGATCGTCCCAGCCGACCGGCTCCGCCGTCGCCGCGCGCTCGGGTGCCTTGAAGGTGAGGCGCACCTCGTCGGTCGGCATGTATTTGAGAATCTCGAGCAGGTACATGGCGTTGAAGCCGATCTCGAGGGGCTCGCCCTCGTACGTCACCGCAAGCTCGTCCTGCGCCTCGCCCAAGTCCGGCGTCTGGACCGAGAACTTCACCGCGCCCCCCGCGAACGCGAGGCGGATGCGGTGGGTCTGATCGCTCGCCACGACACTCATGCGGCGCAGCGCCGCCATCATCGCGGCCTTCTCCACCGTGGCGACCTTGTCGTTGTCCCGCGGGATCACCTGCTCGTAGTTCGGATACGGGCCCTCGATGAGCCGCGAGAACACGAGCGTCCCGCCGGCGCGGAACCCGATGTGGTTGTCGCTCTTGGCGATCTCGATATCGGCGTCGGGCGCGAACAGGCGGCGGATCTGCTCCAGCGCCTTGGGGGGCACGATCAGGTCCGCGGACATGCCGCCCTTCCCCAGCACGTCCATCTTCGCGAGGCGGTGCCCGTTGGTGGCCACCATCCGCATCCGGTCTGGCCGGAGCTCCCACAGCACGCCGTTCAGGATCGGCCGGCTCTCCTCGGTGGAGGTGGCGAACGCCACGTGGCCGACCAGCTTGTGCACTACGCCGGCCGCAGCCTTCCAGGCGCCGTCGAACTTCACGGCGGGGAAGGACGGGAACTCTTCGCGGGGCAGGCCCAGTAACTTGAACTTGGAGCGGCCACACTCGATCCCCACGCGCGACTCGCCGGCCGCGGTGAAGCGCACTGGCCCCGACGGCAGCTCGCGGGCGATGTCCACCAGTTTCTTCGCGGGCAGCGTGACGCCGCCCTCGGCGTCCACGTCGGCCGGGACCGTCGTGCTCACCGCGATGTCGAGATCGGTGCCCGACAGCCGCAGGCCCTGCTTCGTGGCTTCGACAAGGGCGTTGGCCAGGACGGGCAGCGTCGTTTTGGCAGGGATAGCCGCTGCCACGGCGCTGAGACCTTCTTGAAGCTGCTCGCGTGTGATCGTGAACTTCATCCGCGTTTCCCGCCTCGTTCGCGGGGGGCTAAAGAACCTACTGCCGTACCTACTATAGAACTACATAGTAGTAATAGTAGAGGACGGGGAAATGTTAGTGACCGGCCCAACCCATGATAGCCACGCACGGGTAGCGCCCCACATGCATCTGACCCGAGTGTTTGGTCTGTTGGCATCCGGCACCTTCCCCACAACCCGCGCCCCTTCCCACAGCGGCCCATACCGGCTGTTCCCACATGTTGGCTAGAGTGCGGACAACTCCTGGCGCGCCATCTCGATGCGCTCCTTGAACGTGCGGTCCCGCATCATCTGCCGTTCGACTTTGTCCACGGAGTGGATCACAGTCGAGTGGTCCCGCCCCCCGAACGCTTGGCCGATCTCGACGAGCTGCATCCTGAGCATGTCACGCGCGAGATACATCGCCACCTGGCGCGGGATCGTCAGGGTCTTGGTGCGGGCCTTGGAGCGCAGGCCCTCGGGCGTCACGCCCCAGCGCCGGGCCACGATCTCCTGCACCCGGTCGATGCTCGGGGTCGGCTGGCCGCCGTAGCTCGACGCGTCCTCCCCCTGGCGGATCTTGTCCGAGAGGGCCTCGCGCGCGAGCTCGATCGTCACTTCGCGGTTCTTGAGCGAGGCGAACAGCAGCAGCTTGATGATGCAGCCCTCGAGCTCCCGCACGCTCGAGCGCACGTGCTCGGCGATGAAGCGGAGCACGTCGTCCGGGATCGTCAGCTCGAGGTGGTCCTGCTCCGCCTTCTTCCGCAGGATCGCGATGCGGTGCTCGAGGTCGGGGTGGCCGATGTCTGCCACGAGTCCCCACTCGAAGCGCGAGATCAGCCGGTCCTCGAGACCGGGGATCTCCTTCGGCGGCCGGTCCGAGGTGAGCACGATCTGCTTGTGGCCCTCGAACAGGGCATTGAACGTGTGGAAGAACTCCTCCTGCGTCATTTCCTTGCCTTCCAGGAAATGCACGTCGTCCACCAGGAAGAGATCGACGTCGTTGCGGTAGCGCCGTCGGAACTCGGACATCGTCCGGGCATGAATCGACTCGATCACCTCGTTGATGAACTGCTCGGCGCCGAAGTAGTGAACCCGCATCCCCGGGTACTTCTCCAGCACCGCGTGGGCGATCGCCTGCATCAGATGCGTCTTGCCGAGGCCCGTCGCGCCGTAGATGAACAGCGGGTTGTACGTCTTGCCGGGAGCCTCCGCCACGGCATGCGCCGCCGCGGCCGCGAGTTCGTTCGATTTCCCGATGACGAACATCTGGAAGGTGTACCGCTCGTTCAGCGGCGTTGTCGGACCCGCCGTCCTGTCGACGGCGGTCCCGGCGGAGCTTCGTGGCGCCACGAAGAAATCCATCTGCGGCCGCTGCTGGCGGTCCTCCTGCACCCGGAAGACGACGGCGGTGGGGCGGCCGAAGACGCGCTCCGCGGCCCGCGCGAGCACGCTCGAATGCTTCTGCTCGTTCCATTCCACCGCGAACTGGTCCGGCGCGCCGACGATCAGGCGGTCGTCGTCCAAGGCGATCGGAACGGCCGGCTCCAACCAGGTGCGCACCGTGGCGTCGGGAAGCTCCCGCCGCGCCTCGTCGAGCAGCCGTCTCCAGGCTTCTTTCGTAGACTGCTCCATCTACGGATGACGGAAAGGTGGGGGGTCCAGCAAGGGCGCACGAAAGTACGGCTCGCGTGTGGGAAAGTCAACCGCGGGTGCGCGGGTTTTCGGCAACCTTGACCCGTCCCGCGAAACCGGTGTACGTTTCCCGGCTTCAGTCGAGGAATGCATGGGTCCGACCTATCGGCCGCGCAATCGGCGGCGCGTCAACAAGCACGGCTTCCGCGCGCGCATGAAAACTGTTTGGGGCCGCGCCGTCCTCTCCCGCCGGCGGAGAAAGGGGCGCAAGCGCCTCGCGCTCCGCTTGCCATCCAAGCACCGGAGTCGCTAACGGTCGAGCGGTTTCCGCGCCGTGCCCGGCTGGCGCGCGGCTCGGAGCTCAAAGCCTGCTGGGATCAGGGTCGCCGGTTGCACACCCCGCATCTCGACTTGGCCTGGCGCCCCAACGCCACGGGCCGCCCGCGGACAGGGATCGTCGTCCCTCGGTTCCGGTTCACGGCGCCGGCCCGGAATCGGTTGCGCCGCCGCTTGAGAGAGATTCTTAGACGCCACGCGCTTCCCGTGCTTTCCCCGGTAGATATCGTGGTGCGCGCCAAGCCCACCGCCTACGCCGCCTCGTTCGCCGTCCTGCGCGCCGAATTGACCGCCGTCGTGAGCCGGATCACATGAGCGCCGGTCGCTGGCCGCGGCTCGCAGTGATGCTCGCGATACGTGGATACCAGATGACCGTCTCGCATCGGGTGTTCCAGTGTCGCTTCACGCCGTCGTGCTCGCACTACACCTTGGAGGCGGTCGAGCGCTACGGCGCGCTGAAGGGAAGCTGGCTCGGCATCAAGCGCATCCTCCGTTGCCACCCGCTGCACCGAGGCGGGTACGACCCCGTGCCCTAGGAGTCCCGTGGAGCGACGCGTCATTCTGGCAATCGTTCTGATGCTTATCGTGGCAGTGCTGCCGAGCATCTTGTCTCCGCCGAAAAAGGCGGTCAGGC
>WNGJ01018536.1_pt1 | contig 10148 bp, 11 predicted proteins | sample 5400611 | NCBI WGS metagenome assembly WNGJ01 (sample SAMN13153375, study PRJNA577476) | soil metagenome | isolation source: 40 cm soil or saprolite under Garry oak tree replicate 1 | place: USA:California | collected 2016-06-15
ATTGCGGGCGTCGAGGTCGACCGCGTCGCCGTCAAGGCCACGACCAGCGAGCGCCTCGGCTTCACCGGTCGCGGCGAAGGCATCGCCGCCATGGCGACCGCGACCATGCGTCTGCCGTGGCGAGCGCCGTGAGCGACCAGGAGATCGCCGCCGCGGCGACCCGCGTGCTCGATGCCGGCCGCGCGCGCGGGCTCAAGATCGCGACCGCGGAATCCTGCACCGGCGGGCTTGTCGCCGGCGCTCTCACCGACATCGCCGGTTCGTCCGACGTGGTCGAGCGCGGCTTCGTCCCCTATTCGAACGAGGCCAAGATGGAAATGCTCGGCGTCGACGAGGTGACGCTCGCCGCCCACGGCGGGGTCAGCAAAGCGACCGCCGAGGCGATGGCGCTTGGGGCGATCCGGCGTTCGGCCGCCGACCTCGCGGTCGCCGTCACCGGCATTGCCGGTCCCGGCGGCGGCTCGGCGGAAAAGCCGGTCGGCCTCGTGCATTTCGCCGCCACCGCTCGTGACGGCCGCCACGAGCACCGGGAACAACGCTTCGGCGACATCGGCCGCGGCGAAGTGCGGCGGCGCTCGGTGCTGGTGGCCCTGAAGATGTTGGAGCAGTTAGCGAGTAGCGAATAGCGAGTGGTGAGTAGAGCGGTCGACTTACCCTTTTTTCTATTCGCTACTCACTATTCGCTAACACTCACGCCAACACCGCGTCCGCGCGGCGCTCGAAGGCTTCGGCGAAGCGGCGAAAAGCGGTGTCGAACACCGATCCCATCACCAGGCCGAGCACGCGATTTCTGAACTCATAGGAAATAAAAAACTCAACCTCGGATGCCTGCTCGCCCAGCGGCCGGAAGCTCCAGCGGTTTTCCAGGTGCCGGAACGGCCCTTCGAGATATTGCACGTGGATTTGCAGGCGCGGCTTGTCGAGGGTGACCCGGGTGACGAAGGTCTCGCTGATCATCTTGTAGGCGACCGTCATCTCCGAGCGCAGCGACTCGACGCCCTCCCCGATCGTCCTTCGCTGGCCGACCTTGATGCTGCGGCACAGGGGCACGAACTCCGGGTAGTGCTCGATGTCGGCGACGAGGTCGAACATGTCGCTTGCCGAGTGGCGCACGCGACGTTTGGTGGAGAAGCGCGACATCGATCAGCGTCCGAGCCTCTCCTCCCGCGCCGCCCTCAGGCGCGCGAAATCCTCGCCCGCGTGATGTGAGGAGCGCGTGAGCGGCGAGGACGACACCATCAGGAATCCTTTGGCAAAGGCGATCGTCTCGTAGGCCTTGAACTCGTCGGGCGCGACGAAGCGCACCACCGGGTGATGCCGGCGGGTCGGCTGGAGATACTGGCCGATGGTGAGAAAATCGACCTGCGCCGCGCGCAGGTCGTCCATCACCTGGAGCACTTCGTTTCGTTCCTCGCCGAGCCCGACCATGATGCCGGACTTGGTGAACATGTGCGGGTCGCGCTCCTTGACCTGCTGGAGCAGTCGCAACGAAGCGAAATACCGCGCGCCCGGCCGCACTGTGAGATATTTCGACGGCACGGTCTCTAGATTGTGGTTGAACACGTCGGGCCGCGCGTCGACCACCACCTTGACCGCGCCGTCCTTGCGCAGGAAGTCGGGCGTGAGCACCTCGATGGTGGCGCGTGGGTTACGCGCGCGAATCGCTCGAATGGTCTGCGCGAAATGCTCGGCGCCGCCGTCGTTGAGATCGTCGCGGTCGACCGAAGTGACGACTACGTGGGCAAGGCCGAGCTTCGCCACCGCGTCGGCGACGTGCTCCGGCTCGGCGGCATCGAGCGCGCCCGGCAGGCCGGTCTTGACGTTGCAGAAGGCGCAGGCGCGGGTGCACACGTCGCCCATGATCATGAAGGTCGCGTGCCGCTTGTCCCAGCATTCGCCGATGTTGGGGCAGCCGGCCTCCTCGCACACGGTGTGGAGGCCGTGCTCGCGCACGATCCGGCGCGTCTCAGCGTAGCCGGGCGAGCCCGGCGCCTTCACGCGGATCCACGGGGGCTTGCGCAATTCCGGCGTCTCCGGCCGGTGCGCCTTCTCGGGATGGCGCGGCCGGACCGGCGGGGTCGCAAGCGTGTCGACCAAAACGGCCATGCGAGACTCGTCGACCTTTACTTACGAGGGCGGTCGTCCCGCCGCAAGCCGAGCGCGGCATCGGAACCCTGCGTCATCGCCGCCGGATCGCCTGCCAGATCAGCAGGAAGACGACGGCGCCGATCGTCGCGGTGATCAAACTGCCCCCGAAGTCCTGCACCACGACGACGTTGAGCTTCTCGAACAGGTAGCCGCCGACGAGGGCGCCGACCAGCCCGACGATGACGTTGCGGAACAGGCCGTGCGGCGCGTTGGTGAGCTTCGCGGCGATCCAGCCGGCGAGAAGCCCGACGACGATCCAGGTGAGGACGCCCATGCGGGCCTCGATGCCGGCTTAGATGTTAAGCACGCGGCCATAGGCGTCGAGCACCGCCTCTTTCATCATCTCGGAGAGCGTCGGGTGCGGGAAGATGGTGTGCATCAGCTCTTCTTCCGTGGTCTCGAGATTCATCGCCACCACGTAGCCCTGGATCAGCTCGGTGACCTCGGCCCCAACCATGTGGGCGCCGAGGAGCGCGCCGGTCTTCTTGTCGAAAATCACTTTCACGAGCCCCTGGTCTTCGCCGAGCGCGATCGCCTTGCCGTTGCCGACGAACGGGAAACGGCCGACCCGCACCTCGATCTTGTGCTCCTTATCCATGGGATGCGGGTTGAGGCCCTTGATCGCCTCGACGCAGATCACCCCTTCGTGCTCGGCTTTGTGCGCGAGCATGGGGGGGCCGGCAACGTCGCCGATGGCGTAGATGCCGGGCACGTTGGTGCGGCAACGTCCGTCGATGACGATGGTGCCGCGATCGGTCTTTACGCCGAGCTTCTCCAGGCCCAGGTTCTCGACGTTGCCGACGACGCCGACCGCCGAAATCACGCGCTCGACCGCGAGCGAGGACTTCTGGCCCTTGCCGTCTTCGATTTCCGCGGTGACGCCGTCGCCCTTCTTGTCGAGCTTGGTCACCTTGGCGCCGGTCATGATCTTGATGCCCTGCTTCTCGAACGCCATGCGGGCAAAGGCGGCGATCTCGGCGTCTTCCACCGGGAGAATCTGCGGCAGCACCTCGACGATGGTGACGTCGGAGCCGAGCGTGCGAAAGAACGAGGCGAACTCGACGCCGATCGCGCCCGAGCCGATCACCAGCAATGATTTTGGAACGCGGTCGGGCACCATCGCCTCGAAATAGGTCCAGACCACTTTCTTGTCCGGCTCGATGCCGGGCAGCACGCGCGGGCGCGCGCCGGTGGCGATGATGATGTGCTCGGCCTGGTAGGTGCCGGGGCCGAGCGCGCCCTTGGGTCCCTCGCCCTTCGGCTTCACCGTGACCTTGCCGGGCGCGTCGATCGCCGCCTCGCCCCAGATCACCGTGACCTTGTTCTTGCGCATCAGGAAGCCGACGCCATCGTTGAGGCGCTTCGACACCGCGCGCGAACGCTTGACCACCGCCTGGGCGTCGTAGCCGACCTTCTCGGCCGAGAGGCCGTAGTCCTTGGCGTGCTGCATGTAGTGAAAGATTTCCGCCGAGCGCAGCAGCGCCTTGGTCGGGATGCAGCCCCAGTTGAGGCAGATGCCGCCGAGGTAATCGCGCTCGACAATCGCGGTCTTGAAGCCGAGCTGCGAAGCGCGGATCGCGGTGACGTAACCGCCCGGCCCGGACCCGATGATGATGATGTCGAAGCTGGTGCCCGCCATCGCGTCACACCACCATCAGTACGGGGTTCTCGATCAGCCGCTTGAACGCGCCGATCAGCTCGGCGCCGAGCGCGCCGTCGACCGCGCGATGGTCGCACGACATCGTCACGCTCATCATCTGCGCCGCCTCGATCTTGCCATCGCGCACGACGGCGCGTTCCTCACCAGCGCCGACTGCCAGGATCGTGGACTGCGGCGGATTGATCACTGCGGTAAAGTCCTTGATGCCGTACATGCCCAAATTGGACACTGACGACGTGCCGCCCTGATATTCATGCGGTTTGAGCTTGCGCGCCCGCGCGCGCGCCACAAGGTCCTTGACCTCGTTCGAAATCGCCGAGAGCGACTTCGCTTCCGCGTTACGGACGATCGGCGTGATCAGGCCGGCCGGCAATGCGACCGCGACACCAATATCGGAATGCTTGTGCTTGAGCATACCGCCTTCGGTCCAGCTCACGTTGGCCTCGGGCACGCGCTGCAGAGCAAGCGCGAGCGCCTTGATGACGAAATCGTTGACCGAGAGCCTGTAGGCGGGCTTGCCCTCCTTGTCTTTAGGCGCGGTCGCGTTGATCTCCTCGCGCGCGGTTAGGAGCTTGCCTATGGCGCAGTCGACGGTCAGGTAGAAATGCGGAATTGTCTGCACTGAGGCGGTGAGCCGCTGCGCGATCGTGCGGCGCATGCCGTCGTGCGGGACGACTTCGTAGCTGCCTTCCTCGTAGAGCGCGCGGATTTGCTGGTCCGACATTGAAGGCGCAATCGCCGGCACCGTTGCTCCCGCGGGTACCGCGGCCGGCGCCTTGAGGGCCGCGCCGCCTTTGGCGGCTGCAACGTCGCGCGCGATCACACGCCCGTGCGGCCCGGAGCCGGCGACGCGGGCGATGTCGATGCCGGCTTCCTTCGCCAGACGACGGGCAAGTGGAGACGAGAACACGCGGCCGTGCCCGTCGGTTGCGGGCTTCGCAGGCTGCGCGGCAGGCGGAACGACGATCGGCTGCGCGGCAGGCGGAGTCGCCGGCTTTGCAGCAGGTGCTGGCGCGGCCTGCGCCGGCGTCGTGCTCGGCTTCGGCGCCGGTGCGGCCTTGGGCGCCGCTCCCGCGCCCGCCTGGGCGGCCGCGGCTTTCACGTCCTCGCCTTCGCCGGCGAGCACCGCGATGAGCTGATTCACCGGCACATCGGCGGTGCCTTCCGGCACCACGATTTTCGCCAGCACGCCTTCGTCGACCGCCTCGACCTCCATGGTGGCCTTGTCGGTCTCAATCTCGGCGATCACGTCACCCGGCTTGACCTTCTCGCCCTCCTTCTTGAGCCACTTCGCGAGGTTGCCCTTCTCCATGGTGGGTGAGAGCGCCGGCATCAGAATGTTGATCGGCATGGCTAGTGTCCCGATTCCGAAGTTCGCCGGAGTTTGCCGCACGCTCCGAAGCGAACTTCGGAATCGAAGGACACTAGCAGCTCTATGATTCTAGTGCCGCTTTGAACCCGAAGTCCGCAATCGGACTCGCGGCAATTGCGGTGCGGACTTCGGGTTCGCGGCACTAGCGCCTGCCTTGCGGTGCTAGCGCGCCGCCGTGACGGTGCCGGCGTCGCCGGCGGAATCGAGGTCGGTGTCGAAGGCTTCGCGGATGCGCGCGAGCAGCATGGCTTCGTCCCCGCCGAGCTCGCTTGCGTAGACATGTGCCATCTGCCGCGCGGCGGTCGCGAACAAGAGCCCCCACGCCGCCGGATCGTCGAAACTGCGGCGCAGCGAGAGCGCGAAGCTCTGCCCGACCACCGCCGCGCGCATCACCTCGACGCCGTTTTCGTTGCGCGCGGCCGGCGGGATTGACAGGGAGTCGTAGGGTTTTTTGCTCATGACCTCACCGGTAGCAAACGGCCTTGGCCGCCGCGACGACCTCGGCGACGGACGGCAGCGCGAGTTTTTCCAGGTTCGCCGCGTAGGGCATCGGCACATCCTTGCCGCTCACGCGCGCGACCGGCGCGTCGAGATAGTCGAAGGCGTGTTCCATCACGCGCGCGGCGACTTCGGCGCCGACGCCCGATTGCTGCCAGCCTTCCTCGACCGTCACGATGCGCCCGGTTTTCTTGACCGAGGCGATGACGGTTTCCGTGTCCATGGGACGGATCGTCCGTAGATCAATCACCTCGGCCGCGATGTTTTCCTTGGCGAGTTCGTCGGCCGCCTTGAGCGCGTAGCTCATGCCCATGGACCAGGCGACGATCGTCACGTCGCCGCCTGCGCGCGCGATCTTGGCCTTGCCGATCGGCAGCACGAAATCATCGAGCTTGGGGACCGGGAACGAGTGGCCGTAGAGGATTTCGTTTTCCAGGAAGATCACCGGATTGGGGTAGCGGATCGCGGCCTTCAGCAGGCCCTTGGCGTCGGCCGCCGTGTAGGGCGCGATCACGGTCAGCCCGGGAACGTGCGAAAACCAAGGCGAATAGTCCTGGCTGTGCTGGGCGGCAACGCGCGCGGCCGGGCCGTTGGGGCCGCGGAAGACGATCGAGCAGCCCATCTGGCCGCCCGACATGTAGAGCGTCTTGGCCGCCGAGTTGATGATCTGATCCATCGCCTGCATGGCGAAATTCCAGGTCATGAACTCGACGATGGGTTTGAGTCCGGCGAGGCCCGCGCCGACGCCAAGTCCGGCGAAACCATGCTCGGTGATGGGCGTATCGATCACGCGGCGGTCGCCGAACTCCTGCAGCAATCCTTGCGTGACCTTGTAGGCGCCCTGATATTCGGCGACCTCCTCGCCGATCACGAACACGGTTTCGTCGCGCCGCATTTCCTCCGCCATGGCGTCGCGCAACGCTTCGCGCACCGTCATGGTCACCATCTCGGTGCCTTCGGGAATGTCCGGCTCGGCGGCCTGGGGCGTCGCGGCCGGCGGCGATGGAGCCGGCGCGGCCGGTGCGCGCGCGGTCTGCGGCTCGGCCTTCGGTTTCGCCTCCGTCGGGGGCGCGGATTCGGCGGCCTTCTGGCTGGCCGCCGGTGCGCCGCCATCCTTGAGCGCCGAGGCGTCCTCCCCTTCGGCGAGGATCATGGCGATCGGCGTGTTGACTGCGACGTCCGCGGTGCCCTCGGGCACCAGAATCTTGCCGAGCGTGCCCTCGTCGACCGCCTCGACCTCCATGGTGGCCTTGTCGGTCTCGATCTCGGCGATCACGTCGCCGGCCTTGACCTTGTCGCCCTCGTTCTTGACCCACTTGGCGAGGTTGCCCTTCTCCATGGTGGGCGAGAGCGCGGGCATCAGCACTTGGATCGGCATGGAAATCCCTGGCCCTGATTACCTCGACGTGAAATTGGAACTCGCGCGCCGTCTCTTCACCGCGTCACGTCGGCCCACAATTCCGACGGATCGGGTTCGGGATCGTTGGTGGCGAACTCGGAAGCCTCGTTGACGATGTCGCGCACGCGCGCGTCGATCTTCTTCAACTCGTCCTCGCTCGCGCGCTTGCTCTTGAGCAGGCGCGCGCGCACCTGCTCGATCGGATCGCGCTCGCTGCGGATGCGCTCCACTTCCTCGCGGCTGCGGTACTTCGCCGGGTCCGACATGGAGTGGCCGCGATAGCGATAGGTCGCCATTTCGAGAATGATCGGGCCGTTGCCGGCGCGGCACCACGCGACCGCCTTTTCGCCCGCGGCCTTGACCGCGCGTACGTCCATGCCGTCGACCTGCTCGCCCGGAATGTTGAATGAAGTCCCGCGCTTGGAGAAATCCGTTTGCGCGGAGGATCGGCTCACCGAAGTCCCCATGGCGTAACGATTGTTCTCGATCACATAGACGACGGGGAGCTTCCACAGCTCCGCCATGTTGAAGCTCTCGTACACCTGTCCCTGGTTGGCGGCGCCGTCGCCGAAATAGGTGAGGCTGACGTTGTCCGTGCCGCGATAGCGGTTGGCGAAGGCGAGCCCGGTGCCGAGCGGAACCTGGGCGGCGACGATGCCGTGGCCGCCGTAGAATCCGTTCGCGACCGAGAACATGTGCATCGAGCCGCCCTTGCCCTTGGAATAGCCGTGCGCGCGGCCTGTCAGCTCTGCCATCACGCCCTTCGGGTCCATGCCGGTGGCAAGCATGTGGCCGTGGTCGCGATAGCCGGTGATGACTTTGTCTCCGGGCTTGAGCGTCATCTGCATGCCCACGACGACCGCTTCTTGGCCGATGTAGAGGTGGCAGAACCCGCCGATCAGGCCCATGCCGTACATTTGGCCGGCCTTCTCTTCGAACCGGCGGATGAGCAGCATGTCGCGATAGGCCTTGAGTTCCTGCTCCTTGTCGAAGGCGGGCACTTCGGCGGCTGGCGGCGGCGCCGCAGGCCTGGACTTCGCGACGGCCATGTCTCTCCTCGCAAACGCGGGCTCAACCCCATAGCTTAAATCGCGGAACCGCGAAAGCGTTGCATCCGCGCGGAACGCGCTGCGGCAAATGATTGCGGCGTAAAGGGAAATAAGTTGCGTAGCCCGGATGGACACCCGCGAAGGCGGGTGGAAATCCGGGGAACACCTACAGCGGCTAACGCTTGCGCATCAGCACGAGGTCGTGGGGATCGGCGTAGTCGAGCACGGCGCGGGCGCGCTCGTCGAGCAGGTCCGGATCGATGGCGTCGGAGCGCAGCAGCGAGACCCGGTGTTCCCAGCGCTGCCGCTCGAGCTTGAGCGCGGCCAGTTCCGCGGTGAGCGCGCTCATCTGCTGCGCGAGATCCTGGTTCGCCTTGAGCCCGCGCGCGCCCGTGTAGGCGTTCACGCCGAAATAGCCGATCAACAGCGCGGCTGCGGCATAGAGGCCGAGCGCGGCGAGGACGGAACGCAGCCGCTTACGCACGATCATGGGGCGACCATCGCCCGCGCGCGTTAAGTTTGGCTAAACGGAGGACAGAGGACGGACGACAGAGGACGGATAGAGTCGCGCTACTCGCTCGTCCGTCCTCTGTCGTCTGTCGTCCGACGTCCGACATTGAGGTGATGCGCGAGCAGAACCAAGCGGTCGTTGCCGAAGAAGCTGCGCCCGCCGGTGAGGAAATACGGCACACCGAACACGCCGCGCTCTTGCGCCCGCTCCAGGATGGCGAAGCGGTCGGCTTCGATCGCAGGATTCTGCAGTGCGTTGCGGAACGCGTTGCGCTCGATCCCGATCTCGACCGCACAGTCGATGCAGACCGCCGCGTCGATTTCGCTGCGGTCATCGACGAACCCCGCCGCGAACAGCCGCTTCATCATGGGCACGCGCTTCTTGAGTTGACCCGCGGCGAGCGCCGCGCGAACCAGGAGCCGCGCGTCAACGTTAAGCCGCCCCATGGGTTCGCGGAACGGCACGCCGTAATAATCGGCCCAGGCCTCCGCATCCTGGCGACGGTAGAACCAGTCGTATTGCCCCGAGATCGGCGGGCCCTTGAACGGGTCGCGATCGGGCGCGCGCAGCTCTTCGCTGAAGATGGGAATCCAATTGATCGTGGCGCCGGTCTCCTGGGCGAGGCGGTCGAGCTGAGTCGAAGCCAGATAGGAATAGCGGCTGCCGAGGCCGAGATAGGCGTCGACGACCGCCATGGTTCACCCCTTATTGAGCACGGACGGGCCCGGGTAGATCGCCTGGGGTCCGAGTTCCTCTTCGATCCGCAGCAGCTGATTATACTTCGCCGTGCGGTCGGCGCGCGCGAGCGAGCCGGTCTTGATCTGTCCGCAGCCGGTCGCGACCGCGAGATCGGCGATGGTCGCGTCCTCTGTTTCGCCCGAGCGATGCGACATCACCGCGCCGTAGCCGGCGCGCTGCGCCGTATGAACCGCCGCGAGCGTCTCGGTCAACGTGCCGATCTGGTTCACCTTGATCAGGATCGAGTTGGCGAGGCCCTGCTTGATGCCGTCGCGCAGCCGCGCCGCGTTGGTGACGAAGAGGTCGTCACCGACGAGTTGCACCTTGTTGCCGATCCGCTCGGTGATGAGCTTCCAGCCGGCGAAGTCGTCCTCCGCCATGCCGTCCTCGATCGACACGATCGGGTAGCGTGAGGCGAGTTCGGCGAGATAAGCGACCTGCTCCTCGACCGTGCGGGTTTTCCCTTCGCCGGCATACACATAGGCGCCGTTCTTAAAGAATTCGCTTGCCGCCGGATCGAGCGCCAGCACGATGTCGCGGCCGGCCGTGTAGCCGGCGCTCGCGATTGCCTGCATGACGAGGTCGAGCGCGGCTTGCGCCGACGGCAGATTGGGCGCAAAGCCGCCCTCGTCGCCCACGTTGGTGTTGTGCCCCGCCTTCTTCAGCGCCGCGCGCAGGGTGTGAAACACTTCCGCGCCCATGCGCAGCGCCTCGGCGAAGCTCGGCGCGCCCACCGGCATGATCATGAATTCCTGAAAGTCGATCGGGTTGTC
>WNGJ01017431.1_pt1 | contig 10147 bp, 9 predicted proteins | sample 5400611 | NCBI WGS metagenome assembly WNGJ01 (sample SAMN13153375, study PRJNA577476) | soil metagenome | isolation source: 40 cm soil or saprolite under Garry oak tree replicate 1 | place: USA:California | collected 2016-06-15
ATCTGGCTCAGGGTTGGCTCGGCTGGCTCGGGTGTGGTATGATGGTGCTGCTTCATGCTTTTCTCGTTTCGGATGGACGACTCAAACAAGAGGTTTTCGTTCTTCTAGAGTGTCACATCGACGCGTGCATTGCACGAAGTTTTCTTTGCTCCGGGGAACATTCCTGGGAAAATGGCTCTCTTGACCAGGTGTGACCAGGCTTGCCACGTGTTAGCTTGAGAAAGGGGGAACATTCCCGGGAAAATGGCTCTGGTTCTAAGTGCCACTGTAGTGGGAATGCGCCACAAGGCCTGTACCAGAGTTTTGTCGGAATGGCCTCTACAGCCCGTTGGGGATTGAAACGTCCATAAACATCCCGATCCAGCAGGATAGCGCCGTGTCGGAATGGCCTCTACAGCCCGTTCAAGGGTCGGAAGTATTCTCCGAGTCGAATCACCATCATGGTTGCAGTATGAGTAGAACTATCGATCCTCCAGCGGATGAGTCGGTAGGACGCGGCGCTAGCTTAGTTGACTTTCATTTTTCGATTAGTTATCATTTGTGTGTGAAGTAATCCTCGGTATGTTATGCTGTATCGCCCCAGCGAGGGTACAAGGAAAGGAGGGAGTCAATGGCTACTGGCGCACTTGTGATTGGATGGGGCTCTGTTATACAGGGCCGGGAACAGAAATCCCTGCAGGTCTTCAACGAGGCTATTCAGTACTACGCCCGGTTGCAGCAGCAGGGTACGATCGAGAGCTTTGAGCCTGTCGCCCTGGAGCCACATGGCGGCGATCTTCAAGGCTTCCTACTCATCCGCGGCGACCGGGAGAAGCTGAACGCGTTGCGCACCAGCGAGGAGTTTCTCCGCCTCAATAACCGCGCCGCCCTGGTGGTCAACAACCTGGGCGTCATCACTGCGTTTATCGGGGAGGAGCTGCAGCGCCTGTTCACGGACTTCGGGACTCAGGCGTCTGAGTTGAGTTGAGCCAGGCGACGCGGTACGGGGTATGCCAGAAAGACTCATTCCAGTACGGAGCCAGGACACGAAGAGTAGGGCAGTACATTACTGCTTTCTTCGTGTCCTGGCTTTTGTCGCTTCCGATACCTCTGCTTCTTCTGTTTCCTTGCCTGCTTGAAGATGGCTTTTTTGGTTTAGTCGAAATGGATGTGCGCTTGATTGAATGCAAAACTGGATAGCGAAAATCCATGTTACTCACAATAGCGGCAGTAAACAGTAGCAGGTCTGCCATTGCTTGTACTCCTTCGCCAGTGCTAAACTAGAGGAAACAAAAAGCCATAGGACTGGAATATGAGAGCGTTATTACAGCGAGTGAGCCGGGCCAGCGTCACTGTTGACGAGCAGGTTGTTGGCCAGATAGGATGGGGACTGCTGGTGCTGCTTGGAGTTGGGCAGAACGATAGCGAGCTTCAGGCAAAGACCCTGGCTGATAAAATAGTACACCTGCGAATCTTTGGAGACGATGAAGGCAAAATGAACCGTTCGCTTCTCGATATCGGTGGAGAAGTTCTGGTCGTCTCTCAATTTACCCTCTACGCCGATATGCGCAGGGGACGCCGCCCCAGTTTTACCAATGCCGCTCCACCTGAACTTGCACAACCTCTCGTCGAGCGTTTCAAATCAGCCATTGCTGCTTATGGGCTGACGGTGGCAGACGGGATATTTGGCGCGTATATGGAAGTTGAGCTGCTCAATAACGGGCCTGTGACGATATGGCTTGACAGCGAAGAGTTGTGAACCATTCCACTTCGCTAGGCTACTTTGACGGTAAATGCGTCAAATATTTCGGATGGCACGCAGAGGATGGGCTTTTTACACAGTGCCGAGCCAAAGAAAGTTAGCTCTACCGTGCCAACGCCGCTGGCAACAAAGCGCCAAATACAAGCGTTGCTCGGCTTCCAAACATATCCTGAAGGGGATTGCAGCTGTAACGCCTCTCCAGACGTGGTTGGACCTTTCCAGGCCACCCCGAATGGCATCTGTATCTCAATCCCATCACCTTTATGTGCATAAAAGGTGGTGTGGCCTTGTCCGGGCCGTATCGTGACGTTTGCAGGCGCTGGTGCAGTACTCACCGCGACATCGCTCGGGCAGCCGTAAGCCGCACCGTATCCTCGCACTATCACTGGTGTGGGCGTTGGTGAAGGAGTAGGTTCTGCTCCGTTGCCACTGCTGTTTTTTCCACACGCTGTAAGGACAAATGCACTGATAACGATAAAGAGCACGATGAACGCACACATTTTTTGCCGAAGCGCGTGCATCGAGTGCATGCCGGTACCTCCTTGTCTTACTCGTATTCCTTCTTTGTGCAGGCACTCTGGCTCATGAGAGCATCCTCATTATGAAGACGTTCTATTGCGGAAAAAGTTCCCGTCCCTTTCCGTTTCTCTTCAGTTGTTCGAGCAGTGCGCGAGGGGCTGATGCGAGCGACGAGTGGGATAACCCGCTATGGCTCAAAGCTTGCTGGTCGTCAGCCGATTAGATTTTGAGAGATACGCTCCTTGACATACTCACGAACACTACTCTACAATTTATATCGACCCGTAGAATACTTGAGTAAGGACGAGACGCGCCCAGGGAGAAGTTCAGCGATGACGGACCGCATGGGACAGCAGCTTGGCAATTATCACCTGATCCGCCTGTTAGGGCACGGCGGCTTCGCTGACGTGTACCTGGGTGAGCATATCCACCTCAACACACTTGCGGCAATCAAAGTGCTGGTTACGCGCCTGGCAGGGGACGAAATTACTCAATTTCGCAATGAAGCGCGCACCATCGCCCGTTTGGAGCACCCCCATATTGTGCGTGTCCTGGACTTTGGCGTCGAGGACCGCATCCCGTTTCTAGTGATGAGCTATGCGCCTAACGGTACGCTACGGCAGCGTCACCCTAAAGGAACTCGTCTCTCGCCAGGGGATATTGTGCCCTATATCAAACAAGTCGCTGAGGCCTTACAATATGCCCACAACGAAAAGCTGATCCACCGCGATGTCAAACCGGAAAACATGCTTCTGGATCGCAACAACGAGATATTGCTGAGTGATTTTGGTCTTGCCATGGCGACCTATAGTTCATCCCATGAAAGCCCGCGAGATGTATCGGGTACGATTGCTTACATGGCGCCAGAGCAGGCTCGCGGCAATCCGCGCCCGGCGAGCGATCAGTACGCCCTGGGAATAGCCGTGTATGAGTGGCTCTGCGGCACACGCCCTTTCCATGGCTCCTACGAAGAAGTAGCAATTCAACATGTGCTCAGTCCTCCTCAGCCGCTCCGCGAGTTAGAGCCAACCATCTCACCTGCACTCGAAGCAGTGGTGCTGAAGGCGCTTACCAAAGACCCTCATCAGCGTTTTGCCTGCGTCCAGGATTTTGCCAGCGCTTTCGAGCAAGCAAGCCAGGGAACGCAGTCACCCGTTGAAATACTCCAGCCCGCTTCTCCTACTACTCTCCCTTCATCTAAGCCTGCCACAATCACACCACACCAGGAAAGCGCCTTTTCCACTGATCGCAGTCCTGCTGCTATGGTGTATGCCGTGGCATGGTCTCCTGACCGGCGACACATAGCCTCTGGAGGACATGGCCGTATGGTGCGTGTGTGGGATGCTACTACAGGAGTCACTTCTTTCATCTATCGTGGCCACACGGCCGGCGTAACAACGATTGCCTGGTCGCCTGATGGGCATTATATCGCCTCGGCGAGCCTTGACAAAACAGTACAGATCTGGGATATAAACACCGGCCAAAAAATCGCCAGCTACGAGGGTCATGCTGGAATGGTATACGCCGTGTCATGGTCGCCCGATGGCAAACGCATCGCGTCTTCAAGCGGAGGTGGAACAGATAATACTGTGCAGATCTGGGAGGCTGCTACTGGTGCGAACGTCCTGACCTACCGTGGTCATACATATTGGACGAGGGCGGTAGCATGGTCGCCCGATGGCAAGTTGATTGCCTCTGGCTCCTTGCGAGAAGTACAGGTATGGAATGCCAATCAAGGACGTAAGGTTTCTAGCTATCGCAGTCACGAGGGTTGGGTACGAGCGGTAGCATGGTCACCCGATGGCAAGCGCATCGCTTCCTCAAGCGAGGACAAGACGGTACAGATATGGGAAGTCGCCAAGGGCAGGCAGATTGCGACGTATCGCGGCCATGCCGATTGGGTAGGCACCGTAGAATGGTCACCCGATGGCAAGCGCATCGCCTCAGCAAGTAAGGACAACATAGTGCAGGTCTGGAACGCTGAGCACCCACCCGGGATGAACGCTACCAGGCCTCAGCTCCAAGGCAATGTCCTGACCTTTCGCGCTCATACCGGTTCTGTGCATGCAGTAGCGTGGTTGCCCGACGGGAAACACATTGCCTCTGCGAGTGGCGATGGGTCGGTGCAGGTGTGGCAGGCAGGATAATTTGACATCCCTACAAACCGCAAGCTATACTAAATGAAGTAATGAAAGCTACCTGGCACCCGCAAGGGGTGCCACTACATATCTCTGCGTTGAAGAGTCGTGTTGAAATGTAGTGGCACCCCTTGCGGGTGCCAGGCCGACTCTTTCTTCGTTCGCCGGAAAGGACATCTTGTTTGCTCATCGATAGCCACGCTCACATTGACACCTCCCGCTTTCACGCAGACCGCGAAGCCATAATTTCGGCTGCCTTCGCAGGGGGCGTAACCCGCATCGTTGATCCCGGTTGTGATCTCGCCTCAAGTAGATTCGCGCTTTCGCTGGCGAAGGCGCATCCAGGTGTTGTCTTTGCGGGTGTAGGGACGCACCCGCATGATGCCACTACCTACAGCGACGAAGTGGGGGCATATTATCGCGAGATGGCACGAGAGCCAGAGGTTGTAGCAATTGGCGAGTTCGGGCTGGATTATTTTCGTATGCTTTCTCCGCGAGATGTGCAGCGTGCTGTCTTTAGCGCACATCTCCAGCTTGCCCGCGACTGTGACCTCCCATGCATCATTCATGTGCGCGACTCGCATGACGACGTGATCGAGTTATTACGCTCTTCCGGACAGGGACTGCGTGGCGTTTTTCATTGTTTTTCAGGGAACGTCGACCAGGCCGAAGAATGCCTTGCGTTCGATGGCTTTATGCTCTCTTTTGCAGGGCCGCTTACGCGCCAGGGCAATGCGCTGCCAGAGGTAGCGCGTATGGCTCCATTAGATCGTATCCTGGTCGAGACAGATAGTCCCTACCTGGTTCCACAGCCGTTACGGGCGAAACGCAACGAGCCGTTGTTTGTCAAACATGTCGCTGAAAAGCTGGCCGAAATTCGTGGTATGAGTTTCGAGGAGATTGCGCAGGTCACTACAGCAAATACTATGCGTTTGTTTGGTCTGAGAGAATACATACAATGAAACTATTCAATACGCTTACACAATCTCTTGAAGAATTTGTTCCTCTAGAAGACAATACGGTACGCATCTATGTCTGTGGAGTGACCCCGTATGACACAACTCACCTGGGCCACGCCTTCACCTATGCCTCTTTCGATACATTGATGCGCTACTTAGAATTTCGCGGCTCTACTGTAAACTACGTGCAAAATGTTACTGACATCGATGATGATATCCTGCGCAAGGCTCGTGAAGTAGGTATGCCCTGGGACGAGTTGGGAAGACGTGAGACAGAGCGGTATTTGCGCGATATGGACGCGTTGAACGTGCGCCGTCCCAACGTGTATGCGTATGCCACCCAGGAGACCCCTATGATGATTGAGATTATCCAGACACTCCTGGCGCGTGGGTATGCATACGAGAGTGGAGGCAGTGTCTATTATAGTATACAGCAAGACCCTGAGTTCGGCATCATGGCCCGTGCAATCGGCCTGAACGATTACGCGGCCATGCTTACTATCGCCAATGAACGAGGGAATTTTCCTGATGATCCTCGCAAGAAGGACCCGCTCGATTTCGTCCTCTGGCAGGCGCAGGCTCCTGGTGAACCGGCCTGGCCAAGTCCCTGGGGTCCAGGTCGCCCAGGTTGGCATATCGAGTGTAGCTCGATGTCGATACATTATCTTGGCCCACAGCTAGACATCCATGGTGGTGGCGCTGACCTCGCGTTTCCGCATCATACATGCGAGATTGCGCAGTCCGAACACTTTACAGGCAAAGCGCCTTTCTCGCGTTTCTGGATGCACACCGGTATGGTACACCAGAACGGTGAGAAGATGAGCAAGTCATTAGGCAACCTGACGCTCGTTAGCAACCTGCTCAAGGACTATAGCGCCGATGCCATTCGTGTGACCTTGTTGAACCACCACTATCGCTACCCCTGGGAATGTTTCCCCGAAGACCTGCAGGTAGCAACGGAAACAGTTGGATTGTTTGACCAGGTACGCACGCTCGTGGGCGACCGCGTAGATGGGACGGATAGCCTGCTACACGGCCTTTTCATAGCTGCAATGGAGAACGACCTGAACACGCCGCAAGCTTTATTGCTGCTCAGGCAGGCGGCAGAGGCAGTTGTAGCGAATCACGATGTGAACACGGGAGCGGAGATTTTGCGGCTGGCGCGGGTACTGGGGTTGAGGATATAAGAAGGTACCTGGCGGGGGCAAGTGCGTGGCAGTTTAAGTACCTGGCGGGGGCAAGCCCCGCCACTACATTTCATTACCCTACCATCAAGCGCCATCTTGCTTTATATGCCCACCAGTCATCATGATGCCCAATTGTTCCTCAGTGGCATCTGGTGAAACGATATCGACAATATTGCCCTCATACATCACTGCAATACGATCAGAGAGCGAACGAATCTCGTCCAACTCGGCTGAGATAAGCAGGACAGCCTTGCCAGCATCGCGTTGCTCGATAATACGGCGATGGATAAATTCAATGGCTCCAATATCGACACCACGCGTGGGCTGGGCAGCAATCAATACCTGGGGATTACTGGAAAACTCACGAGCGATGATGAGCTTTTGTTGATTGCCGCCAGAAAGCGAGCCGGCCGCAGCTTCAACAGAGGGGGTACGTACATCAAACTCGCTGACGAGTCGCTTTGCCCAGGTCAGGATTTTACGGAGCAAGAGTACCAGACCGTTCCATGAGAATAGGGGCCATCGCTGCCGTCCCAAAATCATGTTATCTTCAATAGAGTCTCCGAGTACGAGACCACTGCCACGCCGGTCTTCTGGAATATGCGCCAGACCTGCCAGGCGCTCTTCACGCGCATTCATCGTAGTTATGTCATGCACCTTACCAGTCTCACCATCCTTGATCTCAGTAATAGATACTTTACCACTGGTAAGTTTACGCATGCCGGTCAGCACCTCGATAAGCTCGGATTGACCATTGCCCTCGACACCTGCGATACCGAGAATCTCCCCTGCATGTACATCAAAGCTGATGCCATGCAAAACCTCCAGACCACGATCCGACAGGGTATGGAGATTCTCGACATGTAGCGCGACAGGCCCGGGGTGAGCGGGCGTCTTATTGACACGCAGCAGAACCTCGCGCCCAACCATCATGCGCGCTATTTCAGCCTGGTTTGTTTCTTTTGTCACCAGCTCACCGGCATTTTTGCCACGACGAAGCACTGTGATGGTATCAGTAAGTTCAAGTACTTCGCGTAGTTTATGTGTGATGAAGATAACAGTCTTGCCACGCGCCACCAGGCCTTTAAGGACTCCAAAGAGTTCAAATACTTCCTGAGGCCTCAGCACTCCTGTTGGCTCATCCATAATCAGGATGTCAGCAGCACGGTAGAGCACCTTGAGAATTGGATCGATAGGTAAACCATATTGTTTGCTCAATTCGAGAATTGCCTCGCGCGCTTTTTTTACTTCATACACTGTGGCAAGATTGCCAGGCTCATGTCCCAGGACGATATTTTCCGCCACGGTTAAAGGAGGGATTAGCATGAAGTGCTGGTGTACCATACCAATCTTCAACCGGATAGCATCACGCGGGCCGGTTATGTGCGCGAGTTGACCGTTCACAAATATTTCCCCGCTATCGGGCCGGATCAGGCCATAGAGGATATTCATCAGGGTAGTTTTACCTGCCCCGTTTTCGCCAACCAGGGCATGTATCTCTCCCTTGCGCACAGCAAGGTTGACATGGTCATTGGCAACCACACCCGGCCAGGCTTTGGTGACATTGCGCATCTCCACCGCGAGTGGCAGAGCATCCTCTTTAGTTGCAGCCACTGCCGTACTTTCTTGCATAGACGTTCTCCTCCTCTTATTTGGCAGACATTCGGAAACGCCGCTGGCACGGTTAGCCTGTTGCTCATCCGAATGCCGGGCGCATTATTCTGTTCCTGGTTCGTAGGGTATGCCATCAGCGGCAGGTGGTATAGTTCGACCAACCAGGCCCACAAGCGCAACCAGAGTCAGTACATAGGGTATGGTACTAAGCAGATAGGGAGAAATACCAGTATCTTGCATACGTACAGCAAGAGCATCGCCCAATCCAAAGAGAAGGCAAGCACCGGCTGTCCCCAGGGGAGTATACTTGCCGAATATCATGGCCGCCAATGCGATAAAGCCCGCGCCTGCTGTTATATTTGAGTTGAAAATACCGGCAATACCCAATGACAGGAACGCGCCCCCTAAACCTGAAAGTACCCCGCTACTAATCACGCAGAGGTAACGCACCAGGCGCACATTCACACCAGCGGTATCGGCTGCCTGTGGACGTTCACCAACTGCCCTGATACGCAACCCGATATTGGTGCGGAACAGGAGAAACTGGATACCCACCAGGATAAGCAAGGCGACATAAAAGATGATATTCTGCTGAAACAAAACCTGGCCCAGGAAAGGAATGTGTGCGAGAGGGCCCCAGGTGATTGTGGGAAGGCGTAATGCGGCTGGCAAAGATTGTACTCCCTGCCCCTGTGTCTGAACCAGGAGCAGGTAATTAGTCAGGCCAAGCGCAAAGATGTTTATAGCGATCCCGCTCACGATCTGGTTCGCCTTAAAATTGATCGAGACAACGGCATGAATGAGCGCCATCAAGCCTCCAGCGATCATGGCGCCAATCACTCCTCCCCATACACTATGTGTTGCCTGTGCAGTCATGACGGCAGCGTAGGCACCGGTGAGCATCATTCCTTCCATAGCAATGTTGACGACCCCGCTGCGCTCAGACATCACACCACCAAGCGCCGGTAACACGAGCAACGTGGCAAATACTAATGTCGCCTGCCAGAGGTCTGCGGAAGTGAGCACCCGAAACAAAACTTGAAAGAACACGATCATTCCTCCTTGGAGACGATCCAAGACGTACGAAACACACGAAGGCTAGCAATTCGAGGGTGCAATGAATCCGATTTCTTCATTACGTGTAGCTCCTATAATCATCTCCAAATCAGCCATCTGAAATCTGACCTGGGCTTTGCTCAGCAGTCGAGTCATCTACATGAGAAACTGCATCAGCGGATTCTCCATTGGGTGAATCCCTATTCTCATTTTCAGGTAGATCGACGACCGTTATGCCCCCACCAGCAGGTGCCAGCGCCGGTCTACGGCGAAATGTCAACCACTCAGGCCATACGCGCTCGATGGCAGATAAGAAATCAGCAGCGATACTGAACAGGACAAAAGCCTGAATGATAAAGACAAGATCACCTGGCACATTTGCACTCAGTTGCATGAGTCCAGCGCCCTGTCGTAGTCCACCAAAGAGAAGAGCGGCAAAGAATATGCCGATCGCTGTTGTTTTTCCTAGAAGCGCAACTCCGATGGCATCAAATCCCACGTAATCAATTCTGAAGGTAGAGCCATTCAAGTAATAGGGGAACTGTCCCATCAGGCGGAAAGCGCCCCCCAGGCCAGCAAAGGCACCTGCAATTGCCATGACCGCAAAGGTATTCCATTTGACAGGGATACCTGCATACCTCGCCGCTTTAGGATTCTGTCCTATCACACGGATCTCATAGCCGAATGTGGTGCGGGCGTAGATAAACCAGTAGACAACGAGAGCTACAAGGGCAAAAATGAAGGTGACATCCACTAAATACGTCGCGGGAGTTGGTATTTTAGGTAGAAAAGTACCCAGAGTATTGTTGTAGAAAACGGAAATTGGCGGAAATGTCGCCTGTGGGGGAAGGGGAGAAGTAGAATTTGCCAGAGCGGGATCCTTGAGAGGGCTATTGATTAAATAGTCAGTGACAAAAAAGGCGATCCAGTTCA
>WNGJ01018201.1_pt1 | contig 10147 bp, 10 predicted proteins | sample 5400611 | NCBI WGS metagenome assembly WNGJ01 (sample SAMN13153375, study PRJNA577476) | soil metagenome | isolation source: 40 cm soil or saprolite under Garry oak tree replicate 1 | place: USA:California | collected 2016-06-15
CGTAGGCAGCACGCAGGGCGCGGATCGCTGCCAGGCGAGCAGCGATCTCGCCCTTGTTGTCGCTTGCGCCGCGAGCGTAAAACTTCCCGTCGCGCACGGCTGGTTCAAAGGCAGGCGAGAGCCACTGTTCGAGCGGCTCGGCAGGCTGGACATCGTAGTGGTTGTAGAGCAGGATGGTATAGGGGCTGCGGCCGGGTAGCTCTCCATAGATCGCAGGAGGCGCTCCTTCGACCAGGAGGCGCTGCGTTTGAAAGCCAGCACCGCGCAGCAATGACTCGACCAGGTCGGCCATCTCGGCCATACCCAGGTTTTGTGCCGCCACGCTTGGCTGGCGACAGAGCTGTTCGAGCACCGCCTGGGCTTCGCCCGCGTTGTTTTCGAGATAAGATGTTAAAGCGCTTGTGTCGGTCATCAGCAAATTTTCCCTTCTGTCATTGTAGTTCTGGCTCGAGCTAGCCGTCACTATTCACCCATTGCTCGTATAGGTTGCTGTATTCTTCATACCACGCAGGGCCATGCGGGTATGCATCTTGAAGTTTTAAGATACTATCAAGCAGTTCTCGAAAATTGGCCGCCGACATGTTCTGCATCTTTATTCGTTCTATCAATTTAAGTACTTGCTCAATTTCTAAAGCAACAATCAGAAATGGTCACTTCCGCAGGTTGAACAGGGAGTGCAGCAGATTCTCCTAGCAGGTTAGCAAGCTCAACAAAGCGCTTTTCAAGGTTTACAATTTCTTCTTTTTGGAGAGCTTCCCTGAGACGTTGTGGATTACGAACCGTGGTATTTCCAATATTCCACGTTTTCATCCGTATGTACTACCTCTTTATCAGCGGTCATTAATACGCCACAAACAAGTATTCCTGTACCGAGTTGTTCTGATTGCCTACCTTATGAGAATGAGTGCCGAACGAGTATTTATGGCCGATGATATGCACGATGACATTGCCCTTTATCGCCTTGAGCATCTCGGTTAATTCTTCACGGGTGGGTAGCGAATTGGAAGAATAGGACACAATGATAATGCTATTCGAGAATTTTTGCAAGAGACGTTCAAATGCGCCATGTACCTGCGTGCGGGAGTCAAAGGGCGTGTAGTACTTGCGCAGCTTTTTGGTCTTGGTATGATGCAAGATTTCAACTCCCTGCCAGTAGCAGCTTAACCCTTCGACAAAATGATAGCGGCGCAGATAATCATTATCGGAGAGCGGCGTGTAGTACGGCGGGTCCAAATACACTAAATCTGCCGCCACATCCAGGCTGAAGACATCCTGGTTGAGCGCGAGGTTCTCCTGGCCGTTATCAAATACAGCCGCGTTTAAGAGTGTGATGGCTTCAAGAAATTGCTCCTGCAAAGAAAGTCTGAGATCTCTTCTGCCATCGTCGTAACGCTGACCTGTATACGTAAAGACGCCACGAGGGCGGCGTTTAATACATGCTCTATTCAGCGCGGTTAATGCCAATGACCGTTTAAAGGGGGAGGTCAATCGCTGAATATTGGCAATGGTATTATCAAGAAAAAGGTTGTCAATCTCTGAAAAATAGAGGTTCTGAAAGGTCTCCTGGATGAAGTTTTGCCGATCAGCATTGGGCCCAAGCGACATTTCCACATCATTCTCAGTGAGTGTTTCATCAGTATTGGCAACTAGCGCATTGACCATATGATAGGAATATTTCAAAAAATCATTAGCAATAACCGCTTTTCCCTGTCCCTTAAACATATAGCTGACACACCCGCTGCCACTGAACGCGTCCAGCACAGTGGTGAACGGCAGGTGCTTTACGGCGTCCCAAATAGCAGGGAGGATTCCCTGCTTGCTTCCCATAAAGCGAGTTGGCGGGTAGTCCGGTGGTGTGATGAATAGTGTCCGCATACTACAAGTACCTCTTTTACTTCGCCCCGTTTCTGTGGGTCTTTGTTAATGTTGCGTTTTGCGGTAACCTCAACGATTTTGCACCCTTCGTAGACATCTAAGATAAAGTCACAATAAGAATTGCTTACCAGGACATGGCAGCCCTGATGCGCAAGTTCTTTAGCCATCCTCGCCAAAACGCGCTGGTCATCTATATAAAAGAACTTCGCAGTGTAGCGTTTGAAATCAGAATATTTAGAGACAGGGTGATAAGGAGGATCGACGTAGACAAAATCATCTGGCTTCGCACATTGTCGTAGGGTCTCTTGATAATCGGCACAGCATAATTCCGCATTCCTTAACACAAAGCTTGCTGCTCTCAAACGTTCAGGATCACAAATAAGGGGGTTCTTATACCTGCCAAAGGGAACGTTAAACTGACCCTGTTTGTTGACGCGATACAGTCCGTTATAGCATGTCCGATTGAGGTAAATCATCCGCGCAGCTCTCAAAACAGGGTCTTCCGGCATCTCTGCTCGAAGAGCATAATAAAACTCCTCAGAGTACGGATAGGCGGTCAATACCGCTATGAGATCCTCTACTTTATCGCGTACCACCATATAGCAGTTGATGAGTTCTGGATTGGAGTCGGCAAGCACAGCCTTTGCAGGTTGCAACTCGAAAAAAAGTGCACCTCCACCGGCAAAAGATTCGATATAGGTATCAAAATGCGCGGGAATATAGTTGAGCAATACTGGAAGCAGTTGTGTTTTTCCACCAGCCCATTTTAAAAATGGAGATGCATTGCGTATGGTCTGCGAAATAGCCATCTTTTCCATCTTTCGAAAGGAATCTAGCACTCTTAAGCAATTGTACCTGTGAGAAAGCGACTTGGCAACAGCGTGTATACCAAATGTTCTATTTTCCCCTCTATTCTCTTAATACCTCTCTCCCAGTCAAATGCGGAAAAATATTCCCTCCGAATAAATTGGGGCTGTTTCCCTATATGGAAAACAGCCCACTTCTTACCCCAGCTTTTGCAGAAAACTGGCGACGGTGCGAATCCCTTTGAAGAACTGTGAAAGCGAGTACTTCTCGTTTGGCGCGTGCAGATTGTCGTCGGGGAGGCCAAAGCCCATCAACACTACCGGCGCGTGCAATATTTCATCAAAGAGAGCTGCGATAGGAATGGAGCCGCCCTCGCGCAGGAAAATGGGGTCTTTACCGTAAGTCTCCTTCAGAGCTGCCGCAGCGGCTCGTATGGCTGGTGTATCTACTGGAACCAGCACCCCCTCTCCACCGTGGATGTTGTGCACAACTACCTCTACTCCTACCGGCACGAGTTCTTTCACACGCCGCTCAAGGAGCGTGAATGCTTCTGCTGATCTCACATCAGGCGGCAGGCGCAGGCTAATTTTGGCTTTGCCCGCGGCAGGGATGACAGTTTTAGCCCCTTCGCCTGTGAAGCCCCCGGTGATGCCATGCACCTCCAGTGTTGGACGTGCCGCGATACGCTCCATGGGTGGATATTCGGCTTCACCGGTGAACTGCGAGACCCCCATCTCCTCGAGCAGCGCCTCGTTGATGTGCAGCGGATCATCTTGCCAGAATGCTTTTTCCCCGGCTGTTGGTTGACGTATCTTATCGTAGAGCCCTGGAATGTGAATGTGGCCTCCGGCATCTTTCAGGCCAGCAATGATCAATGCGAGCGCGTGCAGCGGGTTGGGTGCAACGCCGCCATAAACGCCCGAGTGCAGGTCGTGCTTCGCGCCGCGCGCCTCAACCTCGGTATAGATGATGCCGCGCAGGCCGTTGATGAGGGCCGGGATCTCCTTAGAAGGCATACCTGTATCACAGATGAAGGCGGCGTCGCACTTCAAGCGTTCGGGGTAGGTCCTTACGTAGTGGTCGATTGACTCGCCCCCGGCCTCTTCCTCGCCTTCGATGAGCACGCGCACGTTGACCGGTAAAGCGCCGTTAACTGCCATGAGGGACTCCAGCGCCTTAAATACGAGCATAGTCTGGCCCTTGTCATCACAGGCTCCACGGCAGTACAGGTTATCCCCGCGTATAGTTGGCTCAAACGGGGGTGACTCCCACAAATCCACTGGGTCAACCGGCTGGACATCGTAGTGTCCATATATAAGGACGGTCGGCTTTCCAGGAGCTTTGAGCCACTCACTATATACAAGCGGGTGGCGCCGGGTCGGTATGACCTCGACATGCTCAAAGCCGGTGCGTCTCAACTGGTCGGCGGCGTATTCTGCTGCACGGCGGATGTCGCCAGCATGCTCCGGCAGGGTGCTGATGCTGGGGATACGCAGCCAGCCCTTCAGGTCTTCGAGAAAACGCTTCTCGTTCTCGGTTATGTAGGTTTCTAGTTGTGTTTGTGGCATAGTGTGTCCTTTCGTTGAGAAAGCTGGTATACGCGCACTATGGTAACAGGGCAGCGGGTAATTGTCTAGAGGAACGGGATCGGGAAAGCATTGACAGGTGCAGTGCATTTTTACATGGCAGCCGCAAGGATTGAGGATACCTCTCCCCCGGAGAGGGTGCCCGGCCTGGGGGATAGGTATGCCCCAGCGACCGTGTGGCCACTACTATACCACGCTGGGAGCGCCTCTGACCGTCTATAGTAGTGGCAGGGCTTGCCCCTGCCATGCCTACGTGCCCCTGCCATGCCTATGTGCCCTACCAGTTGGGGCATAATGGCCTGGTATGCCGGCCTGCCCATGCCTACGTGCCCCTGCCATGCTCGCCATCCCACACTCGAAGCAAAAAAAGAAATGCACCCAGCATTGACACTACGCTTGCGGAAAGTGTAATATTTACTCGTGGATCGTCATAGTATCATGCTGAACAAACACATTGCCCAGGAATAGGCAACCTTATGAGCCCTTTCAGTTTCATACAAATGAGCGACCTGGCCGCGTAGGCGAACACGCCGGGCCTACGCGGCAGAAAGTGGCACCATCAGATGCCCCTGCTCACCTTGCGTGAGCAGGGTTCTAGTATTCATCTTCGCATCTACCGAACCACTTTCTTCCCTTCGTTTTTCCCCTCGGTGTGTCGCCGGGCACTGCCTGTCCTGCGACGTTGCTACACTGGTTACTGCTACCCGTTGCACCTCCTCGCAAGAGCGTGCCCACCCCTAAGACACCCCACCCCACCTTACCTTTCGTGTCGTTTTTCACATTCAACGGGAGCAAATTTCAATGTCTAAAGTATCACCTGTACAGGACAGCTCGCCAGATTCACTCGCTGTAGACGAGGCACCCGAACGGCCAGTTCCATTATGGCGCAATCGCGACTTCCTGCTGCTCATGGGCGGCCAGGCCGTGTCCTCTGTTGGCTCACAGGTCTCGCTGCTCGCTTTTCCACTGCTCATGCTCGCGCTGACAAGATCGCCAGCCCAGGCCGGGTTGATTACTGGCATGCGCAGCCTGCCCTTTGCGCTCTTCTGTCTACCGGCTGGAGCGCTGGTTGATCGTTGGAACCGCAAGCGTGTGATGATCCTCTGCGACACCGGTCGTGCGCTGGCCCTGGGCAGTATTCCAATCGCATTCGCACTCGGCGAGTTGACACTGGTACAACTCTACCTGGTCTCACTAATCGAAGGCACACTTTTTGCCTTCTTCAACCTGGCAGAGGCCGCCTGCCTGCCGCGTGTAGTATCGAAGGAACAACTCCCCGCTGCAACTGCGCAAGATCAGACGCTGTATGCTATGTCAGGGCTGCTCGGCCCATCGCTTAGCGGTGCACTCTATAGCATAGCAAGCACCCTGCCATTTCTGGCGGATGCCGTCTCTTACGCCGTCTCTGTCTTCTCTCTGTTCTTCATCAAGACGGAGTTTCAGGGCGAGCGAACCGCTGCGCCACGCAGGCTGTGGAGCGAGGTTTTAGAAGGCATGAACTGGCTCTGGCGCCAGCCCGTTCTACGTTTCATCACGTTGCTGACATTTGGACTCACCACACCGTGCGTTGGCTACGTGTTGATCCTGATCATCCTGGCTCAGAACATGCATGCATCGACATTCATCATCGGCCTCATCCTCGCATTTGGAGGGGCTGGTAGCATTCTGGGTTCCCTGGCGGCGATTCTCATCCAGAAGCGCTTCAGCTTCGGGCACGCTATCATCGGCGCGTCATGGATCTGGGCATTGTCGTGGTTAGGCTATGCTATTGCACCAAATCTCATCGTGCTCGGCCTCGTCAACGCAATTGGCTTTATCATCGTTCCAGTTTACACGGTGTTGCAGTATAGCTATCGACTTGCCTTGATCCCGGACGAGTTGCAAGGACGTGTTAATAGTCTTTTTCGCCTGAGTAACTTCGGAAGCCAACCAATTGGTTTGATGCTGACCGGAGTACTGTTGCAAGCGATCGGCCCCGTTCCTACGGTGCTGGCGCTTTTCGTGCCGCAGTTCGTTTTATGTATTGCTGCCTCGCTGAATCCAGATGTGCGCAATGCTCGCAGGGTTAGTGAGGTATAAGCCGTGGAGATGATCTGTAATTCCTGGTTTCCCAGGGCTATTCCGTCGGGCCTTTATGTTGTCCCTGCGGGTAGTCCAGGTACTCCTGGTACACGGTTGGTTTCAACACGCCGATGTAGGGCAGATTGCGGTAGCGCTGTGCATAGTCCAGGCCGTAGCCGACTACGAACTGGTCGGGAATGCGAAAGCCGATATAATCGAGGTCGACGGCTTTCACGCGCTCGCGTCCCTTATCCAGCAGCGTACAGATGCGCAGGCTGCGAGGTTTGCGCTGCCGCAGTACGTCGGTCAGGTAGTGGAGCGTGAGGCCGCTATCGACAATGTCCTCCACGATCAGCACGTGTTTTTGTTCGAGGGGACTTTCCAGGTCTTTGAGGATACGTACGACGCCGCTTGATTGAGTAGTATTGCCATAACTGGAGATGGCCATATAGTCTATCTCCAGCGGCAGTTTGATCGCTCGCGCCAGGTCGCCGATGAAAGGTACTGCACCCTTTAAGATGCCCAGCAACTGTAAATTTTTACCCTGGTAGTCATGGGTGATTTGCTCTCCCAATTCAGCGATCTTGGCGCGAATATCTTCCTCGGTCACTAGAATCTCGGCGATGTCGTCGTGCATATCTACCTCGCGATTGTTTGACACGGCTATACGATTTAATAATAATTTCTTCAACTTGAGTATATCATGTATGTGTTCCATCCGTAAGCGACCTTTGTGGTTGCCCTTATTCCAAAGGCGAGCAATGTCTGAAAAGCGAGCAGCATCGTTTAAGGATAGTATTTAGGACGAGTATTGCTGATATTCACTCATCAGGGCTTGTAGCCATACATAGCCCAGGAGCGGTAACACGATTACAACCAGCCTGTTGTATTGCAGCGCCTTCTTAAAGTTGCCGTGAAATACGCACGAGATGGCACGAGTCATCCCGCAGCCCGGGCATTTTACGCCGGATACGCTGCGGATCAGGCAGAGCGAACGGCGTGACTCGAACCAGGAAGTGGGAACCAGCAAAAAAATGATGGGAAGGAGCATGTAGCATGCTACCTTCCCAAATGACTTGAATGTCCTCATACGCTTCTGACCAGCGGAAAGCCATTGCTGTCCCTATAACTGTTGGTGAGGATCATGATCAGGTCAACGATCCACCAGATGCCGCAACCACCGGCCGTCAGCAGTTGAATTACACCTATCACTGTATGCCCCGTGTAGAAGCAGACACAGCAGAAGAGTGGTTAGCCAGTCTTTCTGCTGCGTCTGCACATTGCCGTATTGCGGCTGCTGGTACTGTGGTTGGCCATACTGCTGTTGATACTGTGGCTGCCCGTACTGCTGTTGTGGTGGATATTGCGACGGGGGTTGTCCCCAGGGCTGCTGTTGCTGTTGATATGGTTCTTGCCCAGAAGGCTGCTGGGGTTGATCCGGGTTATAACTCATAAGCGTGTCCTCCACTGTTGCTATTAGTTCTTTATTTGCCTGGGGCAAGTGTAGCATACCGCAAACATACTGTCGAGAGTTAGACCTCCCCGTACACTACTTTCCCACCCAGGATCGTCGCCTGCACGCCATTCCCGGCCATCTTTTCCTGGGGCACGCTGAGAATGTCCTCGCGTAACACGACGGCATCGCCTAATTTTCCTACCGTCAATGAGCCTTTATTGTGCTCTTCAGCGCCGGCGTACGCGGCTCCCAGGGTGTAGCTCCAGAGCGCATCGGTGATGGCTAGTGCCTGGTCCGGCAGCCAGGGAGGACGTTGTGGAGTGGCTGCATCGTTGCGTCTGGTGGCGGCATACAAGATACGTAAGGGATCAAAGGTCTCTACCGGAGCATCCGAGCCAAGCGCCAGGGGAATACCCATCTGCTGCATTGTGCGGTAGGCGTAAGCGTAGCGATGGCGCTTGCCCCAGTAGCGTTCAGCGATATCGCGGTCCGCAACGGCGTGAAATGGCTGCACTGAAGCGACGACCCCGAGGCGGCGCACGCGTTCCAGGTCTCCGGGGGCGATCAGTTGTACATGCTCCAGGCGGTAACGCAGGCGTGGCGCGGCGGCAGCACTAGCAGCGTGCTCTGCCAGTAGGCGCTGTGCCTGCTCGATGCCATCGAGAGCCACGCGCGCAGCCCGGTCACCAATGGCGTGGATGGCGATACTGGTGCCCATTCCGGCGGCAGCGCTCACTGTTTCCTTCAACTCCTGCTCGGGCAGGGCGAGGATGCCGAAATTGCCAGGATTGCCTTCAAAACTCTCCAGCATGGCAGCGGTTTGTGAGCCAAGCGTGCCGTCAGCGAAGATCTTTATGCCGCCAAAGGATAGCAGGTCATCGCCAAAACCTGTGCGCAGCCCTACCGCGCGCAGTTCCGGGAGTACATGACGCGGCAAGATCATCTGCACGCGCACACCAAGGGCATGCTCATCACGCAACTGCTGGAAGAGGCGCAGCGCATTCTGCCCCTCGATGTCGTGAATGGTGGTGATGCCGCTGTGCTGCAACTCGGTCAGCGCGCGCTGCACGAGGGAGCGCGTCAACGCGGGATCAGGCTCTTCGATGACGTGATAGACGAGGCTGGTTGCTTCTTCCTCCTCTAAGATGCCCGTGGGTTCACCGGTCCCATCGCGCAGGATAGCGCCATGCGCGGGTTCCGGTGTATTTGCCGTGATACCCGCTCGTTGTAGAGCCAGTGAGTTGACCCAGAGCACGTGACCATCTTTGCTCCATAAAACGACGGGATGTGCAGGCGCTGCAGCGTCGAGTGAGGCCCGGCCAGGGAACTGCTGACCGGGCCAGGTGTTTTTGTCCCACTGCCCCCCGAGTATCCACTGTCCTCCCGGCGTCTGCTTTGCTCGCTGGCTCACCAGAGCTGCCACCTCGTCCTCGCTGGCGCAGGTTCCTGCGTCGATATGATAAGCGCGATAGGCATAGCTGAGCAAGTGTATGTGCGCGTCGATAAAGCCGGGCAGGACGGTTTTGGCTCGCGGCCGGGCTGCGTCCATGGTATAGATATTGCCGTTGAGAAAGAGAATGGTGCTCATAAAATCCCTCTATCGTTTACAGGAAACGGGCGTGAAAGCTCCTGTCTTTCCAAGCGGGGGATGAAACGTCCGCCGGACGCCTCCAGAGAACTCACTTCCCGCGCCGTTTCGCTTGACATATACGCTCCTTTGTAGTATACCTGTTCTAGTACCTTGACAACTGAATCGCGTTTCGGCGGGTTCCAGGGTGAAGTACCCTGGAGAAAAGCACGAACGTGTTTGCCAAAGCAGGAAAGAGGCTGCGTAGAATCTCGCAAGAGAGCGCATACACGCCTCGCGGCCTGTTCGCTTCTTTCCTTGAACGAGAACCCTGTTTCTCCTGTACCGTGGGGCACACGGGAACAGCCGGGTAACCGGGAACGCTTCTGGACAGATGGCCTCCACGTGTTGGTAGCGATGCCAACGCGCGAGCCGCCTGGATGAAGGAAGAACCCCCTGGATTGATCCAGGGGAGTGTCAGAATATGCGCGCTGTTGGCACATTCACTGCCAGGCGCGTACCATCACGTTCCAGCAGGTGCACATGCATGCTTCCGGGCTTACCTCCCTCCAGGCCAACCAGCGCTGGGAAGCCATCAGGCCGCGGGCACGACGAAGTGACAGCGGCCTTTCTCGCCGTGGTCACAGTGTTCCTGGACCGGCACCCCCACCAGTTCCGTGAGCAGGGACGCGGCCAGGCGACAGACCTCCGGATGGCCTGGGACCACGGTTGCCAGGGGACAGCTATATCCCTGGATGACGTAGGCGCCATTATGCCGTTCGAGTTCTGCCAGGC
>WNGJ01009925.1_pt1 | contig 10146 bp, 12 predicted proteins | sample 5400611 | NCBI WGS metagenome assembly WNGJ01 (sample SAMN13153375, study PRJNA577476) | soil metagenome | isolation source: 40 cm soil or saprolite under Garry oak tree replicate 1 | place: USA:California | collected 2016-06-15
CGGGCAGGGTGTCGGCCGACGCCGGTTCGGCGAGGGCGCCCCCGGCCAGGGTGGCGACCGCGGGGACGGCCGCTATCGCCGCGCTGCGGGCGAGGAACGAGCGGCGGTTCGGGGCTGAGTCGGGTGACATGGTCGTCCTTTCCAGGCGTACGACAGGAGAGGAACAGGCTCAGGCGCCGTAGGCGGGCACGACCGCACCGCTGACCGGCGCGGCGGCGTCGCTCACGAGGTAGACGATGATGTCGGCGACCGCCTCCGGCGCGACCGCGTGCGCCAGCAGGTCCGGCGTGAGGTACGGACGGTTCTTGGCGGTGTCGAGCAGCTGCGGCGCGACGGCGTTCACCCGGATCCCGAGCGGGCGCAGCTCCAAGTCGAGCACGCGAGTGAGGTGGACCAGGGCGGCCTTGCTGACGGCGTAGGCGGCCATCCCGGCGGTCGGCTCCAGGCCCGGGCGGGCGACCACGTGCACGACCGAACCCGAACCGCGTTCCCGCAGGTACGGGACCACAGCCTGGGTCAGCCACGTCGCTGGGCCCAGGTTGACGTCGATCATGAGCCGCAGGTCCTCGGGCGTCGCCGCGAGCGCCTCGCCCAGCTGGTACGCGCCGATGGTGTTCACCAGCACCTCGGGCGGGCCGACCTCGACGGCGATCCGGTCGACGACGCTGCGGGCCGCGGCCGGGTCGGTCGGGTCGGCCGCCTCGCGGCGGATGCCGTCCGGCAGCTCCTTCAGCCGCTCCTCGCTCCGGTCGACCCCGGCCACTGTGAACCCGGCGGCCGCCAGCTTCTCCGCCGTTGCACGGCCGAGCCCGCCGCCGCCCGCGCCGGCCACGATCGCCACACGCTCGCTCATACCGCCACCTCCGTGGAAACGGCGCCGAAAACGGATGTCATGGCGCGTTTCCTTCCGGTCATGAAACGGACCTGGTCGTTCAGGGCGTGTTCAGGCTCACCACCGGGAAGGTGAGAAGTCGTCACCGGATTCCGGTGATCTAGAGGCGGTCTGCGGTGAGTTACCCCGACCGGGTGCCCGGAGGAGATGGCGCGATGACCGACATGTCGGCCCTTGGTTGGTCCCGCGGCAGGCGCGGCCGTGCACGGGCTGATCGACCGTCACGACCTGGTCGCCACGCTGGATCGCGTGGTCGGGAAGCGGTAACGATCATCTCGGCGCCCGCCGGCAGCGGGAAGACGTCGCTGCTGCACGCGTGGGCCGGCCGGCCGGGCCAGGACCACCGGATCGCCCTCTGTCCGTATAGCCGGGCCAGCGCGGCGCGCAGCTGTTCTGGCTCGCGCTGCCGGCGCCGTCCGCGCCGCGACCGGCGGCGCCGAATCCCCGCCCGTGGCGCCCGAGTTCAACGGCCAGGCCATGATCGACAAGGTGCTGTCCGAGCTCGCGGCGTCCGGCGGTCCCTTCGTCCTGATCATCGATGACCTGCACGAGCTGAGCTCCGGGTACGGGGAGAACGCCTGGGCCGGAGTCAAGGCCCACCTCGACACCGTCACCGAGCGCGGCCGAGTGTGAAGGTTGACATCGTGCCGGCCCTCGTGCTCGGGCCGGTGAGGCGGGCCTGACGAAACGGCGGCATGGACAGCTCCGGTGGTCGGGGAACACGGCGGCGTTCACGGGATCGGGTTTGGATTCCGCGTCGGTGCTTAACGGCAGCCGTCATGAACGGCACCGACCCCTCGGCGCAGGCCGTAGCCATCCAGAAGTCCCTGTTTACCGACCACAAGGTCAAGATCTTCCTCTACAACCAGCAGGTCACGGACTCGCTGACCGAGTCCTACATCAAACTGGCACACGGCAACGGCATCCCGGTGGTCGGCGTGTACGAGACGATGCCGACACCCGGCTACGACTACCAGACCTGGATGCTGGCCGAGGTGCACGCCATGGACAAGGCCCTCGCCGACAAGACCTCCACCGAGCACCTGTGACGCACGCCCAGCTACTTCATCACCCTCGTCACGGGCGATCTCGGCTGGCAGCATCCTGGGCGCTCTGGCCGCGATGGCCACGGTGTTCGCGGTGTCGCGCAGCGGGCACGGGCTGGCTCCCACTCAGGTGATCTTGTAGCCCAGCTGAGCGTTCGAGATTAGTTCATGACCAGCGGACGAGCCTTACGCCCAGGAATGTCGGGCCGCGGACTTACGGTATCGGTAACCATCGAGACGTCAGGCTGGCCCGCGGCCGTGGCCGTCGTCTAAGCGGGCGGTGCTGGCCGAGCTGGTGCGGTGGCTCGAACCATTGCCTTCCCGCCTGCGAAGTTGCCGCCAAGCTCGGCGTGAGCCCGACCTGATCAGCGACGCCATACGGTTACGGCGGTTACCATCACTAAAGCTCGGCCACCGGCGTCCTAGCCCGCAGACAAGGAGCTCATGGCCAAGGCTCGCTAGGAGGAGTCATGGCCGACACCAAGCGCCATGCCCGGGGCTAGGATTCGATCTTCTTCGCCCCCAGCCGGGGATGCTGGGTGGGTGAGCCTGCCAGTTAGGCTGCCTCGATTTCTATGACTGCCTCTACAAGAAGACTGACCTGCAAGAACAGTATGGATTGAAAAGTAAGGACGATGCCACCATGTCACCAGTGCTCCCAGGCGCGGAACCCTTCGACCATTCCGGCGGCCCGGTCGGTGTGCTGCTGTGCCACGGCTTCACCGGCAGCCCGCAGGCGCTGCGCGGATGGGCGGACTACCTGGCCGCCCGCGGCCTGACGGTCAGCCTCCCGCTACTGCCCGGGCACGGCACCACCTGGCAGGATCTCGCCCGGACCGGTAGTGACGACTGGTTCGCCGAGGTGGACGCCGCGTTCGGCCGGCTGGCGAGCCGGTGCGAGCAGGTCTTCGTATTCGGCCTGTCCATGGGCGGCTGCCTCGCGTTGCGCGTGGCGGAGACCCGCGGCGCCGCGGTGCGCGGCCTGGTCCTGGTCAACCCGTCGCTGGCCCCGGACACGAAGCTGTTCCTGCTCGCCCCGGTGCTCAAGCACGTGCTCCGGTCGCTGCCGGGCATCGCGAGCGATATCAAGAAGCCCGGCGCCCAGGAACTCGGCTACGACCGGGTGCCGGTCCGGGCCGCGGCCACGCTGCCGAAGCTCTGGAACGAGACGGTCAGGAACCTGAGCCAGGTCATCCAGCCGGTACTGGTCTACCGGAGCGCCGCCGATCACGTCGTCGGCCCGGCCAGCATGCGCGCGCTGCTGGCCGGGCTGCCCGAGGGTCAGGTGACCGTGCGCGAATGCGCCGACAGCTACCACGTCGCGACGCTCGATAACGACGCCGAGGCCATCTTCGAGGGCAGCGTGACGTTCATCCAGGCCGTGACAGCAGGCAATATCACTCTTACGTAGCGACAGCTCCCGCATGGTCGACGGGCCATTTCGGAACCACTACCGTGGGAGATGTGGAACCTCCTGCGCCATCACCAGAGATGGTCAGCGCCTCGCGCAGGCATCTGACCGAGCGCTACGCGTCCGGCGTGGACCTGCTGCTGTGGGAGACGGAGAAACGCCTCATCCCGGATCTGGACGCGATCAGGTCGGTGACCGAGGCGGCGGCCTCGGGACGCGCCGAGGGACTGGACATGGGAGCCGCTCTCGTGCTGGTGCAGGCGGCCCGGCTCGGCCTGGACCAGCTGGAATGCGGGCTCTTCGAGGCCGCCCGCGCGATGGGCATGCGGCCGGAGGCGATCGCCGCGGTGCTCGACCTGCCGGACGCGGCGGCCGCGGAGAAACGGCAGCGCTGGCTCGAAGGGCGGCGGGCGGCGATCCCGGCGGGCAACGGCCTTGATACGCCTTCGGCATAATCGCTCCGGCTCGGCCAAATAAGCAGCCGAACTCCTGAGATTTACCCTCCCGGCATCGGACCACGGACGGCTATCGTGGAAGTCAGGCTTCGATTCGGACATCGGTGGGGACGTGCCGGACTGGGATAACACGGAGAGCAGAGAGAGCGACGAGGACGCGGCGTGGCGTGATCTGGTCGCCCGGTTCGAGACGCCCACGACCACGGCCGGGCCGGTGCCCTGGCCCGACCGCGAGGACGTGCCGCGGCCCCGGCCGGAGCCGGCGGCCGGCCAGGAAGGAGCCGACGGCTCGCCGGGGCCGCAAGGGACCAGCGCGTCTCCGGCCGCACCCGCGCCCGGCGGACCTGACGCAGAAGGCCCGGGGACGCAAGCTCCGCGAGACGACGAGGACGCGCGCGGGACGCGCGGCGTCGACGGGATCCGCGGCTTCGATGACGAGGGCGTGCGGGGGGCATTCGACGCGGACGGGATGACGGGGGCGCACGCTCCGGACGTGATCCAGGGCGCGCGCGAGCGACGGGCGGCCGCCCACAGCACCCGGGCGCGAAGGATCCGGGCGCGCCGGGCGCCGCAGGCGCCGACGCCGGCGCCGGCGCCGGGAGACGACGAGCATTTCATCCCGCCTCCGGCACCGCCGATGCCCAAGCTGGACCCGGTCACCAAGGGCGCCTGGGCGGCGCTGTTCGGCGGACCGGGTTACCTGGTCGTGGCGACCGCGGCGGGCTGGTCGGTACCGGGTATCGCCGCGTTCTGCGCGGTGGCCGCGTTCGTCACAGGCTTCGCCATACTCGTGCTGCGTATGAACGACCCAGGATCGGGTGGCCCAGACGACGGCGACGACGGCGCCGTCGTGTGAACACAGCGGTCTGACCGCTCTCGCGGGCCAGGTCGGCGGCGCCGACGATGCCGGCGTCCTCACCGAGCTGCGCGACCTTGATCTCGGCCAGCGGCCGGTAACCGCGGCCGGGCAGGGCGCGCTCGAAGGCGGCCCGCGCGGGCTCGAGCAGCAGCTCCCCCGCCTCGGACACGCCGCCGCCGATCACGAAGCAGGCCGGATCGAGGATCGAGGCCAGGTCGGCCAGTCCCTGGCCGAGCCACCCGCCGATGGTCTGGAAGCAGCGCAGCGCGCCCGGGTCGCCCTCGGTCGCGGCCTGGGTGATAACCGGGCCGGTTATGCCCTCGGGCGTTCCGCCGCCCAGCTGGAGCAGCCGGATGGCGCCGCCCGGCGTGCGCCTGGCGAACTCGCGGGCCTCGGCGACCAGGGCGTTGCCGCTGCAGTACTGCTCCCAGCAGCCCCGGTTCCCGCAGCCGCACAGCCGCCCGTCGGGCACCACCCGGACGTGACCGGGCTCGCCGGCGATCCCCCACCGGCCGCGGTAGAGCTCGCCGCCAATGATGATGGCGGCGCCGATGCCCGTGCCCAGGGCCACCAGCATCACGTCGCGGTACCCACGCGCCGCGCCGAACCTGGCTTCGGCCCAGGCCGAGGCGTTCGCGTCGTTCTCCACCACGACCTCACGCCCGAGGCGCTCCTCCACCCGCTCCTTGAGCGGCTCGTCGCGCCAGGCCAGGTTCGGGGCGAACAGCATGGTCGCCCGGGCGCTGTCGACGAACCCGGCCGCGCCGAGCCCGATGGCCTCGACCCGGCGCTCCTTAACCTGAGGCTGGGCCAGGAGTTCGGTCACCGCGTCGGCGATGGCCTGCTCGGTCCGCGGCGGGCTGGCCGCCGGGGTAGATCTCTTCAGCTTGGCGATGATCCGGCCGTCTTCGTCGACAACCCCCGCCGCGACTTTCGTGCCACCGACATCAACGCCGATGGCGAGCGTCACTGGCCGGTTTCGCCGCGGTCTGACGCGCCGGAACCGGGGCGTGATGTCCCAGACCGTTCGGCCGACCGGTTTTGATCTTGGGTCTTCATGGCCTGCTCGAAGACGGAGAACGCGTCCTGGACCACCGACGCCAGCGCCCCGCCCGCATTAGCCAGCTGCGCGCCCAGACCGCTCCCGCTGCCCAGCCGCGCGGCGCGGGCCGCCTGGCAGACCGGGCACCACTGGCACTCCGGCGCCTCGTTGGGGGGCGGCTCGCTGGTGGCCGTGTCCCAGACGTCGCCGCTGTCCCTGCGCTCGGCGCCGAGGGTGCGCTTGACCTGGCCGGCGACCTGGTTGGCCATGCTGCGGGCGCCCGCCTTCATCAGCCAGCGCTGGAAGTCTGCGACCGGGTCGCTCTTGTTGGGCTGGCCACGCCCGCCGCCTGACTGGCCGTTGCCGCCGCTCCTTTGCTGGCCAGATTGGGGCTGGCTGGGCCTGGGCTGGCTGGGCCTGGGCTGGCTGGGCCTGGGCTGGCCAGACTGGGACTGGCCATCGCTGTTCTTGGGCTGGGCACTGCTATTCGGCTGGGCGCTGCCTTCCGGCTGGCCCTCGCCTCGGGATTCCGACACCTGACGCCTCCTACCGATGATCGTACCCGGCTACCACTGCAGGACGAATGGGGTGCCGGTGGCGCGGAAATGGCCCACGTTCAGGCATTCCGTGACGCCGATCCTCGTCCGGCGGGCCAGTGGCTGGTGCACGTGCCCGAAGATCGAGTACCTCGGCTTGGTCGCCTTAATCACGTCGAGCAGCGCGGTGCTGCCCTTCTCCAGCCGCCGGGCCACGGTGTCGTAGAGAAGTTCCGGGACGGCGGGCGGGATGTGCGTGCACAGCACGTCCACCTCACCGACCGCCTCGATCTTGGCCCGGAACTCCTCGTCGCTTATCTCGTTCGGGGTCCGGTAGACCGACTTCAGCCCGCCGCCGACGAACCCGAAGGTCCATCCGTCCAGTTCGGCCGTTCGGCCGTCAAGGACGTGATGCCCGGGTTTGGTGAACCGCTCCCACATGGCGGGGACGTCGACGTTGCCGTAGGTCAGGTACGCGGGCTCCGGGAGGGCGCCGAACATCTCGGCGTACTGCCGCTTCATCGCGGCTTCGAAGAGGCTGGCCCGGCTCTCCGGACGGGACGCGAACAGGCCGAGTGAGTACTCCCTGGCCTCGTCGAACTTCTTCGCGGTGCGCAAGGCGACGTACCTGCCCGCCGCCGCCGCGCCGAACAGGTCGGCGAAGATGCCCTGGCCGTGGTCGGCGTAGTCGAGGAACAACAGCAGGTCGCCCAGGCAGATCAGGGCGTCGGCGCCATCGGCCGCGCGGGCCAGCGCGTCCGCCCGGCCATGTACGTCGCTCACCACGTGGACTCGCATGTAACCACGGTAAGCCGGCCACGGCGCACGATCGTAACGAGGAATTGAACGGCCGCCAGCCTAAACTGGCACTGCCTAAGCTTGTACTGCCGAGTAGGGATACCTGGTTGGAGGAACCGTGCGCGAATTCAGCATGCCGGCCCTGGCGCATATTCCGGCGAACGCGAACCTCGCTGATGTCGTCTTCCGCCGGGCCGCCGAGCAGCCCCAGGCGGTGGTGCTACGACGTCCTTCCGGACCCTCCGGGGTTTCCGGGGCCTGGTCTGACGTCACCGCGAGCCAGTTCAAGGACGAGGTCATCGCGATAGCCAAGGCGCTGGTCGCGGCGGGCATCGAGGCCGGCGACCGGGTCGCGCTGATGTCACACACCCGGTACGAGTGGACGCTGATCGACTACGCCATCTGGACCGCGGGCGCCGTGACCGTGCCGGTCTACGAGACCTCCTCCGCCGAGCAGGCCGAATGGATCCTCTCCGACTCGGGCGCGCGGGCCTGCTTCGTCGAGACCGCCTCCTACGGGGACGCCATCGGCAGCTTCCGGGACCGGGTGCCCGCGCTGTCGCACCTGTGGCGGATCGAGGAGGACCTCGACTCGCTGCGCGCGGCGGGCGCGGACGTCGGCGACGAGGTGATCGCCGAGCGGGCCGCGGCGGCCGGGGCGGCCGACCTGGCCACGATCATCTACACCTCGGGCACCACCGGCCGTCCCAAGGGCTGCGAGCTGACCCACGAGAACCTCCTGGCCGACGTGCGGAACGCCTTCCTCGGCCCGCTGACCCTGGTGGCCGGGATACCGGACTCGGGGACGCTGCTGTTCCTGCCGCTGGCGCACGTGTTCGCCCGGATCATCCAGGTGGGCTGCCTCGAGGGCGGGATCGTGCTCGGGCACTGCGGGGACCTGACCGCGCTGCTGCCCGCGCTGGCCTCGTTCCGGCCAACGTTCATCCTGGCCGTGCCGCGGGTGTTCGAGAAGGTGTACAACTCGGCCGAGCAGAAGGCAGTCAGCGAGAAGAAGGGCGCGATCTTCGGCCGCGCCGCGGACGCCGCGATCGCGTACAGCCGGGCGCTGGATGCTCCCGGCCGTCCCTCCCTCGGCCTGCGGGCCCAGCACGCGGTGTTCGACCGGCTGGTCTACGGCAAGCTGCGGGCCGCGCTCGGCGGCCGGGCGCAGTACGTCGTCTCGGGCGGGGCCGCGCTCAGCGAACGGCTCAGCCACTTCTTCCGCGGCATCGGGGTTACCGTGCTCGAGGGGTACGGGCTGACCGAGACGACCGCCGCGGCCACCGTGAACCGGCCGGACCGGATCAAGATCGGCACCGTCGGGCAGCCGCTGCCCGGCGTCGGGCTCAAGATCGCCGACGACGGCGAGATCCTGATCAGCGGGAAGAGCGTCTTCCCCGGCTACTGGCACAACGAGGCGGCCACCAAGGAGGCTTTCGCCGAAGACGGCTGGCTCGCCACCGGCGACGTCGGAGAGCTCGACGAGGAGGGCTTCCTGAAGATCACCGGGCGGAAGAAGGAGATGATCGTCACCGCCGGCGGCAAGAACGTGGCGCCCGCGGTGCTCGAGGACCGGCTCCGCAGCCACGCCCTGATCAGCCAGTGCATGGTCGTCGGGGACGGCAGGCCCTTCATCGCGGCATTGATCACGCTGGACCCCGAGGCGCTCGGGCCGTGGAAGGAGAGGCACGGCAAGCCGGCCGAGGCCACCGTCGCGGCGCTGCGCGACGACCCGGACCTGATCGCCGACGTGCAGGCGGCCGTGGACGACGCCAACCAGGCGGTGTCCCGGGCCGAGTCCATCAGGAAGTTCCGGATCCTCGATACCGACTTCACTCAGGAGGCGGGCCAGCTCACCGTCAAGCTCGGGATCCGCCGGAGCGTGCTGCTGAAGGACTTCGCGACCGACATCGACGCCCTTTTTTCGTAAGCAGGAGCCGGGTATTCGTGAGCCGGCGGCCGGGCCGGCGAGGATGCGGCCCGGCCGCCGTAGTCTTGCCTAGCCGTAGTCTCGGCTAGCCGATGAGCTGGCCGTGGGCGCGGCGCCGGGCGTCCGGCTCGCGGAGCAGCGTGCCGGAGGTCCTGAACAGGAACTCGGCGTAGTCGTCCGGTGCCTGGTACCCCGTGGTGAGGTAGGCGTCCGGGGAGGTCTTCAAGATGGTCAGCCGGCGCTGGGCGTAGTTGCACTCAGCGACGATGGCGGCGAGCCGCCGGGCCAGCGTGGTGATCTGCCGGGTCATGGTCATGCCCCCCGTACCAGCCAGTGGCCGCGCCGCACCGCGCGGTTGCTCGCCTTGCGGGCGGCGCTGCGCGCCGAGCCGGCCCGGCGGGCCGCCGCCGCCTGCTGACGGGATTCCCTGATGTGATCCGAGACCAGGCTCTGGGTCATGTTCGGGTTCATCGTTCCTCCTCGATGCGCCGGCCAGCCCCTTGGCCGGTCACTATCGAGTCTCGCGGTAAGACCCCCCTCACCACATTGGAGTAAATCCCTATCTCGCCTGCTCAGATGGATCTTAGGGGTGTCTTAGGCGGGCTTAGGCAGGGGGGCCGGGCCTTAGCAGGCGTCAGCCCGCCAGGATCGCGGACAGACGGGCGGCGGAGAGCTCCTCCCGCCACTCTCTTTCCACCCACGCCTGGCCCTTCTCCCCCATCGCCCTGGCCCTGGCCGGGTCGCGGAGCAACTCGGTGACGCGGGCCGCGACACCGGGCCCGCCGCTGACGACGTAGCCGGTCTCGCCGTCGAGGATGGCGTCCGGTGCCCCGCCCGAGTCCCCGCCGATCACCGGCAGGCCAGTGGCTGATGCCTCCAGGTAGACGATGCCGAGGCCTTCGACGTCAAGCCCGGCCCGGCGGGTCCGGCAGGGCATAGCGAACACGTCCGCCGCGTCGTAGTAGCCGGGGAGTTCGGGCCACGGGACCGGGCCGGTGAAGAAGACGTCGCCGGCGACGTCGAGGCGCTGCGCCAGCTGCCTGAGCCTGGGCGCGTAGGGGCCGTCGCCGACGAGCAGCAGGGCCGCGCCGCTGACCTGAGCCTTTATCTGCGGCCAGGCGGCGATCAGGGTGTCCTGACCCTTGCGCGGGACCATCCGGGATACGCAGGCCACCAC
>WNGJ01022997.1_pt1 | contig 10146 bp, 8 predicted proteins | sample 5400611 | NCBI WGS metagenome assembly WNGJ01 (sample SAMN13153375, study PRJNA577476) | soil metagenome | isolation source: 40 cm soil or saprolite under Garry oak tree replicate 1 | place: USA:California | collected 2016-06-15
CACGCCAAGGGAGCTAGAAATCCTGGGACTCATTGCTGAGGGTCTGAGCACGCGCGAGATTGCTGACAAATTATTCGTCAGCGAAAGCACGGTGAAAACGCATTCCAGCAGGCTTTTCGACAAGCTCGGCGCCAAGCGGCGCACGCAAGCCGTACAACTGGGCAAAGTCGCCCGGCTTATCCCATAGCCCGACTCACCCGAACGATTGATTTTCGCCTCCAGGAACCAGAATCATCCGAAAGTAGGACGACAAGTGCGGGGCACCGCGCTAGTTTGCGTGGTGTGTGGCCGTAACTTATGAAAGGAAGGTGACGAATAGTGAGGAAGATTTCGCTGATTTTCGGGCTGCTGTCCGGCGTGCTCTCGGCAGGACTGCTCATGGCTACGATTCCGTACCTGAATTCGGTGAACTATCGGAGAGGAGACGTTCTTGGGTACACGTCGATTGCACTCTCCGCACTATTGGTGTTTTTGGGAGTGCGATCGTATCGCGAGAATTCGAGCGGCGGCAGGCTAAGCTTTGGGAGAGGGCTTGCTGTTGGCCTACTGATCGCGCTCATCTCCTCCGCATGCCATGTGATTACGTTTCAGGTTCTCTATTTCAAAGTGTTTCCGAACTTGGGCGACAACTACACGGCTTGCATGATTCAGAGGGCGAAGGATTCCGGCGCGAGCGACCAAAAGATCCGGCAAACAGCCGAGCTGGCCGAAAGACTAAAGCGGCTATGCGACAAGCCGGCAACAAACGCAGCCGTTGCGTTCGCTGAGGCTTTGCCGGTGGGAGCATTTGCCGCTGTGCTGTCAGCAGCGATCCTAAGAAGAAGAGAAATATCCAGTGAGAATTAAACTGACGAGCGTTTTCGTGAGTGATCAAGAAAAGGGCGCTGCAGTTTTGCACAGAGGTGCTGAAGACCGATATTCCCATGGGAAAGGGCCGCTGGCTCACTGTAGTCTCACGAGAAGTGTCCGGTACACTCACTAGGTCAGGACCCGGGCGCCGGACTTTCATTTCCTCGAAATAACCATTAACTTAAGCGCCGGACTTTCATTTCCTCGAAATAACCATTAACTTAACAATTAAAGTAAGTAGAATTGGCAAAGTAAGTAGAATTGGCTTGACTTGCTTCAAATGGCAGAGTTAGCCTGCGTCGGTCCTGGACCGCACCCAGGCACTTCAGAACATGCAGGTTTGACAACGGGGCGGTCCGCTTTTTTTTCGCTGATCTTCAAGAACCGATCCAAACGCAGAAGGAGGCCTATGATCCGGAAATACGCTCTAGCATGCTTTCTCGCTGTTCTGGGGTTCCTGCTGGTGAGCCCGTTGTCGCATACGCAGGAGCAGAATAAGCCGATGGTCTTTGAGGGTACCGTCGGCGGGTTGAGGATTATTGAAGAGGGCCAACCGCCGGTAATGATCCATGCAACGGTTGAAGATATGACACGGTTTCGCGAGGCCAACCCCCATGCGCGCCCCGGTCAGGTACAAGCGGCCAGCACCGCAAATGACCTCAGCTACCATGGCGGAATCGGCGGCATCGGCGTCGAGACGGCCCCCAGAATCTATCTGGTCCTGTGGGGCTCGCAGTGGAACAACAACGATCCAAGTGGCGAGGCGGCCATTCTGGAGAACTTCTACCGGGGCGTCGGCGGCAGCTCCTGGGCGAATAGCGTCACCCAGTATTGTCAGGGCGTGCCCAGCGGCACTGTATCCTGTAACGGCGCAGGTACTCCAGCTGGCAATCCGACGGGCATTTTCGCCGGAGTCTTTGCTGACAACGCGAGCCCCGCTCCGTCACATCCCCGTCAGTCGCAGCTCGCAGCCGAGGCCGTCCGTGCTGCGCAGCAATTCAACAACACGACCTCATCCAGCAACGCGAGCGTGCAGTATGTGATCGCCACCGCCACGGGACACAGTTCCAGGGGATTTGGGACGCAATATTGCGCGTACCACAGCGCGACCAGCTCCACGGTTGGCAACGTCGCTTACACGAACCTGCCGTACATCACCGACGCCGGTGCCAGCTGTGGCGCCAACTTCAACGGCCTGGGCCCACATGCCGGCATTACCATCGTCGGCGGTCACGAGATGGCCGAGACGATGACCGACCAGTTCCCAAACGGGGGATGGCTGGACTCGAGCGGCGCAGAGAACGGCGACAAGTGCGCCTGGATTTCCTCGGGGCAAGGCGCGGCGGCGGACATCGCCTTGTCAACAGGAACTTTCGCGGTGCAGTCGCTGTGGAGCAACGCGTTCAACAGCGGTTCAGGCGGGTGCGTGCTTTCGTATCCGTGATGAAACCACGCTCCTGAGCGCTCCAATGCCGGAGGTGCTACGAGCATCTCCGGCATTTTTTCTTCTGGAACAACGGAACAACGGAACAACGGATAAAGAGCACACCGCCTGCTGGCGACCTCAGCGGCTTCAACGCTGCAATTCGTCGACTCATTCGCTTGGATGAAGCTTTTTCCGGAACGAAGTTCACCGGCTACATACCCGATAAATCTATTTTGAAGGAAAAAGACGCAATCGCTCAATTCGTGACGCTGTACAAAACTTGGGACTACAGCAGCTTCGCTCGTGGCATGCGAAGTATCGGCTATCGAAATGGATGGCAAACTCACGCGAACCTCAAACATCAGAGGAGGAGGGTGAGACAGGTAGTCTTAGTCGGCATTGGCCGTCGCCACCCTGCTGAGATCGGCGAGTCCAAGGTTTTTTTGCCGGAAATGCTCAGCTACGCGGTCAATGATCTCATTCAAGGAGGTTTGCGGGCGGAAGCCGGTCAATGCGTAAAGTTTCTCGATGGAAGGCACGCGCCGCATCATGTCTTCAAATCCGGGCTCGTAGGCCTGGTCATAGGGAATGTACTTGATGGCGGAGGAGCTCGCGGTTCGCTCCTTCACTCGATGTGCTAAGTCTTGCGCACGTCGCAGAAACAGCGGGACTGTTTGCCGCTGCCGTAAATGGTGATCGCCGAATTCTCCAGGGCGGACTTGACGAAATTCGGCAGCACCATTCCATAGCGTCCGGTCTGGCGCGGACCCACAGTATTAAACAGGCGCACAACGATGACGGGAAGCTTCTTTTCCTTCCAGTAGGAAAGCGCGAGGAATTCGTCGAGCGCTTTCGACGCCGCATAGCTCCAGCGCCCTTTAGTGGTTGGGCCGAGGACGAGGTCGGCATCCTCGCGAAAGGGAACGTTGGTATTCTTGCCGTAAACTTCGGAAGTGGAAGCCGTGAAGACCAGCTTTTTTTTCTTGCAGGCTGCCTCGAGTATCCTTTGCGTGCCGTTGACGTTCGTTTCAATCGTCCTCACGGGGCTTTCTACAATGAGCTTGACGCCGACGGCCGCAGCCAGGTGAACGATCACGTCGGCATCGTCCACTAGTTCCGCGAGTAACTGACGGTTCTCGATGTTGTCGAGGTGATATTGCAGTCGCGGGGAAGACTTGAGGTGACGAATATTTTCAACGCTGCCGGTCGAGAGATTATCAAGCAAAACGACGTGATCGCCCCGGTCCAGTAGCCGCTCCGCAAGGTGAGACCCGATAAAACCAGCGCCGCCAGTGATGAGATAGCGCAAAAAACCCTCCTCAAAGTGCTTGAGAATCGTCGTCGTGTCGGCGGGAGGCGGCTTCCTCGGCCGCATCCGAAGCCTCGCCCTGAGCAGTTTCCGTAACCTCCTGAGGACCGTACCCATACGAGTATGGGTAATACCGATAGGAATAGTAGTAGTCGGGGGCGCCGGGATCGACGGCGTTAAGCACGACGCCCAGGACGCGACACTTCACGTTGTTGAGCAGGTCGCGCGTCCGAGCAAAAGCTGCCTTGGGCGTTTCGCCGCTGCGAACCACGAGCAACACACCATCGGAATGTACGGATACAATCACAGCATCCGTGGCAGCCATGATCGGCGGAGAGTCCATAACGACGAACTTAAATTTCGTGCGCAGCTCGGCGATGCCCTCAGCGAGTCTGTGAGAGGAGAGCAGATCTGCCGGATTCGGTGGGAGCGGTCCGGTGGGAATGGCCACCAGATTGGGAATCGAGGGATGTGGAACAGACACGAGATCCAGACTGGATGCGCCGGCGAGATAGGAACTCAAACCGGCATATTTCCCTGGACCGAGATTGAGGAGACGGCCGATTCCCGGCTTGCGGAGATCGGCATCCACCAGCACGGTGCTGTCGCCGAGCTGGGCAAGAGTGACCGCCAGATTCGCCGCGACCGTAGTCTTCCCTTCACGGGGCAAGGCACTCGTGACCAAGATGACCTGCGGAGGATGATCGGCCTGGGACAGCAGAATCGAGGTGCGTAAAGCACGGAAGGCTTCCGATATCTGAGATTTGGGCAGATGCTGGGCCACCAGCTCCATCCGCTTTTCATGACCGTTACCGGAGAAGCTCGGGAGAAAACCCCGGCGATTGCCTCCACTTGAACCCGAAAATTGCGGGACGACTGCCAGAGAGGGCAGCCGCGCTAGCGCTTCGATGTCGTCAGGGCTCTTCACCGTGTTGTCGAGATACTCGCGCAACAGCGCCAGCCCGATGCCCCCAACGAGACCGACCAGAAAAGCCAGCGTAATGTTCTTGGTTTTGGCGGGACGAGCGGGCGAGGTCGGAACCATGGCGGGGTCGATGATTCGAATGTTGGAAGAGCGCAGACCCGCGGAAATCGCGGTTTCCTTCATTTTCGTCGTTAGGCCCTCATAGAGAGCTTTATTCGCCTCGGCCTCGCGCTTGAGGATATTGTACTCGACCAGCCTTTCGGCCATTTGATTGGCTTCGGCCTTTGCCTGATCGAGGGCGTCCGTCAAAAGAGTTTCCCTCTGCCGTGCCTCACGGTAATCGCTTTCGAGAGCATCCAAGATTCCCCGTTTTTCGCCCTGGATGTTTTCATCGATCTCTTTCAATTGTGCCTGCAGACGCAGCACTTTGGGGAAATTTGGGCCGTACTGTGTCAAAGCATTCGCGTACTCAGCCGAGGTATCGCTTCGTTTCTTAAGTAACTCGGTGAGCGCGGTGTTCGTCTGCACCTGGGGTACGGCGTCTAGATTTCCGGACTTCGCGAACTGGTAGAGCGATTCCTTTTTCATGCGCTCGCTTTGCGCCTCGGTCAGCTGCCTGTTAATGTCCGAGAGCCGCTGCGTGGTGATGTTCTGTTTGTCGTCGAGCGTCCAAATCTGATTCTGGCGTTCGTAGGCGATGCGCGCGTCTTCGGACTTCTGCACTTTCACTTTTAACTCGCTGAGCTGATCGGCGAGCCAGTTGGATGCTTGCGTCGTGGACTCGTACTTGCTGCGATAATTCTGTTCTACGTAGGTGGCGATATGAGCGTTGGCGATGCGCGCAGCCAGCCGTGGGTCGGTGGACTCGAAACTCACATCCATCAAGCGGCTGTTGGGAACGCGCTTCACGCTTAGGCTGCCCAGGAACTGACCGAGTTCTTGCGGGCGAATCTGGTTGGTAAGACTGCCGCTGGCGACCGCTTCGGAGGGACCACCCGGCCCAGAGAATTCTGGACGGTCGCTAAGGCCGCCATTGCGAATGGTCTGGAGCGCAAGCGTTTCACTGGTCAGGATTTTTGCCTGCGTTTCGATGTAGTTGTCGAAGTCCACCGTGTAGTCATAGGGATCCGCGCCTTGAAAAGGAAGAAGATTGGCGTTTTCGCGATCGATTTCGATACGTGCCGTGGCCACGTAAACAGGCTTCATGCGGAAGTTGGCGATGGCCACGATGGTAACCACGGTGAGCATGAAGGAGACAATCAGCCAAAGATGTTTGCGAAGAATGAGCAGGTAATCGTAAAGGTGGGGTTCCCGGGGTGAGAGATCAAAAGAAACAAAACGGGGCGTGACCGGCGCCAACTCGATCGCACCGTTCGCGCCATTTCCGCGGGACACCAGTTTGTTTTCGTCAGTCATTTTCTAGTGCCAAGCAAGGCGGTAGATCGCTATAGCTGTTCCCATCGCGAGCCCGATTTCGACAGCCCTAAACATCGCTTGTTTCCCTGCACTCTCCGGCACGTACAAAATATCGCTTGGCTGCAACTGAAGATCTTCTGCCTGGCGATTGAGCACTTTCTTGAGGTCGATCGGGACCTCATGTTGCTGACCCTGATCGTCCTTTCGAACGATGACCGCCTTATCGGATTTCGCAGTCCTGGTCAACCCGCCGGCGAGAGAAAGAATCTTCAAGGTGCTCAATTGCGAGCGGTCATTGGCAAGGACGTAACCGCCGGCACGGCCAACGGCTCCGAGAACATACACAATGCCGGCGTGAGGAACGGTGACGACGTCACCGGCTTCGAGAACGATATTGTTCTTGGTATCTCCGGTTTCCATCAACTCGCCGAGATTGATGGTGATGGTGTTGGTTAGGGGAGGCGGCTCACCAGGTATATCCGGAGTCTTGGGTCCCGCTTCCGCCCCTGTCGATGCCGGCGAGGCATTGTTTTGTGCACTGGAAGGAATCGAGGTTGCAGAAGTGGACTGCGGATTTCTCTTCGGACGCGTTGCATCCGCGGCCGCCGGGGCCGAATGCAGGTCTTCCGGACCTATCGCTGGCGGCTCCGCCGGATCGGGTTCTGATTCATGGCTGGTTCGTGCGACAATGACCGTGTCTCCCGCATCATTGGCAACACCACCGGCTTCTGCGAGAACTTCCAAAACGGTTACCGGCCGATCCGCCTGATACACCATGGGGTGCGAAACGGCGCCAACCACAGTAATGGGCTTGCTCTTGTGTTCCTTGACGGTAACGCTTACGTCCGCATGCGTGACCAGGCCGTTCGCTTCGAGCACCTCCGCGATTTTCTGCTCTGTCTGCATTTCGGTGAGTCCGGCCACGTGCAGACGTACCGGAACCAACGGGATGCCAATCGTGCCAGTCTGGCTGACACGAACCTCGCGGCTCAGCTCCTCTACGTCAAAAACGTAAATGTTGAGAAGATCCCCAGCGCCGATCACATAGTCGTGAGGCATCATCCGCAAGTTGGCGGACATCTGACGAATGCGCTCATTTGCCTGTTGAGGTGTCTCGAGAACCGCTTGTGCGCGGCCGGGCGGCGCGAGCGACATTCCCGCTAGGGCGCTCGTTGCGGCAACCCGCAACAGCACGCCCAGTCTGGCCGGCTCCATTGAATAGATCACCCCCGGGGTGGAATTATACGCCGACAACGTCAAAGTCGATCAGCGAATTCAAGGGCGATGCCGAGAAGCGGAAGGTGAAGGGGTGGACCGTCCGATTCGAGCCGAAGACAGGTGAGCCATCAGAAAGAAGAGCAGGCTGTTTGCCGGAATGTGCAGATTAAAATCCACGAGACTGTGCACGAGGAAGCCGCAGCAAGCCACCAAACCCGAGAGTTGCAACGTCCCGGCGAAGGAATGATTGACGTCGTGAAACCGCTTCAGAGATTCTCTCAGCAATACCCCCAAAAACCAGGCACAGCAGAGACCGCCCAGAAGACCCGTTTCTGCCAGGGCTTCCAGATAGTCGTTGTGCGTATGGTTGACCACCTTGCCGTCATAAAGTGTTTCGTAAGCCGGATACACGATTTGGAGGGTACCGAGCCCTGTGCCCACGAGAGGATGGTCCAGGAAGATGTGCCAGGCGCCCTTACGCATGGCGGCACGCTTTCCGCCGGTTACCTCGAGAGACTGGAACGTTGAAAGGCGCTCGAGCAGGAGGCCGACGCCTACCCAGGAGACCATCAAACACGCGACGAGCAAGACAGCCGCCATGGCAAGCAGGTGCTTGCCAAGACCGCGGCTACGAAGGATAAGGTACGCCAAAAGCGTCAGTTGCACGCAGAAGCTCACGATGCCTCCGCGGGAGGCCGAGAGAAAAAGCGCGGCGATGGGCAAAACTGCCAGAAGCCCAACTACAGCTCGTCGCTGCTTGCGAACCCTGCCCATAAGGATCGGAACCAGCGCAAGCGGCAAAATCAACTCCGCAAATCCAGCGAAGTGGTTGCGATTCACATAAGGCCCAAAGGGCTCGACGCCGGAACGAACCTCGCGAAACCAGTAAATCTCGCCGTTCGAACTTAAGTGTTGAAGAATCGCGAAAAGGCTAACCACGAAGCCGAAGACCATCCCAAACCACACGAAGCCCCGCCAATCTTCAAGTGTGCGAAAGGCCTGGACCGCAAGGAATAGGAAGATTAGGTCGGCGACGAGGAGGAGCCATTCGATTCGCGTGTTGTAACCCGAAGCCGTTGTACGGAAAAGCCACTGACCTGCGACGACCAGTGCGAACGCAATGAGTGGCGGCAGAAGCGGTGACGATACGGGTTGCTCTTCCCGATGGAGGTAAAACCAAACCGCCCAAGCGAGGAAAAGCAAGCCGGCTCCGGCTTCAAGGACTGCTCGGGCCCAGTCCTCGACACCCCCATGCGCTGCGATTCCGAATGCAACGAGTGTACAGATCCCCAGCCTCAGGAACTTCATGGCTTCGCTTTCTTCATCGCTGCGGGGGTGAGCGCAACGTCATCAATCCATGCGGTACCCTGAATCCGATGCCCCTCCTGATCGCTAGCGTAACGCAGCAAGCAGACTTGCATTTCCTGAACGTCTTTGCCGGACGTCCAGGAAGTCTCGACTTGGGTCCACGGTTGGGTGCCATGAACATCGGAAGTGACAACCGCGGAACCGTCCTGTGTTCCTAGTGGGCTCAACTCGAATCGGATGCCCTGGTCGGTGGCGAGTTCTCTGGTGCGCACCCAGGCAGAGAACCGATAGTCGGTGGATGGCTCGACAACGACGTTGTGGCAGATGTGGTTGAAATAGACGTTAGTTCTTCCGTCAAAGGTGAGTCGCAGGGAATGATGTCCCGAGTGCGTTTCTCGAGAATCGATGCTGATTTGTACTCCCTGGAAGTTCACCGGATAGAGCCAGGTAAAACTTCCGCCGGACAGTCCCGATTCGAAGCCGCCATCCCACAGAACCGAATCTCGAGGTCCTTGAAGGTCGCCCAAACCGGCAAAGCCCACCGCTTGGTCCCAGACGCGGCGGGCATCAGCATATTTCTTTCTTTTTAGCAGATCTCCGGTGAGTGAATAGACATCGGGCAAGCGCAGGCGAGGATGAATAGCGGTGAGCCGGTCCCAAACCGCAAGTGCAATTTCGATGTGACCCTCGAAGACTTGGTCCGAGATGACCTGCACATACACGTCGCTCGCCTGCGGAAGAACGCGATCCACGATCTTTTGAACGTCAGGCTCGACACCGCGGGAACGAGAAAACGCTTGTGCGCCGAGGGCGTGGTCCACTTCGACGGCGTGCCGTATCTCTGTGAAAGCCGGGTCGAGCTCGCCCTGGCGGAGCAAGAAATTGCCGTATCGCCAGGAAATCTCGGGAGATAGGGGATAGGCGCGTTTGGCATGAAGATAGGCATCACGAGCGCCAGTTGCGGTAGTCGCCTGGTTCCAGGCGAGTGGAGCGCTCGTAGCCCTGGTGGGTCTGGAGGTCCGCGTAGTCGACGGCAACTGCATTGCGAATGCTGAAATAGGAAAGAAGCACTGCTGCTGCTAAAGCAAGGATCAGAACGGCTCCACGAGGTAAGGAACTTGGGGCTTGCAGGCGCATTCCACGGTACTCTGCCTAGGCCATGTTGCCGTTGCAAGAAGAAATTCGCCGAGCCTGGAAACCGATGGGATGTTTCGCGGCGAATGGGACTTGTCAATCCCTCTTGGACCTGACCTCTTGGAGAACAAAGTTGCCGTTGGACGAGGCCAACAGTAAGCTTTCACCAAGGGGTGTTTCATTGAGCGGATTCGTTTGCATCATGCACGGGGACGGTGCACCAATCGAGCGTGGGCTGTTGCAGTCCCTTACTGATCTTCTTTCGTTTCGTGGACCGGAGGCTTGCGGAATCTGGTCGGACGGTCCCCTAGGCATGGGCCACACGCTGCTGCGCACCACGCACGAATCGAAGAACGAGCGGCAGCCAGCAGATCTCGAGGGACGCTACTGGATCGTTTCGGATGCCCGCCTCGATGCCCGCGAAGAACTGATCGATGAGCTGCAGCTTGAGAACAGGAACGTGTGCTCGAACGCGCCGGACTGTAATTTGATTTTGCAGGCATATGCAGCATGGGGCGCAGCTTGCATCGATCGCCTGCAGGGCGATTTTTCCTTCGCGCT
>WNGJ01009926.1_pt1 | contig 10145 bp, 9 predicted proteins | sample 5400611 | NCBI WGS metagenome assembly WNGJ01 (sample SAMN13153375, study PRJNA577476) | soil metagenome | isolation source: 40 cm soil or saprolite under Garry oak tree replicate 1 | place: USA:California | collected 2016-06-15
CGCGGCTATAGCGTGATGTTAGGGTACTGGAACAATCCAGAGGCTACAGTCGAGGCCATCGATACGGCACGCTGGATGCATACAGGGGATCTCGCGACGATGGATAGCGAGGGCTATATCAACATTGTCGGGCGTATCAAAGATATGATCATTCGCGCTGGTGAGAACGTCTATCCCCGTGAGATTGAGGAGTTCCTCTACACACACCCCAAGGTCAGTGATGTGCAGGTGATTGGTGTGCCAGACGTGAAATATGGTGAAGAGATTATGGCGTGGGTGAAGGTCAAGCCAGGTGAGCAGCTCACCGGAGAGGAACTCAAGATGTTCTGCGAGGGGCAGATTGCTCACTACAAAGTGCCGCGCCACTTCAAGTTTGTGGATGAGTTCCCTATGACCGTGACCGGCAAGATTCAGAAGTTCCTGATGCGCCAGCAATCGATTGAGGAACTGGGTTTACAGGATGCTGCCTCGATTAAGACAGCTTAGGGACATTTTTTTGACAGGAAGAAGGTCTGTCACGACAGGCCTTCCCTCCTGTATCTATAGTGCCAATTGTTGGCCTCACTTCCTGCTTTTCAGCGAGTGCCTTATCTCTTTCTTATCTGAGAGCACTCCTTTATCTTTTAAGATGAGGTAGAGCTGGTAAGAGAGACTCAGCCATGCTCCCCCGTACAAATAACCACCCAGTACATCGGTTGTCCAGTGCTCTCCTAAATAGACACGAGAAGGGCCAGCCAAAGTGATGATAAGCATCATACCGCTCAACACGGCTGCTCTCCACCGAGGCTTTTTCTTTAGCAGGAGGCCGACGAGCAGAGAGAGCCATCCCCATCCGCCCATGGCTGTGGTTGCATGGCCACTGGGGAAGCTTTCGCTCTTTTTTGGCTTCGCGACATGAACAAGTGCAGGATTAGGGCGTGGACGACGGACGATACCCTGCAGGAGCTTTCTACCAGCCGTCATCAGCACGGCAACGCTTACAAACATAGCTGCCTCTAAGCGCAAACGCGCTCTCCACAATGCAAAAGCCAGAGGAATGGCAACTATATTCACGAATTGCCACGAAGCCAACAGGCTCAAGCAACGCGAGAGAGCATCTAAAAATGGGGATTGTGTCTTTTGGGCGGTACGAGTGATTTTCAGATCAAAGCCATTGATGGGATGGTTATGTACCCACGACGCTAAGGGTGCAAGAAGTAGAATCTGTAAAGCAGTGGCAAGCATAAGCAGTGAGTTGCGTTTCAAGGGCTGTCTCTCCTTCTCAGTGGAATATTTCTTTACTGGTGAGAGCATATGCTGAGTATAGACCTTTCCTGTAAGATAGGTGCTACTTCTAGTACGGTTCTTAGCAGGAGGGAGTTTCTCTCTGTGCCTTGGCTTGTGCATATGTATGAGAACATAGTAGAGGTTGGCACTTGTAGCGTTACGGTGCTGAATGTGCTATAATACCTGAGTGGCGAGGTCGGAATTGATTTATTTGTCTTGTCTCATCCTAATAAAAAAGCAAGAGCAGTATAGACGACCTGTTTGAGATATTCCTGAGAAGAGGTAATGACACATGGCGGAACTGATTACTGCCGATATGATCATTCATGATATTGTGACGAAGCACCCGGCAACGGTTAAGGTCTTTCATGGACATGGGCTACCCTGTACGGCGTGTGCGGTTGGATCACGCGAGAGTGTGGCGGGTGGTGCACGTACTCATCGCTTTGATCCTCAAAAGTTGGAACTATTACTGCAAGATTTGAACGCGGCGGCTAATGGACAACCGACCTCGGTAGCACCCAAAAAAGCTCCGGTGGGGCGTGGTGTTCCCTTGCAAATGTCTGCGGCCCAACCCGATCGCAAAATCAAACAGGTGATTGCGATCATGAGCGGTAAAGGTGGCGTAGGTAAGTCGCTAGTTACGGGTTTGTTGGCAGTATCGTTAAGACGTCAGGGCCTGCGCGTGGGCATGCTGGATGGTGATATTACTGGTCCCAGCATTGCCCGTATGTTTGGCACGCATGGGCTGCCCTCGAAGTCGGCCAATGGCGGCATTGAGCCGTTGACCAGCCGGAGCGGCATTCGGGTCATGTCGATGAACATGTTTCTTGAGAACGAGAGCGACCCGGTCATCTGGCGTGGTCCCATGATTTCTAGTGCCATCAAGCAGTTCTATAGCGATGTCGACTGGGGCAATCTTGACTACCTGCTGGTAGACTTGCCCCCTGGTACCTCCGATGCCCCCATGACCGTTTTGCAGTCGCTGCCGGTTGATGGTATCGTGATCGTTTCCTCACCGCAAATGCTTGCGACGATGGTGGTCATGAAATGTATCAACATGGTACGCCAGCTCAAGGGCGTGATTGTCGGCGTGGTCGAAAACATGGCCTACTTCGAGACGCCCGACGGCGAACGCTACGAGATTTTTGGACCGAGCAATGGCCCCGATCTAATCAATATGACGGGTGCGCCCTTGCTAGCTCAGTTGCCCATTGATTCCCAACTGACGATGTTGTGCGATGCTGGTCGCGTCGAGGAGTATTATGCCGAGGCATATGAGCAGTTGGCCGCGAATTTTGTGAAGACGTTGAAGATTAAACGATAGGAAAGTAGCATATACACATGCGGCCTGATCCTATTACAAAGGGTCAGGCCGCATGTGTATATGGTATGAGGAATGGCTATGATCGAGATCGGCACCTCCGGTTGGGTGTATCCTCATTGGGTTGGGCGTTTCTATCCGTCCGACTTGCCTGCTCGCGAGCAGCTTTCCTACTATGCCCAACATTTCTCAACAGTAGAGATTAACCGCAGTTTCTATCGTTTGCCAACCTATGAGCAGTTTCGGGCGTGGGCTGAGCAAACAAGTGATCATCCAAACTTTCGTTTTGCAGTCAAGGCGAGCCGGTATATTACCCATTTGAAAAAGCTACACAACGTAGAGGAAGGCGTTCAGCGGCTCGTCTCTTCAGCACAGGGTCTGGGTACACAGCTTGGCCCTTTTCTGTATCAGCTTCCCCCTCACTGGCGTGCGAACCCTGAGCGGCTTAAGCAGTTTATCAAACTTTTGCCATCTAACTATCAGGCAGCTTTTGAGTTTCGTGATCCCACATGGTTTCAGGGGGAGACGTTGCAGACGCTGAGCCGCATTTTAAATGATGCCGGTTGTGTACTGGCGGTAGGCATCGGTGGTTCGCAACCTACATCAACCGATATTTCAGGGACGGGACCGTTTCGTTACTACCGTTTTCATCATGGAGCACACGGCGTTGGTTTCTCCGATGAAGAGCTTATCTTCTGGGCGAAGCGATTTGTGGCTGATGTAGCGGAAGGTCGAAATGTATATGTTTATTTTAATAACGACCCGGAGGCGTATGCAATCCGTGGTGCACTGCGATTACGAGAACTGTTTGCGCAGGTACAAGGATGAGATGGAACATTGTCGGACGTGATTGATCAATCACGTCCGACAGGGATTTCCGTTCTGCTTTAGCGTGCTGAGCCGAACTGTTGCATGTGTTTACGCTCTCGTTCGAGCGCATCGGCGGGGAAGGCTTTTTCGCCGCCGAGTTTACGGGCGTCGAGGGTGAGTTCGGCGGCTTCTTCCATGATGACGATCAACTGAGCGGTAATGAGCGGGTCACGACTGAAGGCCAGGAGGCCATGATTTCCTAACAAGACGGCAGGGACAGTGGGATGTTGCTGAAGCTGCTGTACGATGTTAGTGACTGACTCCTGGGAGCCGCGGGGTGCCCAATCCGCTACGGGAATGTCGTCGGTGATGCCAAAACGGAGAAACGCTTCATAGACGCATGGCAAGGGCTGGTAAGCCATAGCAAAGCTGGTGACATGAGGCGAATGAGTATGAATGACCGATCCTACCTCATGACGTGTACGGTAAACGCCTGCATGCATGGCGACGATCTCGCGCGTAGCTGGATCAATTGTTCCTTCAATGGTCTCACCATCAAAGGTGACGATGGCAATCTGCTCTGCTACCAGATTGATCATGCGCCCTATAGAGGCCAGGAGCATCTGCTCTGTTCCAGGTAAGCGTGTACTCATGTTGCCATGTCCACTATGTGACATGACGTTCGCTTGAAACAGGAAGTGAGCAGCTTGAATGAGTTGTTCACGCTGTTGGCTGTAGCTCAGATTTGTCATCATGTACCTCGCAATTCCGCCGGTTTCGGCTTCAGCTATGTCTCTGTGTATTCGTCTCTATTATACACAAATTATGGTAGCATTCACGCAGTTCATTTTGGCCTGCTATTCCTGTGCTTCTGAAATGCTTAGACGTCTCTTGCGAACGATCCCAATACTTTGCAGAACGTTGTATGCCCGGCTAAATCGGCCAGCGCACTTCGTACCGGAGGATCATCTCTATGGCCCTCGAAGTCGAGGTAGAAGACGTATTCCCATACGCGTTGGCGGGATGGACGCGATTCCAGTTTGAGCAGGTTGATATTCTTTGCGGCCAGGACGCCTAAACAGGTGTAGAGCGAGCCGGGTTGGTGAGCGGTTGCCATGACGAGCATAGTTTTGGCATGGCCTTCGCGGCGTGGGGCAGGTTCACGACTGAGGGCAATGAAGCGAGTGTAGTTGTCCTTGATGGTCTGGATGCCCTGAGCCAGTATTTCCATCTGGTACAGTTCGGCAGCCCCTTTACCTGCTACGGCGGCGACGCCAGTAAGGTTTTCTTCACGAATCATTTTGGCACTGCCTGCTGTGTCGTAGGTGGCGACGATCTCGACGCCCAGTTCGCGCAGGTATTGGTCACATTGGGCGAGGGCCTGTGGGTGGGAGATCACGCGGTGAATGTCATGAAGTTGTTGTCCTGGCAGGCAAAGTAGGCAATGATTGACGGGGTGACTGATTTCGCCGACAACGAAGAGGTCGTGCTGGCGAAGTAGATCGTAGACGTCGTTGATGCTGCCGGCCTGTGAGTTCTCGACGGGAACCAAGCCGTAGTCGGCCTCACCTGCGGCGACGGCTCGGAAGACATCGGCGAAACTACGGTAGGGTAGTGGTTCGGTCTGTGCGCCGAAATAGGCGATGGTTGCCTCGTCTCCAAAGGCTCCCCGCTCGCCCTGAAAAGCGACTTTGAGAGATGGTTGTATGTGTGTACTCGGTTCTGAACGTTGATCTGCTGACTGTATCATGCTGCCAACTCCTATCTATATAAGTGATTGAGGCGATTGTGCCAGCTTAGACGAAGATTGTCAAGTTGAAAAGAAGACACACAAAAAACCGCTTTGCAAAGCGGTTTTTTGTGTGTTTTTTCTTCAGAACTACCGTCAAGTAATCTTACTGGACGTTGTAGTGAGATTTGTGATAGTAAACCATACCCTTGCCAACAACCTTGACAGGCTGAAGCTCTTTGAGCATGATAGCTTCGCCGCACTTTACACAAATGCGGCTGGTGAGATGGTTAACTTCTTCGCGGTTCGCCAGCGAGGCACGCGCTGTCTTTGAAAGTTCACCCTTTTTAGGCATTGATTCTAGACCCCTTTCGCCGATCTGCTTGACTATCTGTGTTTGTCTGGATGTCCAGGTATTTCTAAGAACGTTATGGGCAATATGAACGTGTTGTACTTGTTCATACTGGATTGGTTACAGTATATCACAACTACGGTCGCATGTCCAATCTGAGGAAATATGGGGTGCGGTTCTTTTTTTTGCCTTGAGCGCGAGGTGGCGAACATGGCTGGGGTAGCTGCGCGAGCCCAGCCACTACTATAGACGGCCACGAGCGTCTACGCGTCGTATAGTAGTGGCTGGGCTCGCGCAGCTACCCCAGCCATGCAAAAAAATGACGCGCACCCGAAATATGGCTGACAAGGGAGTGTGAGGACACAAAAACGGGGCGTCAAGTCTGAGACCTGACTCCCCGAAAGATACGCTTGTTACAAGGTATTTACTACAAATGACGCACTACAAGAAGTACTACTCGTCGCACTACAAAGCCGCACTATGAGCACAACTCCATGTAAGAGCTTTCTTATTCGATACGTATGAGAACTTTTTGTCCTCACACTTATTATAACGTAGTCCGCAAAACAATTGTAACATGTGTTGTGTTTTTTGAAAGAACTAGGCAATGTCTACTGCGTATGTACCTCACTCTCTTGAGTAAAAAACGCAATTAGTCTCTCTCCATATGTCTTTGTGCTCATAAAGCTTCTCAGCATAGTGAGTAGCATTTCTCTATCCACTAGCCGCTCTTTCTCTAACATATCGATGGTGGCTCTTATGTCAGCGATAATCCTATCTGTTCCACTTACGCCGGGTAGGATAAACTGTGCCTGGAGATCATTGTGAATGCGCTCGAAGGCTGTTTCTGGTTCCCATTGCATAGTTTCCTCATCCTTCTGATTGAGACCTTCCTGTACTGTTTTTAGAATAGTGAGGAACCAGAGAAATTGCTTTGGAGATGCATTTGCGCTATTGTCTGCCTTTGGCTCCTTGGAAGTGAGGTGTAAAAGAATGAGGGCTACTTCCGTTTCATGGTTTTCAGGGACAAGTGTTACCTGGTAGTGTGGTCTATCTGTCTGTATAAGCAAACCTTTGTGGATAAGCTGTACTACAGATCTGAATTGTAGAGGAAGTGTGTAGTCAAGTCGCCAGGGCAAAATTACTCGACATGTGTAGAAAGGAGCCTCTGGTTGTTCTGGCAGGTTGATGTGGATAGACATCCTCCGTGATATGACAAGCATGTCACGAAAATCTGTTATTTGCAAAAGATGCTTCATGACTTGCTCGTATTCAACATGCAGTTCGTGCTCTTCACGTAGAAAGTTAGCTGTAAATGTTTCAAAATATTTGATAGCCCGCGGAGCCGAAGTCTCTTGGAGAGGTCCCATCCATGGACGAAGTTGTGGTGCGAAAAGTAGCTCAAAGAAATGTTTACCTGCAGCAGATTCACCCACCAACAATTGGTGGGCATGATTGTCTCCGACAATATACCATAACGCATCCTGTATCAACGTAGGGTAGTATGGACGAATAGTGCTTTTAAGCCTCGCGAGTGGTGAACGGTTCTCCCCATTGCCGGTATCATCTGGTAACGTGTAGACGGTGTTGTCATATGTTTTACACAGAAGGTTATACTGCTCTTCAATTATCGGCAGTGTAGTCGAAGTGGGGGTATACGTAATAAGGAAACCTACATCTCCTTCGAGGCGGTAATTGGTGACCCGAAATTCCAGTAATTCGAGAGCATCTCTCCGAGTTGGATACCTAATTCTCAGAGGATACTCCCACTCACGCTCAGGATTGGTGATGGCGTTTTTGTAGATGTACGCAAGGTCTGCATCGGCATTCATCGCAGTGATAAAAGAGGAGTAGAGAGGCGATCCTTGCCTTGCAGCTATGCGTTTAACAATCGCTGCTCTCTTCCTATAAAACTCGGTGTTCTGCTCCACTGGAATACGTTTAAGGTTATCAGCCAGGATAGTAAAGATACTCTTGCCCAGTAGAGAATCTGGTTTAATTTCTTCGTCAGGCCTGAGGGTTCCCCACAGCCAGAAGGCCATAAGGTTAGTGGCACGAATGACTCCATCAGGGTCTAAACACCAGGCGGGATAAGGCTCTTGTAAAGCTGCCTGCCCCAGTGATTGCTTTACTTTAGGATAGCTAAAATCAAACATTGCGTTCCCCCTTGCTTGTTTATCCTCGTGTACGTTTGGATGATACTTGCTAGTGTATCACATGCTTGCTTTGTAGCCTTCTGTGTCAAAGAGGCGAATCGCATCTAGCAAATTAACAATAAGAAGTATCGTCAAGAGTAGAGAGAGAAACAGGCCGATGAGCCGCGGCTCATCGGCCTGTTTTTCCTTTCTTTCTTAAGAGACCGTCAGCTCTGTTAGGTACTTCCAGCCAGGATTGTTATTCAGCAAGGCAAGTTGATACATCGAGATTGACAACTTCCTTACTAGTAGGATACAAAGATTTCTGATATTATTCCAATGTATAGTTTTTATAAGAAGGATAACCACTAATAATAAATAAATGTTTCGATGAGAAGGGAAGGAAGCAATGAACCTGCATTATTTGCGTGTCTTTTTGACGGTAGCCGAGTACGAACATATCACACGGGCTTCTGAGGAGTTGATTATCAGTCAACCGGCGGTGACAAAGACGATTCAGCATTTGGAGCAAGAGGTGGGGTTGGAACTGATAGAGCGGCATGGTCGGCGTATCGCTTTGACTCATGCGGGGCGTGTGCTACAGAACTACGCACGACGTCTGTTTGCGCTGGAGCGTGAGATGGAGGATGCACTAGGAGCCTTACGTGATGTTGATACAGGAGAAGTGACGCTGGCTGCGAGTACGACCACAGGGGTATACTTGCTCCCACCGATTGTGGCCCAGTTTCGTGAACGCTATCCACAGGTAGATTTACACATCAGCATTCTCAATTCCAGTGAAATTGTTGAGCAAACGCTGGACTGGAATCTAGACTTTGGATTGGTGGAATGGGATGCAGCTACCTTACCGGCAGGGCTAAAAGTGGAGGTGTTTGCTTATGATGAGCTGGTGCTGGTAGTTGGTCCCCATCATCGCTGGCGAGGATTGACAACATTAAAGCCGGAGGCGTTAAGTGATAGTGAATTACTGCTGCGTGAGCAGGGGAGCGGTATTCGTGAAGTCATCGAGCATGCCTTGCTGGCACACGATGTACAGATACGTCCCTTACTGACGGTACCGGACAATGAGGCTATCAAACAAATGGTGATGAATGATGTGGGGGCAGCGATTGTCTCGGCTCTAGCCGTACAGCGCGAGATAGTCACAGGCGAACTGACCCGCATACCTATTCTTGGCCTTGATCTGCGACCCGAACTGAGTCTGGTTCGACGGACCGATAAACAATTATCACGGGCCGCCGAGGCTTTTTGTAATATGTTACGCCCCTCTGCCTATAAATATCCATAAGCAGTCACATCCTTAGAGATGTTTACTGCGTGTAATAAACAAGAGGACATAAATAGAGAGCCTTCTAGCGTTATAGCTTGTAGTAGATAAGTAAGTAAAGTTGTGTGCCAATCGGGGAAAAAGAAAGGTTGGCTAGTACATGTTGCGAAATATTCAATGGTTTCGACCTTCATTGAGGCAGATCGTGTTTGGAGGTGTGGGTAGTGGTATTGGGGTTTTAGGTGTTCTGCTGGCAATTGGACTGTATATGGTGGAAGTGATTACGCGACCTAAGAAGCGTAGCATCTTCGATGAATATACGTTTAGCCCTTTTGAACTTGGTCTTCCTGCTGAAAATGTCACTTTTGCTCCTATCTCTGGCGATTACCGCGTGAATGGCTGGTTCGTACCATATCCTGGGGCAACGACAACTATTCTGGTGTGTCCTGGCTATCGCACCGGTAAAGCTGATATGCTCGGTATCAGCACAAAATTATGGAACGCCGGTCATAATGTATTAGTCTTTGAGTATTATGGGCATGGTACAGATATTGCGCCTGTGACGCTGGGTTATCGTGAACTGAATGATTTTCTGGGCGCTGTGGCGTATGCCAAGGAACGTGCTCCTGAGACGTGCCTGGGCGTGATGGCCTATTCAATGGGCGCCTCGATTGCTATTATTGGTAGTGTGCGAAGTAAGGATATTGAGGCTCTGGTGCTGGATAGTGCTTTCGCTTCGCATTGGAGCGTGATTGATTATCATGTGCGACGAGCGTTTCCTTTGCCATCAGCACCCTTCGTGTGGATGGCAGATCAACTGATGTGGTGGCGAGCCAAGTATCGTTTTCACCAGGTTGAGCCGCTACGGGATATTCGTAAGCTCGCGCCTCGACCGGTTTTGTTAATTCATGGAGGGAAGGATTCGATTGTTGATCCTCGTGATGCAACGCTACTCTACGAAGCTGCCGGGGAGCCGAAAGAGTTGTGGTTTTTCCCGGAGGCTGAACACTGTGGGGCGTACTTTATTGATCGACCCGCCTATTGTGAGAGAGTGACCGCTTTCTTTGAGTTGTACTTGAAGAAGCCACGCTTGCAGTTGGTTGAGAATAAATCTGAAGAGCAGGTGGAAACGAGTACGCAGGATTTGTCGGCGGCAAGTTAAGGTTTCGTATATAGATGGTCTATGTAAAGAAGAGCAACCGTTTCTAGTTGCCCTTCTTTGTATGTGGCTGACAACTATA
>WNGJ01009927.1_pt1 | contig 10145 bp, 10 predicted proteins | sample 5400611 | NCBI WGS metagenome assembly WNGJ01 (sample SAMN13153375, study PRJNA577476) | soil metagenome | isolation source: 40 cm soil or saprolite under Garry oak tree replicate 1 | place: USA:California | collected 2016-06-15
TGCGCACCCACCGCTGGTGTTGGCCTGGCTGGCGCTCTGGTGGAAAGTCATTCTGTACAAGCCGCTGGTGACGAGGGCGGCGATGTTGTTGCTGACGGCATTCTCTCTGCTCGGCCTTTTTCGCTTAGCCGAGCACGTGACGAACACACAAGTGGCGATTGCGGCGACCGTATGTACAGCGCTGTATCCGGTGTTTTTCGCCCAAAGCTCTCTGGCACAAGTGGATCTTGTAGCGGCTGGACTTATATTTTGGGGCCTTAGAGCCTATTTTGAAGATCGTAGATTGGCCGCGGCAATATGGTTCACGCTGGCTGCTCTGGCGAAGGAAACTGCGATCCTCGCGCCACTGGCGCTTGTGGCTTTCGAGATTCTTGGTCTTCTGTTCGGGGGCAGGGTCCGAGTACGCCGCTTGTGGCCGGATGAGACCTTCGATTACGAATCTGCGTTCCGCGGCTCAAACTGGATTGCAGCACTGCTGATGCCGCTGCTGCCGCTGACACTCTGGTACGCGTACCACTACGCACGGACTGGGTACATATTTGGCAACCCGGAGTTCTTCCGCTACAACGTCGGAGCCACCCTTAATTCCAACCGATTCTTGCTGGCCCTGGCGATGCGCGTGTGGCAAGCATTCGGCTATATGCATCTCTGGATGCTGACCCTGGCCATGGTGCTCGCCATGTTTCTGCCGCCGCAATCAGATTCGGGCGCGGAACGTCCGCGCATTGCCATTCCCGTGCAGATGGTGTTCCTCGTCATCATAGCCGCCTACGTGGTGGCGATGGCTCTCATCGGGGGCGCGGTGCTGGCGCGCTATATGTTGCCGGCGGTACCTCTGGTCATCGTGCTCGCGGTCTCCACCCTGTGGCGGCGGCTGAGTTTTTGGCCGGCGGCAGTGGCATTTGTCGGATTCGCGTTCGTCGCAGCGTGGTTCTTTAATCCTCCGTACGGTTTTTCTCCGGAAGACAATCTCGCCTATCACGATTACGTCCTTCTGCATGAGAGTGGCGCGCATTTCCTGGAGGCGCGGTATCCCTCGGCACGCGTGCTCACGGCCTGGCCTGCTTCGGATGAATTGACGCGGCCGTGGCTGGGCTACATCACACGGCCGCTCGAGGTCGTGCGCGTCGAGGATTTCTCTCTCGCCGAAGTGATCTCGGCGGCCGAATTGCGTGCGGGCTTTGAAGTGGCCGTGATCTTCTCCACCAAGTACGAGCCTGCACCTTCGTTGTTTGATCGTTGGAAGAGTTGGGTGGATTTGAAAACCCGGTTTTTCGGCTTTCATCACGATATGCCACCGTCAGCGGTGGCACAGATTCTGGGCGGTAAGGTCGTGTTTTCAGAATCGCGCAAAGGTCAGTGGATCGCCGTGATTGAGATAGAGCGGGTAGAGGAGGCGGCGACCTCGGCTTCAGGCTTCAGGCTTCAGGCTTCAGACTCCAGGCTCCGGGGCTCCAGGTTGGCGGAGGGGTGCTGGTCGGTCGCGGGCAGCCACTGGTCGCGGGCAGCCACCGTCAGTTCGCCATTAGATGGCAGGAGTGGGTTTTGATCACCAGCCAGACGTCGCGTCCGGGGTGCAATTGGAGCGCGTCACGAGCGGCGAGCGTCAGATGAACTTCCATTTTGACGCCGCAATCGATGCGGGCGCGGACGACTACGTCACGTTGCTCGAGGGAAACAAGTCGTCCCGCAATGATGTTGCGGGCGCTCAACCCCACGGGCGGAACGACGGCTAGAAGAATATCCCCGGCGCGGATTCCGACGCGCAACTGCGTGCCCACCTCGGCCCGCACCAATGGAGTCTCCAGTTCGAGCTTGGCGTGTTGCAGGCTGTCGGTTCCGCTTGTTGCCAGGCGGCAGGTCATCGTCCCTCGCTCGGCGTGCAGCGCTTCGACGCTAGCGTCAAAAATGTTCTCAAACCCCGCGAGTTGCGCCACCGTCTCCTGCTGCGGTGCGCTTAGGACCTCGTGCGGCGTGCCTTGCGCAATGAGCTGCCCGTTATCCAGAACCAGAACGCGCTCGCCCAGCGCAAACACTTCTTCGCGGCTGTGCGTGACGTAGAGAATGGGGATCCTATGAGCCTGGTTCCACTGGCGTAGATCGTCGAGGATTCTTGATTTTGTGCCTGCATCGAGGGCGGCAAGCGGTTCATCGAGCAGTAGTACTGAGGGATCAGTTACGAGCGCTCGCGCCAAAGCCACGCGCTGACGTTCGCCGCCTGAGATTTCCGCCGGGCGCCGTTGACTCAGATGCGTAATGCGCAAGGCATCGAGAACGGCAAGCGCGCGATGCCGGCGAGCCGTGCGCGACAAATGGGCCAGTCCGTAGGCAACGTTCTGCTCCGCGTTGAGATGCGGAAACAGTGCGAGGTCCTGAAAAACATAGCCCACCTGACGTTTGGCGACGGGCAGGTTGAGGCGGGCCTCGCCATCGAAGAGGACGCGATTGTTGACCGCGATGCGTCCGGCATCGGGGACTGCGAGGCCGGCGACGCAGTCGAGCAGCGTCGTCTTCCCTGCCCCGGACGGGCCAAACAGAATACTGAAACCGGGCTCGGCGGCAAAATCGACCTGGAGCGAGAATTCGTGCTCCGCAGCCAGGAGACGCTTGCGAAAGCGGGCTTGAAGAGTGCGATCAGTTATTTCCCGTCCCGGGTCGCCCGATTCGGAGGCGGGCAGCGGCGACGTTTCCGGCTTCGCGCTGGCGTCTTCGATAATTTGCGGGCGGCTCATCGAAATCCCAGTTTCAACTCCTAAAGATACCTCGGAAGCGCTGCGCCACCCAAAACCCATCTATCTCGCAGGCCCGATGATCCAGACTTTTCGATTCACGGCGTAGACGAACGAGAGGATGGCAAAGGCCAGCACCAGCAGAAGCAGCGCAGTCTCATTCGCGGCGGAGTAATTGGACGTCTGCACTTTGTCGTAAATGTCAATGGAAACCGTACGCGTGACGCCGGGGATGTTGCCTCCGACCATGAGCACCACGCCAAATTCTCCCATGGTGTGGGCGAAGCTCAAGGCAACGCCCGTGATCAACCCCGGAACGGAAAGCGGCAGCACCACGCGAGAAAACGTGCGGAACGGCGAAGCTCCGAGCGTGGCCGACGCCGCCATCAGTTTGCGGTCGACGGAAGAGAAGGAAGCCGCGAAAGGCTGCACCGCAAATGGCAGACTATAGAGGATCGAACCGATCACCAAGCCGGCGAAGGTGAAAGCCAGCGTGTGGCCAGTGAGCGACTGCCACCAGCGTCCTAACGGGCTGCGCGAACCCAGCGCCAGGAGAACATAAAATCCGAGGACCGTTGGTGGCAGCACGATGGGCAAGGCGAGCGCCGCCTCGACCAGAAACTTCCAGCGCCAGCGCGAAAAAGCGATCCAGTACGCGATAGGGAGTCCCAACGCGAAGAGTATGGCCGAAACCACTGCCGCCAGTTCGAGCGTGAGCCAAAATGCCTGCCAATCGATAGACATGTGCCTCAACCAGTAAGGCTACTTCCTTTCGGGCGTCTCTGCCGACACAGTGAAGCCATACCGACTGAATACCTTTGCCGATTCCGGACTTTTGATGTACTCCACGAAAGCCGCAGCCTGTTTCTTGCGCCGTGACCGCGAAATAATCACTAAACCTTGGTCGAGCGGCGGATAAGCCTCGGCCGGAATCCGCCAGTATCTTCCCTTTCCCTGCATCGCAGGTGAAATGACGTGCGCCAAGGCAACGAAGCCAACCTGGGCGTTTCCCGATTCGACGAACTGCGCGGCCTGCGAGATATTCTCGCCCATTACCAGACGATCCGACACCTGATCGTACAACTGCACATGTTTCATCGCCGCCACGGCTGCGCGGCCGTACGGCGCGTGCTGCGGATTTGCAATGGCAATCTTTTTTATCGCGGGATCGGACAACACGTTCATTCCTTTGTGCTCCACATCGAGAGGCGAATCGGCGGGAACCCATAGCGCCAGGCCTCCGACAGCGTAACGGTAGAGGGACGAAGCCTCGGCTTGGCCCGCGTCGGCTAGTTGCCTGGGATAGTCCATGTCGGCGGAAAAGAACAGGTCGAAAGGCGCACCATTCTGAATCTGTTGCGCCAGTGCGCCGGAAGAGCCGAAGGAAAGCTTGACCGTGATCCCAGTTTGTTTTTTAAAGCTGGCAGCGATTTTCGTCAGCGCCGAGTTGAGATCGGCCGCGGCGGCCACGGTAACTTCACGTCCGGCGGTCGGTGCGCCTGAAGCCGAAAATCCTGGCGACGCGATCAAATTAAGGAAGCAAACTAGCAGTGCCCAACCAAGCTTTCGCATGCCAACGATTCCTCGAATAAATTCCTACATCATCAATAATAATGGTGACGAGAGATTGTACAGGTCTCGGCCGCAGTGAGTCGGTTACGGATTGAACCTTCGACCCCGATTGTGGCTTTTGTGGGATTGCGCGCGTTCTACCGGACCTGTGGCTGCCCCTCTCATTTCCCAAGTGGTCCATTTCCAATCTAAACGTTTGGCGTTGACTCTCGTTAGCGCCTTTCGATACTGCCACAAGGTGAGCAGTCTGGCGCCAGCCACCGTCTGTCGGTATCGTCCACGCTCTCCCCGGCATTCGTCCTCGTAATCCGGCTCAATGGCAAGGACCCAAGCAGATCGCGCCGGGTGCTCCGATTCGTGACGAAGATGCTGACCACGTGCAAGAACGCAATGCCTGATGACCGTTCCGCTCACGGTGATGCAAGATTTTTCGGCCAACTCCGCGACTCCGAGCCAGACCGTCAAAAGCAGGTCAAATAACTGGTGCTTATCAGCTAACGATTTCCCCGCGCCGGCGGGTTCGTCCTTCCCCAACCTCGTGACACTCTCCTGCCCCACTGGGCTGCGTTCAGGAGCGCAGTGCAGGTTCACTCCGAAGGTCATCATTCCGGTGGCAACGCTCCCAACGTGGTGATGATCCTCTCTACGGTGCTACATCCGGAAGCTTCGAACGCAGGCCCGTTGTTTATGCATTGTGGCTGGCTCTGCCCGTGATTTTGGTGATTTGCGGTTCCTCAGGTGGCGGCATCCACGCGGCGCAGTGGGTTCCATGTTCGTACTGCATAGCCTCATCTCCACGTCATCGTGCGGCGGAGGAGCCGGCAATAGTGCAGATGGAGGCGGTGGGGGCGGACAGCAAAAGCACGAAGTATGGTGTGAGGGCCACCGGGACCTGTGGCTCCCTCATCCGCCTACCACGGTCGACCCGCTGCTCAGGAAGTGACGACTCACCCTGATCCCCGCTATCATCAGTTGCCAGCCTGAGTCTCGCGTGGAATTTTCCCTTCGACGGGTTGCTCCGGTGTGAGATCACGCGCAAGCTACGCCGCGCCGAGCCTGCCTCTGGTTGGCACAACTTGTTTGGCTCAACTTGTTCAATCCTTCATGGTCGAGGCACGTTACAACGTTGTCGTGATCGGAGGCGGCATTGTTGGCCTGGCCGTGGCGCTGGAGATCACCCGGCGCTTTCCACGGCTGCGTCTGCTGCTCGTGGAAAAAGAAGAGAGGGTGGCGCGCCACCAGAGCGGGCACAATAGCGGCGTCATCCACTCCGGGGTTTATTACAAACCGGGGTCGATTAAGGCGCGGCTATGCGTTGCGGGAGCCGCGGAGATGATCGCGTTCTGCCGCGCGCATGACATTCCGTATAAGGTCTGCGGCAAAGTCATTGTGGCCACAAGGAAGGAGGAACTGCCACGCCTGGACGAATTGCGACGGCGGGGTGGAGCCAATGGTGTCGGCGGATTACGTCTCATCAGCTGTGATGAGTTACGCGAGATCGAGCCGCAGGCTAGCGGTCTAGGCGCTCTTTTCGTTCCCTCGACGGGCGTCACCGATTACGGCCTGGTTTCCGAGAAATATGCACAATTGACGGCCGCGCAGGGTGGAACCATTCTGACTTCGGCTGAAGTGACCGGCATCCATCGCCTCCCCGATGAGATCATTGTTCAGACGCGGCGCGAGGCTTTCTCCACCAACTACCTCATCAACTGCGCGGGCTTGTTCAGCGACCGCGTCAGCCGCTTGGCCGGCGACGAACCGCAAGTCATGATCGTACCCTTTCGCGGCGAGTATCACACTCTCGTTCCAGCGCGCGAGTCGCTGGTGCGAGCATTGATTTATCCCGTTCCTGACCCGCGCTTTCCGTTTCTCGGTGTTCATTTCACGCGCCGCGTAAGCGGCAGGGTAGATGCTGGGCCCAACGCAATTCTCGCTCTTCGCCGCGAGGGCTACCGGCGCACTGACCTCAACCTTAAGGACGTGGCTTCATCACTCATGTTTCCGGGATTCTGGCGAATGGCCGCGAAGCATTGGCGGAGCGGCCTGGACGAGTTCCGCATGTCTTTTTCGAAACCTGTGTTCGTTCGCGCTTTGCAGCGACTCATCCCCGAGTTGCGCGAGGAAGATCTGGTTCCCGGCGGCTCCGGGGTTCGTGCCCAGGCCCTGAAGCGCGACGGCACGCTAGTGGATGATTTCCAGTTTGCGTCTTCACCAGGGATGCTGCACGTTCTGAACGTTCCGTCTCCCGCCGCAACCGCTTCCCTCCTCATTGCACGGACCATCGTCGACACGGCCGGCGCGAACATCGGACTTGCTCGCTAATCGGAATTTTCGCATCCGCCAGAGCCGAAGTCAGCTGCGGGACGCTCCATGAGCGTTTGCTACACTAAGGGCGGAATGAACTTCCCCTGCAAGGAGGAACCGGTCTGACAACCGTGCTGGTGGTCGGAGGAGCAGGATACATCGGCAGTCACGCTGCTCGCTTGCTTCGCAAAGAGGGCTTCGACGTGGTGATTTATGACAACCTTTCCACCGGCTACGCCTCCCTGGTCCACGGTTTCGAACTGGTGCAAGGCGACATTGCCGATTCGGAAAGACTTTCCGGCGTCATGAGGCGAGTGACAGCAGTCATGCACTTTGCCGCACATGCTTACGTTGGCGAATCGGTCGAGAATCCTCGCAAGTACTTCCGGAATAACGTCGAGTGCGGTCTTTTACTTCTGAACGCAGCTATCGACGCGGGAGTCGGGCATTTTATTTCCTCCTCGACCTGCGCGGTTTACGGTTTACCGAACACGGTTCCGATCCCCGAGAGCACGACCCGCCAACCTGTCAACCCCTATGGGGTATCCAAACTTTTTTTCGAGCAAGCCTTGGAGTCCTACGGCCGTGCCTACGGGCTCCGGTTCGCCAGCCTGCGATATTTCAATGCCGCCGGCGCCGATGAAGGAGGCGAGACCGGCGAATGTCACATTCCCGAAACCCATCTGATTCCTTTGGCATTGCAGGCAGCTGCGGGGACGGGGGATAAACTTCAGATTTTCGGAGGTGATTACGCAACTCCTGACGGGACATGCATACGCGATTATATCCATGTCAATGATCTCGCAGCAGCCCACGTCAAGGCCTTGCACTACCTCATAGCGGGAGGCAGCTCGGTTGCTTTAAACCTTGGGACAGGACGCGGCTATTCAGTTCTGGAGGTGGTCAGGACCGTCGAAGAAGTTGTCGGCAAGGTGGTCCCGAAGCATGTGGGCCCGCGCCGGCCTGGAGACCCTCCCGCACTCGTGGCCGATCCCAGTTACGCGCAGAAGCTTTTCCAGTGGAGGGCGACCCGGTCCTTGCACGAAATCGTTTCAACCGCCTGGAACTGGATGCGGCATCGTGAAACTCAGGTTGGTCTCGGTTCCGCTTCGTAAAGATTTAAGGCAAAATTGAGCATCCTTTGCCTGCTGGACGAAGGAGCTTCCATGACACTGGACTTCGCTGACAAGAAGAACGCGATTTTGGGAGCGGGGAAAATGGGCGGGATCCTGCTGGAGGGATTGGTGCGCAATGGATACACTTCACGAACACTTGGAGGCCCAAGCTTGGCTTTCCCGCCGGGGCCCAGTGCCCGGCGGGAAAACTGGTTGAGTCATTGAACAACAAGCGAGGCAGTTACCGTGCGCGTCAGGCTGCCGCTAGTAGCAAGCAGCGTAACCGGGTATGTGCCCACCGGAGTGCCGGAAGCGACTTTGATCACAAACGTAAGCTGCTCCTGACGACAGCGGGACCGACGTGGATGATAGGCTACCGCTCAATCCCGCGACCTCTTTAGTCCCGTCGAAGCTGAGGGCGGCAGTCCCGCTGAGACCTCCGAAGGCAATCAGACTGACATTGAAGCTGGCACTGCCACCCCGCAAAACGGTTTGAGAAGGACTGTCCACGAGCAGCCAGTAGTCCTTGCCGCTAGTAACGCTGCACGCGGCAGTTGGATCTGGGGGCTTGCTCCAGCTAGACAACCCGTCCTGCCCGGTCACAGATTGCCAGCCCGAAAACGGATGCAATTGTGAGATAGGAACGTCGAAGACAGAAACCTGCGAACCGTTCCACCAGATGTTATTGTTTGAGTTCACTGTAGTCTGATTTTTGCGGGGAGTATTTGTCACGAACAGGATCAGAAAAGGAGGGGACCGTACAGTGTACCGATGCTAGCGACCACCACAGGTTCTTGCAAGTAGCCTAACTTCCCAAAGACGAAAGCCTTCCGGGGTTTCGGCCTTCACATCAACCACCAAGTCCTTGTTCCAGAGCAACTGCGGTTGGAGGAAAGTGGGAATTTGCTGGTCACTTAGGAATCTCCCTATGTCAACCACCGCCAACCGATTTCTGGGGTGTTCCGCGCAATGCTGTATACAATAAAGTCCCGAGCGTTGTTCCTCGCGTGGCCTGTGAAGGCATCGCCCGCTCTGTCTCAGCGGGGATCATGGCTTGCAGGCCCAATATTGGCGCCACTGGTGGGGCGCGAACGGAATCGGTCTTGATTAGATCAAGGTAAACCTATGGAACATGATCTCCGGGAAAAACGGGTTGCAGTTTTGGGCGCCGGCAAAATGGGTGGAATCCTTCTCCAGGCTCTGCTCAACAGCGGCCTGCTTTCAGCCGCGCTAATCTGCGCCACCGTGCAACACGAAGAGCGCGCCAAGGCGCTCAGTGCGAAGCTGAAAGTCAGGGTTGGCACCGATAACGCTGCAGCAGTCAAGGGAGCGGACATCATTCTGATTGCGGTAAAGCCGCAAGTGGTCCAAGAAGTTATGAATGAAATCCGGGAACAGATTACTCCGAATCAGTTGATCATCTCGGTGGCAGCATCGGTTCCGACCTCGTTGATCGAAAACACTCTTCGTGAAAATATCCCCGTGGTTCGCGCAATGCCCAATACGCCTTGTTCGTTAGGAAGCGGAATGACCGCTGTGTGCAAAGGCAAATATGCTGATGCCGGACACGTCGCTATGACTTGCAGAATGTTCGATGTCGTCGGCCGAACCGTCGTGCTCGACGAGAAGCACATGGATGCGGTCACAGGCCTCTCGGCAAGCGGCCCAGCCTACATCTACATCATCTTAGAGTCGCTGGCCGAGGCTGGCGTAAAAGTTGGTCTCCCTCGAGATGTCGCCACACTCCTGGCTGCCCAAACGGCTCTGGGGGCTGCCCGAGTCGTGTTGGAGACTGGAGATCACCCGGCACTGCTCAAAGATGCCGTGACTACGCCTGCCGGCTGCACAATAGACGGAATCATGGAGCTGGAAGAAGGCAAGTTGCGAGTGACCCTCATCAAGGCTGTGGTACGGGCCACACAGCGGGCGAAGGAATTGGCGTTTAGTGGCTAAGTTCTTAGTTTACGACCCTCTCGACACACGGACCCGCCTAAAGCCGCTATCGCATTGGCTTCGCAACTAGCGGTGTCGAACCCTAAGACCAGACCGCAACAACTCTGTGCGATCTCAGTTGCGCTTCCAATCTCTCAATTGCACGGCGACTTGCTGCATGTAAGCCTTCGCCTCCGCTGGACTGAGAGTGCTGTCGGGTTCCGGCTGGCCAGCTTGTCCGCCAGTTCCGGTTGTCCCGCGAGAATAATCTGTAAGAGCTTGGCCCGGGGAGTTTCGAAATCCGAAAGCAATCGGATCATCTCCAGCACGGACGAATCCAAATTTTGCGCCTCGTCCACAACGATAATCAACCGCTTGCCGGCACCAGCTTCCTGTAACAGCAGCTTGTTGAATTCATCGTGCATGCGAACAAAATCCTGCTCGTCGGTTTCCGATCCCAGTTCGGCGAGCAGAAAAACGCACGAATTCCCGC
>WNGJ01022398.1_pt1 | contig 10145 bp, 11 predicted proteins | sample 5400611 | NCBI WGS metagenome assembly WNGJ01 (sample SAMN13153375, study PRJNA577476) | soil metagenome | isolation source: 40 cm soil or saprolite under Garry oak tree replicate 1 | place: USA:California | collected 2016-06-15
GGGAGTGACGCCGTCAATGACGTGCAACCCTCCGGGGTCAAGGGTATCAACCGGCCGATTCATCAGTTAACGCAGGTGAATATGGGCCTTCCGATCGCCGACAACGTCTACCTCGAAGACGCCGCACGAGAAGCAGAGCGGCTCAAACGCTGGGAATTCATGTTCACGCTGCACATCTATCAGATTCAAGGTGGAACTGCGTCGCCATTCAACGGACTCGCGACTTTCTGACCCCAGGGTCGTTCAAGTCAACTGGCCGGGCGGAATGTCACCGGCATCAGCACGTAGCCTTCTGCTCGGATAGTCGGCGAGTAGTGAACAGAGGGACTTGAATCCGCAGTGGATTGTGCCCGATCTTGGGTCGCTTGCGTTCAACAAACGTTGTTCGGATGTTGCGAACGAGCGGCAGTCCATGTTGTGGGTCAGACTGAGACGATCCAACGTGTCAGCGGTGGCGGCAGCTTTCCTCGAAAGCAGCCATCGCGGCTCCATCAGCGCAGCGGCTCGCTGCGACACTCTTGAACTTGCCAATACATGCTCACAATGCTCTTGGAACGCCAGCCAGTTCCACGATGTGTAGGAGCGGCCTAAAATATGGGACTGGAGGAAATCGATGGCGTTGAAGAAAAAAGTCGCGGCCAAACCACAAGTCTGGAACAAAGGTGTTGAGGTTGGCAAGCGAGACGCCCTCACGCTGGCTCAAGTGAAGCGGATTCGAGGCATTCTCGCAGATCGTGGTGTCTCCGGCCTCAGAGATTTAGCTCTCTTCTCGGTAGCGATCGACACCATGCTGCAGGGGCCGGAACTGCTCGCTCTGACTGTCAAAGACGTGCAGCTTCCAAACGGAACGATTCGGTCGGTTATCAAGGTCGCGCGCACCAGGAGAAAGCCATCGGTCCGATGCGCCTTGTCCGAGAAAACCGCAAAATCACTCCGAAAATGGATTGCCATGTCTGGCACCAAGGGCACGGATTATGTTTTCCCGGGCAGGGGCGAGGGGCGTCCGCGTCCGATGTCAGGTCGGCAAATGCACCGCCTGCTGAAATCCTGGCTTACCGAGGCGGGGCTCGATCCCAATAAGTACGGCACCGAATCTTTACGACGGACGAAGGCTCTCCACATCTTGAACAGCACCGGTGATTTAGAGACGGTTCGGGTCCTCTTGGGGCACGAGAAGATCGAATCCACGGCGCACTATTTAAGCATTGCCAAGAGGTCAAAGTCCGACCCGATCGCGATTAGTAGCGCCTTCGATATTTGACGCCGTAGGTGCCCCGCGGGCACATTGCTGACCAAACGGGGTGGTCGGCATCTGACCCGAATCCGCCGCGACGCCTAGGCGGCATGCCAACTTTCAGAAATCCGGCTTGTCCGCAGTCGGCACTGTGGGCTTCCTTCCGGAGTATCTCGGATTTTCGGCGCAGACATATTCCCCTCCGCGCCGATCACCCGTCGGTGGCCGCCCATAAGTTATGGTCGCCGACCACGGTGTCGTGAAGACGCCTTCATCCTCGACTGTGAATTGGAGTTGCAGGTGCCTGCCCCGATAGTTGGGGTCGCTGTCGGCGACGCGCGGAATCGTATCCGGCGGAAGGCGAAAATTTTCTTTTGCGTTTCGTTCCAACCCTTCTTTCGCCGCTTCGTAGTCAAGCAGCCGATAACGTTCCACCACGTGCAGAGCCTCGGTGTACGGCGTGCCGAACATATCGATCATGGCGAACGGCCGATCGGTCCTGACACCGACAGTGTCTATCACCAGCGTATCGCCTTCGTAACGGCCGACGGAATCCCCATACACGGACGGCGTCACCCGCACCGGATGAGGCTCATTCATGCGGACGTGACGGACTTGGACGCCGTGAAGGATGATGATCTTGTCCGGCAGTTGGAGCATCTGCATTGCAACTGTCCAAAAAATGAAGGGCACGGGTTCGGGCCAACACTGGTTGGTCGGGGTAGGAGCGCCCACGCCGTTTAACTCCATTTCGCCGTGCTTCTTGACGAATTCCGCCGCCTGGGGCTTCAGGATCGGATTGGTGTAATCGCCGACAAGCTGCCTGGGATCGCTTACGCCCCTTTGTGGCCCGCCGCGCAGGCGCAAACGATTCGTCACCGGACCGGGGCCGGATGCCGGCGGTTCGAAGCCGGGCCAATATGGGTGACTCCATATGCCGGAGAAATCCGGGATGGATGCGGCGCTTTGCGCACCGCTGCCGGTCGGCCCGACCGCGGGCGTCACCGCTTGCCCGAAGGCGGCCGTCACAGAAACTGCCGCTGCCGCCAATGTCGCCGACAAAAATACAGCCGTTGCAGGTGCGCCTGAAAGGGGTGCGCGATGTCTGCATCTGGCCCTTCACGACTAGGCGGCTGTCGTCGCTGCCAACGTCGGCTTGCGGCCTAAGCTGACGTTGGGGCATGTAGTGCCGCGACTGATTGAGTCGCGCGTTTTTCATCGCTGGAGACTGTGGAAGAAATAACCGATAGTTCCAAAGTGACATTCGATGGCAGGGGTTTTCATGGATTCACGGGCGGGGAGCAACGGGGCGCCAACCATCCTAAATTCCACAGTTCCTCGACCGCGTGAGTATCTGACAGGGTCCGAGGTCGAGGCGCTGATGGCGGCGGCCCGGAAGGGTAGTCGATATGGGCAGGGTGACGAGCTGCGGGCGCTGCGCCGGCTGCAACGTGAGCAGTGTCCGGGGCCGCACGTGTTCGTGTCCGAGCGGGGCGCGCCAATGGCGCCGAAGAGCTTGGCCTCCTTCGTCTCTTTGCGGGGGACGGCGATGCCGTGCTCCCGCATCTTCTGTGTGCCCACTTCTCGGCTTCCATCTCCTCGACGTGTCGAGGCTTGCGTCGCCCCTGGTGATCAAGGCGGGCGTGGGCGCATTCGTGCAGGAACACGTAGAGCACCCGCCGAGTGACGGGTCGCGGCGCTTTGATTATCCTCTTTTTGAGAAGGCAGCGCCCCGACAAGCTCTTGCGATACTCGATCGTGTAGCCTTCCGGGATGAACTGCATGGCGATTGCCATGAACTTCTCGGCCGCCGCCTTGCGGGCGGCTTGTAGCTCGGCCCCGGTCCTGATAGCCATACCGGGACGGGACCATTCGAAGTCCCTCATACTTTCATCTCCACTTTTCAAACAGCGTCGCCAGGTGTTTGCCCACCTGACGACGCCATCGTAGCAAGTGGCTTTTTCGAAAATCTGATTTCGGCCCTTCCGACCTTCAGAAAAGTCCGTCGTTATTGACTTTTCGCATTGCGCGATAACTATTTAGTGCGATGAACGTTGAACAACTCGCTGCTTTCGCCGGACGTGACATTGCAGAGAGTCGTATGGTTGTTGACTTTGTGCGGCGCACGACAAGCGATCGAGATGGCCGAGGCGCTCGGCACTGGCCGGCGAGCGTGCATCGGGTGCTGGAGGCCGGATATTGATCGCAGCGGTGCCGAGTGGGAACGCAAGCGATTTTCTTGCGTTGGTCGTGCGGTGCGCGTATCGAGGAACCCACATTACTGTGAACCCGCCAAAGCCTTTCAAGATTTTCTCCTATCCCCAAGGTAACCCGAACGAAGGGACCCATTGGTGTTACTGGATGAAAATCGTGGATGATGAAAAGGAGCGCGACCTTGCGGAGCACAACGGCCGCGCGTTGTTAATGCGGCACTCGCCAGAGCTACTGAATGAACTAAAGGCTGCCTTCGGAATTTTGCTGCAAGTGCTCGATCATCAGCGCGCCGGAAAACCGTTGCCCAAGCGAACGGCTGTGCGCCACGTTGCCATGGACGCGCTGAACGTCATCGACTTGGCGGAAGGCCGCAAAACCGAAGGAACACGCTACTATCCGCCGACAGAGGATGGTTAGAGCCGGCGTCTTTTGCTCACCCTTAGACCGTCGGATCGAGGCAACACTCCCATGCTCATCGAATTCCTACACGGTCGCCCCCTTAGCCCGGAGGACCTTGAGAGAATCCGGATGGAGATCGAGGTCTTCGACGACATCGGAGCCATCGACGACGAAATACGCGGCATCGTCGCTCGGAACTGGCCGCACTTGCTGGCGAAGCTTCCTCCGGAGGAGGAGTGAGAACCCAAGGGTGGCACGCCGCCCCGGTCCGTGATCACGAACCTGGGCGGAGGATGGTACTCGACGCCCGATGATCGGCCTTTCGCCTCAGGAACGCGCCGCTGTGGCCGGCGCATGTATCACTTCGAGGCCCCGCCAGCGGCATCGCGACGTTACATCCAGGAGGCAAAGGCCGGGCCATGCCAGATCTCGGATGAATGTGTGGTCTCAGATTATCCCTGGCATCACACTAGTTGTGTAAAAGAAGATGATCACAGCAGCAGCGATCACCAAAGCTGCCCCGATGATCATCATGTTTCTGTTTCTGTCGGGCCCTTGGAATATAGCCATAGCTTCTCTCCGTTCTGTAGTGCTGTACCCCAAAGAAGAGGCGGCGCGAGATGGTTGGCTTGGGGTTGGGGAGGCTGAGGGGACGGAACCACCGGGGCGCCGCACTCACGGAGCACAGGGCCCCTTGCTGGGGCCTCAGTCACTAACCCGACAGGGTTACATTGGTTCCATACGTGGAACCGATCGGGCCTCAGTCCAGGAACGCGCCGCTGCGGCCGGCGTTGGCCTACTCAGTCCTTGGCAATTTCTTCAGGACTGACGGATATCCCGTAGAGATCGAGCAGCTTGTCCAATTTGAATTCCAGGCCGTGCAACATATAAGTCAGCGTGCCCCACGCGAGCGCGATGTAGAAAGCTGCCAAATCACTCTTGTATGCCGCAAAAGCACCAGCGCACGCAGCAGCCAAACCAACCATCCTGACGATGGACGAGGCGCGGCAAATGGCGATCGATTTCGCGAAGCTGCCGGACCTGCTCAAGCAGGATGAAACCGCAGGATGAATGCAACCTGCACCGGCGAAACATAACGGCTGCAGGGCCTCTACCATTGAGTCGATCACCACACTGACCAGGAACGGCGCCACGCAGGAACCCGTTATGGACCCGCCGGCAACTCGTCAGAGCCGCTTGACTTGCTAATCGTTCACGTCCCGAAACGATCAGCGACGTGTTGCCGGCATTTTCTCCTGCGTGAGGCTTTCGAGTTGCTGCTCCTCACGCGGCCCCGGCCCGCGCCTGCTCTCCTTCCAGGCTGGGCCGGGGCCTCAGGAGCGCGGCTCGCCCCCAATCCAACCTCACGGAAGGATCACAATCACCACAGCGGATGAGAGTTAATTGCGGAGCGAGCCGACGGGCCGACCGATACGGGCCTCACGTCGTTATGCCCAGCATCTGCTTGAGATGCTGCACCGGCTGTGAGAAAAATCACACATTGAGCCGCAACCTGCGTTCCATCCCGAAAGGAAAGATGACATGGCAAGCAAAAAACAAACTACCCGGATCAAACCCGCAACGCCTGCCCGCAGGGCAAATCCCGTCCCGCCTGCCAAAAGCGCCAAACCCGGGCAGCTGAAGCGGCCCAAATAGGCCTGCCGCAGCGGGGCCAATGTTGAACGTACTTACCTTGCGGCAGATACTTGCCGCATGGCGAAGCAACCACCCAAACCGCAATCGCCACCACCACCATCGCTGTGGGACATCTACCGTGTTGCCAACAAGGCCAGGCTGATCGGTACCGTCGAGGCCGACAATGGGGGTGAGGCCATCCGGAAGGCCGCCGAGCAATTCAAGACCGACGCCTGGCGCCTGATGGCGGTGTAGAGACGATAACCTGGGGATCGTGATGCGGAACACAGCGAATGAGGAAGTGAAGTCGAAGGTTCTGGAAGAATGGGATATCTGGGCGCCCAAAAATCTTCCCGCGGGTCACAAGGCCAATGGAGTGGATGGATTGCGTTTTTACTCGTACCTGCAGGAGGAGCGTCCTCAGATTTTTATCAAGTTCAGGAGCGGCCGCGTCCGATCTGATCCCTGGCAAACCATGCGCCGATGGCTCGTCATCGCGAAAAAGATCTCCACTGATTAGTCGGCCGCGCCGGGCCGCGTGTCTGAGAGCGCAGTCATGCACACGTGTTCCCCTGAACGGTTCGGCGGGGAGCACTTGCCAGAAACACGGCGATAGCTCAGTTCACGGTCGCTTCGATGTCACGCAGCTTCGTCGGCTTGATCCCGTTTATCTGATCGAGCCGCTGCTGAACGTGCTGCACGATCATTTGGGATGGGAGGCAGCGAAAAAGCCCGCGCCGTGTGAGCAACGCGGGCAAGTCATTCGTCAATCATCCGAGGATGTGGATGAACTGATGAGAGTGCATAGCCCTGCGGGGTGGCGTCAATCCGGTGTCACCCGGAGGGTATCAACCGGATGGTATCGCCCGCAACCGCCAAAATTTTATCCCTGGCACCTCCGCGCCCTGCCAACGATTCGATGGAAAGCGCCTGCTGGTTGCTCCTATGCTAATCCCCACTACACCGTGTCATCTCACCGCGCGCCACCGCGTCCAGTCGACACCCCCAGATGCCCGCGCATGATTGTGAGGTCATCCTTCCGCTGGAGGAGTGACGCAAATAACGTCTCCAAAAGTTGACTGGCCCGCGTCGCCTCCCACGCTGCGCGGGCCTTTGTTCCGAAAGACGCGCCACCGCTCTTTGCCACCGATCTTTTATGCCGAGCGCTGCGCAATACCTTCCGGCACTACGCTTTGACACTTTGCCACGGCACAACCCAGCAGCCCAGAACAACGCTATGCTGCAAAACGTGGGCGCGTGGTCCTGAAGGTGAGCAGCTCCGGGAAGAAGACCTATGGCCACTACGTCACCCTCAGCCCCAAAGCCCGTGCCATGGGCACTGAGGCGCGACAGCAGAAGGCCAAGGAGCGCGCCAGCGACCTTGCCCCCGTGATGGCGGACCTACAGGCGAGCGGCGTAACGAGCCTGAGCGGCATCGCGGCGGCGGGTCAAGACTGGCCGATGCATGAACCACTCCCGAGCCCGTTGATCTGACGATTTGTCCTTGAAGGGGTGCGCAGTGACAAGAAAATGACGGGCTGACGGGCGACGAGGGCAGACCCGGCGCGCGGGGACATGGCAAACAGATTTGAGTTCCTTCGACCCGAAAAAAGCGGGACACTCGATCGCGCCAACCGGAGGGACACGCTATGCAAGACCAGGACACCGCAAACTCGATCGATCGCAGACGGTTTCTCGGCGCGAGTGCATTGACGCTGGGCGCGTTGGTCGCGTCTGGCCTCGCTGGTGCGGCGCAGGCGCAAGTGCCGAGGCCTGGCGCGGACGCCAGAAAGCTCGCGCAAGTGATCGCCGAATACGTCGCCGGCTTCGACCTGAAAAACGTCCCGCCGGAGGTTATCAATCGCGCGCGTGTCGGCTTCATCGATACCATGGGCGTGATGCTCGCGGGCAGCCGCGAGGAAGTCGCCCACCTTGCGCTGGAGATGGTGAAGCTCGAAGGCTCGACGCCGGCGGCGGGGATCGTCGGCCAGTCGCAGCGCGCCTCGGCGCAGCTTGCCGCGCTCGCGAACGGCGTCGCCAGCCACGCGATGGACTACGACTTCACGTATCTGAGCGGTCAGTCGGTCTCTCCGGTGATCCCGGCGATCCTGCCGGTTGCCGAAACGTCAGGTGCGACGCCGACCGACTGCGTGGCGGCCTTCATCGTCGCCTGTGAAGTCGCCGCCCGCATCGTGCGCGCGAATTTCCGCGCCTCGAATGTCGGCGGCTGGCACACCGCCGGCATGGTCGGCGTGATCGCCGCGACCACGGCCTGCGCGAAGCTCATGAAGCTCGCGCCCGACAAGATCGCCGACGCGATCGGGATCAGCGCCTCGATGGCGAGCGGCATCGCGGTCAACTACGGCACCATGACCAAGCCGCTGCACGCCGGCCACGCGGCGCGCGACGGCGTGATGGCGGCTCTGCTCGGGAGCCGTGGCTTCACCTCGCACGCCTCCGCGTTCGAGGGCACGGCTGGCTATTTCGCCACCTTCGGCCGCGGCCTCGACGTGACGCTCGAACCGTTCAAGGACCTCGGCCGCCGCTACGACCTGGTGGAGATCGGCTACAGCCTCAAGGCCTACCCTTGCGGCGGGCGCGGCCACACCGCGATCGAGGCGGCGCTCGCGTTGCGCGAGCAGCTCGGACCCCGCGTTGCCGATATCGCCGGTATCCACTGCGCACTGTCGCGCTCGAGCGCGCAGCGGGTCAACGCCGACTATCCGTCCACGGTCGAGGCCGCAAAATTCAGTGCCGCCTATGTGGTGGCCTATTCGCTCGTGCACGGCACCCCGCGCATCCCGGCCTTCACCGAGGTAGCGCTCGCCGACGCCCGCGTGAAGGCGATGGCACGTCTGGTGACCGCGAGCGCCGACCCCGAGCTGTCCGATGCCATGGGCGACAGTCCGGCCAAGCTCAGGATCACGCTCAAGGACGGGCAGGTGCTGGAAGCGCGGCGCGATTACGCGACCGGATCGCCGAAGTTGCCAATGACGCAGGCGCAGGTCGAGGAGAAATTCCTCGACTGCGCCGCCCAGGCGCTGCCCGCCGATGCCGCGAGGAAGGTGCTGGTGGCGCTGAACGCTTTGCCCGAGCTGCCGTCGTTGAATGAGTTTTGGCCGCTGATGCGGCGGGCGTGATTTAGAGCATTTCCCATCTCTCAGGGCTGGCGAATGGCCTCCGCTGACGCTCCCAACTATACGCCGCCATGGCCAAAGGAGATCAGACGCGCGGATGCAGCAAAAGTCGCCGCCCAATCAGGGCGGATGGCACATGCATGTCAACGCGGCTGCTGGCGTCGACTTCGCAGGCCCAATCGGCCGGCTTCTTCGGGCCGATGGCAACCAGTTCCTCAACGGTTGGGCGAGAAGTGCACAAGTCGAAGCCGAGATCGCGGCGTGGTTTGCCACAAAGAGTGCCGATGAGGAGAAGACGATTGCTCACCGGCTGAACAAGGCTTGCCTCGACCATATCCTCTTCGCGCCACTCGGTGTATTTCTCCGTCACTATGCTTGGCGCAAGAATGTCAGCGGCATTGTAACCGCCGCTGCCGCGAGGATGATTGCCTGGCTGATTCAACAGAGCCCGTGTGCACCGCAAGAGTCGTTGTTGGCCCGACTCTGCCCTCAGCTGCATCCGCCGGCATGGAAGCTATCTGGGGATAAGCTGCCGTCAATGGGGAGGGCGCGCGAGGGCTGAAGATGACTGAGCTGCCATTCGACGATCAATTTTGCTGCGATGCAGGCAGGGCTCGCTCAACGGTAGCGTGTGGCGCCCAGCCTGAGGAGGGGCCCCATGAGGCGACGCGAGTTCATGGCTTGGCGGCGCGGTGGCGGTGTAGCCGCTCGCGGCGCGCGCAGCTGCCGACGATCGGCTTCTTGGGGTCGGCCACGCCTTTAACCTGGACCTATTGGGTCGCCGTTTTTTGTCCGGAGCTGCGCGAACTCGGCGGGATCGAGAACCGCACTGTCGCGATCGAGTATCGCTGGGCGGAGGGACGCGATGAGTGCCACGCCGAGATCGCGGCCGAATTCATCCGGCTAAAGGTCGACAGCGCTGCCGAAACGTTCATGACGACTTCCCCGGTCACTGCATGGACATGGGCATCATGTTGCTGTTGAGATTGGCGATGATCCAGACGGAGCCGGCGATGACGAGAAAGACGATGAGCACCCCGAAGGCGAGGGCCAGAATGTTGTTCGTGCTGTCGGGGCCGCTGCCCAGATGCAGAAAGAAGACGAGGTGGACGCCGGTCGGCGCGAAGGCGAGCACGATCAACCCGACCGGGATGCCCGGGGCCCAGAGCAAATTGGTCTGCGACACGATGAACGAGGCGATCGTCGCCAGGATCGCAAGCCCCAGCCCGGCCGTGTACGAGAGGTAGCTGGCCGTGGGCTCATGCTCTTCGACGCCCGGCGTGCGGTCGTCGTACACGTGTTCGTGACCGTCCGTCAATGATGCTCTCCCATCAGATAGACCAACGTGAATACCCCGACCCAGACGATGTCCAGCGCGTGCCAGAACAGGCTCCAGCACAACAGGCGCCGGAGCACGGCGGCTCGCAGGCCCTTAGCGATCGCCTGGGCCACCAGATAGACGAGCGCAATCAAACCGCTGGCGACGTGGGCGCCGTGCATGCCGACCAGAGTGAAGAAGGCGGACA
>WNGJ01035253.1_pt1 | contig 10145 bp, 12 predicted proteins | sample 5400611 | NCBI WGS metagenome assembly WNGJ01 (sample SAMN13153375, study PRJNA577476) | soil metagenome | isolation source: 40 cm soil or saprolite under Garry oak tree replicate 1 | place: USA:California | collected 2016-06-15
GCGCAACATACGTAAAACAGGAGAACAGAAGGTCGATCCCGTAGAGGTCATCGAAAATTTCTTTGTGTCTCCAAAAGAACTGCTGCAATTGATTCACGATGGAAGTTTCGCCGTCCAGGGACAGGTAGCTGCCGCGTATATGGCCCTGGAACGACTGGGGTATTTCGAGGTAAAGGTGTAGCCCTCTCTGCCCCTGACAGGCTGATTGAGACGATATTGGTAAACAGTTTTGCTGTGTTGTGTCTCTCCGGTTTTTGGGCTTGAGGCCATATTATTTTGATCGTTTTTTTCTGATGGTTGCTTGCTTTGATGCCTTCTTTGGTTATTTACCGGGGTGCCGAAGGGGGGACTTAACCCCGACTGTTCGCTCATGTTCGCTCTCGTTCTTGTCGCACTCAGACAGTCCGTTTTCTGTTTATGAGGAAGACAACCTGTGCTATAATGGTTTTGGTTCTCCCTCGAATGGGGTGATTTTGGAATTGTAGAGTTATTTCTTCGCAATTTGCAATGACATCTGGAGCAAAGGCACTGTGTAGATGTTTTTGCATACGCTTATCTGTTCCTCACATGTGAGGATGAGCCAACATGACGCAGGCGTTGACAAAAGGAAAGCAGCGATCTCCTTTTCTCCATCAGAGTTTGCAAAAGCTGGCGCTTTCGTCGTCACGACGATCCAATTTGATCGGGAAGAAGATGTATGATGCCGGTTCAAGTGATGGGATGCCCTACCTGTAAGTTGGGATGGTTGCTGCATCCTGACTCCTGCCGAAAATGTGGCGGGACAGGACTCGTCAAGAAAGGAGTAAAGGGATATCGGGAAGGAGACCGATGCCCGGATATCCTCATCAGAGCGGTTTGCAATTTATGCAAATCCAGAATACGCCGCCATCATGTGGGTGACTTAGCCTGAGCAGGAAGAAGAAGAAGAGCTTGATGGGCATATGATTTTGATTGGTTTTTCTGATGGTTGCTTGCTTTGAGGCCTTCATGGCAAGCCATTGATGGTTCTGATCAGATTGTGCAGAAACGTATTCGCTCAATTTCTTACCTCAACCATTTCCGAAAAGCGCGATGCTTGTCATACTACTCGTAGCTTTTTGGAAGAGACCTGAAGGAGGTTGAGCATAAAGTACTAGTTAACTATCGCTTTCTATAAAGACACAACCACCTGCAAAAAGTGGCATCTCGAAAACTATTGCATCGAGCGGCCTCTTATGTTATTGTAGAAGCACGGCAGTCTAAAAGCTGTGGCTTCCTGCCTGGGGTTGACGACAACAAGATACCCAAGGACTCTACTTCGTTGTTGAGTAGGGACCCAGGGTATCTTTTTCTTTCTTCTCACAATGGAAGTGCTTTTTACGCTTCTAACACTTCTAACGTTTTTTGCTTATTCTCAATGCATTCCTGAAACCTTTGAACAAGCTTCGATACGCCTGGCCTTCTCAGGTCTAGAACATATGCATCGTCTGAGAGGTCGTATAACGGCGAGAAGTATAACTTGCGGACAAGAATATCTCCTGCTTCAGAAGCCGCCTGAGCATATATTTGCTCTATGTACCTGTCCGGATACTGCTCACACCAAAAGTTCAGTACTTCTCTTAAAATGTTGGTCAATTGCTCTGGGTAATCGGGATGGACAACGGCACTTTCTGCAAGCAAGGTATATCCACCCTTACGCTCGTAGGTTTCGACCTCATCCGCACTTATGGATAGCTCTTCTCTTTCGCCTTGCAAGATTGAAAGTATCATTTCCTCTGGTAGAGGTACAAGGCTTACATAGGCCAATACATTTTCTCTGTTACTGCTCTCAAATGAGAGAAGCGTAATATGAGGGTTCTTTCTCTCCCACGAGATATATAAACCGATATCGCCTACAATGTTCTCTTTATAAACTTTCAGATCTAATTTCAGTATAGCGGGAAGATCGGTTATTTGCTGCCAGTCCACGGTGGTAGATAGCTTGTTCTCTCTCCCATTTTGTTTCCCTCGGTTTCTTGTGAGTTGCGCATATGGCCGCATCTCTTCTGCTAGCTTATCAACATCTGCTTTGACATACATCCCATGTTTCTTGTTCGGGGCTGTTACTTTGCGTATTTTTCCAGTGTCTATAAGCCGTTTAAATGTGCTTGTAGAGATGTTTAATTTGTCTCTTGCTTCACTTGATGTGTACAGGGCTTCCATTGACTACTCCTCTTTCATACTAATCCCTCGATTGAATTATAAGACATTTTCTGACATTTTGAAAAGCCCATATAACGGCTTTTAAAATGTCCAAAATGTCAAAGCGGAAATTGTTGACATTTTGGAAATGTCCATGGTAATATTAATAACAGATAGGACATATTAAAAATTCCAATTTCGGACGGGTACACGGCAGAGAGTGAGTCGCTGTGAAGGCGAAGTAAGCAGCGCATCTCGGTACCATGTGACAACAGAATACCCTACAACCGCGCCGGATGAGTACCGACTACGGGCTACATTGGTGGTAAGACGTATGGGCTGCCAGCGAGAGCATACTCGCACAGGTCGCAAGGCTAAGGGGATAGGTTTCCAGAGATGATACTGGTATGGTTCCCAACCGTGTAGAGAGACTGCAAAAGTCACAGATGAAGGAAGGGCGTAGGGACTGGCTTTCGGCTTCATAGGATGTTTTTGTGGTGCGTCTGTGTGGTTGGCTGGCTGGTGGGCATTGCTGATCTCTTCGGTTCAGGGTGCCCACTGTTCGTATGGAAGGGGCGTTGGTATGAATCCATCGGATATCGAACAAGAGGCGTTTGGTGCCTGGTTGCAGGTTCATCGTGAGATGACCTTTGAACGACCTGCGGCCTGCTTTGACTCCCCGTTGGCTCGCTGGCTTGGTGAGATGACAGGGCATGTCTATGGGGTGGATGGCGAGAAATACGGTAGGGCTTGTTGGGAGTATGAGCAGTGGTTGCCGCTCCCCTGGTGGGCGCGGTCGGTGATGGCACGCTTAGATGGGTGCTCGTTTCGGGCGCTCACCTGTTCTCAGGTGATGGCGCTTGTCACTGAGGTTGGGATGGTGGCGATGGTGAGGGGTTTCAAACGGCAAGCCATTGGTGTGTAGGGTGTTCAGGTGGGTGGCTGGCTCATGTCTGCAAACATGAACCAGCTGGTGAGTTGCTAGATCACTCGGGTTCGTGGTGGCTAGGTTCCTCCCCCCTATTGTGGGGGGAAGGCTCTGGCCTGTCAAGGTTCGCCTTGCTACAGGAGGGTTCCATGTTCCGTCGGTTCGTTGTGGTGTTGCTGGTTGTTTTCCTGCTGTTCCTGGGGTTTTCGCTGCTCCCTGGTTTGAGAGGTCGTGCCGTTGCCCCTGCTCCCGCTGTGCTCTTATCGTCGGTGCTTGGGCCTCCTGCCCTCTCGGCGTCGTTCATCAATCGGGTGCTTGAGGCCTATCATTCTCCGGCTGCTGGAACGGGGCAAGCGCTTTATGATCTCAGTCGGAACTCAGGTATTGCTGATGAGTACGCTCTCGCCTTTTTCTGGCATGAAAGTTCGTTCGGGACAACAGGGGTTGCGCGGGTGACGCGCTCGCTCGGCAATATTCGCTGCTCATGGGGTTACCGCTGCATTGATGGCTATCGAGCCTATGCGACGTGGCAAGCGGGTTATGAAGATTGGTACCGGCTTATCAAGGATGGCTACGTCAGCGGTCAGGTCTCCCGCAAGTGCCCCTGTGTGACGCTTCAACAGATTATTCCCGTGTATGCGCCTGCCTCTGACCATAACGATGAGGGGGCCTATATAGCGGCGGTGCTCTCGGCGGTGCTGGCCTGGCGTGCGGGTCGGGTTGTTATGTAGTGCGTTTGGTGTCGTGCGTGTTCGTAGCGCGTTGTGTGTAGGGATGCTGGTTCATGTCTGCAAACATGAAGTTGGCTGGCGACGAGCTTGATCACTCGGTTTCGTAGTGGCTCGGTTCCTCGGCTCCCTCGGTGTGGGTCGGGTCCCTGGCTGCTTTCTCACTCACGTGTATGCAGTTTCATAACAAAGGAGTTTGACCTATGGCAGCGACATTAACCGGTATCGTCCAGGGCTTGCGCTCGGTGGAAGGCGTGGTGCAAGAGGGCAAGCGCAAGGGCGAGAAATGGCAATTCCTTTCTATCGAGATCAATGACACCCGCTTCGGACACATCTGGTCCTGCCAGGTGCGCTCGGATGATGAGCAGTACGCGCATCTGCAAGGGGCTGATCTCATCAATCACAAAGTCAAGGTGACCATTCGTTCGCAGTCGGCGGGACCGCGTGAATTGGCCGATGGCCGCAAGGTCATGCAAATTCGCTCCCAGATCACCAATGTGCGTGATATGGGCCTGCCTAAGGATGATGAGGACTAAGGCCATGGCAGTGCCAGGAGGGAAAGCACATGAGATCTGCGCGTCTGATTTGGCTGGTGTTCGTGATCATTCTGATCTTGTTGTACCTGTACCTGTATTCGCCCTGGGCCGCGCTTCTGCCACGGTTCTCGGGCGCGTTCTAAACGGCAGAGATGCGGTGCTCTCTGCCGTCTCGTCTTCTCATGCAGCCGGTCGGGGTCTCCTGACCTGGCTGCTTTGTTGTATGTGTATCGGATGGAGGGTGCAGGATGTTTGAAACTGTGCTCTACCCGCCCCAGTGGCGTGCTATTCGTCGCGCCAAGCTGGCACAGGCGGGCTTCTGCTGTGAGGAATGTGGGGTTCGACACCGCTCGGTCCAACAAAACACCAGGACAGGAGAGGACTACACGGTCTATCTCTCCATCGCTCACAGGAACCAGTATGAAACCTGGAAGAAGGATGCTGAAACCATGGTGCTCTGTCAACGCTGTCACCGGAGCTCAGATCGTCGCTTTCGGCGCAAAGCTGGTCGGCGCTACCTGACGCCAGTTGGGTATGCCTCGCTCTTGGTTCGACCCGATCGGCAAGCTCGACCTGTCCTGGTCGGTATGGCTCGCACGTTTGATGAACTGCGCGATATGGTGGCCGCACTCCCCGATACCACGCTCTTTGAGGTGCAACTGGTGATGAACGGGGCTATTGTGGGCAATGGTCACTATTACAAGGTGTTGGTGGGAGCGCGGAGGCTCACGATGACCAGACGCCTGGCACGGCTACGGGTCCGCTCTCCCCAACGGCGCAGCTGGTCGGGGAAGAGGTCTACGAGGATGACATGATTGACGTGCGTGTTCCTCCCGCTTCCTCTTCTCACTTTGAACGCTATCGCAAGTTGATCGACTCCTTCGACGAAGATCGTGAGTCCCCGCTTGAAAAGCTGGTGCGCTGGTTCTTCCTGGGGCTTTCCTACCTGCTGCCGCTGGTGGTGGCCTATGCCATGGGCAAAGAGATCGGCGACGCCTATGGGGGCACGTTCAACCTGGTGGATGGTTGGTCGTTGGGCACGCATACGGTGGCCCTGGCCGGTGAGTTCGCGTTAGCCATGATGACGCTTTCCTGTGCGGTGGCGTTGCGCAAGATGACCACGGATGGCAGTTATGCCCCCAAGTTCGTGGGGTCGCTGGTCTCCTTCCTGCTCTTCTCGCTGGCCTCCGGTCTCGCTCAATGGTTTATCGCGCTCCTGCACGTGGGCGGTCTGCACAACACGGCGGGGCTGGCGGCGCTGATCTTCCGCGTGGCCATGGTGCCTGCGGTGGATGTGGCTTCCCTCTTGTTCCTGGCGGTGATGAACTTCAAGTCGCTCAAGAAGTTCGTGGCTGATCAGCGCGTGCGCGCCCAGGCCATCCGCGACATTAACGAGGCGGAATTGGAGATCCAACGAGCCCAGTCCGCCGCCTCGCGGCGCGAAACGGAAGAGCGGCAGGACTTGCAGATGAAAGACCAGCGCAACCAGGTCTGGTTGGAACTCGACCGCCTGCACGCTCAAAGCATGATCGCCGATGCCAAACGGCGCGCGCTCCCGTCCGCGACGGTGACGCCAGAGGATGCGCTGCCTGGCTCAGCCGCCGATGTGCCCATGATCGAGCAGATCAAAGTGCGGCGCATTGAGCGCACCTCCTAACTCTTTCTGCGCCAAGCGCTAGCCGCCCTCGCCTGGGTGTGCGCCTTCGGGTGTCGCTCGGGCGGGGCCGCTGGCTGAATGAAAGAAGAGGGAAAGATGAAGCAAGAATCATTACGCCTGTTTGCGAACCTGTTTGTCAGTCGTCGCGATGATTACGCCGTCCAGCAGGCGGACGGGCGCTACCTGCGGGCGGCTCGCCCCTTGACCTATAGCACGCTATTCGGACACCTGCAAGGTGTCGAAACCCTTGGCACCTACGTCATTGATGAGCGTGGCATGTGCCGCTATGCCCTTTTTGACGATGATCGTGAGCATCCTGATCTCTCTGAACGAGTCAAAACGCTCGTCGAGGTTCAGCGGCGGTTACGTGCCGGTGCTATCCCCTCCTATCTGGAAGGCTCGCGGCGGGGAGCTCACCTGTGGGTGTTCTGCTCACGATTGGTGCCTGCCTCCCAGCTGCGGCGCTGGCTCCTGCCCTCTTGTCCTGCTGGTGTCGAATTCTTTCCCAAACAAGATGAGGGCACACGGGAGTATGGCTCGCTGGTGCGGCTGCCTTTGGGGGTGCATCGGCGGACCAACTGCCGTTACTGGTTTTTCTCCTGGCACGATGACGGGCGGCTGCACCTGGTTCCTACGGCTCGGGGTGTCTCTGAGTCGTTAGCCTGGCTGCCGCGACTACAACGGGCGTTGGTGCCTGATCTCGAAACGCTCCCTCCAACGCCGAACGGGACGGGGCACGACGCACCCCAATCGTTAGCAAAAACGGCATCCCTTCCCGTACCTGTGCCTTCTGGAACCACTATCCAGGCCTGGTGTGCCTCACAAAACCCCTTTGAGGTGATTGGTCGCTACGTCTCACTTGATCGGCGTGGGTTGGGCTGTTGTCCCTTTGGAGAGCATCATAGTGATGGCAAGGATAGTCATCCTTCTTTGCGAGTCTATCAGCCAAAACGGGCGGGTGGCTCTTGCTGGTACTGCTATGTATGGGAACGTGGCGGCAATCTCTTTGATTTTCTCTGCTATTGGCATGAGGTGAGTGCTAAAACGCTCTGGCATCGCATCCTGACAGGGGAGGTGTTTTAATGCAACGCTATGACGTGGCTCTGTGGCTCACACCGTACTCCTGGTGGCCGGATTATGTTGCCTTTGTGGATGCGGAAGCTGCCTCGCTTGCTGTGGTGCAGCTGATGCGAACCTCTGGTCTTCGCCAGGTTTGGAAGCGCGGCGGTGACGGCTCCTGATGGAACACGTCATCGCTGGTGGGATATAGAGTGTCCAGCTGGTGATGCTGAACGCGAATTCGCTTGAATGGCGCGGAGCAAGTAAACCGCGCCATTCTAAATACATGCTCTTGGCTTTTTGTTTATCTAAATCTGAAAGGGATGAATAAAGACGCCTTTTTTTTCGCATCATCAATTCATCTTCCCTTCATCATCTGATACATAGTTTCGTTGTGAGGTTCATCTGAATGATCACGCATCTGAACTATCTCGCCTTGGTCTATTCTGCCCCTTAAGGTAAATGTGCTCGATGTGGTTAACAGGACAGTGAAGGTGATCGAGTTTCCAGGATTGAGAGGAAATAAGGGGAGTTCTCTAAAGGGAGTTTCCGATTGAAGAACTGTTTTGATGGCCTTCCTCTCAAGGAACAGACTCTGCCCCGATGGGCCCGCCCGCTCACGCGGAACCCGAGTGTTGCGGCAGATTGTCGCTCCGAGACCGTCAGAAGGACAAAGAGAGAGCCGCACAAGGCGGCTCTCTCCGCGGTTTGCCCTTCAACGGTCGGACTACGGATCGATAGTCCCGAAGGAGAAGGTCAGGACGTCGGTGCCCGGGGGCTGCTGGATATGCAGCACGACATTCGTGTACGTGAGAGACGTGAGGCGGACCGTCCAGTTCCCGTTCGGACACTCGGTCGCCGCGCTCGGTGGAGTCGGTGGTGGAATGTTCGGCGAGAAGGTGATCTGGCCGTTGTGAGGCGTGATCGTCTGGGTCGGGCCGGTCACGTTCTGCGTCACAACGGGCTGGCCAGGGGCGACGTTCCCGCCCTTGTTCACGCACTCATAGGTCGCCGTCACTGAGTCAGCTGTCAGGAACGCGGCAGTCGGACCGTTCCCCAGTCCGGCCGCCTTCCCGCTGCAGGTCAGACCCGTGCTAACGGACTTCGTGCATGTGGGAGTGCCGATAAAGTGCGGGCTCTGGGCAAAGGCTGCCAGCGAGAACGCGACGAGCAGGCACAGCGCGCACAACAGAGCAATACCATACTTTACTGGGCGCATGATTAACCTCCAAAGTTCAATGGAAATACATACAGTCAAAAGCCTACATACATACACTACTGAGCACTCCGTGCACTACAAGGCTTCTATCCACAGGGGATTGCTCCATGCACTCCGAGGCGTCTACCCAAAGAGGATTGTGAGCAGTACAACCCAGGACAATCTCTCCCAGAGACCCGAGGGGATGATAAACAGCACATCCCAAAACATGAGAGTAGCATATACATGTATGTTTGTCAAGCTTTTTTCGACTTTCCAACGATTATTCAGCGATATAGGTAGAAATATGGAGTTGTGTTTTTTGTCAAATCTCTCTTTTACAATAAATTCCTCTAAATATTCAAATGCTTGAATATCCAAATCGTGTTGTTGTTAAGCTTCTTTCGTCTTTTGAGGGCTGTTACAAAGAGGCTCATTTTATTCCCGACTTGTTGCAACAGCCCTGGCTTGTATGGTGACGTATCTAGTCAGGACAACAGTTGTCCTTTTTGTAAGGGTGTGGTTGAGGATGAGAGATAGGCAGAGTGGTGCGATTTTCCTTGAAGGAGCACTATGTCACATTTCACTCATAAATGGACATCTGCCTTCTTTGCTGTCGCTCTCGATTTAAAGCTCTACCTTTGTGGTAATCCAGTGAGTGGAAAGGAGAGTTCTCGCCGGACTCTCCTTTTTTCTGTGTGCGGCGAGAAAGGAGTGTAGCCTATGGAAGCATGTATCAATCTGGTTGGGTATGGAGTAGATACCCTCATCCTCAATGTGCGCTACTCCGATAGCAAGGGTCAACCTGTCAAACAAGAGCTTGATGAAAAGTTGCTGCAAGAATTGGACTACTTGCAAGGGGAAGCGCGACGGGTCGAAACGGCAGTAGCAACGGACTGGGCTTTTCAGGATGTGCTGCTGTTTGTCGAACCACACGGAGCGGGTAAACAGTGGCGATGGTTGCTCACCTCGCGGCTGCTCAACATAGCGGTCTCGCGTGGCAAGTTCAATGATATCGTTGCACAGGTGCGCTTCTCGTCAGAATACCTCTGGTCACAAGCTTGGTGTGGCGATGCGCTCTGCAAGGTGCATGCCTTCCTTATGTCGATCTTTGGTGAGTACATTCACCTGCAATTGTCGGAAGTGCATCTCTGCGCGGATGTGGTCGGCTATGACTTCTCGCAATGCAACTATGAAACACAGTTCGTGACGAGAGTGCGCAAGAATGAGGCAATCTACGGCGCTGATAGTGTTGCTCTGGATTGTCATCGTGTCTCGACGCTGGCCTTTAGTAAGCACAAGGCTCCCATTTCATGCAGCATTTACAACAAAACGTTAGAGATTAAACAGAAGTCGGGTAAGACCTGGTTCTATGATCTCTGGCGCAAGAATGGATGGGATGAAACGGCTGCTGTATGGCGGGTCGAGTTTCGTTTCAAGCGGGAATTTCTGCACCAGGTTGGCATTGAATGGGCCTATGATCTCCTCGGTGAGATGAAACGCTTGTGGGAATATGCGGCGGGTCGTATTGCTGGCGGTGAGGATGGTTTGCCTGATGGATGGCTGCGGTATGTGTTGCCCAATGAGGATAGCAACCGTTCACGTTGGCTTGTCCATCCCGCCTGGGTAGTGGTGCAAGGTGCGTTCGCTGAGGACGCTGACCCTGGACTTGGGCCATTGGTGCGAGAGCGTATCCGCGAAAAGAATGTCGAGCGGGGAATAGCGGCCACTATTGGGTATATCTCCACCCTGGCGGCCTGGCTCGGTGGTGACTATGTCGATCAAGATGCGGATGTCTCCTTGATGCTGCACTGGCTTTCTGAAGCTGGGCCTGAGTACCTGGAGTCGAAACAGCGGGACTTTATCCAAGAGGTTCGGA
>WNGJ01009928.1_pt1 | contig 10144 bp, 10 predicted proteins | sample 5400611 | NCBI WGS metagenome assembly WNGJ01 (sample SAMN13153375, study PRJNA577476) | soil metagenome | isolation source: 40 cm soil or saprolite under Garry oak tree replicate 1 | place: USA:California | collected 2016-06-15
ACACCTCGAAGATGGCAAACTTGCACGCCCAGGTCGTGAACCGGCTCTCGCCGCGGAACTGCCCGAGCTTGCCGGTGATGGCCATCAGCGCGTCGGCCGCGGCCTGGCAGGCCAGGTCGTCAAGTTCGGGCCCGGTGATCCGCACCCGGGGGCCGCGCCGGGCCACCTCCGCCCGCGCGACGCGCGCCAGCAGCTCATGCAGCCGCCGCAGTGCCGCCTCCCGCCGCGGACCCGTCCCGGCGAGCACCCCAAGCCACCAGGCTGACTCGGGGTCGAGCCCGGTAGCGGTGACGGGAGTCTCATCCACCCTGCGGTTAACCGGCATCCGTCGCCATGCTACATAAAGTACGGGCTACATGGCCCCGGGCCGGATCGCCCCGGGCCGGCAGCACCACCGGCCGCAGCCGCGGTCCCAGGCCCGGGATACCCTGGCCGACCAGGCACCGTAAGACACAGCGGATGCTTGCCTCGTCCCCTGGTCTGGCCGAGTACGGCGCGACCGCGAGCCAGCACCATGAGCGGCTCGACGGCTCGGGCTATCCCCGTGGCGCCGGTCAGACGTCGTTCACCCCGTCCGGCCGTGTGCTCGCCGCAGCGGACGCGTATCACGCCAAGCTGGAGCCGCGACCGCACCGGGGCGCTCTCACTCCGGCCGAGGCGGGGGCCTGGCTTCGCGCGGAGGTGCGGCAGGGCCGCCAGGACGGCGACGCGGCCGGTGCCGTCCTTGAGGCCGCCGGTCATCGGGTGCGCCGCCGTAAGGAGTGGCCGTCAGGTCTGACCGCGCGTGAGGTCGACGTGCTGCGCCTGCTGGCCCGGGGCATGACCAACAACGAGATCGCCGTGGCGCTGGTCATCTCACCCAAGACCGCGGATCACCACATCGAGCACATTTACGCCAAGATCGGCGTGAACAACCGCGCCCGGGCAAGCCTGTACGCCGTACAGCGAGGCCTCATGGATGACCCCGCGAAGTTGGGGTGAACACCCCATGCGGTGAGCCTTGTAGTGCGCGAGAGTCCTGGTCATGATGTTCGTCACAGAGTTTCATGACAGCGACGCAGCCCGGCTCACCGCAGCGGCTGACGCGGTGTTCGCCGCGCTGGTCGACGTCGATCGCCTGCCCGAGTGGAACGCTCGCATCCACCACGTCATCGAAAGCCCCGCGCCCGCCGACACGGTAGCCGAGGGCACTGAGTGGGTCGTGCAGATGCGGGCATCCGGCGGGCGCTGGCCTAGCCGCTCCCGCGCGCTGGTGGTCGACCCGGTCACCCACCGCTTCGAGTACGAGTCCCGTTCCGACGACGGCAACCCGACCTCCGCCCTGTGGTCCTGGCAAGTCACGCCCGCCGGTGCAGGCTGCGAGCTCACGGTGACCTGGGCGGTCTACCCGCGCACCTGGGGCCGGCGGCTGCTAGGCGCTCGCATCCGCCGGCCCGCGCTGATCAACGAGGTCCGCACCTCGCTCGCCGGCCTTGACGCTCATCTCCAACCGAGCAAAGTCGGCGCGCTGCCCGGCAGTTCATGACGCGGTTACGCATGCCGGCCACCCAGCCGAGGATATGTCGCGGCTACCTGCCTCAACGATGCAGTGTCCACGGGCACCTGCGGATAACTACGAGAGCAAAGGTAGTGCGAGCGATGGCAAGAGTATCCCGAGATAGCGCGCCTGAGGTCGTGGACTACGGTCCGGCAGAAGACCGCGCCGACCATTTAGACGGGTACACCGTCAACTTTACCTCGATCCGGGAGGACTCCGACCTCGCGCCTTTCCTGAAGGGACTCCCCGGCGACAGCTGCCAGTGCCCGCACTGGGGCTACATGATCGCCGGCCGGCTGACCGTCCGTTACGGCGACCACGAGGACGTCATCGAACCCGGCGACGCCTTCCGCATGTCACCCGGTCACGTGCCAGCCGCACAGGCCGGGTCCGAGTTCGTCATGTTCAGCCCGAAGAAGAACTCGCGGTGTCAGAGGCGGCCTTGAAGGTCAATATGCAGCGGCTGATGCAGGGCATCTGACGGCGGCAGGAGACCGACGACCGAACTATGCGCTCCCGACTGAGGCCCGAACGGCTTGGCCCAGCCCGCGTGCGCGCAGGAAGCTGAGCGATGGGCCGCGTCCTGATCACCGGCGCGTCCTCTGGCATCGGCCGGGCGACGATCCTGGAGCCAGCCGCGCGCGGTCACGAGGTCGTGGCCACCGCGCGGCGGCCGGAGACCCTGGGCGGACCTACCCGCTGCCCAGCGGCTCGCTCCGGAGGTTCACCGTCCAGCCGACCGTCGATGCCGCGATCGCCGCCGGGCCATTCGACGGGCTGATTTCGAACGCCGGCGAGACCGTGCGCGGCACAGTCGAGGCCACGCCGCTTAGCGAGTACGGGCGCCTGCTGGGGCTGAACTTCCTCGGCGCGCTGCGCGTCACTAAGGCAGTCCTGTCCGGCTTCCGCGAGCGGGGGCGGCCGGATCGTGTCGGTTTCCAGACATTCGGCCGGGCAGGCCTCCTCTCGGCGCTACTGACAAAACGTGTTGCCGCACTGACATTGTCGTGTCGTTTCCACTGACATTTCCGTGTCGCTCAACAAGATAATGCTGGACTGCCCGCCAGCGGGGATGTCTCCGCAGGTCACGCAGACGCAGAAGCGCCGGACAATATGTGCAGTTGCGGATCTGGCCGACGGCCGAAGCCGCACGCCGCCCAAGTAGAGCCCGGCGACCGTATTGAACGACGAGCCGTCTTCGGCAAAGCTGGCCACGGTGATGAGCTGCGCTTCGGCTCGCTCGATGTGTCCGGCCAGGTCGGCGCCGCAGAACGGGGACAGCCAGTTGGCGCTCTGCTACTCCGGCCTCTGTTCGCGAAAGCCGAACAGGTCGGCGAGGGCCGGCAACTCCGCCGAGCTGGGCGCTGACAGATAAGGGAACTCTGAGGCGGGCGGGCGCGGGATGGAGGCGTTCCCGAGCGTCGACCCGGCCAGGACGGCCACTGCGATGTCGAAGGTGTTGTCATCAAGTGCGCGCCCCTTGCCACCGCCGGGCTGGAAGGAGGCCGGCTGACCGGGCTGATATCTGACCACGTCGGGAAGGAACGCCTTCTGCACCTGCTCGGCGTGGGCGTCGGGATCGGCCAGCCCGGCGAGCCGGGCGGCAGCGCCGGCGATACTGAACACCCGCTTGCCGTGCGCGTCCGTGTCGCTGGCGGGTGCCCCGCCGTTCAGGGCCTCGGATTCCGCGTCTGGGGGACTGAAGAACAGGGGGCGGAGCATGGCCTGGCCTATCCGGCTGACCTGGAGTTGCGGGGCATGGCCGACAAGGCTGATCCGTGCCCACACCGCGATGCGGGTACCGCCCAGATCGGCGTCGGGTATCTGCAGGGCGACGGCGGTCACGTCACGGCCGGCGAAGATATTGCCTGGCGAGGACGTGAAGACGCCGGGGTCGTATTGCCCTGCCGCGAGCCCGGCGAGGAATCCGGCCAAGGCGATCCCGTCGGCGGTGAAGGGATCCGCGGCCAGCCCAGCCCACGCCAGCCCGCCGGCGCCGAGGGGGAAGACCTCGCCGGTGTGGCCCTCACCCAGCAGCGTCCCCTCTATCCCCTGCCGTGCGGCGGCCCCGTCGGCGCGCAGGACGCGCATCTGCTGGTTCCCTGCGCCGTCCGGCTCGGTGAAGGTGACACGAAAGGCGATGTCCTCGCGGGTGCCTCCGTCGCTGGCCACGACGAATTCGTAGAGCGCATCGGACCGGAAGGTGCTCGCCGATGAGCGTCCGGCGTCGGGGTTAACGGTCAGGATCAGCGTCGTGGTACCGGGCACGCCGGGAATACGAACAAATCGCACAGGTTGATTCGTCCGTCAGCGATGGCGGTCGGGCTGTCGAAGTGATGTGACACGTGGGTCTCCCTCTACGGCGGGACTGGCCGTCGCCGCGCTGTTTCGCCTACCCCTGGTTCGCGTCCGCGGCGGCGCAGATCTTACGACCGGAAGTGCACAGATCGGAGCGAAGCGGCCGGGGCACCCCGGGGGACGAGCAGGCATCACCGCGGGCACAGCCGGGCGCGCCACCGTCGAGGGCCGGAGGAGGGACGGACGCGAACCGGTCCGAGCACGGGCGGACGTTGTCGCGACAACAGATCTGACCGCGGCCTGGCGAGCCATGCGGCCGACGGCGGATGCCGGTTAGGGGGCTTTAGGGGCCTCGTCGCGGAGGGCGGCCAGCAGCCCGTCGAAGTCTTGATCGCACGGGCCGCAAGCGCGCAGGTGCGCGGCGATGCCTGGGTACCGCTGCTCCACAGGACCGCCGACGGCTGCCATCTCGGCGTAGATGTGCAGCATTGCCATCGCCTGGGCACAGCCCACGTCACGCGGATCAGTCCGCAGGAAGCGGTCCAGTTCCGGCCGGCCGTCCATGAGCTCCTCAGCAGTCACTAGTCGTCGCCTACGTACCCGTTAGCGGCTAGCGCGGCCCGCAGCTTACGCCGGGCATCGAACAATGTCTTGTAGATCGCGTTGCGGTTGGAAGCCAGCTCGACGACCAGCGCATCCAGCGGCACCCCATTGAGCACGATCGCGACGAAGACCCTGCGCTGCCGCGCGGTCAGCTCCTCATCCACGGCCCGTCGCAGCGCTGCCAGCAGGTCCCGCCATTCGGCCTCCTGCGCGGGATCAAAGCCAAAGCGGGCCGGCAGCCGATCCCAGTCCTCGGCATCCAGCCGGACGTCCGGGTGGCGCCAGAAGTGCCGCCCGACCTTGGCCGATACCTCGAAGATCACGAACTTATACGCCCAGGTCGTGAACCGGCTCTCACCACGGAACTGCCCGAGCTTGCCGGTAATGGCGATCAGCGCGTCGGCTGCCGCCTGGTAGGCCAGGTCATCGAGTTCAGGCCCGGTGAGCCGCAGCCGCGGGGCACGCCGCCCGACCTCACCCCGCGCGATCCGCACCAGCATCTCATGCAGCCGCGCCAGCGCCGCCTCCCGAGCCAGGCCAGTACCGGCGAACATCCGCAGCCACCCGGCTGAGTCAGGATCAAGCCGGGGCGTGGCGGCAGGGGGCTGCTCCACCCCGGGATCCGCCGGCACCATGGCCACGATGCTACCCATGTCAACCCCGCCGTCATCCTTGCCTGGGTCCCCAGCACCCGGGGTTAGCCGAGCAGTTTCAGCAGGTGGATATCGTCGTGGCCGTGCGGATAGCCCGGCGTGCGTCCGCATTCGCGGTAGCCGAACCGGGCGTAGAAACCCGGTGCCTGGAACGAGTGGGTATTCAGGGCCACCCGGTCGCAGCCGCGGCGCACGATCTCGGCTTCAGCCGCGGCCAGCAGCCCGGCCCCCAGGCCAGAACCGCGCTGATCGTCGCGCACCCAGAGCAGGTCGATGTAGCCGCACCCGCCCCACGTCCACCCGTAGAGCCCTGCGAGCAGGTCACCGTCGTCCCCGCGGACGGCCACGCTCAGCATCTGGCCATCATGGTGACCGGTGACGGCGGCGTTAAAGGCGCTGATCTCCTTGTCAAGCCGTTCGGCGAGGCTAGCGTCGGCGTCGCCGACAGCGAACCGGACCTCACTCATCATCGCTCTCCCACGGACGGCCGTTCAGGGCTGCTTGACCAGGACGGCACGGGTGTAGAGCAGGTCGAAGCCCTGACGTTGCGCGTTCTGCTGGGACTTCGATCCCGGCTGAGTGGTGATGACGGCCACGTCGCAGCCATCAGCTACGGCGTCGGCGAGCCGGGCGGACAGCAGCGCGGTCTGCACACCCCGGCGGCGGTGGGCGGGCGCGGTCGCCGCGCCGGTGAGTTGCGCGACGCCCTCGGCTATCCGCATCGTGGCGCCGCCGGCGATGACCCCGTCGCGCAACGCGGCGTAGCGCAAGTCGCCGGCCGCGGCCGAATCGCGCTCGGCGCCGATGATCGCCTCGCGCGAGAACTCCTCGTGCCAGGGCACCCCTTGCGTGTCAGGGTGGACGGAGCCCTCGGCCACGACGTCAAGCCAGGTCTCGAACTCCTCCTCACCGCTCGACCGGACCTCGACCCCCGGTGGCATCACCCGCTCGGATTCACCCGTGAGGGCACGGCCAAGCACGTTTTCGAACGATTCGAGCCGATAACCCCGCCCGGCCAGCAGGGCGCCGATCGCGGGGTCGGCCAGATGGGCGAGCTCGATCTGCACGGGCGACCCGCAGTTGGCGAAGGCCTTCTCGATTTCATCGAGAGCGGCCGGATCCGGCACGCCGCCGAAGCCGAGCCCCGCGACCTTGTTGTACGGCGAACCCTGCCCGGCGAAGCTCGCCACACCGCCCGCAATCGGGATCACAAACCCCGCCGTGCCTGCCCGGCGGCGGGCGGCCCCGCTGCATTGGGCGATGAGCTGGACCTCTACCCGCTCGATGCGCCCGGCCAGGGCGGTATCGCAGAACAGCGGCGCCCGCCCGGCGCTCATGCGCGGAGCGCGTGTGGGTGTCCCTTGCGCCGACAGCAGGCGCCACCGGCCGCTATCGCGCGCATAGACATGGGTGTACCGGCTGTGCACGGTCACCTCAGTTCCCTGGTAGCGCATGACCATCTGGGTCCGCCCGGCCACCACCGCGGCCGAGGCACGAAGACGGACCGAACGTTCCTCGGCATACCGCGTCACCCCGGTGAACCGCAGCTGCCCGGAGCTAATCGCGCCGAGCAGTTCTTCCCGGCATGCGACCTGGCCGCTCAGCACGTCGATGATGACGAAGTCACCGGCCAGTATCGTGCCGAGCAGATCATGATCGGCGGCGAGCAAGGCGGCGAAGAACGATTCATCGCACGCGAGGACCTCGCGAGTGTCGATGTCGTGTGCAGACTCCACGGTTCGTCTCCTGATGATCAGCCCGGGTTTCGCTTACATGCGGTTAGCGCCGGTGGCGGCGGGAGGTCTTACCCCATCCCGACGACAAGGTGAAAGCGCGCACTGGTAGCCCGGAGCCTGGCGAGGTAGTAGGGCCCAGCCACTGACGTTCCCGGGTCGCTGGCCGACTGGCGGGTCCCCGTGCCCGGGTCCGACGCGGGTGCCGCCGTCATCAGCGATGAGCCGGACCTCGACGGTGCCGACGCTAGCTCAGCGGAACGACAGGTGGAGCGGACCTGCGGGTCCGCGTGCATCTCGACATGGCACGCCGTCAGGCCGGAGCCGCGGGGGTCCTGCGGCTCCGGCCTGGTTGACGAGAGAGCTAGCTGGTGACGATGCCGGCGGGCGCGGCGCCGGCGGGCAGCGGGAACGGGGAGGTACCCAGCTGGGTCAGGTTGCCGCCGTGGACGGCGAATGCGGCGACGGCGTGGGTCTTGCTCTGGTCGACATACAGGAAGCCGCCGTCCGGGCTCAGCCGGGCGTCGACCGCGCCGGCGCTGGGGCCGCCGGCCGGAGTGCTGCCCGGCAGCAGGGATAGCGCGCCGTTGGCGGCGATCTGATAGCCGGAGATCGTCCCCGGCGCGGTGTTCACGGTGAACAGGAACTGGCCGTCCGGGGTGATCTCCACCCAGCACGGGGCCATCTGGTGATCCGGGAACGGGGAGCCTGCGATCGAGGACAGCCTGCCGTTGCGGTGGTCTTTGAACGCCGAGACGGTGCCGCTGTCGGTGGCGGTGTTGTGGGCGTTGGACACGAACAGCTGGTCCGGGTTGGCCGGGCGGAACTCGCTGCCGAACGGGCCCAGGCCCTGGGCCGGGAACGGCGATCCGGGAGCGGCGGTCAGCCGCCCGCCGGAGCCGACGGTGAAACTGTCGATCACCGAGGGCCCGACCTCGGTGCCGACCAGCTTGGTGCCGGTGCCGTTGAACAGCACATCACCGGGCGCGGCGTCGGAGGCCAGCGTCACGGTTGACCGGGGGATGTGGAACAGGTGGCCGCCGAAGCCGAGCCGGAAGCCGGTGTAGTTGCTGTGGCCGGCCCCGGAGTTGGCCACGTAGACCAGGTCACCGTGGACCGCGATGCTGTCGGGCAGCGTGCCGCGGGAGGAGACGACACCGCCGGGCACCAGGCGGAGGGAGCCATCGGAATGGACCCGCAGCACCGAGAGCTGGTTGCTGCCCGCATCAACGGCGATCAGGAACCGGCCGTCCGGCGAGAATTGCAGCGCGCCCTGCGAGGCCAGCCCGGAGCCGGTCCCGGCCCCGCCGGCCGCGAACGGCGACCCGGCCTCGGGGGTCAGCGTGCCATCCGCGTGGCGGTCAAACGCCCCGATCGTGTTGGCCGGTTTGGTGTTGTCGTTGACGTAGACGTGCCCGACCACCGGGGACGGACCGGCCGGCGCCGAAGCGGAGGCGGACGCGGACGCGGGAACCGCCACGGCCGCGGCCGCGGCCAAGCCGAGCGCCAGCGCACCGGACCTGCCGCGATTCAGGAAATACGTTGCCTGCCGTGTAGGGATGCTGGCCGGAACGGCCGTCCGCCCGCGGCGATGTGACACAAACTTCATCTGCTGCCCTTTCCTTCCGGCGAGCCGGAACCGGTCGGCGGCACACGGCCGCCACGATGTTTGCTCACCATGTATTCGTAACCGACGACGGCAAGGTTTCCCTCAATCGGGCACAAAAACGAACGGCAGGCCGGCATCTCTCCGCTAGCATGTGCCAGCGCATTACCCGTCAGGTGCTGCAACAGTCTCGAAGGAACGACCCGGCGGTCCATGGTAAGGAGAAGGTCTACGGTTCGATTCCGTAACGGGGCTCAGATAGGCGGCCTAATTCGAAAAGATTCGAATGAGCCATGGATGCCGGTGGGGACTAACGGCTGCCATCAGGGCGCTGAGAGCCCGGCCACGGCCTCTCCCAGGCCTATCCGCAAGGAATCTGGCGATACCTGGAGCATCCTGTGCGATCCCGGATCCGTTCGCAGCCCGCCGGTCAGGGCGCAGGGCAGGCCGCCACCGGCACCGGCGCCGTCAGATCGCGGGACTGCCTGGATGCCCAGGTAACAACTCCTCCGGGAAGAGCTCCAGGAGCCCGCGGCGGGATGGTCAGGCGCGGTCAGCGCCAGCGTGTGCCGTGATCATGTCAGCGGGCCGGGCCGCGGATCGCCTCGGCCTGGATCCCGGCCAGCCCGGCGGGACCGGGCAGGCGGCCACGGTGACCGCGGCCGCGGCGGGCCCGGTGGCGGCGAGGGTACCCGCCGCGCGCGGCGTCCGGTCAGTGCCCGGCACCGGTGAGATCATGCGGCCCGGATGACGTGCTCTCGGTTCGGGCCGGGCTGGCCCGGCGCCTCGCCGCCATCTACGTGACGTCCGCTTTGGCCGCCACCGGTATGCGCCGATCACGCCGGGCGGTACCTAGCCGGGCGGGCTCTGCCAGGGTGATACTCCGAGTGTGGAAGCGCGATACGGACCCCGGCAACCGCCTGGCCTTACCGGACCCGCCCGACATTGTGCAGGCATCTGAGGTGCTCGGGGCTGGTTGAAGGCCTGGCCCGCGGCTGGCTATGGCGTTGTCGCGGCTGGTGGTCTAAGGGGCGAGGAGGATGAGCAGGCGGAATACCAGGCAAGGCAAAGCCCGGCGCCGCGCGGAGCGTGACCGCGGGCAGGTGACCGAGCGCGAGCGGAAGCGCCCCGTGACCCCGGACCAGGGGGCTCGGGCCGTCGAAGATCAGGCGGTTCAGGTGGCTCCGCGGCCAGATGGTTCTGGTCCCCGGAACTGGGATGAGCACGGTTCTGGGCTGCGCTCCGCCGCCGGCGGCGGCCTGATCGCGGTGGACCCCGGCGAGGCGGGTCTCGGTACTGACGCGGATCTGGAGAACGCGGATCCCGGTTACTTTGGCGATCTCGACCCCGACGACGCCGACCTGCAGGCCGTGCTGGCCGAGGAGGACCTGGGCGAAGCCGACCTCGGCGATGCCGGCGAGGTGGCCGGCGATCTGGCCGGCGACGTCGACGTACAGGAAGTACCGGACGGACCTGGCCAGCCGTCCGCGGACGCCAAGGCCGTGGGCCCCGGCGGGGCGGCCGCCCGCGTGGTCAAGCTGTCCCCGGACGGCGCCGGCAGGGACGAGGAGATCGTCGTCTTCGGTGACGACGATGACGATCTCCCGGCCGCGCAGGTCGCGGTGGCGGGCGCCACCGCGGACCCGGTCAAGGACTACCTGAAGCAGATCGGCAAGGTACGGCTGCTCAACGCCGAGCAAGAGGTCGAGCTGGC
>WNGJ01009930.1_pt1 | contig 10144 bp, 10 predicted proteins | sample 5400611 | NCBI WGS metagenome assembly WNGJ01 (sample SAMN13153375, study PRJNA577476) | soil metagenome | isolation source: 40 cm soil or saprolite under Garry oak tree replicate 1 | place: USA:California | collected 2016-06-15
GACTGGTTCTGAAGCGCTCGGACAGATATTGTCCATTTGATGGATCCGCTCTCCGACGTGCTCGACCTCAGCCGTGTCAGCGTGGCGCTGATGGTGAGCGTCCGAGCGTGCGCGCCGTGGGGCCTCGACCTCCCGCAGCGCCCGGGCGCCTCGTTCCACGCGATCACGTCCGGGACGGCGTGGCTGCGCGTGGGCGACAGCGAGCCGCTGCAGCTGATGCCCGGGGACGTCTTTCTGCTGCCGGCCGGCGCCCGCCACCGCCTGTCGTCCGAGCCGGAGGGCCGCTGCGTCCCGTTCGACAGCTCGCTGCATGAGCGGCCGATGACGCCGGACGGCGACCTCACACTCGGCGCATCGGGCGCGGCGACGACGTTCGTCTGTGCGGCGTTCGACTACGACCTCGAGGTGGGCGAGCCGCTCATGGGCCTGCTGCCGCCGGTGATCCACGTGCCCGCCGATCCCGTTGCCGGACGCGACGTCGCAGCGATCGTCGAGCTGCTGGCAATGGAGGTCGGCGCGCGCCGGCCCGGCTCGCGCGCGGCGGCGGCGCGGCTGATCGACTCGCTCCTGATCGCGGCGATCCGCAACTGGATCGACCGCCAGGCGGACGGCCAGGCGCCGTCGTGGTTGCGCGCCCTGCGCGACCCGGCGCTGGCGCGGGTCCTGGCCGCGCTGCACGAGCGGCCGGCCGAGCCCTGGACAGTCGAGTCGCTCGCACGCGAGGTCCACGTCTCACGCGCAACGCTCGCGCGGCGCTTCGCCGAGGTCGTGGGCGAGCCACCGCTGACGTACCTCGCGCGCTGGCGCATGCACCTCGCGGCGCAGCGGCTGAAGTACTCCACCGACACGGTCGAGGCGATCGCCCGCGAGGTCGGCTATACGTCCGCGTACGCGTTCAACCGCGCGTTCGCGCGGCACCGCGGCCAGCCCCCCGGCCGCTACCGGCGGCTCGCGAGCGCCGCGTGACGGTGTAGAGGTCCCGCTGGTGGACCGCTGGCGGGGTCGAGCACCGGTCGGTCGTCGCCTTTCCCAGAGCAGAGCGGCGCTTGCGCCCGCCCCCGAGGCATGTTGCCTGAACGGCTTACACAGGATGGAGCCTTTATGGAGCCCCGTGGTTGCAACCGGTAGCAACCACTCGCAAATCGCGTCGCCGCAAAATCGGCACAAACAAGCCAAAATCGTTGCCGTGGGTTGCGACCAGCTGCCACGACGAGCGCATGGTAAGGAGGGGGTCGACGGTTCGAGTCCGTCAGAGGCGGGAGGTTCGAGACGAGCGCGATCTCGCCGAAGAATTCGCCGGCACCCCTCGTCGCCAGCTTCTTGCCTTTGCGCGCCACCTCGGCCTCGCCCTCGAGCAGAACGAAGAACTCGCGACCCCGCTCACCCTCGCGAATCAGCACCTTGTCCGCAGGGAGGTCGATCTCGTCCGCAATCGAGGCGACTTGGCCGAGTTCGCTCCTCGACAGACTTGCGAACAGCGGTACATCCGCGATCAAGTCGACCTTCGTGGCGCTGCGCACGCGGGCCGGCATGGGACGAGTCTAACGGCGCAGGTGACTGGCTGAGGGAGGGCCCACAAAGCGATGTCGACCGAGCACTCACACGGCCATGCGGTTTCAGCGCTAGGCGAAGTGGAACGAAGCGCTCCTGCAGCATCTGTTCACGCGCGGATCTCAATGCGGTGTCGTTCGCGGGTTCGAGTCCCGTCGCTCCCGCTGTTTACACCTCGTCCCTCCGCAGTGGTTCAGGCGTCGCGGACGCGCGCTCTGAGGAGAAGAGCCGGACGAGTTCAGCGCGGGAGTGGATGCTGAGCTTGCGGTAGACGCGTGTCAGGTGGAACTCGACCGTCTTCGGGCTGAGGAAGAGCGCGGCGGCAACGTCGCGGTTCGTCCTTCCCTCAGCGACCTGAAGCGCGATCTGAAGCTCCTGCGGGGTCAGCTTCTCGGGCGCCGTGGGATCGCGTCGGGGGATCGACTCGCCGCTCGCTCGCAGCTCGCGGCGTGCCTGCTCCGACCAGGGGGCCGCGCCGAGCCCGTCGAAGAGCTCAACCGCACTGCGCAGATGCTCGCGCGCGTCGACGCGGCGCTTCGCGCGTCGGAGCCGCTCCCCGTAGAGGAGCTCCGTCCGCGCACGCTCGAAGGGAGAACCCGCCCCCTCGTGCAACTCGAGTGCGGCGCCGAAGTGCTCGTCCAAATCGTCGTCTGTCCCGAGGAGGCCGTGCAGGCGCGCGACGGCGGCGAGTGCCCAGCGTCGATCCAACGCGCCGGCGAGCTCCGCGAGCTTCGCCAGCTCGCGCATCGCGGCCTCGCGCTCGCCGGCTCGCGCGTAGGCCTCGATGAGATCGGGCGCGTACCGCAGGAAACCCGGCTCACGCACGCCGTGGCGCTCGGCCAGGTCCGCGACCGGTACGAGCTTCTCGATCGCAGCCAGTGGGCGCGACAAACCCAACTCGAGCAGACCGAGCGTCGCTTGAAGCCGTCCTCGGAGGAAGAGGTATCCCACCCCGAGCTGAGCCAGGTCGTCAGCGCGAGCAACGTCCTCGCGCGCCTCCGCCTCGCGACCCCCCACCGCGGCCAGCCAGGCAAGGTAGGCAAGGTTGAAGGCCATCGCACCCGGAACCGCGATCGACTCCGCCATACCCAGTGACCGAGCCGCGCCGGCGCGGGCGGCCGGGAATCGTCCTTCCAAGAGATCGACGAAGGCGAGACTCCTGGTTAGCCACATCTCGGCCCAGGCGTCACCGGTCACCCGCGCCGACCGGAGCACGCGCTCGATGTTGGATCGCGCCTCGTCGTAGCGCTCCAGGTACGCGTAGTAGTTCGCCCAGAGATCCCCCGTGGCAGGTAGCAGGAGACCCCGGACAGCCTCGTCCGCTTCGCTTGGCCGTCCGAGGAGCAACAGGATGAAGGCGAGATGCCAGCGGGTGTTGGCCGCAACGTCCGCCATCCACGGCTCCCAGGAACCCGGGGCCTGCCCGGCGGCGTTCACCGGGATCATGTCGACACTCTTCCGCGCCAGCCGCAGCGCACGCTCGAGGTCGAGCGTCCGGAAGGCTTCATTGCTGCTCACATAGAGCATGAGTGCCGCTCGTGCGGGGTGGAACGGAGCGACACGCTGGGCCTCCGTCTCGAAATCGACACCATCGTTGGTCAGACCGCGCCAGTCGTTTGCCTGCCAGGCGAGGACCGTGACAGCGGAACGGATACCCGCGTCGCGGACACGGGTAAGGGCCCGCTCGGCAAGCACCCCCGCGCGGTCGAGATCGCCGCCATGTTCCGCAGCTCGCCCGGCGGCGTGTAGCCGGCGGGCGCACGCATCGTCGTCTTCACTCAGCTCGGCTGCGCGCTCGAGCGCTCGCGAAGCCGACGCTTGACCTCCGCGGTTGACAAAGCGCGAGGCGGCGGCTTCGAGAGCCGCGGCGACTGACTCGTCGGGACCTTCGGCGGCCGCTGCCAGGTGCCACGCGCGCCGGTCGGAATCCTCTTCGCCGGTGAGCGCGTCGGCGAGCGTGCGATGAGCCGCCCGACGCTCGTCCGCAGGAGCGGCGTGATAAACGGCCGAGCGTACGAGCGGGTGCCGAAACGCGACCGCGCCTGCGTGGATGCGGACGAGCCCGGCATCTTCGGCCGGCTCCAGTGCGGCGAGGTCGCCTCCCATCGGCGAATCGGAGGTTGCGGCGGCGAGCAGCGCGCGACGCGTCTCTGGGGGGAGGCCGCGAAGCGTGCGCCGCACGGTGCGCTCGACGCTTTCGGAAGCGGGCAAGTAGTCCGGAAGAGGCTCGCTCCCGGCCCGTTCTCCCTCATCGAGCAGCGCGGCGACCTCGAGCAGGGCAAGCGGGTTCCCGCCCGTCGCCGCGGCGAGGTGGCGCGCGACCTTCGCGGCGATCGCCGAGCCGAACCGCTCGCGAAGAAGCTCCATCGACGCCGCCGCCTCCAGCGGCCCCAGCTCGATCGTGGGAAGCGCGACGCCCAGGTCCGTGCCTTCGCCTTCGCGGACGGCAAACAGAAGCGCGAGCGACTCGGCCGTGAGCCGCCTCGCCGCGAAGGTGAGCGCTTCGGCAGACGGACGGTCGACCCAGTGTGCGTCGTCGACAACAACGAGCAGCGGGACTCGCTCGGCCGCCACGCCGAAGAGGCTGAGCGCACCCGCGTAGACCGCGAGCCTATTCGTCGCCGCGATCCACTCGAGCGCGAGCGCGGCGCGGACGGCGCGCGCCTGCGGCTCTGGAATCTCCGGGAGACGAACGAGCAGCGGCCCGAGGAGCGCCTGCAAGCCCGCAAACGGAAGCTCGGCCTCGGATTCGACCGCCGTGTAGTGCAACACCTGGAACCCGCTCGCCTGCTGGGCGGCGTAATCGAGCAGCACCGTCTTGCCGATCCCGGCGCTGCCGCGGAGCACGAGAGCGCGGCCGCGGCCGAGACGCGCCTCCCTTAGCAGCGCATCCAGTTGCTCGAGCTCGCGCTCGCGACCGATCAGCATGGCCGAACGCTAGTGCGAAGAGCAGGTCCAGGGAAACCCCTGAAGCGCCGAAGCCCGGTGGCGCAGCACGATCCTCGGCGATGGAGGAGACGCCGCCACAGCCGATCGTCTACTCGCTCCAGTTCCGCGGGCGGATCACATCACTCTCGTCACGAGTGCTCGAGCAACGCGCAAGCGCGCCGAGCCAGATACTGATCACGACCGTCGACGCCAACGGGCTCGCTGGGCATGTCCAGCCGGGTGAGGGCGAGGAAGCGCTGCTCGTCTCGCGCCTCGCCCTGGCGGATGACGGCTCCTTCGACCAGTCCGGAACGATCGAGTTCGCCCCGGGCCACGTACTCGCCTTTCGCAGCGTCGGCCCGGCTCGACTCGGCCGCTCGCCCGACCCTCACCTTCGGCACGGCGCCGCCGTCTGGGAGGTCGAGGGCGGCGAGGGACAGTTCCGCGGCGCTCATGGGCGCATCACGTCGAACTTCTTCATGTCGGACACCAACGAGCTGACAGACAACCACTTCGGGCTGATTTTTGTCGCACGCGCCGCGGCAACCCACGCTCCCAAAGCAAGGACCCGCGCTCCGCTTCGACGCCTGGGCATCCGCGAGACCTGGTCCCAGTTCCGTCGCTCGAGCGCTTTCAATGATCTCCTTGCGGAGTGCGCCCTCTGGACGGCGCCATGGACCGGTTTCCAGCCCTACCAGGACCACGACTGCGCGGAAGAGTTCGCGGTGGGCGCGGTATGGAGGGACTTCCCGTACTACGACAGCCCCGACGGCGCACAGCCGTCGCCTTCGTCGATCAGCGCTCAACCTCAGCCTCGACGACGACACGAAAGGAGATGACATGCACAAGGTCAAGCAGGTGCTCACCTTCGCCGTACTCACGACCGGCCTCGCCGTCTCGCTAATGCACGCGAGTCCGGCAGGTGCAGCCACAGTGACGCATCAGATTCTCTCCCCGGGTCCGCCGGAATCGTTCTACGCCTGCAACTTTCCGTTGATCGCAAGCTTCAGCGGCACGGTCCAGATGACGCAGATCGAAAACAAGGATTCGGTGCAGCTGATCTTCACGCCGGTCGGGCCGCAGACGATCACGGTCACGAATCCGGCCAACGGAAAGAGCATCACCGGGATCGGCCCGAACTCGCCCTCGGGCGAGATCATCAAGATCAGCGAGAGCTCGTTCGTCGACCACCTGAACGGAATCTCGCTGAACTTCGTGCTTCCGGGGGTCGGCGGCGTCCTCCAGGTGATCGGAAACGTCAATTTCGCCGACGACACCTTCAGCGGTCGGGACACGCGCGGAGACACCACCGCGTTCTGCGACTACCTGGCCGGCCCGTAGCAAGAAACGGCGTGGGATTGAGGGGGGTGACGCCGCCGCTAGGCGCGGAGGTACGTGAGCACCGCGTGAACTCCCTTGTTCTCGAGAGCGCTCTCAGGAAGAGCGAGCTTCTGGAAGATGTGGCGCGCGTGAGTTTCGACGGTTTTCGGCGTGACGTTAGAGCCGCCGCGCGATTCCACGATCGGTGAGGCCTTCCGCCATCAGGTTGAGCACCTGACGTTCTGTTACTGGCTCCTCGCGCACGCACGGGGAAAAGGGTTGGCTACATCCGCGCTCCGGCTCGTCGCACGCTGGGCGTTCGACGCACTCGGAGTCAAGCGAATCGGATTGAACACTGATCCGCGAAACGTCGCGTCAGCCCTGCGTTGCCGAACGCGCAGGCTTCACACGCGAAGGTCTGCTGCGCTCCTGGGCATAGGTCAACGGCGAGCGTGTCGACCAAGTGTCGTATTCACTGCTTCCGTCGGACCTCACGGCGGTTTCCGCAAGCGGATAGCGGGGGGGTAAAGCGTGGGTTCGAGCCCCGTCGCTCCCGCTCACCGGCCGAGTCGCCTGACGGCCCGCATCGGCGGAGGTTCATCGCGGATGATCAGTCGGCGCCACCGCCTCGCCCTGGCATTTGGCGGCGCCTCTGATCGACCCCCCTCTAAACGAAAGGGCTCAACCTCGGCTGACGTCGCTTGCCCGACGCCAAAGCGCCCGTTTTGGGCCGATTGGGATGGAACAGTTATGGAACAGAGGGGGCGCAACGGCTGGCAAACGTTCGGTTCGCCAGAGGTCCAAAAACGGCTTTACGTAGCGAGAGACCGTTCCCGTCGGCTGCCACCGGTTGCCGTTTGGATCGCATGGTAAGGAGGGGGTCGACGGTTCGAGTCCGTCAGAGGGCTTCCGGATTCTTCCTGCTTAGCTTGCCTTTTCGTTCTCCGAGAGGACGACGGTTGACACTTCCGACGTCCACGCAGCGTCCACGGCGTGGACGCCGACCGCTTCGGACTCAGTGAAAGCGTCGAGGAGATGAATCGCGTGGTCGCGGCCGTCTCGGGCGAGATGGCCGTAATGGCGGTCGATCATCGTCAGGCTGGCGCCCATGTAGCGCGAAAGGTCGAAGGTGGAGATGCCGGCACGAAGGGCGAAGGTCGCGAAGGTGTGGCGTAGATCGTAAACGCGCCGCAGCGGCGTGATCCCGGCGGCGTGCTGGGCGGGTTTCCAGTCGCGGTTGCGGAAGTTGTGCAGATCGAGGTGCCCGCCGCGGAGCGAGGGAAACAGGAGCGCGCTTCCTGATCTGGGGGGCAGCTGCTCGAGTGCTGCGAGCGCGATGGCCTGCAGGGGCACCGCGCGAACGCTCGCTTCGGTCTTCGTGCACTTGACCCGCCCGTTCCTGTAGGCGCGGGGCACGTAGACGACGCGCGCCTGCTGATCGATGTCACGCTGCTCGAGCGCGATCCATTCCCCCGGCCGCAGCCCGGTCGCGGCCGCGAAAAGCACCATCGGTCCATTGCGCGGCCCGAGCTTGGCGGCGACCGCCGCCAGCTCCGCCCACGACTCGAACGGACGCTTCTCGGTGTAGCGCCGCTGCGGGTTGTCGACTCCGTGCTTGGCCGGATTGACGTCGATCATCCCCCAGAGGACAGCACGCTCTAGCGCTTGTCTCAACGCCTGCGTGGCCTCGAAGCGGTGACCTGGCGCAATGGTCATCCGCCAGGAAGCGATCGCTTGGGAGCGAAGCTCCGGCAGCCGGCGTGTACCGAAAGCCTTCACTGCTTTGGTAAGCAGCCAGCGCAGTTTCTCGATCGTCTCAGGCTCTCCGGCGTGCTGTGCCAGATACTCGTCGACGAGCTCACCGAGCGTCAGGGCGCTCCCGCAGCCTCGCTCTCTGCGCACGTGCTCGAGCGCCCCCGCTCGAGCGCCTCGCTCGCGTCCCGCTCGGACGCGAAACCACCTCGCTGCACACGTCTCGAGCCGCGGCCACCCACCCGATAGCGAAACGCCCACCGAGCCTTTCCGTCGCCGCCACCCCTCAGCCTGAACACCTGACCTTCCTGCAGCATCACGACCACTCCTCTCGACCCACCGAACGAGTTGTGCAACCGCGGTTGCACATAAGCAGTAGTGTTACCAGCGTGGCCGCGAAGAGGATGGCGTGGGTGCTGCTTGCCTATCGGCTTCCGCGCGACCCGTCGACGCCGCGAAGCGCGCTCTGGCGCAAGCTGCGACGGCTCGGCGCCGCGCAGGTGCTGGATGGTCTCGCCGCGCTGCCGCTCGATGCGCGCAACCGCGAGCAGCTGGAGTGGCTCGCGGACGAGGTCATCGAGGCCGGCGGCGAGGCGACGATCTGGGTCGGCGAGCTCACCTCGGCGGCGCAGGAACGTGAGCTGGCAACGCGGATGGCGGAGGCGGTCGCGGCCGAATACCGCGCGCTGATCGACGACGCAACGGCGGCGCGCGCGGAGCGACCCGGACCGCGGCGCCGCACCCTTGGTCGGCTGCGGCGCGAGCTGCGACGAATCAGGGCGCGCGACCACTTTCCGCCCGCCGAGCGCGAGCTCGCCCAGCAAGAGGTCGAGGAGCTCGCCGCGCTCGTCGAGGAGCCAGTCGGATGAGGTGGGCCACGCGCCGACACTGCCACGTCGACCGCGCCGCCTGCGCCTGGCTGATCCGCCGCTTCCTCGACCCGGAAGCGGAGTTCGTCTTCGTCGACGACCCGGACGAGGTGCCGGCCGACGCGACCCCGTTCGACATGCGCGGGGTCGAACTCTCCCACCACGGCGGCGACTGCAGCTTCGAGACCTTCCTGCGCCGCTACGAGCTCGGCGATCCGGTGCTCTGGGAGATCGCGAAGGTCGTGCACGAGGCCGACCTCGCCGACGAGCGCTACGACGCGCCCGAGGCGCCCGGACTCGACGTTCTGCTGCGTGGGCTGTCGATGCTGCGCGAGGACGAAGAGTTGCTCGCGCTCTCGGGACCGCTCTTCGACGGCCTCTACGAGTACCGCAAACGCGCGCTGCTGACGGGCCGGGAGCCGGCATGAGCGGGCTTGCGCGCGCGAACCGAGTGGGATGCGGTCGGCACGGACCATGCGCGGGCTGTTTCCCCAAGCCGGCGCTCGTCGTCCCCGTCGCGACCGCCGGCCTTGCACTCCACTAAGAGGAAAGGAGAACGAGCATGAAGTGGGTCACACGCGAACGACCGAAGACCGACCGGATCGCCTGCCCCTGGTTGATCAAGAACTTCATCGACCCGAAGGCGGAGTTCCTCTACGTTCCCACCGAGCAGGTGCTCGAGGTCGCCGAGCGCGAGGGTGCCCACTCCTACGACGCCCCGAATGCTGAATACACGCACCGTGACGGGCTCTGCTCGTTCGAGGTGCTGCTCGACGAGTACACGCTCGACGAGCCGGCGCTGCAGCTGCTGGCGCGGATCGTGCACGGCGCCGATGTCGCCGACGACCGCGACGAGACACCGCAGTCGCGCGGCCTGCTCGCGGTCGCCGAAGGCTTCCACCTGCTCAACCTCGGTGACCACCGCCAGCTCGAGCTGTCGCTGCCGGTCTACGACGCGCTCTACGCCTGGTGCAAAAACGAGGTGGCAAGCGCCGGCGAAAGCGCCTGAGGTGAGTCTCGCCAGGGTCGGCTTCATCGCGATCCCGCCCGGAGCGAAGCCGGGCTTCGACCACGCCGACGTCCACCGCCAACGTCGGCGCATCTACGTCGCCCACACCGGCGCCGACCGGATCGAGGTGCTCGACTGCAACGCTCGTAGCTACTTGCGCGCGCTGCCGGCGGAGCTGCCCGGCGTCGCCGGCGTTCTCGTCGACGAGGAGCACGAGCTGCTCTTCTCGAGCGACCGCGGCGCCGCCCGCGTCAGCGTCTTCCGCTGCTCCGACGAGCAGCTCCTCGGACAGGTCGAGGTCGGCCCGCACCCGAACGGGCTCGCCTACGACCTGAAGCGGCGCCGGCTCTACAGCTTCAACCTCGGCGAGCCGCTCGGCGAACACTGCACCGCCTCGGTCGTCGAGCTCGACCCGATGGTCGTACATGCCGAGCTGACCTTGCCGGGCCGGCCGCGCTGGGCCGTCCACGACCGGGAGCGAGACGTCGTCTACGCCAACATCCAGCAGCCGGCGCAGATCGTCGTCATCGACTGCGAGCGCACGGTGATTGAGCGTGCGCTCGAGGTCCCGAGCGCTGGTCCGCACGGGCTCTGGCTCGACTCGGGGCGCCTGTTCTGCGCGGCCGACGGCGGTGACCTCGTCGTGCTCGACAGGGACAGCGGCGAGCTGATCACGAGCCTGCCGCTGCCCGGGGTGCCCGACGTGGTCATGCAC
>WNGJ01012368.1_pt1 | contig 10144 bp, 5 predicted proteins | sample 5400611 | NCBI WGS metagenome assembly WNGJ01 (sample SAMN13153375, study PRJNA577476) | soil metagenome | isolation source: 40 cm soil or saprolite under Garry oak tree replicate 1 | place: USA:California | collected 2016-06-15
GTGGGTCCCGGGAGTGGATCAGGAGCCAATGTCCCTTTGTTGAGAGTAGAACAAATAGCACGGCTCAGGGCGGTGGTGCCTGTTCCCGAGAAGTATGTGGCCGGGATGACCGAGGGGGCGAAAGTCGACTTCAGCGTACCGGCGTTCCCGAATCAAACATTCTCGGGAACAGTCGCGCGGATTGCTCACTCGGTTGACGTAAAGACACGAACGATGCCTGTAGAACTCGACGTCGCGAATCCGAAGGGCCGTCTGGCTTCGGGAATGTTCCCCGAAGTGCTTTGGCCCGTCCATCGTTCGGAGGCGACTCTGTTTGTTCCGGCATCGTCGGTTGCCAGGACCACAGAAGCAACTTTTGTCGTTCGCATCCGCGATGGAACGGCAGAGTGGGTGAACGTCCAAACCGGCGAAGTCGATGGAAAGCTAATCGAGCTTTTCGGGGATCTGCACCCGGGCGATGAGGTTGCATCGCGGGGCACAGACGAGCTGAGGCCAGGAACTCGCGTGAGTGCGAAGCCGGCCCCGGGGGACTCGCAAGGTTCACCGAAATGAATTTCGCAGTAGAAGGGTACTTGTTTGAACGGCGACGTTTTCGTCATCGCCGCACAGTAATGACACAGCGGTTCAGTAGTCTCCGGTTAGTCAACGCCGTTCCCTTCAAAATTGCCCCGCGCGACACGGAGATACTCTAGGAGGAGATCTAGAGCTAACCCATTGCTCGGGGGGGGATTCAGGGCGACTCGGTGGCTTTCCGGGCATCTTCATTTTGTTCTTTGTCGACGGAACCGGGATCTTGTTGCTCTTGTTTGTGCAGTCGCTCAAATTCGGCGAACATGTGCCGCGATTTGTCGACTTCTCCGAGCTTGGCATAAACACGGCCGAGCTGGTAATACGCCGCGCTCATACCGGGATCGTATTTTACAGCTTGCTCGAACTCCTCAGCGGCGGGTATGAATTGTTGCGAGGCTACCAGGAGTTTCCCAAGTTCGAAATGTGAAAGTCCGTATTTCGGATTGAGCTGGATCGCCTTTCTAAAGGAGGCTTCCGCTTGCGCGATTTCATTCTTCCGCAAGAGCAGAATGCCGATGTGACAATGTAGACGCGCGTTCTGCGGATCCAGATCAATCGCCCGCCGCAGACATCGTTCAGCGTCAGTGATCTTTCCCAGATTTGCCAGGGCGATGTACTGGAGAAATAAAGCTCGTGCTGCACTCGGATTCAGTTCCACCGCCCGTGCTAGATTCTCCTCCGCCTTATCGTATCTTCTAATGAAGTAATAGCTTATACCTGCAAGGTAATAAGGCTCATCCCAATTGGGCGCGAGCGCAATTGCCTTTTGCGCCAGCAGCAATGCGTTATCCTGCTCTCCGGCACGTTGCAGCAGTCGAGTGCGCAAGACTAGAACCTGGGGACTATCGGGAGTCATCGCAACTGCCAGCTCGGATTCTTTGTCCGCTTTCTCGAAGCGGTGCGAAGCGTAGTACGCGCTGGCGCGCAGGTAATGGTCATCCGATGTTTTCGGCTCTCCGATAACGTTCAAGACTTCGTCCGCCTCGCCGGATTGCAGGTAAGTTAAGGCCAGTTGGTGACGGATCTCGATGTCGTCAGGTCGGATGCGATTGGCGGCAAGCAGATACAAGGCAGCGTCTTTTGCTTGCGCATTCTGAAGGAAGAGCTGACCAACGGCAGCATTCCATTGAAAATCAGAACCGAAGTGTTTTGCCGAAGCGCGGGCCTCCTTCTGCGCCTCCGTGAGCTGCCCAGCCTCGAGTTCGGCACGGACAACATTGAAGACGACATCAGCACGTCCAGGATTGAGTATCCTCGCGTGCCGTAATTGAATCAGTGCCGCTGCCGGTTCGTGCAGTTCCAGCAGAACTATGCCCAAGTCATATGCGGCATCCGCCTGACTGGGGTCCAAAGTCGCGGCTTGTTCGAGTTCCGCGCGGGCATCGTGTAGCTTGTGCTCGCGCACGTAAGCCAGTGCCAGATTGTAGTGAGCTGAGTACGAACGTGGGTTCGCGTCCAGGGCTCGTTTGTAGTGCTGGATCGAATTTGCCGTCATGCCTTCGTGGAATTCGGTCAGCCCCCATAGCAAATAGACCTCGGCACAATCGGGATCGACTTCGGTGGCTCGGCTTAGTTCTCGAATGGCAGAGGCAGAATCTCCGGCACTGAGAGCCGCGCGGGACCGCGTGATGAATGGGCGTGCGGCGACACAAATGGTCGGGGGCGTCTGTGCACTGGCCGGATGGATTGTCTCAATCATTTGGAGTGCGATGACCACCGCGGCATGGAGACATCTCAACCCCGGAGAATTCGGGGGCCGCGCTCTTCGTGCCGGAAACGCCGTTCGAGTCTGAGTCACAGGCCTCCTCGTGGAATGGAGAATATCACCAGATGAAAATAGATTTCGTCTTGACTACTCTGATGCTTGTGAGTAACGTATGGGACACTTTTCGAGTTCAACTTGGAGATGCTCCCAAACCCATGCCGGTGGAGGTGCTTCATGGAGCGCCGTTTACTGTGGAAGGTTCTCGCTTGTGGTGTTGCCCTGTCTCTGCTCTTCCCTCTGTTGCTGAATGCCGAGGTTACGGGTTCCATCTCAGGAACGGTTACGGACCCGAGCGGCGCCGCCATCGCCAATGCCACTGTGATCCTTAAGAACGCGAATACCGGGCTCGAGCGTCGGGTTCAGACCAACTCTGCAGGCGACTACCAGTTTCTCGCTCTCCCCGTCGGGGAAAATTACTCGGTCCGGGCCGAGATGGCCGGATTTCGGGCCGCGGTGCAGACCATGATCAAGCTCGAAGTTAATCAGAAGTACAGGGCTGATTTCAAGCTGGCGGTCGGTGCAATCACCCAGACGGTGGAGGTTACTGGCGCTGCCAGCCAGGTAGACACCACCAGCACGCAACTGGGAGATGTCATTGGGCAGAAAAAGATGACCACGCTCCCGCTGAATGGCCGCAGCTACCTGGACTTGCTGGGCTTGCAAGCCGGGGTCGTGCCGGTCTCCTCAGAAGCCGCAATCGGGGACCGACTCGTTTCCGGCAACATGAGTGCCGGTCAGGTGTCCGTCAACGGACAACGCGAATCCGCCAACTCGTTTCTGGTGAACGGCGGTGATGTTGAGGAGAGCGTCGACAATGGCGCTTCCATCGTCCCCACTCTCGACTCAATAGAAGAATTCCGCCTCCTGACCAACTCTTTTAATGCGGAGTTCGGCCGCTTCTCCGGCGGAATCGTCAATGTTGTCACCAAGTCTGGCACCAACGAAATTCACGGTTCGGTTTACGAATTCCTGCGCAACGAAAAATTCGACGCGCGCAGTTACTTCGATCCAGAGCGGGGCGTGTTCAAGCGAAATCAGTTCGGGGGCACCCTCGGCGCCCCAATCGTGAAGAACAAGTTGTTCGTCTTTGGCGACTACCAGGGTACCCGCGAGATACGCGGGGTGTCGCAAAAACAAGTTGTCCCTTCCGTCCTTGAGAAAACCGGCGACTTCTCTGATCTCGGGACTACACAGTTTCAATCTTTTTCCGGCACGGTTCGTGGAAACGACGGCGATCCCAACAACTTCCCGGCCGTGTTAGGCCAGCGCTTGGGATATACAGTTGTTAAAGATGAGCCGTACTGGTTTCCGGGCTGCACCAGCAACGATTCCAGTACGGGCTGCGTATTCCCCGGCGCGAACGGACCGGTTATTCCTCAATCGGCCTGGTCTCCGGTGGCCGTCGCCACGCTCAAGTTCGTTCCAGATCCTAACGGAGATTCAGGAGGAACACCTACATTCGCAACCACGGCCGAAAAACAACATCTGCGGGACGACAAATACGGTCTGAAGGTTGATTTCAACACAGCGCACCTCGGCAACTGGTCCGCCTACTACCACTTCGACGATGCGAGTTACTTGAACCCTTATCCTGCGTTTACCTCAAACTTGCCTGGCTTTTCGGCGACCACGCCTTCACGAGCGCAGCAAATGCAATTGAGCAACACCGCCATCCTCAATCCAAACACCGTCAACGAAGTACGTGTTAATTACACCCGCTTCGCCTTCACGAAGAACAAGCCGGTCGGTGGATTGGGCAAGATCGAAGACTTTGGATATTTCCGCGGCGATTCAACTCATCCACTGGGAGTCATACCGACCAACGAGAAGTACGAGGGTGTGGCACCCATTACCTTCGGGCAGATGGGCTCTGCTTTCGGTCTGCCGGACGGCACCACCGGACAGTACAACAATACCTATCAGGTCACCGACAATTTTTCGAAGGTCGTAGGCAAACACTCCTTCAAGTTCGGAGGTGATATTCGCTACATTCAAGTCAACGAACGCAACACCTACACTTCCAACGGCTGGTTCGAGTTCGACGGCGGCGAGACTGGAAACGACTTCGCCGACTATTTGCTTGGCGCGCCTGATCTTTTTAATCAGACTAGTCCGCAGTTGTTGGATTCCCGCACCAAGTATTTCGGGCTGTATGCCCAGGACACGTTCAAAGCCAGGCCCGATCTCACTATCAACTACGGCTTGCGCTGGGATACGAGCCAGCCTTTCTACGACACGAAAAACAGAATCCAGACCTTTTCGCCGGGGATACAGTCCAAAGTCTATCCAGATTCACCAACCGGGTTTGTGTTCCCCGGTGACCCAGAAGTTCCTCGAACGCTGGCCCCCACGCAATACAACCGCTTCGCGCCGCGGCTGGGAATCGCCTATTCGCCGTCAGCTACCGACGGATTTGCCGGAAAGCTCCTTGGCGGACCTGGGAAGACCGCAATCCGTGCAGGCGGCGGGATTTACTACACGGCGATCGAAGATGTGACGCTGTTCAACGAAGTGGGCGATGCTCCGTTCGGGCTGTTCTGGGTAAGCCCTTCTCCCATTTACATCGAGGAGCCTTACAAGCGTCGCGTTGGGCAACCGGATCCCGTAGGGAACCGATTTCCGTTCACGATTCCGCCTCCAGGGGCTACTGGAATCTGGGCCCCGTATCTTCCGATTGCTTTTGCGCCCACTTACACGCTAACCAACAAACTTCCGTATTCGGAGCAGTTTAACCTTACGATTGAGCGCGAACTTCCAAAGAACCTGCTGCTGTCACTTGGTTTTGTCGGTTCTCGCGGACGCCACCTCCTGTCCACCGTCGAGTCGAACCCGGGGAATCCCGCAGTCTGTTTATCAATTCCGGACTGCGGACCTTTTGGCGAAGACACGATTTACGACTTGGGTGGTGGTAACTTCGCCTTCGGGACCCGTCCCTACTCGGTGACGTCCGGCCGGGAACTGGATAAGACAACCGGAGTTGGGTCGCTCGATTTCCAGAACAACGCATGGGAAGCAACGGCCGCAAACTCCAATTACAACGCCCTGCAGATCCAACTGGAAAGGAAAGTCGGAGCCGTTCGCTTCCTGGGCGCTTATACCTGGTCGAAGTCCATCGATAACTCATCGGGGTTCTTCGACGCGATCAATCCTTTCAATCCGAGCTTGAGCCGCGCACTCTCCACATTCGATATCGCTCACAATTTCGTCTTCAGCTACAGCTATGACTTGCCTTTTACAAAGTCAATCCACGGGGTCCAAGGCAAGTTGCTTTCTGGATGGACGATTGCGGGGATCACCCGCTTCACCACCGGCTTCCCGATCACCCTCAGCGAAGGCGACGATGCTTCCCTTTGTGGCTGCAGCGGCGCCGATACCCCCAACTACAACGGGCAGCCAATCCACTACCTCAATCCGCGAGCACCGGGCAACCTGTACTTTGATCCTTCCCCATTTTCGCCTGAGACTCCAGGTACGACAGGCAATGCAAAGCGTCGCTTTTTCCACGGTCCAGGTATCAACAACTGGGATCTAGCCTTGCACAAGAACACGAGTATCACGGACAGGACTGCACTTGAATTTCGGGCAGAGTTTTTCAATGTGTTCAATCACGCTCAGTTCACCAATCCTGACGGGGCCATCGATGGCAACATTGGCCTTGTCGGTGGTGCCCGTGATGGCAGGATCGGACAGATGGCGTTGAAGCTTTCCTTCTGAAGCGAAACTGGAATGCGCCGTGAAAGGGCACGTCTTCAACCGTGCCCATCGTTCGTTTTGTTCCAAGCAACTCTGAGTTCGTCGAGGACGTCAGCGCTCTAAAGGCGAGCGTTCATAAGGCGGAGGCAATGAACCCTGTCCTCAAGCGACTTTGCTGTTCCCTTCCGATGTTTCTTCTGTTTTGTGCGTGTTCGGCCCTTTTCGCTCAGATGAACGGCGAGGCTGCCCGCGACTGGTCCGTGGTATTCCGCGATTCTCTGCAACACAGTGTTCTTCAATTCTGGATTGACCATGCGCTCGACAAGGAATACGGCGGCCTCCTCGGACAATTGAATCGGCAGGGAGAGCCGACTGGCTCCGGCAACAAATCGGTTGTGCTCATTTCACGCTCTCTCTGGTCATTCTCAGAAGCGTATCGCCGGTATCCGGACCATGCGTATCAAAAGATGGCGGCAGAATGTCTGAAATTCTTGCGCGACAAGATGTGGGACAAAGAACATGGCGGCTATTACTTCATGGTCACCCGTGATGGCAAGATCGTCGACTCGACGAAGCAGTTGAACCCCATGTCCTACGTGATGGAGGGACTGGCGGAATACGCTCTGGCCTTTCATGACAATCAGGTTGCCCGCGAAGCTCTGGACTTGTTCCAGGTTATCGACCAGCACGCCCACGATAACCAGTATGGCGGCTATCGCATCGCCTTCACCGCGAACTGGCAATTTATCAAAGACTACAAGGATGGACCGAACGCGGCCGGATCGTTTGGAAGGAAATCCTACGACTGGCATTTAGGATTGGTCGAAGCTTTGGCTACGCTCTACGACGTTACCGGCGACGCCCAAGTGCGGGCCCGCCTGGAGGAACTGCTGGATATCCTCGTCAACAAAATTATCGACGTCGATGTCGGATACGGCCGCTACTACTTCCATGATGATTGGAGCGTGGCCGATCACGATGGCGATTCCCAGCAATCCGAATACGGTCTCGATCTGGAGGCCAGTTGGCTGATCGTGGAGGCCGCGCAACGCGTAGGTCGACAGCAGGATGCCAGGATTCGCGGCGCCAGCCTTGTGCTTGTCGATCATGCACTTCTCTATGGTTTCGATAAGGACCACGGCGGAGTCTATCGATACGGCCCTGCCACCCAGCCTGCGACCAACAAGGATATGGAGTGGTGGCAACAGTGTGAGGCTCTGGTCGCGCTGCTCAATGCGTACCAGCTTACCGGTAACCTCAAATACTGGAGCGCCTTCGATCTCCAGGCTCGATTCTTCACAGCACGATTCACAGATCACCAATATGGCGAGGTATATACCGCCCTCTTTCAAAATGGAAGGATCGACGACGAAAAGATTGGTCCTTGGAAGGCTCCATACCATGTCACCAGGGCTTTTCTCGAGATTATCGCGAGGCTCGGAGGAACTTTGTAGCTCCACAATCAGCGGTACGGCGGCAGAACTGCACTTGTAGAAACCTCAAGAAGCCTTTATTAAGGGTTGAATGTGCAAGAGCGTTTGCAGGAAGGGTACTTTTAATGAGTCCAGCAACTCGACAGGTTGTGCTGCTGGTTTCTCTCGCCGTCTGCGGTCAAGCGCAAACAATTCAGGTTGATAGGTTGATATTACGGCCACAAGCGGCAGCTTATCGCACAGTGCCTCGGTGACGTTGACTACGGAGCCCATTGTCAGCGTACGCACTTTCCAGAGCGGTTCCCTCCTGTATCTGGAATCGAGCGCAGGTGCCGATGTTGCACGCGTTGGCATGGAGACGGCGTGGGGCGGATCCATCGTAGAAGTGAGTCTAAACGGAGAGAATTTCGTCAATGCGCACGACGCGGGCCGCGAGGTGCAGCTAGCGCAGTTTGATGGCGATGGTACCCCATGGAATCCGACCCAGGGTGGTGACATTTACAACCACGGCAGCCCGATCCTGGCCCAGACCGTGACTGGAGACTCGATTTATGTCAAAACGCAGGGACTTAATTTTAGCCCGGAACCTTTCGGAGGAGGACCCGCTCAGCCGATTCTTCAGGATACTTATGCGGAAATGACCCTCACGGCCGTCGCTGATCATGCCTTTACTTTCAAACTGCACATGAAAGTTACACACTTCGGTACAGACCTGCATACCAACAATTTCCAGGATTTTCCTGCAGTCTATTGCAACTTGGAGGATGGCAAGCTGGTTATCTATGAGAACACTCTGCCTTGGACCAATGGCGCACTCACCTTCAGTACGCTGACGGACTTGGGGGGACATGCACCACGGATATATACGCCCGAGCACTGGTTCGCATTAGTGAACGAGCATGACATCGGACTGAGCGTGTTTGAACCTGCCTCGGCCTTTTACTTCAGTGGCGTGAGAGTCCCTGGAGATCCCGGTCCAACTGGATTCGGGGCGAACTATTTTGATCCCATGGCGATGTTCACGTTCAGCCCCAATAGCATTCTTGAGGGCGATGCGTACCTGATCGCCGGGGACTACAAGCATGCTCGCCAAGTCATTTACAATCTGCACAATCACATTGCGGTATCGGACATCATGACGCCGCTGGCAGTGGTGGAACAGCCACTGGCAAATTCCCAGATCGCCGGCAAGGTCAACGTCAGCGGTTGGGCATTGGATGATACGGCCGTCTCCAGCGTGGACGTCTACGTGGATGGAGTTTTGGCTGGCAATGCCATATGGTGAGGACCGATCTGATGTAGGCAAGGACTTCCCGCACGCGCCCGCCGCTATCGGTTACAGCTTCTTGTTGGATACGAGTCAATATGGAAACGGTGCCCACACGATCGAAGTTAGAGTACTCGATTCCACCGGCCATCTCGCCATTCTCGCGCAGGTGCCGGTGACTATTCAGAACTGAAAGGGGTGGACAATGGTCTGGTAGCCAAGATGAAGGCGCTGCTTGTACCGTACATCTTCGTCCACCGTGGAGATGATTGCAACCCTTGCGGCTTGTCCCCTTGCAGGTCGGGTGCATCAGTGGGCAGAGGATTCGGCGGACAAGACATCAACATCACCGTCGAAGGCGTACCGACGGGGATTGTTTCCGATTTGCCACGCGTCCAAAGCCTCAGGGGAAGGAGGAATGGGGTTTGTCTATCGCGCTTATGACGAAGTGTTGCACCGCGATGTGGCCGTGAAAGTAGTTAACAAGGATGCTCGTCTTGACGCATCAGCAAGCCAGAGTCTGCTCCACGAGGCGCGTGCTTCTTCTTCTCTAGCTCATCCCAATATCTGCACCATCCACGAAGTTGGCGAGACTGACGGCGAACTGTACATCGTGATGGAACTGGTCGAGGGCAAGTCTTTGCGAGCCATGACCGGTGACGCAGGGTTGCCGCCAGAGTCAGTCCTGCGGTACGGTGTTCAGATTGCAAGCGCCCTCGCCCGCGCTCATGACCGCGGTATCGTTCATCGAGATCTGAAGACGGCGAATATCGTCATCACTGCAGACGGTCTGGTCAAAGTCCTCGATTTCGGTTTAGCGAAGCAGGTAGGCAGTGGGATATTCGAGGGCACCACCCGGTCCTTTACAACTCTGCAGGACGCATCCAACGTAAGCGGCACTTTGCCATACATGGCCCCCGAAATCCTGCGTGGCGACACGGCCGATTATCGCAGTGATCTGTGGGCCCTGGGGGTTGTGCTCTATGAAGCCGCTTCCGGGCGTATGCCATTTGAGGGGCGCACAGGCTTCGAGATCAGCTCGGCCATCATGCGCGAAATCCCGAACCTGCTTGGTCCCCCGGTACCTCCCGGCCTGTGGGCGATCATCCAACGCTGTCTCACCAAGGAACCGCTGCAGCGTTATCAACGTGCCGCTGAAGTCCAGGCAGCTCTCGAAGCTATTCAGTCTGGTGCGATCGTCTCCTCCGATGCCGGCCCCGATCAGAGTGCGCCCAGGACTACGGTCTTGCACAGCGTGCGACACGCGCATGTCAAGAAGGGAGACTTTCTTTTGTTGGTAGGAACGACAAAAGGAGCATTCATCCTTCGCTCAAACGCGCAGCGCAGCCGCTGGGATGTCGGTGGCCCCTATTTCCACGGACACAATGTTTACGCGATGGCATATGACGACCGCGG
>WNGJ01019013.1_pt1 | contig 10143 bp, 13 predicted proteins | sample 5400611 | NCBI WGS metagenome assembly WNGJ01 (sample SAMN13153375, study PRJNA577476) | soil metagenome | isolation source: 40 cm soil or saprolite under Garry oak tree replicate 1 | place: USA:California | collected 2016-06-15
CCTGCACGAGGGCGTCCTCAAGCGCATGCAGAAACGGACGAACCAGTTCCTCTTGCTCGAGGAGGTCATCGAGGCGGTGGGGAAGGACGCGACGCGTTACTTCTTCCTTCAGTCGAGCGCCGACCGGCAGCTCGATTTCGATCTCGAGCTCGCGGTGGAGCAGTCGAACGAGAACCCCGTCTACTACGTGCAGTACGCGCACGCGCGCATCGCGAGCATCTTCCGCACCGCCGGCGAGCGCGGGATAAGCACGGAGGGCGCGAACATGGCGCTCCTCACCGACAAGGGCGAGCTCGATCTCGTGCGCCTAATCCTTCGCTTCCCCGAGCTCGTCGACGACATCCGCCAGCACTACGGCGTGCATCAGCTCACGACCTACGCGCTCGAGCTCGCGGGCGCGTTCCATGGTTTTTATCGGGATCACCGCGTCGTTGACGAAGGCGACGTCCCGCGCTCGAAGGCGCGGCTGCGCCTCGTCCAAGCCGTGCAGGTCGCGCTGCGTCAGACGCTCGGACTGCTTGGAGTCAGTGCACCCGACAAGATGTAGTCCTCGGCGCTGACGCGCCTGCGGTCTGCTGAGCCTCCGGCGATCTGGCCAGCCAGATCGCCACCTCAGTAGCTACAGCTCAAGCCAACCGGTCCGACTCCGCCAGTGCTTCCCGTCGCGCAAGTGCGCGACGATCGCGCGCTCGAGGGTCGTACGCTGCGGAAGGGCATCGATGTTTGGCGTGACGCGATGGAAGACGAACCGCAGGATGTCGGCGTCGCCCTCGTGACCCTCACCGACGAGCATGAAGCGGCGCTGGAACCGAAGCACGTTCGAGTCGGGCGACAGATAGTCGGTGAGCTGCGGATCGAGCAGCCACGAGTTGCAGATCCCAAGGCGCGTCGGCGTCTCCGGGAAGTGGCGCGCGAAGAAGCGCCCCGCCTGCGCGAGCGAGTCGTCGCACGCCTCGGGAGTGAGTGGCCCACTCTCGGGGATGTGGATGCCGAGCGCCGGGTCGCCTTCGCGAAAAGCGTCGGCGACGTGCCGCGCCTTTACGGCCATGCGGTTGAACTGGAGACGGCCGAGCTCGTAGATCGAGCCGCGGAAGTGCAGCGTGAGCCAACCGCTCGTACGGAGACCTCCGTCGCCGAGCAGCAGGCGATCGCGCATGAGGTTGCGGCCGAGGTCGGCCAGCGTCGCCCATGAGACGTCGTCAGGAATCCCGCGCTTGGCGTGGAAGCGGCGCGCGTCGGCGAGCGCCGCCAGGAAGACGTAAACGAAGAAGTAGCGGTCCATCCGCGTCGACTCACCAGGCGGGCCGGGGAGCTGCAGCACCTCGAACCCGCCGAGATCGTTGACGAGCGTCTCGTACGCGCGCTCGAGCGAACCCCAGATCTCCGGGTCGTGTTCGGGTGAGGGCCACGCGGCGAGGATGTCGTGCTGGTCCTCTTCGGCGATGGCGAGCCGTTCGAAGATCGCAGGCAGGTATGTCCGGTCGGGGAGCCGGAATCCGCGCGTCACGCCATGACGCTAGTCGAGCGGCGCTACGGCGCCTTGGTCGGGCTCGCGCTCGGCCGCGCGCCTCCACCGCCCAGTCCGGCGGTGCCGGTCTGCGATCCGAAAAGCTGCCCGAGGATGTTTGTCGAGCCGACCACGATCGCGGTCGCCGACACCATGCCGGTGGAATCCGTCGTCCCGATGACCGTGACCTGGTCGTTCACCTTGAGGTCACTGAGCTTCACGTCGGTCTCGGTCGTCTTCACGATCCGTGTGGTCGCTCCGACGAGCACGATCTCGGAGGTGGTCGCGGGTGACGCGGATGCCTGCGCGCCCTGTGAGCCGCGACGACCCCGATCACGATCTGTGGTGTCTTCATGTCATTCCCCTTTGTTCACTACTCGTATCTGAGCGCCTGGATCGGATGGAGCCGCGCCGCGCGCATCGCCGGGTAGAGCCCGAAGACGACGCCGATCGCGACCGAAACGCCGACGGCGATGATCACGGTGCCGCTCGTGATGAGGAGCGGCAGGCTCGCCGCTTGCGGGATGCGATGGACGACCTCGGTGATCGCCCAACCGAGCAGGATGCCGATCACACCGCCGAGGCCGGTGAGGGCGATCGCCTCGATCAGGAACTGATTGAGGATGTCGCCGCGCCGCGCGCCAACCGCCTTGCGGATTCCGATCTCACGCGTCCGCTCGTTCACCGACACGAGCATGATGTTCATGATCCCGATGCCCCCGACGAGCAGCGAGATCCCGCCGATCGCGCCGAGCAGGAGCGTGAACGTGCCGGTGACCGAGCTGAGCGCCGCGAGCGTGTCGTTCTGATTCGTGACGGTGAAGTCCGCGCTCGCGGGGTCGTCGATGTTGTGGCGCTGAAGGAGGATGTTTGCGACATCGCTCGTGGTGACGTCCATTGTCTCGCTCGATGTCGCCTTGATCACGATCTGATTCACGCGATTGAGCTGGCCGGTGAGCACGTGCTGTGCGGTCGTGAGCGGGACGAGGATCTGGTCATCGCGGATCTGCCCGAACGTGCTGCCCTTTGTCCCGAGCACGCCGACGACCCGGAAGTTCAGGATCCGCGCGCGCTGGGCGCCGCCACCGCCGCCACCGCCACCACCGCCGAAGGCCTGTCGGAGCTGGATCGTCTGCCCCACGGGGTCGATGTCGCCGAAGAGGTTCGTCGCGGTCGTCGAGCCGAGGACGGCTACCTGCGCATTGATATTCACGTCCGACACTGTGAAGAACTCGCCGCTGTCGAGGCCCCAGTCGCGAACGATCGGGTAGTCCTCGGTCACGCCGGTCACGCTGGTGTTCGTGTTCTGACCGGCGGCCGTGATCTGCCAACGGCCGGCTTGCTGCTCGGCTTCCGCGGCCGCGATCGTCGAGCCGAGCTGGTCCTGGATCGAGTGCATGTCGTCAATCGTCAGGTTCTGCGCCTGCGCGCCCGCGCCCTTGAGACCGTTGTCGTTGCCGAACTGAGGTGTGACCGTCACGAGGTTCGAGCCGAGATTGAGGATCGTGTTCTGCACGCTCTGTGATGCGCCGTTGCCGACGCTCACCATCGCGATCACCGCGGCCACCCCGATGATGACGCCTAGCATCGTGAGCGCCGAGCGCAGCTTGTTCACGACAAGCGACTGCAGCGCGGAGCGGAACGAGTCGTAGAGCTTCATTCGGCCGCGCCGATGCCGACAGCCAGCTCGTCCTCGGCCCGACGCGGGCGTGGCACGAGCTCGTCGCGCGCGATGAGGCCGTCACGCATGCGCACGATCCGCTTGCAGTGCGCCGCGACGTCCGTCTCGTGCGTGACCATGACGACGGTCTTTCCCATGTCGTTGAGGCGCTGGAAGATCGAGAGGATCTCGGCGCTCGAGCGCGAGTCGAGGTTCCCGGTGGGCTCGTCTGCCAGGATCATTGACGGGTCGTTCAGCAGGGCGCGCGCGATGGCGACGCGCTGCTGCTGACCGCCGGACAGCTCGCTGGGGCGGTGATGGATCCGGTCGCCGAGACCGACCTGCTCCAGAGCCGCGAGTGCGCGCTCCCTACGAGCGCGACGATCGCCGCCATAGATCAGAGGGAGCTCGACGTTCTCGATCGCGTTCAGTCGCGAGAGCAGGTTGTAGGTCTGGAAGACGAAGCCGACATGTTTGTTGCGGATCGCGGCGAGCTGGTCGTCGGAGAGTTTGTTCACGTTCTCGCCCGCGAGGATGTATGAGCCGCCGTCCGCAACGTCAAGGCAGCCGAGTACGTTCATGAGCGTTGACTTTCCGGAGCCCGACGGTCCCATGATCGCGACGAACTCAGCGGCCCGAACGTCGAGATCCACGCCGCGCAACGCGTTCACCGTGATCTCCCGCCCGATGCGGTATGTCTTCGTTATTCCGCGGAGCTGGACGACGCTCTGGATCATCGGCCGACGATGACTCCGGGCCCGCCGCCGAAGCCGCCGCCACCTGCGCCCGGACGCGCCGTCGCGGTCGCGCGCGCTGCCGGCAGGACCACGAGGTCGCCCTCGGCGACGCCACTCACCACTTCCGTCGTCGTGTCGTTGGCGATGCCGAACACCACGTCGGTGTCCACGGCTTCGCCGTCCTTCAATATTTGAAGATAGCGCCGGCCGGACGCAGTCCGGATGGCGAGGTTCGGGACCGTGAGGACGCCCTGCTTGCTGGCGATGATCACGGTCGCGGTCCCGGTCATGCCTGCCTTCACCGCCGGGTTCGCGATGTCGATCGTGACGTCGACGCCGTAGACGGGCACGCCGGACTGGATCGTCGCCACCGGATCGAGCGACGTGACGCGCCCGGTCATCCGTGATGTGGTGCTGACGGCGTCGACGGTGATGTTGGCGACAAGCCCGAGCTTCACCTTGGCGACGTCGCTCTCTCCGAGCGTTCCATGCAGCACGAGCGTTGTCGTGTTCGCCAGGACCATGAAGGGATTCGCAGCGGTCTCGCCGACCTGAGATGCGACCGAGGCGACCACGCCCGCGGTCGGGGCGGTGACGACGGCGTTGGTCAGGTTGTTCTGTGCGGTCTCCACCGATGCCGCCGCGTTGTCGACGCTCGCCTGCGAGTTCGCGAGGTCGTAGGGCTTCGAGTTCAGCGACGTCTGGGCCGAATCGATCGACTGCTGTCCGCGCTGCGCCGTGGTCGTCACGTTCTGTGTTGCGGCAGCGATCGAGCCGCCGACGGCGTCATTGATCGTCCCCACGTACGTCGTCGCCTGGGAGATCTTCAGCTTCACCGTCGAGACGTTCTGCTGCTGGCCACCGACCAACGTGTAGAGCGTCGCCAGATCGGCTCGCCACTGGTCGAAGGGATCGTGCAGTGACTTCGTCGACTGCGTGTTCAGGCTGGATTGCGCGCTCGTCACGCTGCTTTGGACCGTCGCGAGCACAGACGTCGTCGTGTCGAGTGCGCTGGTGAGGCGCGAGGTCGCGATCGAGTAGTTGGTCTGGGCAAGCCCGAAACTGTTGGCGATGCTGGTGGTGTCGCTGCCCGCGGCTGTCGCTGCGTCAAAGTCAGCCACGAGCGAAAGCAATGCGCTTCGCGCGCTCAGGTAGTCCGCGAGGGCCGGTGAAAGGAGACTGACCGAGTTCGCCCGCGCGTTCTGCAGCGCCGGGGAATTCGCTCCGGTCACGGCGTTCAGGGCGTTGCGAAGATCGCCGCTGTCGCCACCGCCGACGATCCTGCTCATCTCCGCGATGAGCGCGTCGATCTGCGACTGCATCGTGTTGAGGCTGTCCTGGAAGGAGGAGATCCCGCCGGTCGCGCTGTCCGTGAACGAGCTGAAGTTTGTTTTCGCCGTGGCGTAGTTGCTCGTCAGCTTGTTGAGGGCGGCCTGCGCCGTCGCCAGATCCTGCGCGGCCTGCTGCCGAGCCTGGTTCAGCGCCTTCTGCGCATCACCGGTCGTGGATGCGGTGCGGTTGTAGTTGTTCTGCGCGCTCACGAGGTTCGCCTGCGCCTGCGCGAGGGCGGCCTCGAGGTCCGTGGTATCGAGCTTCGCCAGTGGTTGGCCGGCCGTGACCTGCTGGCCCACGCTCACGTAGAGCGCGGCGATCTTGCCGGATGTCTTGAAGCTCATCTTCGTCTGGTTCATCGCCGCGACCGATCCGGACACGGCCACGCTCTGGATCACCGAACCCTTCGTGACGGCCTGCGTGCGGATCTCGGTCTTGGCGGCGGGAGCGTTCGCGCGAGATACGAAGACCGCACCTCCGGCGACGAGCGCGACCAGGACGATGGCGAAGAGCCGGCCGGGCCAGGTCATGAGGATTCCTCGGAATACGGTCATCGCTCTCGTCCCCCCTCGTCGGTCAATGCTTTAGGACGCAGTCTGCGAGCGCGTGGCGTGCGCCAGACGCGCCGTCACCACGGCACCCAGCGCGTATGCGAGGGCGCCCACTACCGCGATCGCGCCCAGATACGGAAGCTGCCATGCGATATAGATAAGGGAAGCGCCTAAGAGGGCGATGAGAGGGGCGGGCACGTGTCCGCTGTAACGACGGAGCCGCCCGATGCCAAAAAGGGCGTCCCCGAGGCGCCAGGAAGCCGCGGCGAACCCCACCAGAGCGGCAAGCCCAACCCCGACGAGGACGACGCTGAACGCGGCGAGGCCTACCTGGAGCGCCGCGGGCACCCCGACGGCTCCGGTGTTACGAACGGTCGCGAGCGATCCTAGGAAGACGATCCAGGCGAGCGCTGCTCCGGAACCCCCGACCCCCATAACGGCGAGGCCGGCCAACAGGACACGGAGTTGCGACCGCCAGCCGCCGAGCGAGGCGCGATAGGTACTCACGACCTGCTCCCGCGCCAGGACGAGCGCGGCCGATGTCGCCAGAAGAATGAGGAGATACCCCGCGGCGTCGCGCGCCGTGTCGGTGAGTCCGCGCTGCACCGTGACGATCGGCTGGAGCGCGCCCGGCAGATCGCGCTGCGCCTCAATGACCGTGCGCGCCGGAGGGGCCGAGCTGCGAGCGTCGAAGAAGATGCGCCTACCTGTCGGTGCGGCTGTGACGAGCGACGATGCCAGGAGGACCACGGAGATAGCGACCGCGAGCGTCACCGCCGCGAGAACGATCAACGCCTCGCGCTGTCTCATCGCGCGGTCCGCCGTCCTGGACCGGCGATCACGGCATGCGCCGCGATCAGGCTCGCGATCCCCACGAGCGTGAGTGCGAGCACGGTCGCGCCGTCGATGAAGAAGAAGGCGTCCGCGGTCTCCGCGGCTGCCGCCGCCATCACGTTGTTGAGCGCGGCGGCGAACTCGTCGCCGTGCGCGGCGTGCTCGTGAACGAGAAACGCGATCGAGGGAATCGCGAGCGCCGCCGCGATGATCCACTCCCACGCCTTTGGCCTGGTGGCCGCGACCTGACGCATGACCGCGTCGCGGAAGCCGATCGGAAGCACCTGCGGTGGAACACCTGCGAGCAGCTCCTGCGTCTGACGCTCGGCCGGCTCGAGATCCTCTGGCGCGAAACGGCTCATGCGGTCCTCCCCTTCAGACGTAAGGCGAGGCGCACCTTGAGCGCGGCCCGCGCGCGATGCAAGTGCGTCTTCACCGTTCCGAGCGGGATGCCGAGTGCATCGGCCACCTCTTGATACGAGAGCTGCTGCATGTGCCGAAGGGTGAGCGCAGCTCGATATGCCGGTGGGAGCTCCGCCATCGCGGCCACGACCTCGGCGACCTCCTCGCGGCGGACGGCCGTCGCCTCGGGGCCCTCCCGGGTCTCGTCGGGACGCTCGGGCAGCTCGTCGACCGGTGTCTCGCGCGCGTGCCAGCGCTGCACATGGTTGAGGCTCGCGTTGGTCGTGATGCGGTAGAGCCATGGACCAAAGGGAAGCGCGGGATCGTATTGGTGCAGAGCGCGATAGGCGCGAATGAAAGCCTCCTGTGCGCAGTCCTTCGCCGCGTCCGTGTCCGCGGTGATCCGCAGCGCGATGTTGAATACGCGAGGACCGTATCGCTCGACCAAGGTCGCGTAGGCGTCCGTGTCACCGGCAAGACATGCCTTGACGACGTCCTGGTCGGTGTCGGTCAGAGAAGCCTCCGCCGCCCCAGCCAGAAGGTCGGTCAGTTCGGACTACCCGCTCGGCCGGCGCGCTGTTTCGCTATTCTCGGCCCGCTTCATGGACCTGACCTGGCTCGGTCACGCTTGTTTTCGCATGCGCGGGCGCGAAGGGATCGTGTTGGCCGACCCGCCCGACCCTAAGTCTGGCCACGCCATCCCAAAAACCGAAGCGGCCATCGTGACGATCTCGCACGAGCATCCCGGTCACTCGAGTCTCAAGTCGGTCGGCGGCGAGCCCGTCGTCCTTCGTGGCCCCGGGGAATACGAGGTCCACGAGGTCCTGGTGACCGGCGTCGGTACGTATCACGATGATTCCAAAGGTTCGGTGCGCGGCCGGAACACCGTATTCGCGATTCGGTTGGACGATCTGGTCGTCTGCCATCTCGGGGATCTCGGCCACGAGCTTCCTGCCGGCGATCTCGAGCGGCTGGGTGACGTGGACATCGTGCTCGTCCCGATCTCCGGCGGTGACGTGAACCTGACCGCCGCGAAGGCCGCTGAGGTCATCCACCAGCTCGAGCCCAAGGTTGTGGTGCCGATGTCCTACGACCCGGACAAGAAAGAGGAGCACGTCGCCTTCGACCGGCTTTTACACGAGCTCGGCGTGAAGGCGCTGACGCCCGTCCCAAAGCTCTCCGTCACCCGGGGTTCACTTCCAGAGAACGTCCAAGTCGTCGCGCTGGACTCCCGGGCGCGCTAACCTCCCGGCGCGGGAGGAAGGGTTTATGAGCTATCCAGCGGCTACCGCGCGCGCATTCCAGTACGGACTCATCATCTTCACGCTTACGGCGCTCCTCGGCCTCGCGAACGCGACGCAGGTCTTCGGGGCGCTCGATCGCAACACGCTGCTGACGCACCTTCACTCGGGCACGCTCGGGTGGATCACGATGGGTGTGATCGCGCTCTCGATCTGGATCTTTGGCGGCTCCGGAGCGACGCTCACACGGAACGTGATGTTGAGTGCAATCGCGACCGCGGCCTACGTGCTCGCGTTCTGGTCCGGAAACTTCCAAGCGCGCGCGATCTTCGGAACGATCGAGCTTCTCGTCGTTCTCTACTGGTGGTGGTTCGCGGTATCGCGCGGCATGGCTGAAGGCTTCGGTCGTCTGGACATCCCGAAGCTGTCCGTCATATTTGGTCTGACGACACTCGTCATCGGCTCGACGCTTGGCGTGATCGTCCAGATCATCCTGGGCACGGGCAATCAGCTCCCGGCTGACACGCAGCTCGTCGGCGCGCACGCCTCGGCTCAGACCGGCGGCTACCTCGTCCTCGTCGCGGCAGGTTTCATCGAGTGGCAGCTGACCGGCGGCGGCAGGCGCACGACGGCAGGGCTCATTCAGATCGGGCTGCTGTTCGTTAGCGGACTGCTCCTCGCCTTCAGCCTGCTTCTTTCATCCTCGTCCAGCAGTTCATCTCTGCGCAGGGTGACTTCACGCAGATATCGCCCGGGCTGATCCACGCGCTCGATCACTCGTACTTCATCGGCCTCATGACCAACATGCTGTTCGGCGCGATCGTCGTGCTTACCGCGGACAGGCCGCGCGCCTGGCCGTGGGCCGATCAGCTCGTCTTCTGGGGACTGAACATCGGCGTTGTCGGTTTCGTGGCCGTCCTGCTCATCGCGGGATCGGGTGAAGGCGCGAAGCCGTTCACGCACCCCGTTTCGTTCATCGCGCCGATCATGGGTCTCGCTGCGCTGCTCGGGATCGCGACCTTCTCGATGCGCCTTTCGAACGCGCCCGCGGCCGTGCGAGCGCCCTCTCCGGCCTAGCGAGCATCGTGCCGGACGGCCGTCGTGGGACGGCCGTCCGGTATACTTTTCATTACGTCGCGCATGCAGCGCGGCGACTTTTTCTGTTCGGAGAGGTCCAGATCCGTGTACGCGGTCGTCCGTAGCGGCACCCGGAGCTACCGGGTCGAAGAGGGAGGCACGATCACCGTCGATCGCCGAGCGGGCGACGCCGGCGAGACGGTCATCCTCGACCAGGTGCTGCTCTTCGCCGATGGCGTTCGCGTTCGTGCCGGGACCCCCTTCGTGACCGACGCCATCGTGACGGCCCAGATCGTCGGGCATGGAAGAGGACCGAAGATCCGGGTGTTCAAGTACAAGAACAAGACTCGGTCGCGGAAGACGCGCGGCCACCGTCAGGACGAGACGACTCTCCGAATCACGAAGATCGAGGCATAAGGACATGGCACACAAGAAAGGCGCGGGTTCGACCCGCAACGGACGAGACAGCGCCGGGCAGCGGCTTGGCGTGAAGGAATACGCGGGTGCTCGCGTCGAGGCGGGGACGATCATCGTCCGTCAGCGCGGCACGAAGGTGCTCCCCGGCAACAACGTCGGCGTGGGCAAAGACCACACGCTCTTCGCGCTCATCGCGGGGACCGTGGAATTCAAGGCGGCACGCGACGACCGCCGCCGTGTGAACGTCGTCGCGGTATAGAGGTCAGGTCATGAAAGAAAAGATTCACCCCAAGTACATGCAGGCGAAGATCATCTGCGCCTGCGGCCGCAGCTACACGACCGGGTCGACGAAGCCGGAGCTCCACGTGGAGGTCTGCGCGGGCTG
>WNGJ01038778.1_pt1 | contig 10143 bp, 10 predicted proteins | sample 5400611 | NCBI WGS metagenome assembly WNGJ01 (sample SAMN13153375, study PRJNA577476) | soil metagenome | isolation source: 40 cm soil or saprolite under Garry oak tree replicate 1 | place: USA:California | collected 2016-06-15
TCGCGCGTTCTTGAAGAGAAACTACGCCGGTACAACATGAAGTATCGGATCGTGGGCGGTTTCAGCTTTTACGAACGCGCCGAAATCAAGGACCTGATCAGCTATCTCACCGTGTCGCTCAATCCGGACGACTCGGTTCACCTGCTCCGCGTGATCAATACGCCTCCGCGAGGCATCGGGAAAACCACAACTGATATGCTGGAAGAGCTTGCCGTCGAGCGCGGCACTTCCATTTGGGGCGCTATCGAAATCGCTATCGAGCAGGCGCGGCTGCCAATGCGCACGATCCGCGCTCTTGAAGCTTTTCATGCGTTGATTGCGGAATTCGTTCGGGCTGCGGAGGAGCTTTCCAATTCTGCGCTGCTCGAAAAGATCATTACCGGGACGAAATACATCGAAATGCTCGAAGAGGAAGGAACAGAAGAATCCGAAAGCCGGATTGAGAACATCCGCGAACTACTTACGGCGGCAGAAGAAAGCCATGAGCGCGGCGAGAAGCTCCGCGAATTCCTCGATCATGCGGCACTGGTTTCCGATCAAGATGCGTACGATGAACGCTCCCCGATTTCTTTAATGACCCTACACACGGCGAAGGGCCTGGAGTTTCCGGTGGTGATGATCACCGGACTGGAAGACGGCCTCTTTCCGCACAGCCGTTCCATTACGGAAGCTCCGCAGCTTGAAGAAGAGCGCCGCCTCTTCTATGTGGGAATGACGCGCGCCGAACACAAGTTGTATCTCACGTCAACGCGCTTCAGGCGTTATTTCGGCAATATGGATCAGCAGATCTCGGAACCTTCACGTTTTCTTTCGGAAGTTCCCGAAGAACTCATTGAAGAGGTTGGCGAGCGGCGCCGGAAACCCGCAGTGAAATTCGAAGGCACCAGTTATGATACGGTCGACGCCGTCATGAAGGTCCTCGGCGGAGCAGAAAAGAAGCCAGTGCCCGGTGTCCAACCCGGACCCAAGAAGAAGCCCGCCGGCGCCTGGGTACTAGGTACTCGGGTTAAACACCCGAAATATGGCTACGGTACGATCCTTCGCACCGAAGGCTCGGGCGACGATTTGAAACTCACGGTGAGCTTCATCTCCCACGGCCTAAAGAAAATGATCGCCAAATACGCCGACCTCGAACTCGCGTAGCGCGTTTACTTCCCGGACAAATGCACGAGATCCTTTTCATTTTCGCAGACCCAATCGAGCAGATCCGTGTCGGGCAGTAATTCCCATCCGATTCTGACGGTCCAGGGTTTCTTGTAAGCTTTCGGATCGCCGACCGTGACCTCGACTTCCATGTGTCCGAAATCGGGGCGCCGGAAGCGCTCGACGACGTGCAATGCGTCGCTATGCGGATGCCCGGCGACGTCAAGCCATGTTGCCTCCTTCAAGCCGACGGTATCGACGACCAACGTGGCGCCTTCCCATTTTCCGACCGAGTATCCGAACCAAGACGGCTCTGGGTCAACCGGCATGGGACGTTTGTCGGTGAAAATTTGCCGGTAATAGTGATAAGCCTCAAAAAGGAAGACGATCACGCCCGGCTGTTGAATGATTTTTCGGGGACTGATGTGGGCATCCGAATCCGTGACACTGTTCGGAAGACAGTGTCCATTCGGCCAATCCTTGCTGTTGTTCGCCTGCCGTTCCTTGAACAGCTTTTCGGCCCAGGGCTGCATCTGGATTTCAATGCCATCGGCGGCAAGGTTGCCGAGATATTTTCCGTCGGGAGGCGTTCGCGGAGTGCGCGGCGGATCTGGATAGTTTAACCACTGCGCACTCGCGGGGGTGTTCAGCGCGGCCACACAGAAAGCCAGAGCAAAGATGGGAATGATTCGCATTGTCCCCTCCCTGTTTGGAGAAATTATGGCCACAAAATGCACGAGACACAAGAAGTCGACGGGGGTTAGGCGACTTTGCGGATCAAGACGTAAAGCCCAGCACAGATTCCGAAATCAAAGAGCAATCCCGCATCAAGCTGGAAAATGTCGTGGGCGAGGGCGTTCGGCAGAAGCGGAGCAATAAGAAGGTAGATAACATTTCCTAAGAGTATCGCCAGCAGCATTTTCATCCAGTTTCGTACGGCCACTCGAGACACCCATCTATTTGGGACAAGCGGACGAAGTTCGCTGAAAGAAGTCGGCTGCGGCACAAGCAAAGTCGGCATCTGATTGTAGTCCAGCCAGCAGGCGGCGCTTCTTGCCGGGAGCGGATAATACGTAACCGATCTCTGGATACATATTTTGAACGTTGAGCGCTGTCCCATCGTGCAGGCGAAGCAGCTCACCTCGCCGCAAGACTTTTAATTCGACGTTCGGAAAATCGCGCTTGACGATTTCCTGAATCAGCTTGAAGAAGTACTCAAACTCCTCGATCGCGGACCGGCCGGCGGGGGTGGCCAGACGCCCCTCGTCCAGAAACGCAACAGCGAACCCATTGGCCTTGCCGGCCTGGCTTCTCTTTTGGGCGGAAACACTGGGCGCCTTCATGACGATCAATGCAATCATTATCAGAAGCTTTTTCACAGGGGGAGCTTACGGTGAGGTCATCAATTGGCCTAGTGCAGAAGTCTGGCAAAGGTTTTGCCGGATGAGAACAGTTTTGGGTTTTGTATAATGAGGCGGCTTTTTTTGAGCGGGTTTCGGGAGGGAAGACCATGCATTCTTTATATGGCGTCTTGAGCTTCAGCATTTTGTTACTGGCACCTTCCGCTTTTGCGCAAGGCCCAGGCGGGTACAATCCCATCGGGCCCGGAGTTGATTTGGCCGGAAATTGGGGCCCCGTGATGCACGAAGATGCCCACGAGCGCGGCCCCGGCCCCGAACTGGCGAATTACGCAGGCATTCCCATTACGGAAGGAGCGCGCATGTACGGACTGGCCTGGGACGCATCGCGTTTTACGATACCCGAGCATCAGTGCGAAGTGCACATTTTGTCCTATATCTATCGCGGTCCGTACAATCTGAGGATCTGGGAGGAGCGCGACCCGGTTTCGCAAAAGCTGATCGCCATCAAGCAATACATCGACAATTACCAACAGTCACGAACGATCTGGATGGATGGTCGGAGCCATCCTCCGGAGGCTGCACCGCATACGTGGATGGGTTTTTCTACGGGCAAGTGGGATGGCAATATCCTCACCGTCTACACAACTCATCTGAAGTGGGGATGGATTCGTCGTAACGGTTTGCGCCACACCGATCAGGCGACGTTGACGGAGCATTTTATCCGTCATGGAGACCATTTGACGCACACTTCCATCCTTACCGATCCAGCCACGTTGACCGAGCCATTGATCAAGACGACGGATTTAGTCCTGCGGCTGCAAAACGGGCAGGCCTGGCTTTACCCCTGTGAACCTGTTGTCGAGATCGTACGACCGAAGGGAACCGTCCCGCACTATCTACCGGGAGAGAATCCTTTCCTTCGCGAATTTGCCGACCTCTATAAGATTCCTGTCGGGGCAGCCTTGGGCGGCGTAGAGACCTCCTATCCGGAGTACCAGTCGACGCTGAAAGGAACAAACGCGAAATGAGACGACTTCTGGCCGCTGGGCTTATGCTGGTCTCGGTGCCCCTAATCACCCTCGCACAGCAACAGACATCCGCTGAGATTCAAACACTTAAGGTTCAGGGAAACGTGTACCTGTTGACCGGCGCGGGTTTGAACATTGCAGTTCAAATTGGCGATACGGGGGTGCTCGTGGTCGATACGGGCAAGGCCGAGACTGCCGAAAAGGTGGTTGCCTCCATCCGGAGACTTTCCGATAAGCCGATTCAATACATTGTCAATACACACATGCACGCCGACCACACAGTGGAAACGATGTCGTCCGTAAGGCCGGTCTGACCTACGTCGGCGCCAACATCACCGGTAATCTGACCGATGCGGGAGTCGGAGCGCAGGTCTATGCGCACGACAATGTATTGAAACGAATGAGCGCGCCAACTGGTGTTCAGGCCGCAGTTCCTTTTGGTTCATGGCCGACGGAGACATACCTGTCCGACCGAAAACAGATGTTTTTCAATGGTGAGCCCATTGAAATCATTCACCAACCGGCCGCTCATACCGATGGAGACAGCATCGTCTTTTTCCGCCGCTCCGATGTCGTGGTCGCCGGTGACATTTACGATACGACGAGCTATCCATTTATCGACCTTGAACGAGGCGGCAGTATCCAGGGCGAGATCAACGCTCTTAACAATCTGCTCGAACTGGCAATCCCCGGCTATCAGGATGAGGGCGGTACCTACATCATTCCCGGCAACGGATTCATTTCCGACCGGCCGGACTTGCTGGAATACCGGGACATGGTGACTATCATTCGCGATCGTATCCAGTCCGCGATCAAAAAAGGAATGACGCTCGAGCAGGTCAAAGCCGCCGGTGCCGATATCCCATAGCGGCCGTTTGTAGTCTGACGAAAGACTATGACAACCGGTATGGCGCGAAATCCGGATCTTCCCGCACGGGGGTCACGTTTGTCGAGGCCATCTACAAAAATCTGACTCAGAAGCGATAACAATGCGGAGAATGCGAACGATTACCCTGGCTGCATGGGTACTTATGTTTCCTGCTATCGCCCTGTATGCGCAGGCAGGACGCGGAAACGCGCCGCCGACGCCCAAAGCTGCCAGCATGACCGATTTCACCGGTTACTGGGTGAGTGTTGTCACGGAGGACTGGCTGTACCGTATGGTCACTCCTTCTAAAGGCGATTACTCAGGTTTTCCGTTGAACCCCGAAGGACGCAAGATGGCGGATGCTTGGGATCCCGCAAAAGATGAAGCGGAAGGCAATCAATGTAAGGTCTACGGAGCGCCCGCAATCATGCGGGTTCCAGGACGCCTGCATATTACATGGCAGGACGATTACACGCTTAAGATCGAGACTGACGCCGGAACACAAACCCGCCTCCTGAATTTTCGGGGAGGGTCGGCCGGCTCAGGTGGCGAGTGGCAAGGTGTTTCCGCAGCCCAGTGGGAAGTTGTCGCGGGTGCCCGCGGCCCGGTTCCCGGCGGCGCCATGAAAGTCCTGACGACGAAAATGAAACCGGGATATTTGCGAAGGAACGGCGTTCCTTATAGCGCAAACGCGGTCGTAACGGAATACTTTGATCGCGTCACTGAGCCAAACGGCGATTCCTGGCTCATCGTGAAGACCATCGTCGATGACCCGCAATATTTGGCTCAGCCATTCATCACAAGCACCCTCCGGTTGGAATCCCATGCCGTGTAGCGCGCGATGAGCCGGCGCCGGCTGCTCCGGAAGTTCTTCCGCAGTTAGACCTGATACACAGAGACCTTGCTCGTCATCTCTAGGGGCAGGTCGAGAACTTCATGGGCACAATGGCCGTACGCCAGTTAAACGTTCCGTCCGTTGTCATGTACTGTGTGGTGAACCAGAATGTGGAATCGTCAACCGGATCGACGGTCATGGATGCATAATCGCCCCATCGGGACAGGTTGGGCAATTGAGATCCGGTACCATCTCGCAATGTTGTTTCCGTTTGCAGCTGGTTTGCCGGATCAGATGCCAGCCTCCCTGTCGCCCGAATGCCGGGTTTGACGGACGAAGCGTTAGATACGCTGTAGCCAAGCGCAATGTCCCCGCACTTATTCATCGCGACGCTGCCCATCCACCTTGCAATGTTGTCGGCAGGGGCGTACGTGCTTTGCTGATTCACGGTAACCGTGTTGCCGTTCACTTTCAACTGATACCAGCGGATCGCCGAGGCCGCCGTGCTGCTCGTCACCGAATGGTTGACCACCATGGATTCCGTGCCATCTCCCAACTTGCGGTAGGCCAGCCGGTACATGAGCCGATCGGCGAGCGAATCCAGCTTTTGAGTTGTGCCGGGCTGAGGAATACATGTGCCTCCGCTGCAGGCGCGGCTAAATGCGGAGACCGCCAGCGTGGTCGGTCCGGATAAGGCCGAAGAACTGGGTGTCACGAAATCCGGGTTCATTTGCCAGACCAGGAGCGAGTTAGATCCGTACGAGATGAAGAAATCGCGTGTGGTATCGGAAGGCGGCGTGGTGCCGTCCAGATCCGCCGGCAACAGACTTCCGTAAGAGGACGATAGCGAATAGCAAATCATCACTGGGGCTTGTCCACTCAGAGCCTTATTCCGGTCTACCGCACAAGCTCTCGGACCCTGGAAGAAAAATCCGTTCCGAAAGATATTGAATGACATGAAATAGCCATTCGGCATTATCCCCAATTTGGGATAATCCGGGAAACTGGAGTTCCCGAAGGAAAACGCAAACCGGAAATATGGTCCCCTGGCGTCAGCCGTTTGTGAAATCGCAAAGCACTGAAGATAGGGCTTATTCGACACAGAGAACTGCGTGAACACCCAGCGTTGGGCTAGTTTGTCGAATTGTACGATTGGATCGCCATCGTTATTCGTTTCACAGCCGCCCCCAAATCCTTTCCACGGGGTGTTTCCAGCGAAAGGACCACCGTTGGACACAATGGCGCCGGTGGACTTGTCATAAATAGCAAATACCGCGTTCACCCATTGGACGTATTGCGTTGTGCCGGCAGCTCCGTTGGCGTCGCTGGGCGCATAGCGTGGGGTGCCTCCGGCTCCGCTGTAGAGTCCATCAAAACCGGTACCCGCCACCGGAGCAAGTGTGGAATACGACAAAGGCGTCGTCTGTGCCGCCGCACTGGGGCCTTCCGCATCCGATCCCGAGAATGGAATCCGGCCAAGAAAAACCGGCTGAGCCGCCTCAGGAATATTCACGGTTCCTGGAGCCATTTCGTGTAGCTGCTTTGACCAGTTTCCGGCAACCGCTTGGTAGACATCTGCCTGTTGGGAACGGCCCTGGGCCATCGCAGGCAGAGCGAAGACCAAACCGACTCCAAGAAATCCGCAAGTCCATCTCAACAGCCGAAACATGGGAACCTCCATTCGACGCGAGCGGATACGATAAGGACAGGCTTTAACTCCACGAAACTTGGGCATGCGAATCATTTGAAAAGTTCTCCTTACAGAATTGGAGCCCCCGGATTTCCCAGGGGGCGGTGTAGTGTACCAAGGTGGCGCTTGAACTCGAAACATCATTTCCCGAATAGCTTTAAATCAAGGTTGTATTGTCTACGGCTGCTCGGTGCCATTTCGGTGTATTCCACTGGAAGAGCGGTTCGAACGAATAGAGACACCCCCTGGCGGAAAAAACAGGTGATCGAGAAACAAAATGCGGGGAGGAACCGCGATTTTCAGTTCGTCGCTATTCGGGTCAATGACGTTCGCAGGCCGGCGCGATCGACCTCGGCACCTTTGATGTAGATCCGGGAGATCCGCTGCGTGTTTGTGATGTTGTCGAGCGGATTGGCGTCGAGCACGAGAAAATCGGCTTCTTTGCCGGGTGCGAGTACTCCCATCTTGTCGAGCTTCAGGTACTCGGCAGCGCGGCTTGTGGACGCTACGATCACCTGCATAGGTGTCATACCTGCGTTCACCATATTCTCCAGTTCATGTTGTTCGGACATGCCGAAGAGGTGGTCTTCAAGTCCCGTATCGCAGCCGAGAATAATCTTCGCGTTGGCCCTGGTAAGCTTTGCGAGGCTGCGCTGAAGGATCCCATACTGCGTACGCGTCCGCTGGACCGCGGCGAGGTCCCGGTTTTTGTATGCTTTCCTTATTCGTTCGATGACCGGCCGCGATACCGATTCCGTCAATAACGCCAGCAATGGGTCGCCTTCTTTTAGCCAGTGCGGAAGCTCCGCGTATGTATTCCACTCGGGAGCAAGATTAGGCATGACGTATACGTTGTGCCGCACAATGGAAGCGATAAGCTCATCATCCATTTCTTTGTCGCGGACCAGATGCGCAAAACCATCAATGCCGGCGTTTACGAGGTCGACAGCATCCGTGTGATAGAACACATGCGCATTCACCGGAAACCCGTGCCGGTGACCCTCGTCGATGGCCGCGCGGTACAGATTCGGCGACAGCCGTGGCGCCCGGCCGTTTCGGTCGTCGACCCAAATCTTGATAAGGTTTACCTTCTTTGAAGCGAGTTCCTGGACCGCCCTTCGGATCTGATCCTCCGTAGTCACTTCGTACGCGATGCCGGCGTAGGTTGCTCCGCCCGGTCCGGCATTTGGCGCGCCGATGCCGCGTCCGGCAATGCGGAGACGCGCCCCGCCCAGATTTCCGGCTTCCTGGTCGGCGCGAATCTGGTACATCACCTCTCCTTTTTCGATTCCTTGGGACTGCACAGCTGCAATTCCGAAGTAGAGCGCGCGATTCATGTCTTCCATAATGGTGTCGCGCGTGAAATTATCCGCACTGTAAGTGAGGCCGCGCTGGAAGCCAGGGTGACCGTGCGTGTTGATGAGCGACGGCATGACGGTCTTACCACCAAGGTCGACGCGCACGGCGCCACGCGGGACATCGACACGGCCTTTCGGGCCAATCTTGGTAATCGTGCCGTTTTCCACAAGCATCGCGCCGTTCGTAATGGGTTGGCTGCCATCACCGGGAATGAACCGCGCTGCTTCATACAGCACAGCGCCGGCTGGGGGCCGAGTCTGGGTTTTGACAAGGACTGCAGAATAGCTTGTCGCAAGGACGAAGAGGGCTGTAACCAGGAATACTTTTCGAATCATGGATTCATCTATACTGCATAACGTTCATAAAAGAGAGCATTTTCAACTGAGATGACGCTATCGCCTAGCCGAAAATTCCAATTTCATTTCGCCTGCAGACGGTTTGGGCCTACGGCGAAAATTTTGTGACATTCCAGATCAGACGAAGCATCATTAACGCGATGAGTTGGAAATTGCGGATGGCGACCCTCGATGATGCGGCTGGCATCGCCGAGATTTACGAGCCGATCGTCAGGTCGACACCAATCTCTTTCGAGATCGAGCCTCCAGGCGAACGAGAAATACGAAGTCGTATCGAACGGACGCTGCCGGCCTACCCCTGGCTCGTCTGCGAATACAGCGATCGCCTTGCCGGCTACGCCTATGCGTCACGTCACGCCGAACGCGTCGCGTACCAATGGTCGGTAGACACGTCGATCTACGTACACTCCGATTTTCAGCGGCGGAGAGTGGGCCAGGCTTTGTACACATCGTTGTTCCGCATCTTGGCTGCACAAGGCTATTACAACGCGTATGCCGGCATTACCCTGCCTAATCCTGGCAGCGTTGGGTTGCACGAATCGGTCGGGTTCCGTCCCATCGGCGTGTACCGCGAGGTAGGTTACAAGATGGGAGCCTGGCACGATGTCGGCTATTGGGAGCTGGCTCTGCAGCCAAAGCCCCTGGTGCCGCGATCGCTCCTGAGCCTCGCCGACATTCGGCGCGACCCGAGTTGGCACGAAATGCTTGTATCCGGGTCGTCTTTGCTTCGATCGTTCCCGGGAACCTTAATGGAGCATCCATGAAGAAATGCATTGTTCTTGGCTTAGTTTTCATTACGGGCGGCGCTCTCCCGCTATGGTCACAGCCTTCACGAACTCATGAACTGAAGCTACTGCCGGAGAACGTTCATTGGGGATATTATGATGCGGCGGTCAGGCCGGTACTAAGGGTAGCCTCCGGCGATACGATCCGCGTGGAGACCATGGTCGCGCGTGGACTGCAGCGGCTCAGAGCAGCGGGTGTTACTGAAACAGAGATACCGAGCGCGTTGAAAGCGGTCGAGGAGGGTGTCAAAGAGCGCGGTCCCGGCGCTCATCCCCTGACGGGGCCTATTTGGATTGAAGGCGCCGAACCCGGCGACACCTTGGAAGTGAAGATTCTCGGTTTCGAATTCCTTCATCCGTACGGCGTCAGCGGCTTTGTTCCCACCGCTGGAACCCTCCCTGACGAGTTTCCATACGCCGCTACTAAACTTATCCGGCTCGATGCAAAGGCCGGCACAGCGGAGTTTTCTCCGGGGATTCGTTTGAAAATTGCTCCCTTCTTCGGTTCCATCGGAGTGGCTCCGGATCCGCTGGTTGGACGCATATCGAGCGGCCCGCCGGGCCACCACGCCGGTAATCTCGACAACAAGGAACTGGTCGCCGGATCCACGCTGTATCTTCCTGTTCACGTGCGCGGGGCCCTGCTCTCGATGGGCGATGGGCATGCCATGCAAGGTGACGGCGAAGTGACGGTTACCGCACTGGAGACCTCGTTGCG
>WNGJ01043475.1_pt1 | contig 10142 bp, 8 predicted proteins | sample 5400611 | NCBI WGS metagenome assembly WNGJ01 (sample SAMN13153375, study PRJNA577476) | soil metagenome | isolation source: 40 cm soil or saprolite under Garry oak tree replicate 1 | place: USA:California | collected 2016-06-15
GTACCGCCACGGCAGCGGGTACAGCTTGAGCGCCCGCATGCCCACCTCGGACGTGCAATAGCCGTATACCGTGAGGTACTTGAGCCTCGCGAACCAATGGTCGTTCGTGCCGGCGGCGAAGGCTGCGTTATCCAGCGCGTTGAGCAGCGCGAGCTGATCGGCTTCGCTGCGATCTACGAAATTTCCCCGCGAGTCCAACTCTTTGAGCCCCGCAAGAAAACGCTCGCGCTCCTCGGGTGTGTGCCAGTCGGTCAGCATCTTCTCGATGAAGGCTCCCACGTTTGCTTCGGCGGCACCGGGAAGAATGCGTTCAGCGGCGAGGGCGACCGTAGGATTCGGAGGGTTGTTCGTCCTCCGATGAACGTCGCGACCGAGCGCGAAGAGATCATCGGGCGCGAGGGAGTCCAGGCAACGCAGTCCCGCCGTCGCCACCAACCACTGGATCAGCTCGCGTCGTTCCATCGGCCCTCAGCCTCGAGATAGCGCCGCGCGATCGCGCCCGACTCCTTCGGCGTGCGGGCAGCGTCGGGGACGCTATCGAGCTCGACCACTCCCCAGCCGTCGAACCGGATCGCATCGAGTGCCGCGAACACGGCCGGGAAGTCCACGCGACCGCGGCCCAGCTCGACGAAGCGGTCCGACGCGTCGAGATCCTTGATGTGGAGGAACAGCAGCCGTCCCGCATGCTGCCGCACCGCCTCGGCGGGATCTCCCCCGGCTTGCTGGTAATGCCCGGTATCCAGCTCGAGCCGCACGAAGCGGGGATCAGCGGCGTCGAGCACGCGCGCGACTTCGCCGGGTGACTGGCCCAGCGCGCCCATGTGATTGTGGTAGCCGAGTGGGATGCCCAGCTCGGTGCTGCGCCGGCCGATCTCCGTGAGCAAGCGGCCCATGCGGCGGAAATCGTCGGGTGCCGGCTCCCGGCCCGCAGGGCGCGTGTCGATCACCTGGAGATAGCGCCCGCCCACGTCGCGGACAAAGCGGGCGTTGCGGGCGTGTTGCGCCAGCGTCGCCTGTTCGGCCGCCGGATCGAGTGACACGTCGCCACTCGACAGCGCGACGAGGGTAAGGTGGTGCTCGGCAAGGAGCTGCTTGAGCTCCGCGGGACGGTCGCCCCATGTCGTCACGGCGGACTGCCGCAGCTGGATGCCACGGAAGCCGAGTGCGGCGATGTCGTCGATGGCCTGACGATCGTTGCCGCCCCAGGTGATGGCCGCGTAGCCAAAGCGAAGCCGCGCGCGGGGCAGGAAGGGCCATGCCGCCGCCCCCAGACCGATCGCCAGGAATTCCCGTCGTTCCATCGTGAGATTAAGCCTCGTTCCCCTGGGAGATTCTACTCCTCTACCATCGGCCCGGCCACCGGCCCAAGTTCCAATGTCGGAACCGCCGTGTCCCAGCCAATCGCCCTGCACTTTAGGAGAATCGCAATGGCTCCCCGTACAGTTGCCCAGCGGAAAGACGGAAAACAGAAGCGCGTTCGAGCGCCCGCGCGCCCTGCGGCTCCGGAGACGGTTCCCGAGAGCCGTTCACGCGCGCCGGCGCGGCTCTATGCGACCAAGAACGATCTTCCCGAGGCGACGCGCGGCGAGGTGATCGAGCTGCTCAATCAGCGCCTGGCCGAGTGCATCGACTTACAGACGCAATGCAAGCAGGCGCATTGGAACGTGAAAGGTCCTGCGTTCATCGGCCTGCACAAGTTGTTCGACGACATCAACGAAGCGGTCGAAGGCTACGTCGACCTGATTGCGGAGCGCATCGTGCAGCTGGGCGGCATCGCCGAGGGAACCGTGGGAGCGGTCGAGGGCCGCTCGACGCTGCCGGATTATCCGCTCGCGTTAGCGACCGGGGCGGAGCACGTGGCCGCGTTGTCGGACGCGCTCAGCGCATTCGGCCGGGTGGCCCGCATCGGCATCGAAGAGATGAACGACCTCGAGGATGCGGGCAGCGCCGATCTCCTGACCGAGATCTCGCGCGGCGTCGACAAGTGGCTGTGGTTCGTGGAGGCGCATCAGCAGGAGCGGTAAAAAGACAACGGCGCCCTCTGTGAAGAGGGCGCCGTGGCTTTGCTGTACCGTCGTGGTTACAGCTTGACGACGTTCTGCGCCGCCGGGCCCTTCTGGCCCTGCACGACTTCGAACTCCACGCGCTCGCCTTCAGCCAGCGACTTGAAGCCCTGGGCCTGAATGGCGGTGTGATGCACGAAGCAGTCCTTCTCAAAACTGTTCCCGGCGTCGCGCGACGTCATCATGCGATGCGCCGCGTACTGTGATTCCGGCGCCGGTCGAGCGAGGCACCACCAACAAGAAAGGACCAGGAGACGTTGCCCCAGGTCCTCGTTTCGTCGGTCACTGGCTACTTCGCTCGACACAACGATCGGTACATGTACCACGAAAGTCAAGCGGCCGTTACGACGGCGCGCGCGCTACGAGCGTGATCTGGGTGACCGCCGCCGGGTTCTCGAGGGCGGAGAGATCTCCGAGGTCGCTGTGGCCGAGATAGGCACCCCGGATCACGCGGCGCAGAATCTTGGCGTTGCGTGTCTTGGGCAAGTCGGTCACGAACTGCACCGACTCGGGACGGAGCGGCCGGCCCAGCCGCGCCACGATCGTCTCGCTGATCTCCTGCGCCAGAGCTGCCGACCCGGTGTGGCCGGTGCGCAACACCACGAATACGACAATCGCTTCGCCCTTCAGCTCGTGGGGCACCCCGATCGCCGCGGCCTCGAGGACCGTCGCGTGCGCGGTCGCCGCGGACTCGACCTCAGCCGGCCCCACGCGCTTGCCGGCGATCTTGAGCGTGTCGTCCGAGCGACCCTCGATGTACCAGAACCCGTCGGCGTCGATACGCGCCCAGTCGCCGTGCACCCACACGTCGGGAAGCCGGCTCCAGTACGTGGCGACGTATTTCTGCGGATCGCGCCAGAAGCCGCGCGTCATTCCGGGCCATGGCTGGCGGATGACCAGCTCGCCCACCGCGTCGCGCAGCGAGCGGCCGCGCTCATCCACCACGTCGGCGGCGATGCCGGGCACGGCACCGGCGAACGCCGCCGGCTTGAGCGGCGTCCACGTGCTACAGCCGAGGATCCCGCCCGAGCACTCCGTCCCTCCCGAGTAGTTGATGAGCGGCGCCCGTTTGTCGCCCACGACGTCGAAGTACCACCACCAAGGCTCGGGATTCCACGGCTCGCCCGTGGAGCCGAGCACCAGGAGCGACGAGCGATCGTGGCGCCGCACCGGTTCTTCGCCGGCGCGCATCAAGCCGCGGATCGCCGTCGGGGAGATGCCAAGGTGCGTCACCCGATGGCGCTCCACGATCGACCAGACTCGGGCCCCGTCGGGAAAATCGGGCGCGCCGTCGTACAGCAGGATCGTCGCGCCGTTGATGAGCCCGCCGGCGATGAGCCAGGGGCCCATCATCCAGCCGATATCAGTGAACCACCAGAGGATGTCGCCCGCCTGGAGATCGAACACGTGGGCGAGATCCTGCGCCGCTTTCACGGGGAATCCGCCGTGCACGTGCACCGCGCCCTTGGGGCGGCCCGTCGTGCCCGACGTGTAGATGAGCATGTAGGGATCTTCGGGCGATGTGTCGGCGAACGACTCGTCGCTGCCCCGCGCCATCATGTCGTCCCACGCCACGTCGCGCTCGCCGAGACGGATCTCCCGGCCGAGTCGCCGCACGACGATCACAGTCCGCACGCTCGGCGCGCCGGCGGCTGCGGCATCGGCCGTCTCTTTCATCGGTATGACCTGGCCGCGCCGCCGGAAGCCATCGGCGGTGATGAGCACGCTCGCCTCGCAGTCGCGCAGCCGTCCCGCAATTGCGTCGCTCGCGTAGCCGGAGAAAATCGGGGTGAACATCGCCCCGATGGCCGACACCGCGAGGGTGGCGATCGCGCACTCGGGGGTAAGTGGTAGGAACAGGCCGACGCGGTCGCCCGCCTTGACGCCGAGTGCGCGCAGACCGGCGGCGCAGCGTCGCACGGCGGCGGCCAACTCGCCGTACGTGAGCCGCTGCGTGACGTCTTCCTCACCTTCGAAGATGAGCGCGGTGCGCGCGGGATCGTGTCGCAGCGCCGACTCGACGTAGTTCATGCGGCCGCCGAGCCACCACGTCGTCCAGGGGATGCCGCGCGAGGAGTCGAGTACGCGCTGGTAGGGACTATGCCAGACGAGGCCCAAGTCCCGGTCGACCGCGCGCCAGAAGCCGTCGAGGTCTGTGACGGACCAGCGGTGCAGCGACGCGAAGTCCTTGTGGCCGTGGGACTCGGCGAAGCGGCGCAGGCGGCTGCGTTCGAGATATGGTTGGGTAGGGACCCAGGCGAATGAAGACATGGACAGATGAAAATAGTCAGGGAGATGGGTAGGGGCGCAGCATGCTGCGCCCCTACATGGTTTAAACGGACCAGCTGCCATTGCCATCCTATAGCCATGAACTCACTCGCCCTTATTCTTGGTCTCGTCGCTCCAGCACACCCGCTGGTCAAACCGTCCATCCAATACACGCTGCGCGTCGACAGCGCGGATCTCTCCGGCTGGACCGTGGAGATCCGGATCCGGACCTCCTCCGACACCGTTCGTCTCGCGATGGCGGCACACCCCGAGTACGACGATCGCTATTGGCGCTACGTCCGGGATTTCGTCGTCGAGCCCGGCGGCGCCACGGCGACCCGGCTGGATAGCGCGGTCTGGCAGGTTGTCGCTCCACCCGGTGTGGTTAATGTGCGCTATCGAATCGCGCTCCCGCCGGCTGAGCCCGGGCTCCGCGCATCCTGGCGGCCGTTCCTCACGCCGACCGGCGGGCTGATCGGCGGTCCACACTCATTCATGTACGTGCTGGGTGCGGAGGACAGCACGGTGCTGGTGGAGCTTGCGTTACCGGCCAGCTGGCGGATCGCCACCGGCCTCACGGCAACTCGCGATCCACGCTATTTCACCGCGGCTGGCGCCGCCGTGCTGGAGGACTCGCCGATCCTCGCGGGTCACTTGCGCCAGTGGAGCTTCGTCGAAGGTGGCAGCACCCATCGCGTCGTGTATTGGCCGCTGCCCGAGGCAACGCCATTCGACACCGCTGCCTTTGTCTCCGGCATTCGGCGCCTGGTCCATCAGGCGGTCGCGCTGTTCGGTCGCACGCCCTATCGCGAGTACACGTTCCAATTCGCGGATGGCGCCTACGGCGGCGGGCTCGAGCATCGCAACTCGGTGACGCTCGGTGCGCGCAGTGAGGAGCTGGCGCGCGACCCCAACTCGGGTGTCCAGGAGACGGCGCACGAATTCGTGCATACCTGGAACCTCATGGCCATCCGGCCGGTCGAGTATCGCGATATCGACTACCGCACGCAGCCGCCGGTGTCGAGCCTCTGGTTCAGCGAGGGGCTGACGATGTTCTATGCAGATCTGCTGCTGCGGCGGGCAGGCATTCCGGTACACGATTCGACGCGCACGGCGCATCTCGAGCGGCTGATCGGCTCGTACCTCAACAACCCCGCGTACGCCCGCTTCTCCGCCGAATCCATCAGCCGCGTGGCTTACAATGTCGAGCCCGGCGCGCTGGGCGATTACAGCGCCAGCACCCACCTCCAGGGTGAGCTGACCGGCACGATGCTCGATCTCATGATTCGCGACGCGACCCACGGCCGGCGCTCGATGGACGACGTGATGCGGTTGCTGTTCGCCGAGGCCTCACCCCCACGTTCCCCCTCTCCCGACGGGGGAGGGGGTCAGGGGGTGAGGATCGACTCGCGCGTCATCGAGCAAGCCGTAGAGAGCGTGTGCGGCTGCGATGTCGGCCGGTTCTTCGATGCCCACGTTCGCAACGCCGGCGCCATCGATTTCGACCGCTACCTCGGCCTGATCGGCCTCCGCACGCGCGTCACCTGGGCGCCCGCGGTCTTCAACGGCGAGCCCGAGCGCGATCTGCGCATCTATGGCTGGGAATCGGAACGCGACAGCAGCCTGCGCTTGATCATCACCAATGCGGCGAGTGTGTGGGGCAGGGCAGGCCTGCACAGCCGAGATCGGCTCGTGGCGATGAATGGCGCACCGGTGAAGACGTGGCCTGAGCTGCGCGCGAAACTGCAAGGCTTGCGCCTCGGGGACACGGTCCGCGTGCGGGTGGAGCGGCCGGCTCCGTTCGAAGCTACGGTGGTGGTCGCAGGATTCGAACGGCCGACGGTGCGGTTGGAAACGTTACCGGGCTTGACCGATGCGCAGCGACGGCTGCAGGACGGTTGGATGGGCCGGCTCGGCAACGACACGCGTCCTTAAGGACGCGCGATGTATTCAGCGCGCGGTTAAATTCCGCCGATGCGCACATCACTTCTTCTGGTTGGCCTCGCCGCGGTGTGCGCGTCGCGCGCCACCGCCCAAACCCCCGATTTCAGCACCGCCCTCCGCTGGCGCACGATCGGCCCGTTCCGCGCCGGCCGAGCCCGCGCCCTCGCCGCTACGCCCGGGCATCCGACCGTGTTCTACATCGGATTCGACAACGGTGGGCTGTGGCGCTCGAGCGACTACGGCTCCAACTGGGAGCCGCTGTTCGATCACGAGTCCACCGGCTCGATCGGCGCCATCGCCGTCGCGCCCTCGGCGCCCAACGTCATCTACGTCGGCAGCGGCGCCGGCATCATCCGGCCCGACCTCGCGACGGGCAACGGCATGTATCGGTCCAACGACACGGGGCGTACCTGGACGCACCTGGGGGGGGGCCTCGACGAGACACAGATGATCGCCTACGTCGACGTCGATCCGGCCAATCCCGATCGACTCTTCGTCGCGGCAACAGCAGCAAACGTTCTGGGAGGCGGCATCCTTCGGTCCCGACTCGACGTGGCCCGGTGCGGGCGGGATTTACAAATCCACCGACGGCGGCACGACGTGGACGCAGCTCACGGGCGGCCTGCCTCCGGTGCTCGAGGCGAACATCGCGATCGCGCCGAGTAATCCGCAGGTGATCTACGCGATGGTGGCGTCCGTGAATCCCGCCGGAGGCTCAGGACCGGTGGGCTTCTACAAGTCGAGTGACGGCGGCGCGCACTGGACACTGCGCACGCGCATCCCCGGCGCCGCTGTCGTCGGTGACACGGCGGCGACGGCCGATCCGCGGCCCCTCGGCAGGATCGGCGGCGGCGACCTGCCGCCCATCACCGTCGATCCAAAAAATGAGAATGTGATTTACAGCGCCTCGATCGTCATGTGGCGCAGCGAAGACGGCGGCGACAGCTGGTCGGCGGTGCGCGGCTCACCGGGCGGGGACGACTATCAGCGCATCTGGATTCACCCTGACGACTCGAATGTAATCCTCGCCGTGTCCGATCAGGGCGCCGTCATCTCGTCCAATCGCGGCGCGTCATGGAGCAACTGGTACACGCAGCCCACCGCCGCCGTCTATCACGTGACGGCCGACAACGCGTTCCCCTATCGCGTCTGCAGCGGGCAGCAGGACTCCGGCTCGATTTGCGTCGCCAGCCGATCCGACGACGGTGAGATCACGTTCCACGACTGGCACCCGGCGAACATCCAGGAGTACGGCATTGCCGCGCCCGATCCGCGCGATCCGGACGTCGTGTTCGGCAGCGCCCGCCGCGGCGTGTCGCGCTACGATCGCCGCAGCGGCCAAACCGCGCAGGTAGGCCCCGACTCGGCCGCGCGCGGCGACACGTTCGGCCGTAACGTCCGCACGATGCCGCTGATCTGGTCGCCCGTGAATCCGAGCGTGCTGTATTACACGTCGAACGTGGTGTGGAAGTCGGTCGATCACGCACAGACCTGGACCCGCATCAGTCCCGACCTCGCGCGCCCGACGTGGGCCATCCCGGCAAGCGCCGGGAAGTACGCCGGCACCGTGACGCCGGCTCCGCGTGGCGCGATCACCGCGCTGTCTCCCTCTCCTACGAGCGCCGCCGTGCTGTGGGCGGGCACGGATGACGGTAACATCCAGGTGACGATCAACGGCGGCGCGACCTGGCGGAACGTCACCCCGGCGGCCATCAAGCCGTGGACGCGCATCTTCAACATCGAGGCGGGTCACTTCGATACGCGGACTGCGTACGCTGCCGCGAATACGCTGCGGATCGACGACGCGCATCCGCATTTCTGGCGCACACACGACGGCGGCCGGACGTGGACCGAGATCGACAACGGCATCGCGCCCAACGCCGTCGCGAATTCGATCCGCGAGGATCCGCGCGTGCGGGGGCTGCTCTACGCCGCGACCGACGCGCAGGTCTGGGTGTCGGTCAACGATGGCGAGCAGTGGCAGTCGCTGCGTCTCAACATGCCGGCGGTCTCGGTGCGCGACATCCAGGTGAAGGATGCCGATTTGATCGCCGGCACCCATGGCAGAGGGTTTTGGATCCTCGATGATCTCAGTCCGTTGCGGCAAATGGCGACGCTGCGGCGAGCGCAATCAGCCGGCAGACCCTATCTCATAAGACCCGAAACGGCCTTGCGCGTCCGATTCGGCACCAACGAGCCCACGCCGTGGCCGCCCGAGCTCCCGGCGGGGGAGAATCCGCCGGCGGGCGCCGTCATCGATTACGCCCTGGCTGCTGACGCATCCGGTGCAGTGACCCTGGAGATCGTCGAGACCGGCGGGGGGGGCCGAGTCGTGCGGTCGTACTCGAGCGACGACCTGGTGCTCGATCCTGATCCAGCCCTCGATCCCGCTTCGTACGACCGCGTGTGCCGGAAAAACCCCTCCGCGACCCACTGCGGCCTTCCTCTATATTGGCCGGCGCCGCAGGCACGCCTGTCGACGCGGGCTGGACTCCATCGCTTCACCTGGGACATGCGCTATCAGCCGATCGGCGACGTGAACCTGCGGGCAGCGGGGGAGGTCGAAGCCACCGGCGCCGTGCCGCATCGCAGCGAGCACTCCCCATCGGCACCGTGGGCGCCGCCGGGCCGCTATCTCGTCCGCCTGCGCGTGGACGGCACGTCGTACACGCAACCGCTCACGCTCCGGCTGGACCCGCGCGTGAAGACACCGGCGGCCGGCCTACAGCAGCTGGCCGCGCTCTCGCGGGAGATGTATGACGCGGCAGCTCGTTCCCACGCGGCGTATGGCGAGGCGCGGGCACTGGTCGATTCGCTCTCGGGCACGCGGCGGGCCCAGGTGGAGTCGCTGGCTCCGGCGCCGCAGCCACGGTCGCGGGGTTTCGCTCGTCCCGGAGGGCCCACACCGCCGACACTCGAGAGCGCGAGCAACGCTGCGCTCGCGGCAGCAATGGCGATGCAGGATGCCGACGTAGCGCCCACCGCCGCGCAGGTCGCCGCGTGCGCGCGGGCGAGGGCGCAGGTGAATCAGGTGCTCGCACGGTGGACGCGCCTGAAAGCACGGCGGCGTTGACCTACGGGGTCAGCGAAATCTCCAGGTAATGCCCGGGCGCAGCAGCACCGCGTTGTTGTTGTCGTAGCTCACGGCGAAGTAGAGCAGGAGGCCTGCCCCTATCTCTCGGCCGGCGCCGAGCGTCCCGACCAGCTCGCCGCCCGCGACCTCCGGCGCGCCCGTCGTCGCCGACTCACTCCCGGGCACGGCGGCCGTGTTGCCGAGCACTTCGCCGAAGATCTGCGTCCGCGCGCTCGGCGACCTCCGGTACACGCCGGCCACCGCGAAGCTGACGATGTTGTTGAGCTGCACGTTGTCCTGCTTCCCCACGATCGTGTACGCGACATTCACGTGTGTGTCGATTCGGCCGAGTCGCTTGCTCGCGATGAAGTACCCGGTGTAATCGGGCTCTCCGGATCCGATGAGCGTGTCGCGCGCCGTGGGAACCTTCACTTCGGCCGCGAAGGCCAGGGCGGGACCGTGCCGGCTCTCCTGCCGCACGCGCCCCGTCAGCGTCGCCTCGATGTCTCCAAATCCCATCGCGCGCCGCCCCACCTTGGGGCGAATCGAGGTATAGGGTACGGGCTCGACCAGGAGCTCCAGGTTATCGGTGATGCCATACTCGACCGCGAACGGCATCGCTGCTTCCGTCCCCTCCCCGGAGGTCTGGAACTCGAACGCATTGCCGATCGTCCACCAGTGGGCGGGGAGCAACCGTGCGGTCTCGGTCTCGAGCGTCTGGGACACGCCAAGAGTCGACGCGCCGACCAGGAGGGACAGAACCAGGAATAGATGTTTCATGCTCCTTCACTCCG
>WNGJ01009937.1_pt1 | contig 10140 bp, 10 predicted proteins | sample 5400611 | NCBI WGS metagenome assembly WNGJ01 (sample SAMN13153375, study PRJNA577476) | soil metagenome | isolation source: 40 cm soil or saprolite under Garry oak tree replicate 1 | place: USA:California | collected 2016-06-15
CTATTGAGTCTGGATCTATCGGCTAGGCAGTCTACGGACGGTCAACAATGCGCGAAGGGCGAAGGAGTAGGCGTGCCACTTCCGTGCCAGAACGAGCGGGAAGCTGCGGTCATGAGCAGTCACTCACGGGCACTCGAAACAACCTCTGACGTGGGTGCGCGCAGGTTGACCCCTGCGTGAAACGACCTGTGACGAAACTTGGGGACCTCAGCCTGGCGCGCGGCAGCGCCGGCGCAACCGGCTAACTGGCGGGCCGGTGAAGTGCGGCGATGGTCAGGCTGCCTGGCCTGGGTTATCCGGGGTCGGGGGCGATGGGGCGCCGTCACCGGGCGGGGTCACGATGACCTCGACGCCGAGCCGGGCCAGGGCGTTCTGGTGGTAGCGGACCAGGTGCTCATGGTTGCGCTGGTCGCGCCGCTCGTAGTAGTCGGCGCCGGCGTCGATGTAGTCAGCGTCGTAGCGCATGACCGCCCAGGCGATGCACAGCAGGGTGTGCGCGACGGCGACCGCGGCCTTCTTCTCGTTACCCTTGCCGAACCGGCGGGCCAGGCGGCGGAACCGGGCGCCGGGCCGCGTCGCGGTGCGCCAGGTCGCCCAGGCGGCCCCGGCCATGGCGGTACGCAGGTGCGGGTTGCCGTTGCGGGCGGGCGCCTTCTTGCGCTTGCCGGCGGACTCGTTGTCGCCGGGCGCCAGCCCGGCCCAGGCCGCCAGCCGGGCCGCGGTGGCGAACCGGGTCATGTCGCCGCCGGTCTCGGCGATGATGACCTCGGCGGTCCGCTGCCCGATCCCGGGGATGGTGACCAGCCGGGCGATGAGGGGGGCGAACGGCGCGGCCGCCTCGGCGACCAGCGTGTCCAGCTCGGCGATCTGGGCGGTCAGGTGGTCATAGGCGTCCAGGTGCAGCCGGCACATCTGGCCGTGGCCCGCAGTGAACCGGCCGTCGCAGGCCATCTGCAGTTCCTCGGTCTTGCGCCGCAGCACTCCCTCGGCCAGATCGGCCAGCCGGGCCGGGTCCCGCTCCCCGGAGATCAGCGCCCCGATCATCGCCCGCCCGGACTTGATCAGGAGCTTGCTGGCCACCGAGTCGATCTTGATGCCGGCGTCCTCCAGCACCTTGGCCAGCCGCTGGCCCTCGCTGGTGCGCTGCCCGGTGAGCTTCTTGCGGTACCTCGTCCGCTGCCGCAGCGCCGCCACCTGCGCGTCCGGGATGAAGCTGGCCCGCAGCAGCCCGTACTCGTGCAGCTCGGCGATCCACTGGCAGTCCGTGATATCGCGTTTGCGGCCCGGCACGTTGCGCATGTGCGCCGCGTTGCACGCGCACACCTCGATCCCGGCACCCGCCAGCGCATGGTAGACCGGCCACCAGTACACTCCCGTGCTTTCCATCGCCGCGTCGGTCACGCCCAGCTCCGCCAGCCATCTTCTGCAGCGACCGCCAGAACGTCTTGAACCTCCGCACGGTCAGCGCGCTGACCAGGCCCCTGTCCGGGCAGCCGGACCGCCACCCAGATCACCTTCTTGTGCACATCGATCCCGGCCACCTGAGGATGGACGACCTCCATCGCCAGCCTCCCTATCTCCCCCCATACTGGATACGGGCGCGCCGCCCGCGGAGCCCGCGACAAGATCAAGATCCTGTGACACGCGCTCGCAGCAGCAATCCGGGGTACCCACCGGGCAGGCTCCAGCGTCAGTCTTCTAAACAGGCACGCAACGCCAAGGTCGAACGACGTCAGCGGGCGGCGCAGCCCCAAGTTTCACCCATCCGCGGGCGCCACGAAAGTGGCATGAAGTCTTCTAAGCAGTAGGTCCCGCGTTCGAGTCGCGGTCGGGCTGCTCACGTGCGAAGATGCTCGTCGCCGCACACGGAGCGCAGCGGACCACCGCGCCGAAGTCGGGAGCGCGACGAGCCTGACTAGGATGAGCCGCCATGGATGGGTTCGAGTATGAAGGCGTCTTCTGGCTAGCGGACGAACCGAGCCGTCAGGCTGTTGGCCGCCTAACGTACAAGCCGACCGAGGGCGCGAGCCTAGACCTGATCGGTTCTCTTGACGAAGAGGTTCAGGCACTCCAGACAATGAACGTGGTTGGCGCAGGTCGGCGGATAGTTGGCGCGGCGGGTGGTAAAGAGGTAACACTCGACGGCTGCGTAATTCGTAACACACAAATTCAGAGCCCTGGGATTCTCCGTCAGGAGTACTATGTCCCAATGGTATTCACCGGGGTCCAGCTCGATGCCGACGACGCACTCGACTTCGACAAGGTAACTGTCTCATTCGACCATTTGCCCTTCTGGATCAATAGGAATAACTTCAGCTTCAGCATTGACACGGACGTTCCAAATGACTTGACGACCGTTACCAAGTACATGGTGACGTCTGAAGTTCCGCCAAAGGAATCCAAGCGCACTGGCCAGACCGAAGTCGAACTTGGTTACTCTTCATCGGTCGGCGGCGATCGCTTTACTGAGATGCATGTCACTCAGCGGCCATCATTGAGTTTGGCATACCCCGAGCGCCAGGCACTTCTAGATATCCTCTCCGATGTCAGTGGGCTTCAGGATCTCGTAACGCTTGGAATAGGCGCTCCGGCTGTCCTTACTGACGTTGTATTGCGGCGGTCCAACATAGCTCGGCAGACGCCCGATGGGCGGACAGTGCTTATTCCAGTTCAGGCGTACTGGTCAAATATTGCAGAGCGCGTTCGGGTGGCCAAACCCTCTGATAAGAATATGTTGTTTAGCTTCGGGCAGGCAGACGGGCTTGGGACCGTCGCGAAATGGATACAGTTCTCGCGCGACTATCGCCTAGTGCTTGGCCTGCTGCTCTCAGAACAGTATGCACCGCAGATGTATGAGGAGAACGCCTTCGCTAATGCGATATCGGCTGCTGAGACGTTTCATCGGATGCGCTTCGAGAACGAGATAGTTCCAGCGCCAGAATTTAAGAGTCGTAAGCGGAAGATGTGCAAAGCTGTTAAGAAGGCGCTCGGCCCTAAGGCTAGGGACTGGCTAAATCAGCAGCTAGAGTTCAGTAACGAGCCCCGGCTAAGAAAACGACTTGTTGACGTAGCCAACTACGCCGGACCTACCTTTCGGATTTGGTAGGAGATGTCGATACCTGGGCTGGGGTCGTCACGCTCGTCAGAAACCGGCTGACGCACCACGACCCGGCGCAGAGAATTGAGCGTCAACCTGGTGACCTGACTTTCCTGGGAAACTCGATTTACATAGTGATGGCGCTAGCGCTCCTTCGCGAGTGCGATGTTCCCGAAGTGGTATATCAGGCCATACAACAGTCGGGCCGGGTAGCCTTCACCCGCGGGAAGCTGAGCGAGATAGTTCCTCGATTCGAACCGTATCTACGGCGGTAGTCGCACTAGTCCATGCCACCTGTACTCACGGGCTGGACCGAAGTGATATGGACGCATGTGCAGCGGGGCTGGCAGTGCCTACGAACACTTGGCTTCGGGACGAAGGGCCTCGTCTGGGTGAGTTGCCTGGTCGGCTCTGGCCGCTTTTTGGCCGCACTGCAACGCTTAACGTTGCCATCTAGTGCGCACCAGTGAGTAGCATTTCGGCAGGTCAGCAATGAGATGGGCAGGTAGCGGGTGCGCGTGACACAGTCTACGGATCAGATGATCGCGACCAAGATGGGACGAGCGCTGTACAGCAGCGAGGTACAGCAACCCATGCGCGCAATGGCTGTCCTGGACAGGCGTCCGCACACGTGCTGGGCTGCGCAGGTTGACCACGAGCAGGGACGCGCCAGTAGTTTGCATCCAGAAGGCCAGGGGTTGGAGTCGCCTTAGCTCCACGAGCTAACTTAGTGCAGCGCGTTGATCACCGCCATGCGAACGGCATCAGGATCGGCGATCGCGGCCCAGGCCTCATAGACGGATTCGCGTGCCGCATGTAGTGCATCAGGCTCCAGCGCGAAGCCTACGGCTGCGGAAGCTCGCGCCCGAGCAAACGCCTCATGGTAGGCCTGCCGGGGAAGAATGCCCTGTTCAGCCTTGTCCTGCATATCCCAGGCAATCTCGTCAAGCTCTGCGGTTAGCTTGCGTACCCTGGAGCGTTCTGCCGGGTTGCTGAGAGCACCCTTCCGCATAGTGGCAAGCGCGGCGTCAAGCCGGGGGTCGGCGAGCTGGATCCGCGTTGCAGCGAGACCAGCGGCCTCCGCCGCGACTCTGCGAAGGGCCTGGATGGGCTGACTCTCAAGCTGCTCGGCAAGATCAAGTGCCACCGTGGACAGTCTGCTCCTCACAGTCCAAGACTAAAGTGCACCCGAGGTTACGAGCGGGACGGACGATAACGTATATCGTGCGTGATAGTACAGCCCGCCAGGCATCGGCACCCACGTGCTCCGGGAAGCCACCGAGTAACCAAGTGAGCCCTCGGTCTCGCTGCGTGCGACGCCGTACTGGCGTGAAAATAGCGGCGGGTGCCGCCCGCGACGTCGTTGTTACTTGGTGCGGTTGAGGCCGCAAGTGAGCCTGACGCTGGGAGCCGGTCTTCAAGGGGCTGTTCATTGTTGCTGCGAGCACGCGAGTCAGTTTCTTCCGTTCGCCCCCGGTTCCCCGGGCGGCACCTCCTGGCAGGCAGGCTGGCAGGTCCGGGAAGGAAGAGGCGCAGATGGAAGAGGTGACCGACGAGCCGCTGTACCGGGACCGGGTGTGCGGCATCGACATCGGCAAGGCGGGCATGGTGGCGACGATCCGGGTGCCATCAGATAAGGATCCGTCGCGGCGGGCGGCTGAGACCCGCAGCTTCGGTACCACGAAGCGGGAGGTGCTGGCGCTGGCGGACTGGCTGCGGTGCTGGCAGGTGCCCGCGGTGGTGATGGAGGCGACGGGCGACTACTGGAAGGGGCCGTTTTACCGGCTGGAGGCCGAGGGGCTCGAGTGCGTGCTGGCTGATGCGAAGCAGGCCAAGAACCTGCCCGGCCGGCCCAAGCGCGACCCGTCGGATTCCCGGTGGCTGGCGGCGTGTTTCGAGCGCGGCGCGGTCACGGCCTGCTTCGTGGCCACGCCGGAGTTCCGGATCATCCGGCTGCATACCCGCTACCGGCGGGACCTGACCGAAGAACGCACCCGGGAGAAGCAGCGGGCGGAAAAGCTGCTGGAATCAGCCGCGCTCAAGATCTCGGCCGTGCTGACCGACCTGCACGGGGTGACCGGCCGGGACATCATGGACCACCTGATCGCCGGGGATCGTGACCCGAAGGCGCTGGCCCAGCTGGCCCGCGCCCGCGCCCGCCGTAAGATCAGCCAGCTGGAGGAGGCGCTGGAGGGCGCGGAGTTCATCACCGCCGAGCACGCCGCCCTGCTGACGGTCATGCTGGAGCGCATCGACCGGGTCACCGAGGAGATCGCCCGGCTGACCGAGGTGACCGGACAGCTGCTGGCCCCGTATGAGGAACAGCTGGCCCAGGCCGAGTCGATGCCCGGCTGGGGCCGCCGCGCCGCCCAGGACGCCGTCGCAGAGACCGGCGCCGGAATGACCCGGTTCCACACCGGCGGGCACCTGTCCTCCTGGGCCGGGAAGACCCCGCTGGATAACCAGTCCGGCAAGCGGAGGGGACAGTCTAAATCCAAGAAGGGCAATCGCTACCTGGCCGCCATCACCGGCGAGACCGCCGCCGCGGTCACCAAGACCCAGACCCGCGAAGGCGCCCGCTACCGGCGGCTGGCCCGCCGCCGCGGCAAGGCCAAAGCCCTGGTCGCCACCGGGAACACCCAGCTGAAGGCCTCCCAGCTGCTGGCTGACCCCGGCATGCGCTATCAGGACCTCGGCGCGGACTACTACGAGCGCCAGCGCGACATCCGCCGCCAGATCTCCCACCACGTCGGCAAGCTCGGCGCCCTCGGCTTCGAGGTTACCCTCTGCCGCCGCCCCGAACCCGATCCAGACGAGACAGGCACCACCCAGGCCGCCTGACCCATACCGCACCCCGAAGACCCCAGGCAGGTCCGCGCAAGCCGGGGTCCGCTACCGCCTGCCCAGCTCAGGTCATATTTTCGGGTCAGTAACAATCGCCATCGCCAGCGGTGGACGCCAGCGGACGCTGACGGACGGTCGTTCCCAGGTCGGGCATGCCGCAGCGCTGGTTAGCCCCATCGCGACTTGGCTTCAGACGAAGAGGCCGCCGGTTCAAATCCGGCCACTCCGACCAGGAAACGGCAGGTCACAAGGCATCCTCTGGCCTGCCGTTCGCGTTTCGTCTCTCCCGGTGTCCGTTTCTCAGATGGGAGCGGACGCCGGTTTCGGCGGGCCGCACGCCAGCCAGCAGCCTGCCGAGCAACGGCACGGCCGAACCTGCCGCTAGCAGGGCACGCTGGCGTCGCGAGTCCTCCCACCGGGCTTGCAGCGCGGCCCTTTAGTTCCTCTCGTATTGACGGGCTGACGTGCCCGTACACCCCGCGCATCCCGGGTTCCTCGTGGCCTAGCCGTTCGGACTTGAGCACGTCGGCAATCTGGTCTTCGTAACTGGTCTTGAGTCCGTGCCGCAGACCGTGCGGCGTCAGGGCCATGCTGACCGGGAGCCAGGAAGCGACGGCCACGTCTTCCCCAGGTTCCTGGCCTGAACCGGGGCACCGGTTCCCATCCGCCGTGTGCGCCACGACCATGCCATCCAGGCGGCGAGGGAACGCTCGACGGCACACCTGGCAGCGGCCTGTGCGCGGGTCGCTGATGAACCGCGCGACGCCGCGCCCGGCTGGCGGCACGAACGTCTCCCCCGCTACCGCCGCAGGCCACGCCGGGAGCGGTAGACCGGGGTACAGTCCGCTGGCATCGATCAGAACCGGTCTCGCTGATCGATGCGCGCGGTCTGGATACCAGCCATCGGCGGCCGGGCGGAAGTAGCGTTCGCCGTAGCTTGACCGCCGGTAGTGGCTACCGCCGGGGCTGAGGAAAACATAGGCGGCGCGGTGCACCACTTGTTTCCCGGTAAGTATTCGGAAGTCCTGTGAAGGGGCATGCTGATAGCCGGCGTGGCCGGTTCGGCAGCCACGCCGGTGCGGGCGTGTTCGTCGCGGGTTTATCCGGGCGATGGCGGCGGCTGTGCCCAGGTGCGGAGGTCGTCGGGGCTGGCGTTCCAGGGCAGGAAGCGGTCCAGGTCCGGGCCGGCGGGGTGTTTCCCGCCGTCGCGGCCGCATTCGTCAAGGTAGGCGGTGAGCCAGGTCAGGAGGTTCAGGCCGGCCATCTGGGCGGTGGCGGTGACGGTCCAGATCACGGCGGCGTTCCAGGCGGTGTCCCCGTTGCGGGAACCCCCGGCGTTCTTCCTGGTCACGACGGGGCCGCGGATCTTGCCAGCGAATGGGATGGCCTCACCCGCCGCGCCCTGGCCGTCCTGCGCTCGCTCAGCGCGCTCGACATGTCCGGCGAGTGGTCACCGCCTTTCCCGGATGACGGGCACCCGGGATAAGCGCGGCGGCTGACACAGGGTCAGTTCCGGACACGGGTCGGTTACAGGGACATGTCAGGTTCGCACTCTCTGTGCACCGCACCTGTCTCCAGCGCGTCCCCTGAGTTGGGAAGCGCGGCTCCGGCAGCCGCACTGGGGGAGGGACAGCGTGAGTAATCAGCCGCCGCCGTGGGACGCGTTCGGCCAGCAGGATCCGCAACAGGGCCAGGGCCAGCCTCAGTATCCGCCGCAGCAACCGCCGTACAGCCAGGAGCAGCCTTATGGCCAGCAGCTTTATGCGCAAGGCCAGCCACCCTACGGCCAGCAGGACTCGTCCGCGCAGCAAGCCCAGGGCTTCTACGGAGAGCAGCCCCAGCCACCCTACGGGCCGGGCAAGGGTCGGCGCTCGCGGCAGTCGTGGCCGCGGCGCCACAGGGTCCTCACCGTGCTCGGCGGCATCTTCGGCGCGTTCATCCTGATCGGCATCATCAGCGCCGCGGCGGGGGCCGGCACCTCGACCAGGACGGTCACCGTGGCGGGCCCGACGGTGACGGTGACGCAGGCAGGGCCGGCGGTCACCGTGACGGCCCCCGCGGTCAGGGTCAGGGTGACCGTGACCCCCACCTCGAACGCGCAGGGCGAGGCCACCCAGATCAGCCAGGACGGGGTGTATGTCATCGGTACGGACATCCCCGGCGGGACGTGGCACACCAGCGGCGGGTCGCAGTGCTACGAGGCCACGCTGTCCAGCACGGACACGAGCAACATCATCGACAACAACAACTTCACCGGCCCGGACACGGTGAGCCTGGCGGGGGCGAAGGCGTTTGACATCAGCGGCGGCTGCACCTGGCGGCATGAATGAAGCCGCGCCTGATCCTCGCTGCCACCCCGGCGCTGGCCGCTCTCGCTGCGGCCGCCGGCTGCGGGAGCCTGGGGGCCACCAGCGCGGCGGCAGGCCCGAGCGCGTCCGCTCTCTGCACCACCAGGGCGTGCATCGTCACCCGACGTCCAGAAGTCGCTCGTGGGGATCGTCGCCAAGGATGAGTCCGTGATGACGAAGGCGGTGTGCAAGCCGTCCACTGTGAGGCCCAACCCTGGTGACACGTGGACGGTCACCTGCACCGTCACGTACTCGGACGGGAGCGAGTGGCGCGGCTACGCGAACCTGCTGCCCGCCCAGGGGAAGGTCACCTTCGAGCCTCAGGCCATCATCAAGTCCTAGCGCAGCCGGGGCGCGGCGCATCGGCCAGATGGCCACGCCACCGCAGTCTCGGCAGACCCCGACGGTACGAAGGCCTGCCGCAGGAAGCGGGGCGTTTTCTGCGGTAGCGCGCCCGTCGTGCTGCGGGAACGCCTCCCCGGCCACGGGGTGACGCCGGCTGCTTTTCTGCGGTAGTGGCGGTCTACGCCTTGCGGCCGACCCCGGCCAGGACGTAGGCGGGACCCGGCGGGGTCACCCGCGCGTCCTACCAGCCGCCCCGCCATCCCTGCGCCACCGCCAGCCCCAGCGGGACGAGCTCCAGGCCATAGAAGAAGCCGGCCGCCTGCTCGCGGGTGTGGTTGTGGAGGGGAGCCGCAGCGTACGCGCTCCGGACCCGCTCCCATAGCTTCTTGTCGTTGTTCCGGCCGACGCTGATCACCGCGCAGCTTCCCGGTGCGATCGCCGCGGTGTACCCGGCGGCCACCTCCCGCGCCCGATCCGCGGGCATGAAATGCAGCACCAGGCCGAGGCTCAGGCACACCGGCTCAGCCAGGTCGATGACCTGCCGCAGTCCGGGTTCGCCGAGGACCGCGGCGGGGTCGGTGAGGTCGGCCCGCACCGCGGCGATCCCGGCCGGTACGCCAGCAGGGCGCGGGTGTGGCTGGCCGCCATCGGGTCGTTGTCCACGTAGGCGATGCGGGCGTCCGGGCATGCCGCCCGCGCGCTCTCGTGGACAGGCAGCGGCGCGGGGAGACCGCAGCCCAGGTCGATGAACTGGCGTATGCCCTGCTGCGCCGCCCAGGTGACGGCGCGCCCGACGAACTCGCGGTTGCTGCGGGCCACCGCGCGGGCCCCGGGGCAGATCTCCTCGATCTCGCTGGCTTCCGCCGGTCGGTGGCGAAGTTGCCCGTACCGCCGATCCAGCAGTCATAGACCCTGGCGACGGACGGGGCGTCCGCATCGTAGCCGGGGGGTTCCGCGGCTGGCATTCAGCGCCTCCACTCTCATGCTGTCCCTTGGCTCACCGTAAGCCTGTGCCGGGCGCGGGAGACGCGGGGCGGCCCGCGGGCTCTCGCCCGGCTAGCGGCGGCCGGCCCGTTTCCCCCGCACGCGCCCGGCACGGAGACGCGGCAGCGCTCGGGGCGGGGGAGGGCCGCCGCCGCGTGTCATGTCCCCGCCGTGCCCTGACGACCGGCGGGGGCGTCCTCGGTAGGCGGACCGCTTCCGCAGCCCGCGCCGTGTCCATGCACAGGCCAGGCCGTGGCCCGCACCCATGGGCTCCATCGGCCGCCCCTCGGCCAGGGCGCGCAGATCCGGTGCCGAGCTGAAGGCGAGGCTCACCGGATCATCCGCTCATCCGGCTGGCCGCCCGGCTCACCCTGGTAGATCCTGTCGAGCTGGTCCATCAGCCCGCCGAGCGCCCACGACCCGATGGCCGTCGCGTCAGGTTCCCCGGGGACCAGGCCGCGGCCGACGATCGCACTCCAGTAGTCATGGATCGTCGGGGGCGCGACGATGATCACCTCGGGG
>WNGJ01009938.1_pt1 | contig 10140 bp, 9 predicted proteins | sample 5400611 | NCBI WGS metagenome assembly WNGJ01 (sample SAMN13153375, study PRJNA577476) | soil metagenome | isolation source: 40 cm soil or saprolite under Garry oak tree replicate 1 | place: USA:California | collected 2016-06-15
GGGATCGCCGGTTGCCGCGTGCCCGCGTCGGCAAGCCTCGACGAGCTTGACCTGGTGCGGGTCCAGGCTGCGCACGGCAGCCACGGCGAGCTCGCCGCCTCGCCGGCTGGCCGGGTGAGGTTGGGTTATCGGTTCGGTGGCCGCGTACAGCGCGGCGTGCTCGGCGTGCATGTGGGCCAGCGGCGGCGCCGTCGGTGGCCGGGATGTGGGCGGCGAGGATTTCGACGGCCATCGCGCCGGTGACGCCGTGCAGGTGGACAATGTCGGGCCGGGCCAGGTAGCGGCGTGCGCCGTCGGCCGCGGCCCGCACCACCGCCATCCGGAGATCACCGGCGTGCGGCAGCGAGCTGGCCGGCTGCCCTTCGCGGTAGCGGGCCGCCCAGTAACCCAGCGCCCGGGCCAGTTCGCCGCGCCGCGGCGGTGTGTCGACCGCGTCCACGGCCCGCACGGCATGGGCGGTCCGGATGGCGCCGTGGAACAGCGCGGTGCGCAGCGCGGGCATCAGCCGCGGCACCCACGTCGCGACCACAGCCGGCCAGCCGTCGCCGTCGATGGCCTGGGTGAAGTAGCCGATCCACTCCGGGAGCCGGTGGTAGTCGCCGAGCGCTTGCCGCCACTCGAACCCGGCCGGCACGACCGGGTCGACCGATGCCCCGCCTGCCCGGGCGAACCGGCGCGCCCAGCTGTCGATATCCTCGGTGCAGTCGAGCATGGCCAGCGCCTCGCAGGCCATGGCTCCGTGGTTGACAAAGCCGTTCGGCAGCTCGAAGCTGGCCGCCGCCATCCGCTCGAACGCCTCGTCCAGGGCGGGCGTCGTGTCACTCATCTCGTCCTCCTGCTTCTGCGGCGCATGAACCCCTGCCGCAGCGGATCCCGCGTCGATGTGTCGCTACGTGTCGCGGTACGGCGGGCGCCGCATGTGCCCCAGGCTATGGTGCCGGGCACGCCTCCGTGCCCGGCGCGGTCGCTGCACAGCCGCCACCATGCGGCCCCCGGGCACTGTCCTGAACGTCGGCCACGTCGCCTACACCTGGGTATCTCCTGGGCGAGGGGCTCCTGACCTCCGGGGCCCTTCGTCAGCGTGCCAAGTGGGGTGGGAGCGGGACCAGGCCCATGAGCAGGCACCAGCCGCGGCTGATGCGCCACCCCCGGGGCCTGCCAGTGGGCCGAAGCTGGACGCGATGCCAGGCTGCGGATCAGGGTAGCGCGGGTCGGTGGTGTCACGGCCAGCGATGGCCGCGCCGGCGGCCCTTCGGACAAGAACCGGTGCCCGAGCCAGAGCTGGCCGGGGAAGGGCTGCCCGCCGGGAAATCAGTGACATCGCCCCAGGCCGGACAGCGGCTGTGACGGACGGTAAAACATCCGGCTCGCGTAGCAACCAGGCATCCGGTACAGAGAACTGCCGAATATTTGCGTCTCATGTGAGCGGGTGCCATCGTCGCATCGAGCACAGACCGGCCGGTTCGGGACGGTTCTTTGCGCCGCGGTGCGGAGCCGGGGGCCACGCCTTGTTGCCGCGGCCCGGCGTGGCCCGCTTGCTATGCTCGGCCATCCCGGCAGGCGATCATGCGATGACCACGCGGGGGTTATTCCGGGCGACAGACACTAGGAGCACGCCAGAATCGAGGCATGCGGACGCAGGTCGTGGATACCTGTCTCGGCCCGGTGGAGGTGGCGCTCACCCCTGGCGAGGGCGAGGTTGTCCTGTTCTTCCCTGGCGGTCATGCCACGGCGGTCACGCCGCTCTGTACGGATATGTACACCGGCCTGGGCTATCGTGCGCTGGTCTTCTCCCGTCCCGGCTACGGCCTGACGAACGTCGGCCAGCTCACCGCCGCAGAATTCATCCCGGCGATCGCGCGGGCCTGTGAGCGGCTGGGAATCACCGCGGCGGCCGCGACGGTGGGGCTCAGCTTCGGCGGCCTGCAGGCCGTTCACGTCGCGGTGAGCCTGCGGCACTTCGCCCCGCGGCTCATCCTGCACAGCTGTGCGCCCTCATCTCTGCCCTACCCTGACAGCTATCTGCAACGCCTCGCTGGCCCGCTGGTGTTCGGGCCGCGCTCGCAGCGGCTTACCTGGCGCATGCTGCGTGCCCTGACGTCCTCGGACCGGGGACTGCGCGCGATGATGGCCCCGCTTTCGACGCTGCCGACCGGAGAATGGTGGGACAGGTGGACCCCGGCCGACCGCGCTGCCGCACGGAAGACTTTCTCGCAGATGGACTCCGGCTCGGGGTTCGTGACGGACGTGCGCCAGGCCTGCGCGGCGAGATCGGCCTACCGAGAGGCCGTGCTGCGATCAGTCCCCTGCCCGACGCTGGTGACAGCGTCGCGGCAGGACGGCGGGGTCGCCTTCACGCACGCCGAGGACTTCGTCCGCACGATCCCGGACAGCCGCCTAGCCGAAACCGGCGCCTTGAGCCACCTGTTCTGGCTCGGCGCTTCGCGCCTGGCTGTCTCGGAGTTGGTCCGCAACTTCCTGACCGAGTGAGCATCGCGCGCGCCCGTCCGGTCATCGGCGACCTCACCGCCGCGGAGCGCCCCGCGCCCGCAGAGTTCTCAGGACTGACATCCGGCCGTCCCAACATGGGAAGCCTCAGCGGGAACAGTCCAGGCCCGGGGCGGAGGCCCGGCCGGGACCGTCCCATAAGGCCACCCAGTGAACTGCCCGGTCATGGGGGCCTGTCCGGCGCCGGGACGCCCCTTCGACGGCCAGCACCGGCGCGAAGCTATGCGCCGAGCTTGCACCTCCTCCACGCCTTGACTCGAGCATCACCGGTGCGCACACGCCCAGAACACACCGATCTGGTCAGCGTGCATCACACCCTGCTACGGACACGCATCGCGCCATATCGGCGGGTACTTGCGCAGGCACACGAAAAGTCGAGTTACTCTCCGTGACAGATGACCGCCATGATCCTCCGTCTCTCGCCCAGCGCAGATGTCCGCTCCGACATCGCCATCCGCCGACACCAGGCCCTGGTCAACTGCGCGTTTAGCTTCTGCTGGGCCGCGTGGTCTGCCCATCCGCCGCCGTCATCCGCCACGCCGCCAGCGCCAGGCGCCGGCGGCGGAGAGAGTGGATCTCGCGCCCGCCGGGTAGCCCCGGCCGCCACCATGTTGGCCCCGGGCGATCCGGGCGGTGCGCGCCTGGCTGGCCCCCGGGGATCGCGCTACAGCGCTGGTGGCAGGCATGGTCCAAGGCGCCCCCGCCCCGGCAGCTCCAGGCCCTGATGACATCCCTCAAGGCGGGCCACGGCCTGCACCTCTATTTCCCGAGTTAACAAACCACCCGCTAGGGACTCCCGGGACGACCGCCGCCACGGCCGCGACCTCCAGGCGCCACCTCCATGGGCGACGTCACGGCTCCCGCCATGGCCCGCCGCCACGGCAAGGGGGGGCGGACCGGAGGGCCCACCGCGCTCTGGGCAGTCAGGCGCGCTTTTGTTCGCGCCAAAAGCTGGCTCCTCCCCCTTGACGCGGGGGAGATGCAAGATTTAGGTTTCGTGAAACGCCGTTCGACGATGTCGAACACATTTCGAGCAGGTTCCCCATCTCGCCGGAGGAGGTGAGACGCCCCGGCCGGAGGCCGAGGGCGACCGCATGGCAGCTTCACCCACCACTACGCAAAAGCTTCTCGCCGAGGCGCTCGGCACCGCGTTCCTCGTGTTCGTGGGCGCCGGGTCGGCCGCGGCCACAGGCGTTATCGCGGCCGGCACCAAGGTCGCCTTCTCGATGGCCCAGCTCGGGATGATTTCCTTCGCGTTCATGCTGGTCATCGTCGGCGCGGTCTACGCGATAGGGCACATCTCGGGCGGTCACATCAACCCAGCGGTCACCCTCGCGCTGGCCGTATCCGGCAAGTTTCCCTGGCGCGAGGTGCCCGGCTACGTCGCAGCCCAGCTGGTAGGCGCGACCGCTGGCGCGGCTGCGATCTTCCTCACCCTGGGCCGGGCCGCCACGGTCGCCGCCGGCGGCGGGGTGACCAGCTACAACTCCGCGTCGATGGGTTTCGGCCGGGCGTCGCTGATCGAGGCGATCGGCACGTTCATGCTGGTCTTCGTGATCTTCGGGGTGATTGACCACAGGGCCGTGCCCGGCTGGGCGCCGATGGCCATCGGCTCGGCCGTGTTCGCGATCATCATCATCGTCGGCCCCGCGACCGGCGCGGCCATCAACCCGGCCCGCTACCTGGGCACTGTGTTCATGCAGGACGGGTTCGGCGGCACCGTTTCCTGGGCTCAGGTTCCCGCCTACCTCATCGGCGAGATCGTCGGCGGCGTGCTCGGCGGCCTCGCCTGGGTCTTCATCGGCCGTGTGCGCGCCGACGCCGCGATGACCAGCCTGGCCCCCGCCGACGCAGAACCGGAACGAGTAAGTGGAGCAGCGTCATGAAGAAGCTCATCAACAGCGCGGAGACGGTTGTCACCGAAGCCCTCGAGGGCGTCGCCGCGGCGCACCCTTCGCTGTCCGTGGACGTGGAGAACAAGGTGATCGTCCGGGCTGGCGGACCCACGCCGGGCAAGGTCGGCCTGGTCTCAGGCGGCGGGTCCGGCCACGAGCCGCTGCACGGCGGCTTTGTCGGCTACGGGATGCTCGACGCCGCCTGCCCGGGTGAGGTCTTCACCTCGCCGGTACCCGACCAGATGCTCGCCGCGACCCAGGCCGTGAATGGCGGGGCGGGCGTGCTGCACGTGGTGAAGAACTACACCGGAGACGTGCTCAACTTCCAGATGGCGGCCGAGATGGCCGGGGACGAGGGCATCGAGGTTGTCCCCGTTGTGATCAACGACGACGTCGCGGTCGAGGACTCCCTCTATACCGCGGGTCGCCGCGGTACCGGGGCCACGGTGTTCGTGGAGAAGATCGCCGGAGCGCTGGCCGAGCAAGGCGTCGGCCTCGCGGCCGTGGCCGCTGTGGCGCGTGAGGTGAACCAGCGGAGCCGGTCCTTCGGTGTGGCGCTGAGCTCGTGCGTGGTGCCCGCGGCGGGCAAGCCGACCTTCGAGCTCGGCGAGGCCGAGGCGGAGCTCGGCATCGGCATCCACGGCGAGCCCGGCAGGACCCGGGCGGCCCTCGCCCCGGCGAGGGAGCTGGCCGCGATAGCGCTGGACGCCATCAGCACCGACCGGCCCGTCGGCGGCGACCTGCTGGTCATGGTCAACGGGATGGGCGGCACGCCGCTGATCGAGCTCTACCTGATGTTCAACGAGGTGCGGAAGTACCTGGAAGCCCGGGGCGGCCACGTTGCGCGGAACCTGGTGGGCAACTACATCACCAGCCTGGAGATGCAGGGCTTCTCGGTGACGGTCTGCCAGCTCACCGACACGCTGACCCGGCTGTGGGACGCACCGGTGGACACGCCCGCCCTGCGGTGGGGACGCTAGGCGCAGTGATTTCCGCCGTCAGTCAGGGAGCCATCATGGACGCTCACGTCTTCCGGGCCTGGATCGTGTCGGCCGCCGGGGTCATCGAGGCTAACCGCGACCGCCTCACCCAGCTGGACGCGGCGATCGGCGACGCCGATCACGGCGTCAACCTGGCCCGTGGCTTTACCGCCGTCCTCGGCACGCTGGAAGCCGGGGGCGCGAAGGTAGCCACGCCAGGGGCGATCCTGACCGTGACGGGCAACACCCTGATCTCCAAGGTCGGAGGCGCCTCCGGCCCGCTGTACGGCATGGCGTTCCGCCGGGCCGGCAAGGCGCTGGGGGATGCCGCCGACGTAGACCTGTCGGCCCTGTCGGCCGCGCTCGACGCGGCCCTCGCGGGCGTGCAGCAGCTGGGTGCCGCCCGCGAGGGCGACAAGACCATGGTCGACGCGCTGGCCGCGGCGACCAGGGCGTTCAGCAAGGCGATCGCGGAGGGTGCGTCGCCGGATGACGCCCTTTCCGTGCTGGCCGACGCGGCCTCGGCCGGCGCTGCCGCGACCGTGTCCATGCAGGCGCTGAAGGGCCGGGCAAGCTACCTGGGGCCGCGCAGTGTGGGCCACGAGGACCCTGGCGCGGTCTCGACTGCGCTCATCCTCGGCGCCCTCAGAGACGCCGCCCGGACGGCGGGACGATGAGCGCGGCCAGCCGCTACCGGGGCCAGCCGGTATCGGAGGGGATCGCGGTCGGCGAGGTCTATCTCGGCGACGCGCCCGGCGCCGGCGGCGCAGGCGCACCCCGAGGGGGGGCCACCGCGGATGAGGTGCGGGCGGCCTTCGCCGCGGTGGCCCATGACCGCGCCGAGCTCGCCAGGGAGCTGCGTTCTCGCGGCCGGGACCGCGACGCCGGCATCGTGGAGATCGGCGCGCTGATCGCGGCGGACCCGGCGCTGACCGGCCCGGTGCTGGACGCGGTGCGGGGCGGAGCCGATGCTGTCGCCGCCATCGGGGAACAGGCCGAGGCCCAGGCCGCGCTGCTCGCCGCGCTGCCCGATCCGGACCTGGCGCAGCGGGCAGGCGATGTCCGCCAGGTCGCCAGCGCCGTGATCGGCTACCTGAGCAGCAACAGCGTGGCCCCGCCGCCCGGAGGAAGCTTCATCCTGGTCCGCCGCGAGGTGGACCCGGCCGACCTGATCCGGCTCGCCGAGGCCGGGCTGGCCGGCGCGGTCTCGGTCGGCGGCGGAGCCAGCTCCCACGCGGCGATCATCGCCCGCGGGCTCGGCCTGCCCATGCTGGCCGGGGCCGATCCCCGGGTGCTGGCCGCGGCGGCCGGGCACCCGGCGATCCTTGCGGCAGCACAAGGCGCTCTCACCGTCGATCCCCCCGCACCCGAGCTTGCCGCCGCGCGGGCAAGGACGCAGCCCACGCCCCAGCCCGGTACCCCGGCAACGGGGCCGGCCCGTACCGCCGACGGCGAGCTGGTCACCGTGCTGTGCAATGTCGCGTCCGCGGCCGAGACGCGCCTTGGCCTGTCCGGCGGAGCGGCCGGCGTCGGCTTGCTGCGTACCGAGATCCCGTTCATCGGCGCCACGGGCTGGCCGTCCCAGGCCGATCACCTGGCCCAGCTGAGTCCGGTTCTCGGCCTGCTCGCCGGCGAGCCTGCCGTTGTCCGGCTGCTCGATTTCTCGGGCGACAAGATCCCGCCGTTTCTCTCCGGCCGCGTACCCGGACTGGCCGCGCTTCTCGGCGAGCCGGGAGCGCTGCAGGACCAGCTCACCGCGATCCTGCTGGCGGGCCGCGATACCCAGCTCGCCGTGCTGGTGCCCATGGTCAGGTCGCTGCGCGAGGTGGATCGCGTCCGCGCGGCGCTGGCGGAAGCCGCGGCCGAGGCCGGCACGCGGCCGCCCGAGCTGGGCATCATGGTGGAGGTGGCCGCCACTGCGGCGGCGGCCGAGAAGTTCGCGCCCGGGGTGGACTTCTTCTCCATCGGCACCAACGACCTGACCAGCGAGGTGCTCGGCCTGGACCGGGCGGGCCCGGGAAGCCAGCCCGCGCTGGCCGCGGACCCGCGGGTGCTCACGCTGATCGAGTCGGTGGTCCAGGCCGCGGGCCAGGCCGGGGTGAAGGTGTCCGTATGCGGTGACGCGGCGGCCGACCCGGCCGTGCTGCCGCATCTGATCGGGCTGGGCGTACGGACGCTGAGCGTCGGCGCGGCGCGCGTGCCGGACGTCGCCCAGCAGATCGCCCAGACCAACGCCGCCCAGGCCGCCCGCCGGGCCACGCAACTCCTGCGCGCCAGGGTGGGACCATGATGCCAGCCTCAGCTCAGGGCGGACAGGGCCACGCCGCCCCGGCCGGCTCCCAGATCCCTGGAGATGGCCCGGGCCGCTTCCTGGACCGCTCGCACCAGCTCCTCCATCGATCGCTGGTTCAGCAGCCGGTCGGCCGCGCCGACCACGCCGATCGCGCCGGCCACCACCCCGTCCCTGGCCAGGATCGGCGCCGCGATCCCGGCGTCGCCCACGGTCGCCTCCTGGTCCTCGACCGCATATCCGCGCTGGCGGACCTGCGCGAGCGCCCGGGTCAGCGCGCTCCTGGTGGTCTTGGTCCGGCCGGTCAGCGGGGCCAGCTCGGCGGCCAGGGCCCGGGCCCGCTGGGCCTCGGGCAGGACTGCCACGATCGCATGGCCGAGCGCGCAGGCGTGCCACGGGATGGCCGCGCCGACCTCGAGGATCTGCACGGTGTTGTCCGGCCGGAACACGTGGTGCAGCACGATCACCCGCGACCCGGACAGGGTGGCCACCCAGACCGCCTCTCCGGCTCGCTGGGCCAGCGATTCCGCCCATCGCAGCGACCTGGCCCTCAGGTCGGAACCGTCCAGGTAGGCGTTGCCGAGCTGGAGCACGCCGGGTCCCAGGCTGTACTTGCCGGTGTCCGGGTCCTGCGCCACCAGGTCATGGGCTTCCAGGGTGCGCAGCAGGCCGTGCACGGTGGGCTTGGCCAGGCCGGTCCGATCGGCGATCTCGGTCACGCCGAGGCGTGGCGTCCCCGAGCCGAGGACGGCGAGGATCTGCGCTGCGCGCTGTACCGACTGGATCATGACACCCTTTCAGCAATGCCGAACAACATTCAGGATATGCCATGACCGCCCAGCCCATGAGCACAGGCACCGTCGGAATCGTCCTCGTCTCGCACAGCGCCGAACTCGCCGCGGGTGCGGCGCACCTGGCCGCGCAGGTCAGCGGCGGCACGGTGACCATCATCGCGGCGGGCGGCACCGACGACGGCGAGCTGGGGACGAGCGCCGCCAAGGTGGAACGCGGCCTGCGCCTGGCCGAGAGCGGCGCCGGCGTGGTGGTGCTGCCGGACCTGGGCAGCGCTGTGCTCACCGTACGCGCGGTGCTCGAAGACGAGGACCCGGCCACAAACGTGGTGATGGCCGACGCGCCATTCGTCGAGGGCGCGGTCGCCGCGACGGTTACCGCCGCCGCGGGCGGGGACATCAAGGCGGTCGCCGCCGCCGCGGAGGAGGCACGGAATGCCCGCAAGCTATGAGCAGCAGATCACCCTGGCCGGCGACCTGCATGCCCGCCCGGCCGGGGCGCTGGCCGTGGCGGCGGGCCGGTTCGCCTCGGCGGTCTCGGTCACCGCGAGCGGCAGCACCGCCGACGCCAAGAGCGTGCTCGGGGTGATGGGCCTGGGCGCCACCAGCGGCCAGCACATTACGGTCTCGGCGGCGGGCCCGGACGCCCGCGAGGCTGTCGCCGCGCTCATCGCCATCCTCGGCGAGGCGACCAAGGTCGGCGGCTGAAACATGCAATTGCACGCGCACCACGGCTCGTAGGGCTTGCACTTCAACCGCGCCGACGCAGAAGCGGCCCACCAGTGAGTACGACTCATCCGTCGGGATGCGGCAGGAAGCAAGGCGATGACAACCACGCTGAGCACCAGCGACGCGCTTACCACCTGGATTTTCCCAAGAAGTCCGACGTGTCGAAGTCCCCGCGCGAGGTTGAGCAGTACCTCGCCCGCACCGACAATCCCTAGGTCCTGCCGCACCCGCGGCGCCGACCCTGTCCGCGGCACGTGCGGACGTTCTCCGAGCAGGGTCGGGCGGCCCGCCGATGCCGGGCCCCCGAGTGCCGCCCGTCCCGGGCGGTCGAAGGTCACGACGCCGGGCGGCCGGCTGGGGGAACAGTTCAGTGCCATGGCCTGGCCGCCCGCTCCGCCCAGTAGGCGTCGGGGGCTTCGGCGAGGCTGAGCGCCGGAAGCTGGCCGACGGTGAGCGCGGCCAGGTTCTCATCCAGTTGCGCGCGGGTGACGGCGCCGGACAGCACAACCGATGCCCACGGCTGGGCCAGCGCGGCGGCCAGCGCGATCGCGTCTTCGGTGACACCGCGCGCCGCGGCCAACGCGGTCAATGGCGCCGGCGGGCCGCCCGCCGCAGTCAGCCGCCCGTTGGCGACCGCCTCCTTAACAGGACCGCCCACCCGGCCGCGGCGGCTTCGGCCCCAGCCGGGCCTACCGATGGCTCCACGAGGTTCCATGTCACCTCCGTCGCCGTGAACAGCTGCTGCCCGTCAACGGTCAGGGACAGCGCCCGGCGGATCGTGTCCGCCTGATGCGGCCCGCTCGCGCTCAGCCCGATGATCACACCCTCGGCGCGCAGCCGGGACAGCGCGGCCAGCAGCGGAGCGTCAGTAAACAATCCGGAATCAAGGGTCAGCGAATGCACCTGATACAAGGTGAGCCGGTCACCGAGCAGGGCCCGGCTTTGCG
>WNGJ01009940.1_pt1 | contig 10139 bp, 9 predicted proteins | sample 5400611 | NCBI WGS metagenome assembly WNGJ01 (sample SAMN13153375, study PRJNA577476) | soil metagenome | isolation source: 40 cm soil or saprolite under Garry oak tree replicate 1 | place: USA:California | collected 2016-06-15
TACGCTGCGGCGGACGCGGGGCAGCGCGAACCGGATGAAGGCCCGCGCGCCAAGCACGGGGAAGATCAACCGGATCCCGGACCCGGCACGCACCGGCCTGGCGGCGGCGCTCACCGGTCTGGCCGACGGGTTTCTGACGCCCTCGGCGGCCTGATGGCACGAGATGAACCGTCGGGCACCGGCTGGGCGGATGCACCAGGCGACGCCGCACCGCCGCGACTGCCGAAGCGACGGCGGGCTGAGGTGGCGATAGAGCCGGGTCTGCCTGACGCGCAGCCGCCCACCGCCGCGGCACCGTTCGCGCAAGCGGCATCACCAGCCACGGTGCCGCCAGACAGCACCGCGCTGCCGCCCCCCACAGCGCTGCACGAGGCTACCACACCACCACTTGGCGGATTGCCACCACCAAACGCGGCACTGCCCGCGCGCGCGGTACTGCCACAGGCCGTGACGCCGGCCCCCGCGACACCGCCACAGACCAACGCACCGCACGTCGCCGCGCCACCACCCGCCGGAGCGCCGCCAGGCGCGGCACCACCGTCAAACCCGACGCCGCCACCGGCGCAGACACTGGCGCCACCATCTGCCGGAGCGCCGTCACCGGGCGCGGCACTGCCGCCAACCACGACGCCGGCCCTCATGGCGGGACTGCCACCAGCCAACTCACCGCAGGTCGCTGCGCCACCACCCGCCAGACTGCCAGGCGTGACGCCATCAGCAAACGCGGCGTCGCCATCGGCGCCGACACCAGCCTCCACGGCGGCAGCACCACTCACCAGCGCACCATCGCCCCATTCCGCACCATCGCACCACGCGGCACCGCAAGGATTCGACTCCGCCCCTCCACCGCCCCTTGGCGCGCCGCCAGCACTAGCGGCAATGTCTTCAGCGCCGCCGCCGACGGCACAGCCAACGGATCTGCAGGCCGCGCCGACGCCCACGACGGTACTGCCCGTGCATGTGCTGCCCACCGCCGCCCCGGGCACTCAGTCGAGGCCGGGCGCTCCAGCGCATGGGCTCCGCCCAGCGGTGCATGCCGCACCGACGGCGGCAGATTCGGCCATATCCGGCGTCCCGGCCGCGGCGCAGACGGCGCTGGGCGCACCGGCGGAAACGCCACCGACCCTGCGGTCACCGACTCCGCAGCCCACAACCGCACCGGCCAGCATCGCGCCGCTCCCCACCACACAGCCCACAACTCCCCAGCCCACAACTCCGCAGCCCACAACCGCGCAACCCACAACCGCGCAGCCCACAACCGCACCGGCCAGCATCGCGCCGCTCCCCACCGCGCCATCCACCACCGCGTACGGCAGCATCCCGCCCGCAGCCTCACCCGTGGAGCATTACGCGCCCGCAGCGCACACGCCGGCCCAGCCAGCGGCACCGCAGCCGCCTGGGCCACAGCCGCCTGGGCCGCAGCCGCCTGGGCCGCAGCCGAGTGCGCCACAACTGCCCCCGCCGCAGGTGGCGGTGCTGCAGGTGGCGGTGCCGCAGCGAGCACTGGAGTCCGCCGCCCAGTCGCTGCCACAGACACTCCCCCAAGCGCCGGCGGAACAGTCCGCCGCGGGGACCACCCTGGCCGCGTCCGGCACGCCGGAGCCGCCAGAGACAGGGCAGGCAATGTCCGCGCCATCCCCTGACGCGACCGCTCCGCGACCGGCGTCGCCTACCGGATCAACCGGAGGGGCGCGGCACGAATCGGGACTGCCCGCCTCATCCGCGCTGCCGCGTCCGGTCGGCGCATCACGGCTGCCACCGCCGCGCCGTCACGTCCCGGGCGTGCGCGCTGGAGAGCCAGCCGCGGAAGCACCCTCGCCAGGCGGCAGGCGCCGCAGGACCAGGGTGGAGACCCGATGGGTCTTCAAAGATCTCGTCGACATGGCCGCGATACCGGAGGGGTCCTACGCCGTCGACGAGGAGATAGACGGCGCGTTGTGCCTCATAAAGACCGACGATGGATACGAGGTCTTCAGCGCGAGCGATGGCGCAAAGCACGAGGTTCGGTTCTTCGATGACGAAGAATCCGCGTATTTCTACCTTTTCGGAGTACTGGCGGCGGAGGCCATCCGCACCGGCCGGCTCCTGCCCCAGGAACCCTGACCGCTCGCCCAGCCCGCCGCAGGGCTACAGCGCCGCAAAGTCATAGACCGAGCCGGCAACCTGCCCACCAGAATCCCGGCGTTCTCGCCGCCACCCTTACAAGGCCCGCCCTCCCTTGGGGGCTGTTGCCCCACTGCTGATCTTGGCAGGTTGTCAAGAGCTGGGGGAGGGGTGAACGCGATTCTGTGGACACGTCCGGCCCCCTGTGGAGAACGGGTGATCCTGGTATGAGCAGGGCAACCGATATGTCCTGCGGTGCCGAATTCACCCGCTGGTTGTTATGCGGTGTGATCGTCAGCAGCATCCAGTTCGTCAAGCCACGCGCGCACGGCTGCGTCGTGCTGGCCGAGCAACGGAGGCGGTGCGTGCTCGGATCCATCGGACAGCGAATCGCCGCCGAAACGCAACGCCGGGCCTGGCAGTTCGATGCGGCCGAGCAGCGGATGCTCGACAGTGATCACCAGGCCCTGGGAACGCGTCTGCGCCCAGTCATACACCTCGTCGATGGTGCGGATCGAACCCGCGGGCACGCCTGCCGCACTGAGCAGCCCGAGCCAGTGCCCGCGGCCCGACGAGGCAAGCAGGACTTCGATCTCGGCGGTCAACTCATCCCGGTGCGCCACCCGGGCGTGATTCACCCGGAAGCGCCCGTCGTCGGGGTCCATCCCGACGACAGCGGCGAACCGCCGCCACTGCTGCTCATTGGCCACCGCGATCTGAACCATCCCGTCAGCGCAACGAAATGCGCCGTACGGTGCGATCGACGGATGGTGATTTCCGGTCATGTGCGGAACCTCACCCGCCACCGTCCAGCGGGTTGCCTGGAACGCGTGTGCCCCGACCACGGAAGCGAGCAGGGACGTGCGCACCACCTTGCCCCGGCCCGTCCGCTGTCGGTCAAACAGCGCCGCGAGCACACCCAGCGCGGCATTAAGCCCGGCAAGCACGTCCGCGATGGACAGGCCCGACTTGACCGGATGATCGCGGTCCGGGCCCGTCACGCTCATCAGGCCAGCCTCACCCTGGACGATCTGGTCATACCCAGGGCGTTCGTGCTCAGGACCGTCGTGCCCGAAACCGCTGACTGAGCAGATCACCAGGCGCGGGGCGAGCTCATGCAGCCGGGCGTGGCCGAACCCTGCCCGGTCAAGCACGCCGGGCCTGAAGTTCTCCACCAGGACATCGCTGCGGCGGATCAGCCGGGCGAGGAATTCCTTACCCGCGGACGACTTCAGGTCACAGGTGACCGACTCCTTGTTCCGGTTGCAGGACAGGAAGTACGTGCTCACGGGGTCTTCCGGAGGCCCGGCGAACGGTGGCCCCCAGTGCCTGGACTCGTCACCCGTACCCGGCTGCTCCACCTTGATCACCCGGGCGCCAAGATCACCGAGCAGCATCGTCGCGTGCGGCCCGGCGAGTGCGCGCGTCAGGTCTGCGACAACAATGCCGGTCAGCGGTCCGGTCACCAGAATCCTCCCTGATTGACGGTTGCCCGAAGCCTATTCCCGAGATGCCAGCGCGTCCCTTGCCGCCCGCGCGTGCCACCTGTGCTGGCCGTACTGGGCCGTACTGGGGGATCTTGCCAGCTACGGCCGGAGTTGGCACTGTTCGCGCACATGACCTGCCCCGTCCGCGTTAAGGTGCAAAAGCCGACGGGGTTGACGGTCCCCCGCTCCCCAAGCAGCCCCGTCGGCTTCCGCACAAGGGTTGCGGGCACGGACGAGAATGACCCCGCCGGGTGCCACGCGGCATGATGTGGGCGTGCGGATGGTGGGAGCGGCCAGCCTGGGCGTGCGGAGCCTGATCGACGGCCACCGCCGCCCCGCGCACGTGATCGCGGCCTTTCCCGCCGCCATCTACCTGGAGTTGCGCCTTCCCGGTCCAGAGCCACGGGTGCTCGCTCTGGTCACCCCCGCTGCCACCCGGTTGCCGAACGCCGTCGTCGTGACGCCGGACCTGGCGCCTGGCGGTGATCCGGGCGCGCGGCGGGCCGCGGCGGCGGATCCGGGTCCGCTGGCCGCCGCGGTGCCCGGCGGCGTGGCCTGGGTCGGTGAGGGAACGGTGCGGGCCGGCCGGATCAGGGTGCCGGTGCGGCGATGGTGGGACCCATCTCCCGTTCTGGGCCCGCTGTCCCGTGCGCGGCTCGATCAGGGCTGTGCGCTGCTCGAAGAGATGTGCGCCTCCGCAGCCCGCCGGCCAGGACTGGACAATCATGATGCGCCGGCCGCCCTGGCTGCCAGTTGCGCCGCGGGTGACCTGGCCGGCGCCGTCGAGGTGGCAGAGCACCTGGTCGGCCTTGGACCCGGGCTCACGCCCAGCGGCGACGACGTTCTCGCGGGCCTGCTGCTGGCGCTGCGGCTGCTCGGCGGTGCGATCCGCGGCGGAACCCGGGCGGTCTGGCTCGCGGACTGGCTCAGCGCGGCCATCACCAGCGACGCAAGCCAACGGACAACGTCCTTGTCCGCCACCTTGCTGCACTGCGCCGCGCGCGGGCAGGCGGCGGGCGAAGTCGCGGCCGTACTGCGGGGGTTCGCCGGCCAGGAACCCGTCGCGCCCGCCATCAGCCGGCTGCTCGCGACCGGCAATACGTCGGGTGCCGACCTCGCTGCGGGCCTCGCAGCCGGTTGCCGCGCCGCCCTCACCCTGTCCGCCGACCTGCTTGGGCCCGTGCACTAGGGCACCACCGCACCCGAGACGGCGTCCGCATTCCTCGATCATCTGCACGCGGGCGCGAGCCGCGCCGGCCGTGACCTGAGCGACCTCGACCTTCTGGTCCCTGTGTCCCTGGAGATCACCGACGATGTGGACGGGGCCGCGGCCCGGCACGCCGCGGGGTACGCCTTCACGATCGGCGCGATGGGCTCGGCCACCCAGAATTTCTACAACGCGGCCTTCGGCCGCCGGGGCTATGGCGACGACGTACAGGCCGTCGCGCGGCTCTGGCGCGCTGGCAAGCGCGACGAGGCGGCGGCCAGGGTCCCGCGGGAAATCGGCTTCAAGACCAACCTGATCGGCCCACCCGAGATCATCCGCGACCGCCTGCGGCGTTACCGTGCCGCCGGTGTTACCGCCCTGCGGGTCAAGTCCGCCGGCCGCGGCGCTGCCACGCTCGACGCCATCGCCGCGCTCATCGACCTCGTGGCCGAGGTCAACCGCGAGGAAGAGGAAGAGGTCCGGCGGCGAGGCTGACAAGGACCAGGACCATTATCCCGAACGGCGGATGCGGTATGGCGCGGGTGCGCTGGTGCGGCAGCACCTGGGTCCGTGCGCCGGTCCCCGGCCGGCGCGGCCGGGGACCGGCTTGTCAGCACCGGACCGGCTCAGTTGTTCGCCGAGACCGGGACCAGCATGTGGTGGCACGTGGTGGAAGGAATTGGTGCCGAGGCCGTGCGCCGTTACCGGCTTGCTCAGCCACGTTGGCGTACACGCCGGCCACCGGCGGCTGCCGTCGGCCACCCGCGCCCTCGCCGAGCGGCTCGCACCGCGCGGGACACCAGGCCGCACGTCGCCTATTGACGGCTCCGCCGCCGGGTACGCCGAACACGTGACCATGGCGGAAAACGGGCGGGCATGGCGGGTGTGGCTGGTGTGGCGCGGCCTGGTTTCTGCGCGCCTGCCGCGGATCGCGGGCCGCGCCGCCGCGCTGGTGGCGGTGGCGCTGATCGGCGCCTGGCTCGGCCTGCTCGTTGGCGGCCACAGCAACGTGGGTATCGGCCCGGTCGACACCCGGATGGCCTTGCTGCCATCGCTTTCCGGGCAGACGGTTGTCGACGTTCCGCCGCTCGGATCACTGCAACTTGACAGCCACAAGGGCCCGCTGCGGCTCGATGTGACCGTGCAGCGCATCAAGCAGGACGACGTCCGCGCGATCTCCCGTGATCCGGGCGAGCTGCGCAGCCTCCCGGATCAGGTCACGCGCGACCTCAAGCATGCGGTGACGGTGGTGGCCGTGCGCGGGCTCGCCGCGGCGGCCGGCGGTAGCCTGCTCCTGGGCCTGCTGGTGTTCCGGCGCGCGGGCCGTGCCCTGCTCGCCGGGGCCACGTCGGCTGCCGTGCTGGCCGCAAGCGGTCTGATCGCGGTGGCGACGTGGAACCCGGACGCGATTCTCGAACCTCACTACAGCGGGCTGCTGTCCAGCGCCCCGTCGCTCATCGGCACCGCGCAGAACATCGTCACGAGCTTCCAGACGTACAGAAAAGAACTCGCCAGGCTGGTCAGCAACGTCTCGCAGCTCTATCAAGTGACCTCGCACCTGCCGACCTACCAGGTAGCTCCCGGCACGATAAGAGTCCTCGACGTCTCCGACATCCACGACAATCCGGCCGCGTGGAACGTCATGCACTCGGTCGCCGGCGAGTTCCACGTCAGCTTCATCATCGACTCCGGCGACCTCACCGACCACGGCAGCGGCCCGGAGAACGCGTTCACCAGCGAAGTGCCCAAGTTCCACCTGCCTTACGTGTTCGTCAAGGGAAACCACGACTCGATCTCGACCGAGGAGGCCATGACGAGGCAGCGGAACGCGGTCGTGCTGACGGGCGAGGTGACCACGGTCGACGGCCTGCGGATCATCGGCGAAGGGGACCCACGGTTCACGCCCGACCTGTCCGTTCAGGTCCCCGGCGAGCAGTCCGTCGGCGCCATGGGCCAGCGGCTCGCAGCCACCGCACGCATGTCGCAGCCGCCACCGGACATCGCCGTCGTACACGATCCGGCCGCCGCCATGCCTCTCGACGGGGCCGTAAAGCTCATCCTGGCTGGCCACCTCCACCGGCGCCTGACCCAAGTGCTGCCGCATGGCACGCTCCTGTTCGTTCAGGGGTCCACCGGTGGCGCGGGGTTGCGCGCGCTGCAGACAACGCCGCCGACGCCGCTCGAATGCGCGGTGCTCTACTTCGACCGCGCCACGCATCAGCTGCAGGCCTGGGATGACATCACACTGGCCGGCCTCGGCGGCGCGGATGTGCAGATACAGCGTCACCTCGCGGCCGTCCCCGTGCCCACATCCGGCCAGACCCCCACAGCCAGCCAGAGCCCAACAGCCAGCCAGACCCCGGCGCCCAGCCCCGGCCACTACTGAACCCGAAGGCGGCAGGGCCGTGCCAGAGCTCGCAGCCCCCCGGCGGGCCGTGAGCGGCGCTGCTGGAAGGATGACGGCGGGCGCGCCGACGGCGCTCTACCATCCACCGTGACGGCCCTGCCGGGCAAGCCGGGGTGAATACCCGCCATTTGCCGTTACGCCCGCACGCATGGCAGGGCAGGCTTGATCTATGGTCATTCCCATCCACGACGTGAACCCGGTGCGCCGGACACCCTGGGTCACGTACGGTCTCATCGCGATCAACGTCGTGGTGCTGCTCCTCACACCGGCTTCACAGACCGCAGTGGCAGGCAGCCCGGGGCCGGCCGCGCTCTGCCGCCAGCAGGCCTTCTACGACCACTACGCCGCGATCCCCCGCGAGATGATCCACGACCAGCCGCTCACCCTGGTGGCGACCGGCCAGCCAGGCCCGCGACCGGACACATGTGTGATCGCACGCCCGCCCTATCACAAGATTCCCGCGCTTTCTGTGCTGCTGTCGATGTTTCTGCACGCCGGGTGGCTGCACTTGCTCGGGAACATGCTGTTTCTGCTGATCTTCGGGAACAACGTCGAAGACCGCCTCGGGCATATCCGGTTCCTGCTGTTCTACATTCTGTGCGGGTATGTCGCGGCGTACGGATTCGCGGCCGCGAGCCCGAACTCGACCGAGCCACTCATCGGCGCGTCGGGGGCAATCGCCGGCATTCTTGGTGCGTACCTGGTGCTCTATCCGCGCGCCAAGGTCTGGAGCCTGGTGCCTTTCCTGCTCTTCATACCGGTACGCATCCCCGCCTGGTTGGTGCTCGGGCTGTGGTTCGTCCTCCAGTGGGTTTACTCGGCCGGATATGTGTCCAGTGGCGCTGGTTCTGTGGCCTATCTCGCGCACGTATTCGGATTCATCACCGGTGCTGTCATCGGCCTGATCCTGCGGGCGGGCGGCGGCCCGCGCGCCCCCGCCGTCGCCTACCCGGCGCGTTGACCATCTCGCCCTCGTTGCCACCTGAGGCGAACTGCTTGATCGTGGATTCACGTTTAGTAATTAATTCGCTACTCTACGCACGCAGGGCTGTTCAACCGCAGGGCCAGCCGGTGCTGGCTGGCCAGAGAACGGGGGGATCAGATGAAAATGGTACGAATGGGATTGGCCGGGCTTTCCGCCCTGGCGATCGCGCTGTCGAGCGGAGCGGCCGTGGCCGTGCCCACCATGGCATCAGCGGCGCAGATGCCGAATGCGACCGCGCGATCGGCCACGCACGCCATTGGCTTCGAGCAGGCGGGACTCCTGACCCAGCCCGCCCAGCGAACGCTGCCCGCGCTTGCCCAGCCCAGCCAGCCCCAGCCGGCGAAGTCTCAGCCCAGGCAATTCCAGCCAGGGCAGGCGCAACCCGGACAAGCGGAACCCGGGCAGCCGGGTGGGCCGCTGCAGCCTGGATACAAAGGAAGGCCGCCGCGCCCCGGGATCCGCGTCGTCGTCTTCGATTGCCGTGGCCGCGCCCGGATCCGGCCGCACAGGTTCATCATCGCCTGCGCGGACGGCAACGCCTACCTGGCCGGCCTGCTGTGGTTCAACTGGGGGCCCGCGACGGCCTTCGGGTACGGCGTGGAATGGGTGAACAGCTGCATGCCCAGCTGCGTGGGCGGCAGGTTCCGCCATCATCACGCGCAAGTCCTGCTCTGGCGGGTCCGCCGGGTACACGGCCACCATCATGATCACGGGCTGTACCGGTTCACCCGGCTCACCGTCGGGCACGTGACATACCACCTGTAAGGACTGCGGCGGCGGCCTGGCGGACACGTCAGGCCGCCGCGGACCGGGGGAGCATACTCCTACCAGGTCCGGCATCCCGGCGCAACCAGCAGCTCGGCGAACGGAGCGCAAATGACCGCCCAGCCGTCCATCTCCGTCCGCGGCGAGGCGACAATCGAGGTCGATCCTGAGATATATTTACTGCCGCTAAACGAAACAATATATTTTGTGCTCAATGTCCACCCTTCTTTCCGCAATCAGCACGGTTCCACAACTGTTTTCTGCGCCGCGCGCTCTCAATAGGACGGGCGGCCCCGCGGAAAACGTTGTCACTGGGAGAACGTTGTCGAGCTCTTTAAAAGTGCGGGAAACGTTGTCGGAAACGTTGTCAGGAACCGTGCCTGAAACTGTTAGCAAAGGACCTTCAGCGCGACGGCGCCCCGCGGATGTGACTTAGGGCACGCCGGAATAATGCGCTCGTTGTGGTCCTGGCTGTCGTTGTCGTGCCAGCTCGTGGCCGCTGTGGAGCGCGTTGGCGGGCACCGATGGATGGGCTACCGGGGCTGGTGGGAGTGGCGACGGCGCCGCATGTTAGTTCGCCGTTCCGTTGCCACCGGACCGGAATCTTCGGGATGGTCTGCCGGCGCTGGCGCGGCCGGCCGCCATCGGTCCCTTCTCCGGACCCTGTTGGCTAAGGACCCGCAGATCATCAACACGCGGATTTGATCTTGCAGTGACTGCCCAGCGGAGACCCTGAATGTGCCATCGCGGGTCATACAGAACCCGCGATGGCACATTCACGGTCCTCGGGGACGGGACTGTGCCCGGGGGCCGGGGGCTGGTGGGGCCAATGTGGTGCACAGCGGGCAGAGTTGCGGGACGAGCGGGCGCCGGCCGCGCCCGTACCACAGCAACGAGGTCCGGAACTGAAAGCAGCGAGTTATTTCGCGACGCGCCCTAACGACGTGGTGCGCGATTGAGGTCGGGGCGTGCTGGCCTGTCTGATTGCCTGACTGGTGATCACCTCTCGGCAGCGCGGCCGGAGACTAGGCCGGCTACGGCCCTGCAGGTCTCGTCGAAGTCTTCGCGTCGTCCGGGGAACCGCTGGAGGGTCCGCCACTGCTTGTGCTCGGCGTTGGCGTGCTCCACGCAGATCCGTTCCGATGACTGCTGGTGACGCTCCGCGTCCCAGGCGGCGACTTCCCC
>WNGJ01009941.1_pt1 | contig 10138 bp, 8 predicted proteins | sample 5400611 | NCBI WGS metagenome assembly WNGJ01 (sample SAMN13153375, study PRJNA577476) | soil metagenome | isolation source: 40 cm soil or saprolite under Garry oak tree replicate 1 | place: USA:California | collected 2016-06-15
CCGATGGCGTGTGCGCGGCCGGTGCGTCCGATGCGATGGACATAATCCTCTGAGTGCATCGGGAAATCGTAATTCACCACATGCGAGATCCCATCCACATCGATGCCGCGCGCGGCGATGTCGGTGGCGACGAGGACACGGACCGCGCCGGATTTGAAATCCTTCAACGCGCGGAGCCGCTGGTTCTGCGAGCGATTGGAATGGATGGTTCCCGTTTTGATTCCGCTGCTTTCCAGACGGCGAGCGATCTTGTCGGCGCCCCGCTTGGTCCGGGTGAAAACCAGAACCGTGTCGAATTTTGGATCGCCTAACAAGTGAAGCAACAGCGCGGACTTCAAATGCGGAGGAACCTCATAGGCAAATTGCGTGACCGTTTCGGCCGGGTTCGCGCGCCGTCCAATCTGCACAATCTTGGGCGACTGTTGGAACTGGTGGGTCAATGCCTCGATTTCGCGTGAAAGCGATGCGGAGAACATAAGTGTCTGCCGTTTTTGCGGCAACGCTTTCACGATGCGTCGAATCGGCGGAAGAAAACCCATGTCCAGCATCCGATCGGCCTCGTCGAGCACGAGAAACCCGACGCCGGAAAGGTTGGCTACGCGTTGGTCCATCAGATCGATCAACCGCCCCGGTGTGGCTACGACAAGATCCACGCCGGAACGCAACGCCTCGATCTGCGGACGTTCGCTCACCCCACCGAAAACCGTGGCCATGCGCAATGGAATATGTTTCGCATAAGCGCACACGTTCTCCTCGATCTGCACCACCAGCTCACGAGTCGGCGCGACCACCAGCGCGCGCGGGCCGCGGTCGGAGCTCTCCCCAGCGAGTCTTCGACCGGACTGCCGATTGCGAGCTGCGTTATGCGCCTGCGTTACTCTCTGTTTCGATTCTGCAAGCTTCATTAGAATCGGCAGAACGAAAGCCGCTGTCTTTCCCGTGCCCGTCTGCGCAATCCCGATCACATCGTGTCCCGCGAGAATGAGCGGGATCGCCGCTATCTGAATCGGGGTCGGCTCCGTGTAACCCGCGTCACGCACAGCCTGCACGATTTGCGGCGAAAGGTTGAGTGCTCGGAATGGCATGAGACCACAACTGTCGCCCGTTAAGTGCCGTCGCGCACCTACTCTTTAAGTCTTCGTGTGTCCCCCTATCGCCGAGCGAAATCCGCCTTTCCTAACCCTCAGCCACCTGTCGCGCCGTAGCCTTGTGCGTAGGCGGATCGCTCGCCTGCCAAGCCGTAGCCTCGGCGAAGGCTGGTCGCTTCCCCAACGAACCTGCGCTAATCGAACAATTCACCCAAACTGCTCAAATCCTCTGGCGGCTTTGTTTCGGAAAGGAACTTCTGAAATTCGGGCGAATAGGCGTGCCTACGACTGGGCCACCAGACCTGACGCACTCCTTCGGAATGGTAATATTTTCGAAGCAGGCTTTCCCAGCCAAGCCAGTGCGCTTGATCAAGAATGCCTGCTTTCTGTTGGTACCAGGCGTTCTCCAATAACTTGAATAGGGAGAAGAGAAAGTAATGCGCAACGATTCGCTCCTCGCGAGTGGCTGATCTCCAATCCGCAGTTGCCTTGGCGAGAGCAGATCCCAGAGCGGGCGACTCCATCGCCGGAACGTTGATTGAAGTAATGGCCGCGGCCAGCGAATCCACGACGAGAGCTTTTTGCGACTTCGTACTCTGCCGAATACTGACGATCAGTGCGATGAGCGTAAGCGCGACCACTAAGGCGCTGACAATTTCGGCAACCGCGACCAAGGTCTGTAAGCTCATACGGCCTCGAGAGTTTCTCAGGAACGCAGGAAAATAGGAAATGTTTTTGGATCGCCTGCCCCGGGTAAATCTGACCGAATAGGCAGCGACCCCTCAACACTCACCTCTTAATTTCCATGCACGTCACTCGTCACTGGTTACCTGTCACTCGTCACTTCGTGGGAACTTCCTTCCTACTTCTTACTTTTCCTTCGCCCGACATAATTCAGAAACATGTCCTGAGAGCGCAACGACCTGCGGTCGCTTCCGCAGTGAGTCAATTATCACTTGTCGCGCCGCAGCCATGCGCGAACGCGGATCAACTCTCAATCCGTCACTTCCCCTCAGCTTTGAGTTATTCGGACGCAAATGTTAAATAGCCTGCTCGCGAATGGAGCCGCGGGGACGCGAGCGAAATAGATGGGCAAGCCGAGAGGCCGAAACGAGCGGGAGCGAATGAGTCAATGCTTTCGGAGTTTAGGCGCCACCCCCCGGTGTTCTTCCCGCGAACCAGTTTGGTTGACGATCCACGATGATTCGTAGCACCAAGAACACCGCGTCAGGTGGGAGGGACGGTGTTGCTATTGGTAGATCAGCTTTTTCAAACGCCGAACGGCTTGGGGAATGTCGTTCGCCTTCGTATTTCCGAACCCTAGAACAAAACCGTGACGTGCCGTCCTTCCGATGTAGGAGGACGATAGCGGAGAGAGCCAGAGCGATTGTCGAGCAGCCGTCGCAGCGATTTTTCGATCGTCTCGGCCGCGAGTGAGGAAGATGGCCAGGTGCATCCCTGCTTGATCTCCCATGATCGTCACGCTGTCGCCAAGCTGACGCTCGAGTTCTGCGACCAACACGCTCCGTCTTTCAGCGTAGATCGGCCGCATTCTCCGCACGTGTCGGGCAAAGTGGCCTTCGCGGATAAAATCTGACATCACAGCCTGGGTGATGTGCGCCGGGCATATGTCCATTACTTGCCGCATCGCTGCGAAGCGTTCTATCAGGTCAACTGGAATGACCAGGTATCCCAGTCGCAGCGATGGAAACATCACTTTGCTGAAGGTGCCGATATAAATAACGCGAGCATTGCCATCGAGTCCCTGGAGGGAAGCAATTGGCAGATTGCTATATCGGTACTCGCTGTCGTAGTCGTCCTCGATAATCCATGCTCGCGATCGTTGCGCCCACTCAAGTAATCGCAGGCGGCGCGCCGCGCTCATCGTGACTCCGAGCGGATATTGATGGGACGGTGCGGCGAAGGCCGCTCGAGCATTTCGGTTTAGCCTGATACCGGCGGTCACGTTTAGACCTTCCGCATCTACAGGCACAGGAACGATCCGGCATCGCGCAGCTTTCAAAACGTGATGCACAAGCCAGTAGCCAGGCTCTTCGACCCAAGCAGCCCTTCCGGCCTCGAGCAGCACGCGGGTCGCTAGATCGAGCGCCTGCTGCGATCCGCTCACAATCATGATCTGCTGTGCCTCGCATCGCACACCACGCGAGGTCCTGAGATAAGTAGCGATCGCTTCGCGGAGCTCGGGCAATCCCATCGCATCGCCGTATTGCAATGCTTTCAGACGCATGCGGCGCGAATAGCGCGCCACAAGCCTTAACCAAATCTCAATTGGAAATTTCTGGAGCTCGGGCTGTCCGACTTGGAATGGGCCCAGGCTCTCCGCCCACGAAGGCCGCTCATATTTCGGAAGAGCAACAACCTGCGCCGAGAGCAGGCGCCGCCCCGGAGCCGCGCTCGGCGAAGCCCCTGTTAGTCGGCTCGGAAGCGAACTGGAAATGAACGTACCGGCGCCGATTCGGCTCTCGAAATATCCCTCGGCGAGAAGTTGCGCATACGCAGTCAGGGCGGGCAGACGTGAGATATGCGACTCGCGCGCGAGCTCGCGCGACGATGGAACAAGATCGCCGGCGCGAAGTTCGCCCCGAATGATCCTGCCGCGGAACGACTCGTAAATCTGCTGGTAAAGCGGCCTGGACGCACGGCGGTCGATGGTGATGAGGTTCGAAATACCGCGGAATTGAGATTTCAAAGTGGTTATGCAGAATTCAGCCGGACCGGTCATTTACGGTAACCACTGCTGTTGTATCAAAGCAAACATGAAAACCTGCATCTCAATCTTCATCCTCGCCGCATTATTCCTGGCCGTCACTCCGCATTCAGCGAGGGCAACCGACACGCAGCAGACGAAAGGGGACACCACACAACCCGACGGCCAACATGACTTCGATTTTGCCGTCGGAACATGGAAGACCCGCGTGCGTCGCCTGCTAAACTCGCTTTCCGGATCGAAAAATTGGGTCGAAGGCACAGGCACAGTGTCGACGAGAAAAGTTTGGGGAGGACGCGCCCAACTCGAAGAACTCACCATGGATACGGGCGACACGCATCTGAAAGGTCTGTCCCTGCGGCTTTACAATCCGAAAACGCATCAATGGCGTCTTCACTGGGCCAACGCAAAGAAAGGTGCGCTTTCAGACCCGCCCGCGTTCGGTGCCTTTAAGGATCGTCGCGGCGAGTTCTACGACGAGGAGGTCATCAACGGCAAGACTGTTTTCGTTAGGGAGATCTTCTCGGATATCACACCAAACTCGTATCATTTTGAACAGGCATTCTCGGAAGATCAGGGAGAGACATGGGAGCCAAATATCATTGTTGATCTTACCCGCACTGCCGCTGATCCGGCCGCCGAATCACCGACTGCCAATGACCGTAACCATGACTTCGATTTCAATTACGGACATTGGAAGGTGCACGTATCGCGGCTTGACGGGCAGTTGGTTGGTTCCACCAAATGGCTGGAGTACGACGGCGTCTCCGAGGTAGCTCCCATTTGGAATGGAAGCGCTAGTCTGATCGAAGTGCAGGCAGATGGACCAGCCGGTCGCCTGGAAGGTCTCGGTCTGCGCCTCTACGATCCGGAAGCAAACCAGTGGAACTTGAATTGGGCAAGCAGTCGCGACGGCATGATTGGTATTCCACCGACGGTCGGCACCTTCAAGGATGGTCGTGGCGAATTTTTCGACCAGGAGCTACTCGACGGACGAGACATCTTCGTCCGCAACACCTACACCGACATCAAGCCCACTGGAGCGCGCTTTGAGCAGGCCTTCTCGGCAGACGCCGGCAAGACCTGGGAGAAAAATTGGGTGATCACCTTCGCGCGTGAAAAATAATCACTCCGCGAACGTGACGTCGGCAGCGTGAGGTTTCGTCAAAGAGCCACCCGAAACTGCAACCAGAAAAATTCAGAAATATATTTCGAGAGAGCAACGCCCTGCGATCGCTCCGCAGTGACTCGAGTTTTCACGCGCTTCCGATGTAACGATTGACTTGTCGCCGTCCGTAGCCTCGGCTACGGCGGGACGATTCACGGATCACGTCCGCGACAGCGCCAATGTTAAATAGCCTGCTCGCGAACGCTTTCGGAGTTTAAATGCGACCCGCATTTACCTCCTCCTTATTCGCAAACCTGAATCAGGATTGAACCTATCCCGGCACCTTGCGACCATTCGCGATGCGCACGCTGAATATCCCGCAGCGGAATCACCGCTTTGATCGGCACCGAAAGTCTGCCGGTTCGTAGTAAGTCGAAAAGCGCTTCTAAGTCAGACAGGTAATGTTTCGAGTCGCGACTGATGAAGTAGAACTTCGTCCTTTTGCCTGTCCAGAACACCAGATTCCTTGCAAGCAACTTTACAACAGCAGGCAGCGCGGGCCGCGGAGCAGTGCCGGACAAAGCTGGCAAGTTAAGACCGTAGCCCACCAACACACCGCCTTTTCTTAGAATGGAGTAAGACTCATCCCAGCTCTCGAATCCGAGCGGGTCAAAGACGGCATCCATTCCACCGGTCGCCTGCATGGCGATGATCCAGTCCTTGCCCGAGTAAGCATAAGGCGTAGCACCTGCCTGAACTAAGTCAGCATGCTTACGACCTGAAGCTGTCCCGTAAACTGTAGCTCCTTGCATTTTCGCAAGCGTGAATACTGCATAGCCAACAGCGCCACTAAGCCCATGAACGAAAATCTTGTCGCCAGCTTCGACGTGTGCGGCGCGCATGACCATGCCGTAGGCAGTACTCCAATCCAGGATCAAGGCGGTCGCTTGTTGTGAGTCAATACCTTCGGAAACTGACACGAGATACTTCTCAGGGACGTTAATTAGCTCTGCTTCCGCTCCATAGATCGATAGACAGGCTACCCTGGTGCCGATGCGAAACTTGGTGCTTCCAGAACCGTTTGCAGTTACCCGGCCGACGAAACAGTAGCCCGGCGTAAACGGCGGCTTCTTCTGCATCGGATAAGTGCCACGGCGCATATTGATGTCCGCGCCCGAAAAGCCGGAAAACTCCACCTCCACTTGCACCTCGTTAGCCGATGGCGCTGGAATCTCTTCTTGAACGACTGTGATCTTCGACTCGTCACCGAACCCGGTGATCAGGGCCTTCTGAATCATTGCCATAGTTTAGTTGATACTATCCAGGTTCGTTAAGCTCCTCTTATCTGTCAGCTCATGAACGTCGTTGGTTCGCGCTTACTCTCAACTCCGTAAAAGGAGCGTGGCTCCGACGGCGCTTTACGCTCTCAACCATCAACTTCTGTAGCCAACCACCTGTCACGCCGCCTTGTCGAGCCGTAGCTTCAGCGAAGGATGAAGCCTCGACGAAGGCGGAACGATTCACAGATCACGGCCGTGACAGCGCAAATATCAACTGTATTAGATGTGACACCGTTGCATTTTCCCGGGTGCCGCGGTGATCACCATCACTCGTCGCTGTCAATTACAAGGGTCGGTTTGAGAAGCTCAATCATTGTTAACGTCCTTGCTTTAGCGGAGCGAAATCGATTTCCCAGAGCGGGGCAATCGCCGCGCTTGGAAAAGAGCGGTGAGATGTAGCATAGTAAAGAATGGGACCATAAACGCCGGGATGAGCACCAAGGGTAATCGTGTCATTGGGCTCGTGGTGACGTTTCCAATAAGCCCATTGATTCCGGGGAAAGCTCCCGAAGACAGGGCTCCCATTGATACGGCCACAACGAAGTCAGCAATCCCAAGAATATTCCATATCACAAATCGTCGGCTGGCAGCAAATAACGGGTTGCGAATCAGGCTGAGCACGATCCAGGGCGCGGTGATCCCTATCGCCATGTCCCCGAGCCCAGCCGGAAGAGCGAACAGTCCTGGCAAAACACCATTTGCATACAGCGAGAGGAAACCAAGGCCGCCCCACCGCCAGGCCTCTATCGCAGCCACGAATCGGAGGTCGGCGCCGAGAATGAAGTCCCGGAACGGACTCGATCCGAAATACGCCGCGAGAAACACCGCTAAAGGAATTGCGACGCCGAAAAAGATCGGCAGCGGTGGGGAATTCGCGCTCCCAACGAATGCCCCTTGAGAGGCAAGGAAAGAAACGAGACCGAGCCAGAGTGCTAGCGCCACAAAAACGACTAATCTCGCGCTCGAACGTCCGTTATTGAGTTCCGAAGCCACATTTCCTGTGATGCTTCCCATAGTTTCAGTTTTGATGTTCATATGCTTGTCCTTTCATTTTTAGTTGACCGTCCTTTCAAGAGCATTGTTCAATAATACTTGTAAAATGCAAGTAAATTACTTGTAGATTGCAAGTGAAGAGTGTGGCATCGTTCCGTTGTGCCAGTTACCCGTCGAAATCAAATCGCGAAAAAAGGTCTTGCCCCGAGACGCTCGCCTTGTCCGGTGGCGTGTTCGCTGGACATTTTTGGGGACCGCTGGACCCTGCTCGTCATCCGCGATCTTTTTTTTGGTCGCACCCGTTTCAAAGATTTCGCAGCCTCGCCCGAAGGAATTCCCACGAACATCCTGACCGAACGGCTCGAACGCCTGCTGGCGCGCGGCATCATCAAACAAATCCCCGCCGAAGATGGCACGAAGCGCCTGGCTTATCGCCTAACTAAAAAAGGAAAAGCACTTGGCCCTATATTGAAAGCCATGCGCGACTGGGGACTGGCCTGGGATAAATCAACGCGCGTCCAAATACCGCGCAGTTCTTAATTGAAACTCGTTCGCTGCCCGCGCTCACTCGCTCCTACCTTCGTCACTTTACCTTCTATCTCGGAAATCCCTTTCCTCGATTGAAACTCGCTCGCCGCCAGCAAATGCAAGTCCGGCTCGGACCCTCGCTTCTACCCTCGTCACTTTACCTTGATCACTCGCACTGCCTCGTGCTCGCGCCAGCTACCCAGCTGCGCTGCCGTCTACCCGCGCGATTGAAACTCGTTCGCTTCCCAGCTCACTCGCCGCTACCCACCGCGGCTTTGCCTTCTATGTCGCTTTCCCCGAAAGCTCCATTCCCTCGCTCGCGACGTGTTCTATGTCGCGCGTCCCGCGCGCGATCCGTTCTTCTCACTTTCTTCGGGAACCCGCCTTCGATGTAACGATTCAACGATTCACGGATCACGTTCGCCGTAGCTTCACTTTCGAAGTCATCGGCGGAAGTTTGCGCGCGCCTTCATCGAGACGGCGCTCGAAATCCTGCGAAATATTCGCGTAGAATGGATACGCCGCCAGATTCGCCGCCACCGGGCGGTGACGCCAATGCTTGTACATCCAGAGCCAGGGCGCGGGATTTTTCCGGACAACCGGCTCGAACTGGTCCCAGCAAGCTTGCGCCATTTCCTGGAGCGAAGCGCCCGCGGGAAATTCAATCCGGGGATGAAAAACCACGCGGTAACGCCCGCCGGGCAGCGGCTCGCAATGAACGTTGATGAGTGGCGCGCCCGTGCGCTGGTGCAGCCACACGTGAGCAAAGGTGACGCAGCGTTCAAGCCCGAAACACTTGATCGCCACGGTCGGCAGTTTCGCCGAAATTGTCAGGTCGACGAGCAAGGCGAAGCGTTCGCCGCGGCGTAGGGCCCGGTAAAGATGCATGACGGCGCCTTTGCGGGCTGCAACGCGATGGCCGCTCCTCTGGCGCAACTTCAGAAAGATCGGATCGAGCAGTGGATTCTTAAATTGCTGCGCGATGATGACTCCTTCGAGACCGGCGAAGGCCGAGACAATGCTGAGCCATTCGAAGTTGCTGTAATGATAGCAACCGACAATGACCGGCTTGCCCGGGCGGGTGTTTTCCTCATCCCATCTCTCGCGATTCTCGAACTCAACGTAACGCGAGAAATTTTGACTCGTTAGGCGCGGGCTCCAAAAAAAATCGAGCATGGTGCGGGCAAAATGCTGATAGGATTCACGGACGATCTGCGCCCGGCCCTCGGCTGAAATCTCATCGCCAAAGGCCACGCGCAGATTACTCAGCGCAACGCGCCGCCCCCGGCGATCGAGCATGGCGCCGAGCGAGCCGAGCAAAAGGGCCAGGTGATAACAAGCTTTGCGCGACAAAAGCGGAACGAATTTCGCGGCGGCTTTGAGCCCCAGCCACTCCAACCGGTAGCGAATCTTTTTCCAAGCCGTGCGCATCGCTCCAGTGTAAGCGACTTCGAACGCTGCTTCGAGTTTCGATGAACGCTGCCAGCTCTTCATCCGCTCGTGCAACCAAACGCTTTCCATCGCCGCGATGCGCGTCGGCACTCCAGATCGTTGGCCGTCGCAGTCCATCGCTGCTACGCAACGTGGTGTCAGTGCTCAATCGTGAGCCTTGATTGGCCCCTCGATAATCTCAGATTTCTGAATGAGAAGTTTAGACAGATGCTCTTTTATGTAGTCCGCAGCTAAGCGCACCGACTCATCAGCACCAACTGTCCTTAAACACGCCGGGGGACGCGCCCTCGCCGTCGCCGGTATCAAGCCAATAGTAACGCACAAACCCCTTCGCACTCTTAACGATTGGTACGAATTCCTCGCGTATCCGGCGGTCGATCTCTGTACCGTCCTTTGGATTAAGGTGATAATGACGAATAACGGCAAACATGATGTATCTCCTTCCCTTAACTTTCCGATTTCAACTTTCTTCTGCCTTTCGCGTCAAGCTCGAATCGGCCATGCGAACTCCAAAAACGCAGTCAATTTTTAATCTGCGCACACGACGCAACGCGTTCTATCGCGATACGCGTCAACCTACGGAACCAGAAAAAATTTTCCTGTGTATGGATCTTTCACGATTGACCCGGACCCAAAACCGCTGACATCGACATACTTTTCCTCATCCGGTGTATAAGGACTCGTGACCATGCCTTTCCGGCCTGGGACCGGAATTCCATAGGGCAAACCAGCCTTTACTTTTTCCATATCCGCGGCTGAAACACCCCGCACAGTGCCAGTAGACTTTTCCTCTTTGGACGGGTGTGCTGGTTGTGCAACTGCGGGTGGCGTCGCGGCGGCCGCAGGTGCTTCTCGGGCAGTGGGTCGCCGCGTGGGATGCGGCGTCTTCGCAGGTTGAGGG
>WNGJ01009942.1_pt1 | contig 10138 bp, 7 predicted proteins | sample 5400611 | NCBI WGS metagenome assembly WNGJ01 (sample SAMN13153375, study PRJNA577476) | soil metagenome | isolation source: 40 cm soil or saprolite under Garry oak tree replicate 1 | place: USA:California | collected 2016-06-15
TCCCCAATCTGAGCCAACTTCCTGAGGTTCGCTCCAACCCGCCTTCCTGATGAGAAGAGTCGTGCTGTCGCCAATCAGGTCTGTGCCATCAAAGAAAATGTTTTCGCCAGCCGCTGACTCTCCTGGCTGAACCTCCGCAGTTCGATCGCTCGCCTCGCCTGGAATACGAAACCGGACCGTGCTGCGACTGTTGTCCAGTCGAGGTGCGCCACTTACAAAAACCTGAACGCCATAACGCAGCACTCGTTGGACACGGATCTGTGGTCGGTCGGGTTCGAGTAAGGTAGCGCTAACCTCGTAATAAGCCGCAAGTCGAACGACTTGATTTCCCGCAGTCCAGAAGTTTGTTACCTCGTTTGGGGCGATGTTTCTGAGCGTGATGCGCATTACGTTTTCGGTTCCCTGAATTGCAGGCGGAAAAACGAGCGTGCCGCCGAGTTGCGTATTGCGATCGAGACTTGAGAAATCGTGGAGTGTTTTCAACGCCAGGCCGAACAGACGCTGCGCGCGAAGGATCGCGCTATCGGCATCGCCCAGATCCGCGGCATATGCGACGAGCTGATACTGAAGCTGCAAACCCATGGGCGTGAAGCGCATTGGCGGCTTGTCCTGATATACCGGTGGCTGATTCTTGAAATGGGGATCTTCATTGGCCGAATACAGGAACAGTCCGAGCGCTTGATCGCCCACCAATTTGTCGCTCGAGAGTCCGGAGTACGTGATCACCGGAGGAGGAGGGGCTGGCGGGCTTGGAGGAAAAAGTCCAGCCCACAATGGATCAACCCGAGCCTTCATCAAGCGCAGGAGAGTTGTGGTTACTAATGACAAATCGAGTAATGGCATGTAATCAGAATTGGCCGAGGCCAAACCGCTGGCTGGAAGGAATTCCGTCGCGGCTGCCACGTCCCGCCTCTCGCACGACGACGATCGGTGCTCGCGGTGTTGCCGGCGGCGGAATCGATGGAGCTACTTCAACGGTGAGTCTTCCGATGACGAGCGACGGCTGTGCCGCGTCTGGTTCTCGCGTTGCCTCGGCTGCTTGCGCCGGTTTTAGCCGCGGATTTTCGATGAGCTGACTGAGAGGGAGCAAGCTCTCCGGTTGGTGAGACTCGGATTCTTCCTCCAAATCGCCGCCAGACTGAAAACGCGCACGGTCTTCGAACAGTTCGTTCATGAACGCGTCCGCTTTGCGAAGCAGCATGGTCTGTTCTCGCTGAGCGCCCGCGAAGTGTTGATCAGGATCATGTTCGCCAGGCAGGCCGGGCCTCTGTGTTTCCGCGGGCTTTAGCTTATGCGGTGGCGAACGAGCAGCCGCCGTTCTGACTGAATGAATTAGCTTTGGCGTCGTCGTTTCCACTGGTTCGGAGCGTTTCGATTCCGCCAGTGCGGGTGAGTCGCCGGCTTGCTCTGGAGTCGGTGAAGCAGACAATTCCGACTGCCAAATTCTTCCACCTTCAGGTGTTGTTGCGGGCGGCGCAGGCTGAACGGGCGGAAGGACTCTCTTTTCAGCGGCGGGTCCGTACGCCACCGGGCTTGTGGCGACCGTGGCCGAGGACGTCGTTTCGCGTGCGGTCTCTGGAAGAGGCCCCGGCATTTCGGGAGCAGCTACCTGTTCGAACGGATCGCGTACCCTCGTGCTCTCGCGAGCTACGGGTGCCGAGTCGCGTGGAGGTGCAGCGCGAGCAACGAGCCTGGCGAAGTAGTTTTTCATCGCGTCAGACGCGCGCGGCGGGAGGTCTCGTTCTCGATCAGCTCAACGAGTTGCCGCCGTTCGCTTCGGGTGAGTGACAGGATATCATCAAGACACCAACCGTAGGCGGTGGCCACACGATGAATCTCTTTTATCAATCGACTGCGTTCGCCCAAAATTGCGTTCAGCAGATAATTCTGAATGTCAAACTGGACGGTGTGGGAATGTCCGCACTCGGCGCAGGACGCGTTCAACTCCAGATCGAGCAACGGCGCCAATTGATCGAGCATATCCTGAAACGCCCTGGCGCCGCCGGGCCAATGGCCGCTTTCAGCACAACGGCTTAGCAACAGTGACTCCGCTTCCTGCTCCGCGAGATTGGCCACTGCGAGTTCGTCGTTCCCCGTAGGCAAGCGAAAGCACATTCCGCCGTTCGTTTCGAACCGGGCGTTTCCCAAAGCTTGCCATTCGCCGGGAACGCCGCGGCCATTCAGCGAAGCGGCCAGTTGAGTCAAAGAAAAATGAAGATCGAACATTTGGCCGCAACGCGCGCAGGTGAGCGTGCTCTCGATGCGATCGCCAAACGCGCGCTCGTACGCCGCCGCCAGCAAGCGATCGCGGTCCGTCACAACGAGGTCCGCCGCTCTGAACCGGCTTTCGGTCTGTGCCGATGCGCCGTCGCACAGCGCGTCGAGCAAGCGGACGGCGTCAGCAGTGCTCGTGCCAGATACAGCTTGCTCGTCGCGTCCAGTCAGTTCGCGCAGCAAAACGCGGCACTCACTCGGGGCAAACCGCAGTGAAATTGGCGTCGACTGCATAGTTGCCTCCTCGAAAAGAAAACATGTTAGGTTTGCTTCGGCTCTGGAACGGCAGTGTCACGTTCCCATCCTTCGTTTTGCAGAACCATGTGCTCGATAGCGACGGCGTGCGCGTTCGCGTCCAAATCTGGCAAAGCTTGGTACTCACTGACCCAGCAGCGATATACCTTGTAGGCCTTAGCCACTGCGCCCTGCTCGTTGAGCAACTCGATGATGATATCCTTACGGAACTTCTCAAGGGAGATAGCCGCGTCGCCGTCCGTGTTGTAAATAAGGTTTGCCCAGTTCTCAAATTCCGGGTCGTGGGTTAGTCCCTTATCCAGCGTGATCGGGTCGAACTTCCATACGCTCGGTGACACGCGCGACGTACTAGGATCTCCGCCTTCGCGGTGAGTTACCGGTTCGGTAGACCGTTTCAAGGGGCCGATTTTGCTCACACCAGCGACGTAGCGCCCGTCCCATTTGATGCGGAACTTCATGTTTTTGTACGGGTCAAACCGGCTCGTGTTAACAGAGAATTGTGGTGCAGCCATAAGTAATCAGTTCACGTTGGTGTTTTCAGTTCATGTTGTCCGGAGCCGCGTCAGGTCTGAATCTGTCCTGCCATTTGTTGGAGATACAGGATGACGAACTCAGCCGGCTTGAGCGGGGCAAAGCCGACCCAAATATTCACTATGCCCAGATCCCGATCGTTCTGGGTCGTGGTCTGGGTGTCACATTTCACAAAGTAGGCATCGCTTGGCTTTTGTCCCTGAAATGCGCCTTGCCGGAAAAGATCGTGCATGAAGGCACCGACGTTTAGTCGGATCTGCGCATATAGCGGCTCATCATTCGGTTCAAAGACAACCCATTTCAGACCGCGATAGAGACTCTCCTCGATGAAGAGTGCCAGCCGGCGAATCGGAATGTATTTGTATTCGCTCGCAAAGCCATCGTCACCATCCATCGTGCGAGCACCCCAGTTGACGATGCCGTTCGGGAAGATGCGGATGGTATTAACCGCTCTGGGATTTAAAATGCCATTCTCGCCATCAGAGAATCTTTGTTTGAGCCCAACGACGCCACGCAGGTCTGCCTCGGTTCCAGCAGGGGCTTTCCAGACTCCGCGTGTGCTGTCGGTGCGTGCACAGAGTCCAGCTATAGCTCCGGATGGGCCAATATTCTTCTTCAGTCCGTTTTCGCCGATCGTGATTTGCGGAAAGAAGATCGCGCTGTAGTCCTTCACTAGTCCGGTACGAAGTGTATTGACTCCGGTTGAAGCGGTTTGCGCGTCAGTCCATGAGTCCGGAGGATCCATCAAGAGAAACGCACGACGGTTCTTGCAACGGATACTCGCGGTTGGGTAGAGGGATTGGACGGCAACCGTCGCGTCGGGAGGAAGCACCATCAAGTTGAAGAGATCTACTTCCTTGTCGATGATGTCATACGCAACGTCGTAGTCTGGCGGCGTGGGTTTACCTCCGTCAGTGCCAACGACGGGAGCCTGCTGGGCACCAGCGCCGCCGAGTCCGAGCCGGTAGTAACGAACATTCGGGGCCTGAATCAGATTTTGAAAAGCTGCCGGCGCAGCAACGACTGGATTGGCGGGCACGTAGTTGTCGTCGAAGATGCTTTGAGGGAGAATCGCGAGCCGGCTTCCCCACACTTCGGCCTTCCATGAAAACTTTATAGTTGGTACAGGCGGAGTGAAGGTGTTGATCGTTTGCGCGATGAGGGCGAGCTTCTCACGCACACCGTCTGCGTTGCCGTTCGGAGTACTGGCCGCTGGTACAGCGTCAACAACAACTCTGGCGCCCAACACAGTTTCCACTCTCAACGGGACCGGCACAGGAACCGCTGTACCAGCGGCGTTTAGACCTTCCAGAGTGATCGAGTTAACGGCGCTTGCGTTTGCACTGGCGAAAGCATTGAATTGAGTTTGAGCGACGAGCGTCGTGATACCAGACGGTGCCGGCCGACGTGGAGCGTGACGAGATGTCTCAATGCCGCCTTGGGCGGTCCCAAGCATTAGCGGAACTGCCAGATCACCAGGCTCAGGTGCCGGACGAATGAAAACGTCACCAGCACCATTCGAAGTAATCAAAACTCTGTTACCGAAGGTGGTGACACCGGCAGGGAATGTAACAGCGACTGAAGTCGTTGGCATTCCTTCGGCAATAAACCGGTTGTTGATTGCAGTTTGAAAACCGGCAGCAGTTACTGGGAAACCAGTCAGATCGACACGAATGTACCGACTGCCATCGACGCTGATCAAAAACACTGCATTCGTAGTGAGCAAAGTTGTGAGGTTCGCACTGGTCATCGATCGTCCACTGAGTGAGGAACCTCCTCCGACAGCTGCAGGACCAACGTCTGTTGCGTTAACCAGCTTCGAGTTTTGTGTAAGGAAGTCCTGAGCATAAGACGGAGAAGCCGGGTCCATGCTCAACCCTAACCATGTTTCGGTGTCCTTCTTTACTCGCGTTCCTGAGGAATCCAATTCCCAACGAAACACTTCGAGATTGAAAGTGACCTCCGGCTGAGCGCCTACGTACGTTACCAAGACGCGTATATCGTTTCCGACAACACCGGCGTCCTTAGCCGTCAATGTCAGCACTGGGGCGGCCGCTTCATTTCGCAGAGTGATGGCGGCGGGGATCGCTCCATTGGCAATCCTCATCACATAACAATCGGTGCCACCGTTCAGGAAAAAGAGTTTGACGAAGCGAACAAGATCGCCGCCAGTCGGATCCTCTCCATAAGTTCGCGCGTAATCCAGGTAGCCGGCGCAGCGAACGGGACGATTAATCGGTCCCTTTTTGGCAGTGCCGATGAACATACCAATGGAAGTGCCGACACCAACAATCGTCCGCACACCGCTGGGGACTTCCTGAACGTAGACACCCGGGTAAGTAGGAGAAACTGACATAATTTATATGAGTTGATGTTGTTTAGGCAGAAGCGGCAAAGAAGAAGGCGGCGTTGTTAGGAACGGGGGCGCGCCGCAAAACCCAGTCACTATGAATTGCAGATCTTGAAGGGCATGAATTTCGTCAGACATCGTCATTAGGAGTAGAGGTTCGTGGTGGCCGTTGCTGAAGCGTCGCGAGATAGCTCGGGGAGGCGCGGTAAAATATGTTGCCGTCCGCAGATTGGCTTTGTTCGAGAAAACCTTGTTCGACGAGTTGCGCGACGGTCTCTGCAATTTTCGGAGCCCACTTTCGAATGCAGGCGTCGAGCACCCACCAGTGAAGGATACCGTCGATGGTGTCTTGTGCCTCCGGATGCCGGGCCAGATATTCGAGAATTTCCGGCGCCGGAGATGGAAGCGAAGGGGTCGGCAAGCACACATTTGGGGTCAGTCGTCCAGCTGTAGCAATCGACGTGCCTCGTAATTTCCGCTGTTGCGCGCGGACGCGAATTGTTCGTCTCCGCTCGCTCCCGCGTGTTTCAATTCCTCCCCCGAAAATGCGCTCGCCCGAGAACACCTCTGTTCGCGCCCGAACGCAAATCGGCGTTGGATTCTGGAACGCGCGCGAGGGCAATTTTGTCCTACCATTTTGGCAAATATTTTCCGCCGATGTGCGCTGACTCTTTGTGCTGGAGCGATGACAAATTTGTCCACGCTCGACGCTCATTCGACATATGGGACAGCGCCTGGCGAAGTGTCGGGCGCAATCCTAGCCGCCGCTCTTATCGCTTGTGCCTCACGCTCAATCGCGGCTGACGTCGGCCAGCAGGCTGTGTTTGCGCAAAAGCTCCCAGAACGCCCGGCGGTCCTTCTTCACCGCAGATGCAGCACGAGTGATGTTCCCCTGGTGCTCACGCAGAACCGTCGCGAGAAAGTCGTGCTCGAATCGCCAAACGACACGGGATTTCATCGTTTGGAACGACTGATCTTCCGCGGCAGGTCCCTCATCGGGCAGGTCAAGATCCGAAGCCTCGATCGAGTCGCGATCGCAGAGTACGATGGGGCGCATGAGCACGTTCTGGAGTTCGCGCACATTACCCGGCCACGAATGACCGAGCAGCCGGTTGAGCGCGGCGAGCGAGAGGTTTTTCGGTGGCGTCTCCGTGATCGCAGCCTGCTTCTCGAGAAAGTCGTGCGTAAGTAAGAGGATATCGCCGGGGCGTTCCCGCAACGCTGGAAGCGCGAGCGCCAGTACGTTCAGCCGATAGAATAAATCCTCGCGGAATTTTCCTGAGCGCACAAGGTGGCTGAAATCGGCGTTGGCAGCTGCGATCACCCGAATGTTTGCACGAAGAATCTGATGTGAGCCCACGGAACGATATTCTCCGTCCTGTAGGAAACGAAGCAGCTTCACCTGCGCTTGTGGTGTGAGACAATCGACCTCATCCAAAAACAGCGTGCCGCCCTCGGCCTCGCGAATTAGCCCCGCTTGATCGGACGCAGCGCCCGTGAACGCGCCGCGCTTATGACCGAATATCTCGCTTTCCACCAGGTTCTCTGGAAGGGCGCCGCAATTAACCGGAACGAACGGTCGCTCTGCTCGCGGACTCAGATAATGAATCGCGCGGGCAAAGATTTCCTTGCCGGTGCCGGACTCGCCGGAGATTAGCACCGGCGCATCGCACCGCGCGAATCGCGGTACGCACCAAACTTTGTCAAGAAACGCGGGGCTCTCGCCGATGATATGTTTGAGCCCGATATCCTCCTTGAGTTTTTGCACGAGCGCATCGCTGCAGCGCGTGACTCCTGAGAGGCGCATCAGCCGCGCTAACAATTCGGAACGCCGCAACGGAGGCAGCAGAAAATCCGACGCGCCCATCTCGAGCACTCGGAAAAAATCGAACGTATCCGGATGCGTCGTAGTCACCAGAACTGGGCGATGTGGGAAAGGGCGCTGAAGCGACGCAAAAAAAAGTTCTAAGTTCGTTGCTTGAAAAGCACTGAGCGTAGCCACGACTACATCGGCATTGCCAAAGTTTGCTGCCAGCGGCCTGAGGCCGGATTGGTCGCGATACTCGAATCGTGAGAACGTGAACCCCTTCGTGTCCGTAAGCAATGTCTCCACCGAGTCGGCCAGAACAGTCGTCTCCAGTCCGCAGACGATCGCCACTCGAATCGCTGGACTCTCTTCCGTCAGATTCGGAAGCTGCGGGGGAGTGATGAGCGGCGACTCCGCTCCAATCCTCTTATTGCTTCGCTCCAGCCTGCTCACATGCGAGATTCCTCTGAAGATCGCGCTAAGCGGCGGTTCCAGCGAACGTCCGGCGCCCTCGGGCTTCTCAGCTCGGCCGGAGATACGCTGAAACGTCGGGTTACGTAACCATGGAAGTCGTTAACAGTTTCGTGAAGATTTGTCGAGCCTTATTTTACCTGCGCGGTCGTGTCAGCCCGCTCATTTCCTTTTTCGGGGTGTGGACGGACGCAATTGACGTAGCTCAGATCACCGCTTGTGCTTTCGTGACCGCAGTTAAACCGTGTGCGATTGCGGCATTTTCGTCGGCAACAGTCAAAAAGTCGAGAATCGCTTGAGGCGAAGTCTGGCGCGTCCGTGTGCAAGAATTTGTGCTAGGATGATGCCTGTTCTGCTCGTCTCATTCGGTAGCGCATTTGGTAACGTCCCATGTTTGCACCGCAAGAACCGTGGTTAAGAGTCACTTACTCTGCCAATTGAGCTAACGGTACGTGTGCAAGTTTAAGACTTTGGATTGCCGAGTTTCGATTTCGCAAACGGCGCAAATGGACACTGTGAAATTTATCCGCGAAACGCGATCTGCAATTGGAATATCGAAATAGAAAACCAAATTTACGCCTGCGTATGGCGCGGGTAGTGGAGCTCAACGCCTTTCGGCAGGAGCCGCTTGCGCCCACGTTGCCGCCGGCGAGCCAGCGTGGCACGGCCACCTTTTGTCTTCATGCGCGCACGAAATCCATGCTGGCGTTTGCGTGTGCGCTTAGATGGCTGATAAGTCCGTTTCATAAAGCCAAAATAATCTCGGCGGGATTTGAGAGCGGCTACACTAGGAACGGGAGAGACATTGTCAATCCCGCGCACCAGATGCTTATCGATATCGATCTTTATTACTCCAGGATTGCCAACGCCGTAAACTTTTGAAATAATCGATGGAAACGATGAGCGAAAAGATTGTGATCGAGCCGGCAACGGAAGCCGATCTGGATGAGTTGTCGGAAATGCTCGGCGAACTGTTTACCCAGGAAAGCGACTTTCGGCCGGACAAAGAAAAACAACTTCGTGGTCTGCGTTTGATTTTCGAGCAACCCAGCAGGGGCCGCGTTTTTGTGCTGCGACGAGAGGGAGCGATCGTCGGCATGATCAATTTGCTTTTTACGATCAGCACGGCTGAAGGCGGCTTCGTCATTCTTCTGGAGGACCTGGTGGTGCACAAACAGTATCAGGGTCACGGTTACGGCTCGAAACTTCTCCAACACGCAATCGATTTTGCGCGGCAGAAAAATTTTCTTCGTATCACTTTATTGACCGATCGTCCGGAAAACCTCGCGCAAGAATTTTTCAGGCGTCACGGTTTTCACGAATCTTCAATGATCCCGATGCGGCTCCTAATCACTCCGGAGACCGAGCAGACGCAACCAAGCCCGTAGCGAGGCGAGGTCATTTGCGCTTGCGCTGGTTTTCGATCCAGGCGCTTAACTGATTCGCGAGTCGTTTTTTGAATTCGGACCGGAACTGAATTTCGTCCACTGCTTTGGCGACTTCCTTAGCGCTTGTCGAAGGCATATTAGCCTTTGCGTAGGACCTTAGCTCATCGGCACGAGATTCTTCTGAGAAGAATGTGAACAGGCTCGGGGCGTAACGGTTGACGCCCAACGCATCACTCTTGGCCAGCAGCGCTTTCATATTCGCCTTCGCAAAGTCCCACGCGAGATCCGGATGATCGCTGTCGCGAGCAACCTTGCCCACGAGAAAAACGGCGCGACTCGTCGGCAATTCATCGGTCAGCGAAATTTGCAGGGTTTTGGCGACCAGCTTGGGATCGCGCGCGGCGGCCAGTGCATCGTAATAATTTTGCTTTTCCTCGGCGCTCGTCGTTCTCAGGCCGAGCTCGTGCAATTTGTTCCAGGTAGCCTCATCTGCGTAGTGACCCACCACTCGGAAAATGGACGGCCGCAAATCCGGTGCAATCGATGCAGGATCGACAACGTAATTCTGAAACCGTTCGCGACAGCCGGCAACAATTTCCTGATCGTTTAAGTCGCCAAGTGCCTCAATCAAACTTGCGCGCAGAAGTGCTGCGCGTGGTGTTTCATCTTTTCTTGGCTCCCAACCAAGTTGGTCAAAAGTCGGGCGCAGAATTGAACGGGCATAATTCTCGAATTTTTCGCATGCTGAATTTCCGATGAGCAAACGGTTGACGTAATCGAACGCGTTAATAATCTGCTCGCGCTCGGCCAGCTCGATTCCAGTAGGCAAGTTTTCAATAAGATCGAAATAGGTCGAGAGCGGCGCGCGGTTCGCTTGCACAAACGCCCAAGCGTCGCCCAAAAGATTGACGCGATCCGCCACACTTAACTTCGGCAATGCGTCGAGCAGCCGCTTCCACAATGGCTCGTCATATTCGACGCGGTAATTTCCTGCGCCGTCGGCGTTCAATTTAAGCGCGCGATCGACTGGAATATTGCGCAGCTCGTCGATCTTCTGCGTCA